>ERZ772909.65-NODE-65-length-85659-cov-9.719768_pt1 | contig 85659 bp, 81 predicted proteins | sample MGYA00511137_ERZ772909 | MGnify/ENA primary metagenome ERZ772909 (study PRJEB29015, sample SAMEA2738095) | human oral metagenome | biome: human oral; feature: human-associated habitat; material: saliva | place: China | collected 2270 ... | reverse complement strand
ATTCATATTACTTTTAAGTTTTATTTTTATTTAATCCTTTTATAATTTATGCAAAAATATAATTTTATTTTAAATGTTTTTAAATGTTTTAAATAAATAAAATCTATCTTAATAAATAGATTTTACCTATAATTATTATAGTAAACAAACTATAACGCACCTCACAAACCAAATAAAATCACTAAAAATCAAACACTTAATAAATGAATCATTTAAAACTTATAAGTTAATCCTAAATTAAAAAAACGAGGCAAAACCCTCTCTTCTTGATAATATGATAAATAGTCATCATTCTTCAGATTTACCTTTCTATATTCCCCAAAAATATTGTTAACGAATAAATTAAAGAACAAATTAGAGTTCATAAAATAGCCTATTTTAAAGGTAGATTTACTATACGAGATATTGTTTAGCAAATCCCTATTAAAAGAAGCATCAGCTATAACCTCCCACCTATCAATAAAGCTAATATTCAAACTAATTCCTACCTCATTTTGTCTGTACGAATTTGCAGAAAATGTATTTTTATAATTAATAATACTATAAATATTAAAAATTTCAAAATTAAAATCTCCCTTAAATCGGCTTTTTATACTAAGATTAAAACATTTGGTATCATATCGAGAAACAGTATCATCACCATTGATTTTAATATTTTTACTCTCAAAAGAGAAATTATTTTTAGAAATAATTGAGAGCCTTCTCCCTAAAATCTGTTTTTCTAACCTCACCTCAAATCGGTGTTTTTTACCAATATTTTGTCCAAAAATCACGCTGTTGGTCTTTGCTATACTAGTTGTCTCTGTACGATAGATATACCCTTGTAGGTCATTAGAAAAACGATATTTAAGATGCAAATGATAGTACCCTGAGTTTTTATCATACCCAAACGACATACTCTCTACAAGAGGATTTTTGGGAGAATCCACTCCTACGAAAACATTATTATTTGATAGTAAATAATTCCCTATATAATAATAATGTGCTGTATATCTTCTAACTCTCTTTTATAGTTTAGACTAAAAGTCCCTATTCTCCTAATTTTATATTCTAACTTTACCTTTGGTAAAATATATTGCAACCTCGTATCGGTGGCATTTTTATTTGATTCAAACAAGGTTTTAACAGCAATGAAATCCCCAATTGCTGAAAATGTAAAATCCCTATTCTTAAATAAATACTCCAAACCAAAATCAACATTATAATTATTGATTATCAAGTTATTATCAACAACACCAAACAACTGATTATTCACCTCAAAATCATTACTGATATTTTGCTTTTTACGAGTGAGTATAGCATTAATTCCCACTTGATGGTGATTAAAAAATACATATTTATGCTGGAAGTTGATTTTTAGTTGATTATTTTTATCATAGTTATCCTGAAAAATACGATTTTCTTCATTTGACAACTGAAAAATACGATGAAAATACAGCTTCTTATCGGCCGAATACAACCTATCCCTTTTGTTATTGTAAGATGTCAAATTAATCAACCAACCTTGTGAGTGATTTTTCGACAATCTATATCCGAAATCTATCGTTTGGTTTAACAATACATCCTTATACTTGTTTTTTGATTGATAATGATTTACGTCACTTAACAAAATAATATTTTTATTATTCTCCGTTTCGGTAGCTGCATTTTTTAGAGAAAAATAATATTGAAACTCTACCTTATTAGTATTAATATTACTTAACACGAAATTGAAGATATTATTTCTACCGATAACATTGTAATTCACGAGTTCTTTTCTATCCAAAAAAGATAATCTTTTATCATTAATTTTTATAATATTTTCCTTTATTTCTTCAGATTCATTGTTATCATTAATATTAAATACTGATAATCTAAATCTATCTTTAAAAATATTTTGAGACACATTCAATGCATTGAAAATATGTGTTTTAGCATATTTATTATCAGATACAAGTAGCTCTAATAAATCTTTTGCATTTATATTATTCATAAACGCCATAGGGTCTCTCAATAGTCTATCTGCTCCACCATTAAACAGAATATAATCTTCTATCGTAAAGATGCCTTTATTAATGTTATTGAGATTAGATATGAGATTAACCTTAGTTTTTGGTGAATAATTGAATAGATTAGTCCCTACATTATATCTATCCCAAGAGTTTCCCTCAAGGAAAACATCCCCGAATATCAGTTTCTCTTTCTCCTCTTTCAGAGAGATATTGAGTATTGTTTCGTCATTACCTCCACCAAATATTTTATTATTATCGTAATTCTCTACAAACTCAAATTTTGCCACTGCATTAGCAGGAAGTGTATTGATTGCCAAAGAAGAACCTCCCGTAAAAAAAGTCTCATTTTCTACTAAAACTTTGCTTACTTCTTTTCCATTGATGCTTATTTTACCTGCTCTATTTACATCTATATTAGGTAATTTTTTCAGTAAATCGATTACTTTATTTTCTTTTTTATTAGCATAATAATCAGCATTATATATTGTAGAATCTCCTTTTTGTATAATACTTTTTTCTATTACGACTTCATCAATTTCCTTATATTTATTAGAAGATAGGCAAAACTCATATCTCTCTTTATTTATCTGTATTTCCTGCTCTTTTATTTGATACCCCACTGCAGAAATAACGACTGATACACTCTCTCTTGCATCATATATTTTTTTAGTAAATTGTCCATTCTCATTCGTTTCTGTAGTATATTCGTAGGTTCTATCTTTTATACGAATACGAGCAGTATTTATTGGTTTATTCTCTTCATTCAAAACCACCCCATTCATAACAAATGAGGTAGTTTGAGCTGAAACAAAAATACCGATAAATAAAAAAATAGACTTCTTATCATCTTGATAACTAATACTTTTCATCTAACAAATCCATATATTGATCCTCCGTAATGGCTTTCTGGATTTTGATTTTATTATTTAACTCAACTTCTTTATTTCTAATATCCGCGAGAATAAATGTCCCTCCACTAACCTTCAACTGCACTACCAAACCAGGTAACCCATAATAACCCAATGGTGCCACTCTCAATGGAATCTCCTCAGAAAACCATGCTACAACCTCTTTATATTTTTGTTTTCCATTCTTTTTTTGAGACTTATAGTTTGCTGTTGCTTTAATTGCTTTATAACCATTAATCTCCTTCGTTTCATCCGTGATATTCCACTTCAAATCAGAAATATTATATTTCACCACAATACCTCCATAAACACTCTCAGGTAGTTCATTATAAACTACATTTTTCGCTAAATCCGCATAATAATTTCCAAATGCCTCCAAAACAATCTGAGTCAGATTAAATTGATTCTTATTATGAGAATCTAGCCTTACATCGATGTCAGTTTCTACCTTATCATTTTTAAATTTAATAATGTGCCTCACTCCTCTATTATTCGCAAATATCTGACTTACTAACTTCTTAACCCTCCCCTTTTCTGTCTTTTTAACATTCACACTATCCACTACTTTATCTTCAAGGTCAGAAAGTTTTTTCCCAGATCCGAAAAAAAATGATACTCAACCTCTCCCTCCGTTAATTTATCTACTTGCTGAGCCTTAAAATTATATCCACATAATAATAACATCAACATTAATAATATTCCCTTCTTATCCATTTTTATAATTTTTAAATTTATTTTTTATGCCCCCATATGGTCTTGAGCGTTCAAACGACCTCATACTTATTTTTTCGTGTTGGTATAATCTCACTATTTACCATTTATCTTTGAGTGTAAAACCTCGCAGTTTGCAGCCACTAACATATTACCTTTTTTGTTATAACATTGCAAATGTATTCAATATTTTAATACAAACAACTACACTTTAGTGTAGTTTTTACATAAAAATGATTTTTAACATAAAATAACTATATATACACTAATTTTATTTTTATTTTTTTATAAAAATATACAATTATTATATTTTATATATATTTTTTTTATTTATATTTGCGAAATCACATTACGATTTCAATAATATAAACTTTTCAACTATTATGAATGAAAAAAATATCATTTTCAACGAAATAAAAATACCATATGAACATTTGGACATTATAGATGCTTTTTCACGACTCCTCTATGAAAGCATCTATATAGTAGATCATCAAAAAAGAATCTTCGAATATGTCTCAGAAAACCCTATTTTTCTTTGCGGACTTTCTTCTAAAGAAGTAAAAGACTTAGGTTACAATTTCTTCCTTCAATATGTAAAAAAAGAAGATTTAAATTTACTTTTAAAAATTAACGAAATAATATATGATTTTTATAAAAGAACTCCTATTGATGAACGAAAATCTTACACTATTTCATACGATTTCCATCTAATAGATAAATATGGTAAAGAAATACTTATTAATAATAAACTTACTCCTATACATTTCAACAGCAATGGAAACATTAACAAATCAATATGTATCGCAGCATTATCACCCAATCAATATGCAGGAAATATCACTATAAATAAATCTAACGGAGATTTTGTTTTGAAATATGATTTAAAAAGAAATGTTTGGACAAAAGAATACAAAGTGAAGCTTTCAGAAAGAGAATTTCAAATATTAGCTTTATCTAAACGAGGACTCACTATAAAAGAAATTGCCGACACAATATTCATTAGTATCGATACAATAAAATTTCACAGAAAGAAAATATTTGATAAAATTGGAGTACAAACTATATCTCAAGCTATTCGTTTTATAAAAAATAACAAAATACTATAAAATCACCCTTTTCAGAGTGATTTTTTCTTTATATATAAAATTATTTTTTCCTAAACAGACTCAGTAAATGAAGAGCATACACCGCTAAAACTCCTATTACGGAAGCAGACAGAGAAATCATCAGCGATGAATTCTCCTCGTGGAAAAATCCTAACCTCCAATTAATAGCATAAAGATTTATTCCAACCAATACAACGAAAAATATCAAAAATATTTTGTAAAAAACATTCATTTTTTAAAGTTTAAAATACATTTTTACCAAAATTGCAAAATTTTCCGTGAATAATTTTACCGACATTGCTAAAAGTATTATTCCAAAAAACTTCTTTAAAACTTGTAAAGTACCGTCTGATAATTTACTCTCCAACCAATTAGAAGATTTCAGAACTGCATAAACTATTATCACATTTATGATTATCCCTAAGATAATATTAACATCATCATATTTTGATTTCAGTGAAATAATTGTCGTAAGAGTTCCAGCTCCTGCTACTAATGGAAACGCAATAGGCACAACAGATGCAGATTTTGATTCTGTAGTCTTCTGAATATCAATTCCCAAAATCATTTCAATAGCAATAATAAATATCACAAAAGCCCCTGCAATAGCAAACGCATTAGGATCTACAGCCAAAAATTTCAATATTTTATTACCTATGAATAAAAAGCCCAACATCAGAACCGCCGATACTATAGTTGCTTTTTCAGCCTCAATAAAACCGAATTTTTTCTTCAAATTTACAATAATTGGTATTGACCCTATAATGTCAATCAATGTAAAAAGTGTCATTGTAACCGCCAAAGTCTGGGCAAGATTTACTTTTGATAACTCCTCCATAAACATCATATTTCTGCAAATATATTAAATATTTTCTTAATTTATCTTATTTTATTGAAAACATCCTCCAATTTTTGATGCAAAATATTCATTTCCTTTTCCGTATGAAATGGTTTATATTTTTCAGTTTGTATATTCTGTTGCAGGTCTTTATACCGATCTTTAAACTCAATATCCAATTGATTATCAATATATTCTACAAAACAAATTCCATATCTATTAAGACAATGTTTCTCTACACTTTTCAAAAACAAATCCAATTCCAGAACATAGTTATCAAAATCTCTCTTCAACAATATCATCTCCAAATATTTAAGATATGAAGCGATATCAAAATCTTGATTCTTGCGAATATAAGCCTCTATATCATCAATGTTTTTTTCAGCCTCACAAGGGTATTTTTCCTCGATTTTTTCTTTCTTCCTAAAAAAATAAATTACCAATCCCAAAATTCCCAAAATAGAAACTCCAAATAAATAATAATCAAAATGTTGTGCTTTTTTCCTCGGCACCTCCTTACGATTAACTTCTGATTTTGAAGGTTTTATAATATCACCTACCATATCTCCAACCTCCTCTAATGCAGACTTCTCTACTTGCTCTTCGGTAAGTACATTAAATTCTAAGTTCTTAGGTTCTATCTCTTGATAACATTCAGTTTTAGGATTAAAAAATGAAAATTTGTCGGTACAAATATTTATAACACCCGTTTTTTTAGGAATTATCACATAATCAGCCTGAATAGTTCCTAAAAAATCATTTCCTACATTTCGAATATTTTCTATTATTTTTGAAGAAAAAACACTATATTCCTGGCTATCTTTTATTTTTGGTAAAATATTCTTAGACAAATTTCCTCTACCACTTAATTCCAACACAATATTAATCGGTTTTCCTATTTGATAATTCGTAAAACTATCACCTTTTTTCAGTTTAATATCAAATTCCCCTATGGCGTTTCTAAAATTCGTAGGCAGTCTATTTGGCAAATCTTTTACATTAATAATTAACTGATTAGTCCGAACCTTATCTACTTTATTTGATTCATTAATTTCAATAACTGATGGATTGATATTCAATTTTCCTGCCTCCTTGGGGTATACAACATAGTTAGCCACTACTTGAGACAAGTAGTTATTTTCTGTTATTTCTATATCCGAACGGATACCATTCACCTGCTCAAATTGTAGATTTTTCTGCTTAGGAAGTATTATTTTTCCTATTTTTCTTAGATTATTAAAGTCCTTGGCATAAGCACGAAGAATCAATAAAGTAGGCTGATTTATAAAAACTTCCTTTTGCTCCAATTCCCAAACAAAAGAAATATCTGTATTTTTAGCAATTGTATTTTTAAAGTCCTCAGACACGAAAATATCAAAAGGCTCAGTTTTATAGATTCTTCCATTTACTCGAACTAATGCCGAACCTATTTTCAGATTTCCTGACTGCTTTGGCTGAAAAACAGCTTGATAAACCAACTGAGTAGTTATTATATTTGTTGATGGATTTATTATAGTACTTTTATCGGAACCTGCTCCTTTCTCATAAAATTTAGAAAAATCTGGGAGCTGTATTGGTGATTGTTGTTCGTAGTCTTCTCCTTTAATTTCCAGAGTTATAGTAACTGTTACATAATCCTTAATATTGTATTCCTTTTTATCTGTTTTAAGCTCAATACGAACCTGTCCGTAAATAATTACAGATGCCAAAACACAACATATATGAGATACTTTACAAAACATTACCAATCTTTCTCTCTGCTTCGCGGTACGGAGACAGAATTTTTATTTAAAATTCTTCTTGTCGTTTCCTGCTCCTTCTCTTTTATTTGGTTGAGTAGGGCATTTTCTATATCTTTAGGTAACTTACTCTCAGAATTATCATTTTTTTGTTGGGGTATTTCTCCATTATTTTTGCCTTGCTGCGTGCTATTCTCATTTCCATTGGAATTTTTACCTTGTTTTTCGTCTTTTTCCTTTGAGTCTTGGTTATTATCTTTTGGGTTATTATTTCTATTTTCGTTTTTTTGCTGAGTAGAATTTTGGTGTTGGTTATCCTCTTGTTTTCGTTTAGATATTTCGTAATTTTTACGAATTTTCTCATTTTCTGGCGCTAGTTTCAATGCCTTTTTGAAAACTTCTGCTGCCTTTTGATTATTTCCCGACTGCATATAGGCATTTCCGAGATTATACAAACTCGCCACCTTATCGGCAGATGTTTTTGCCAGCTCACCCACCTTCTGATATTCTGATATTGCTTGGTTATATTTTTTGTCCTTGTATAGAGAATTTGCGAGATTGTATATGGCTGTGAAATCTTTATCTTTGCCCTTAGATGCCTTTAAAAATTTAGACGATGCACCGGCATAATCTCCATTTCCAAAGGCTCTATTTCCTTCGTAGATGAGGGCTTTGTAGTCTTTCTGAGCAGAAACAACTACTATATTAAATAAAAAAAATATAAAAAAAACTATCTTTTTCATCGTTTTTATAAGGGCAAAGTTAATTGTTTTATCTGTTAAAATTGAATTACTTATATGTTAAACTTTGGTTAAAAACAAAATAAAACTATCCCTAATGCAGAGATAGTTTTATTTAGGTCTAACGATAACCAAAATTTTTCAAATCTTTTTCGTTTTTTCGCCAATCTTTCTTCACCTTTACAAATATATTGAGGTGGATTTTCTTTCCGAAAAACTTTTCTAAATCAATGCGAGCCTCTGTACCTACCTTTTTAATAGCCTCCCCCTTATGCCCAATAATAATTCCTTTTTGAGTATCTCGCTCTACATAAATGATTGAGTCTATGAACAAAATATGCTCCTTATCCTTAAACTGCTCCGTAACAACTTCCACAGAATACGGAATTTCCTTTTCGTAATTTAGCAAAATTTTCTCACGAATCGTTTCATTCACAAAAAAACGCTCTGGTCTGTCCGTGAATTGGTCTTTATCATAATATGGCGGATTCTCCGGCAATAGAGACTTTATTTTTGGTAAAATAATTTCTGTATTGAACGAATTAAGAGCTGAAATAGGCAAAATTTCAGCCTTAGGTATTCTTTGATGCCACTCTTCTACTAATTTTTCTAACTTATGCTGATTAGTTTTATCAACTTTATTTAAGAGCAAAAGAACCGGCACAGGTATTTTATTTAATTTTTCTATTAAAAATTCTGATGGTTGGCTCTCGTCAGTAACATCTACAATAAACAAAAACACATCGGCATCTTGCAAAGAATCCTTCACAAAATCCATCATTTTTTCTTGTAATTCGTATTTTGGGTCGAGCACACCTGGCGTATCCGAGAATACAATTTGCAAATCGTCTTCATTATAAATTCCAAAAATTCTGTGTCGTGTAGTTTGTGCTTTTTGGGTTACAATTGCCAATTTCTCTCCCATTAGTTCATTCAATAGTGTAGATTTCCCAGCATTTGGCTTGCCTACAATATTCACGAAACCTGCTTTGTGCATATTTTTAATTTTGAGCAAATTTAAGAAAAAATCTTCAAAAAAATATAAAAAAGGCTGTTCTATAATTTAGATACAGCCCTATCATTAAATTCAATCTGATTTTTATATTAATATCTTCTCAAATTGATAGCTTCCAATTTTTGTTGGATTTTTTGTATTTTTTCTTGCAAATCATTTATTTTTCGCTCAGATTTCACTAGATTCTTATTTGCTTTTTCTGTTTTGTTTAATAATTTTGCTGTTTTACTTGCATCTTGTGCAGTAGTTTTGGCAGAATAAGATGTAGAAAATCCACGAACGGCGTCGTCTGCTTGTGTATTAAGTGCATCAACACTACTACTAAGACTTGCATAAGTCTCTCTCTCTTTGGTAAGTTCTATTTGCAATTTATTGAGTTTTGTATTGAGAGACAACACCTCTTTCTCTGTCTCTAATCTTGCCAATTCTGGATTCTTTGTTCCACCACAAGATACCATAAATCCTGCAACTACAATACTTAAAAATATATGTTTCATTTAAAAAAAATTTAGTTATACATTTGTTCTCTTAATTCCTTTACTTTCTTATCATCAAGGTATTCGTCATAGGTCATTTCTCTATCTATAATACCTTTCGGTGTGATTTCTATAACTCTATTACACACAGTTTGTAGCAATTCATGGTCATGTGAAGAAATCAAAATATTCCCTTTGAAACTCATTAGCGAGTTATTTAGAGCAGTAATACTTTCCAAATCTAAGTGGTTTGTAGGTTCATCAAGAAGAAGAATATTCGCCTTTTGGAGCATCATTCTACTGAACATACATCTCATTTTTTCCCCTCCCGAAAGTACGGTACAAGATTTTAGAGCCTCATCACCTGAGAAGAGCATTCTTCCCAAGAAACCACGAACGAACTCCTCATGTCTTTCTTCATCATTTTTTGTATATTGTCTTAGCCAATCTACAAGATTAAGAGTTTGGTCTTGGAAATAATTTGTATTATCCAACGGCATATAAGATTGGTTAGTCGTCACTCCCCATTTATACTCACCTTTGGCAGGCTCTGTAGTCCCCGAAATCACTTGGAAAAACTCTGTAATTGCCAATGAGTTTTTAGAAATCACAGCTACTTTATCTCCTTTTTTAAGGTTTAATTCACCATTCGAGAGTAAGGTTTCTCCATCTTTGATAATTTCCAATCCTTTTATTTCTAAGATTTGGTCTCCTGCCTCTCTTTCCATTTCAAATATGATAGCAGGATATCTTCTTGATGTAGGTTTTATTTCTTCAATATTGAGTTTATCCAACATTTTTTTTCTTGCCGTTGCTTGTTTTGCTTTAGCTACATTGGAACTAAATCGAGCGATGAACTCTTGTAATTCTTTTTTCTTCTCCTCTGCCTTCTTATTGGCTTGTTGTCTTTGTCTTGTTGCCAACTGAGAAGCTTGATACCAATAGGAATAGTTTCCTGTATAAAGGTTGAGTTTAGAATAATCAAGGTCTCCAATATGAGTACAAACTGCATCGAGGAAGTGTCTATCGTGAGATACAACAATCACCGTATTTTCGTAATCTGCCAAAAAATCTTCTAACCAAGCAATAGTATCAATATCCAAATCGTTGGTAGGCTCGTCCAAAATCAATACATCTGGATTACCAAATAGAGCCTGAGCAAGGAGAACTCGCACTTTGTCTTTATTTTCTAACTCACTCATCATTTGCCAGTGCATATCTTCCTTTATTCCGACATTAGAGAGCATCGTTTGCGCGTCTGTTTCAGCATTCCAACCACCCATTTCATCATAAATCACCCCGAGCTCTCCCGCCTTTATTCCATCTTCGTCAGAAAAATCCGGCTTAGCATAGAGAGCGTCCATTTCCTCTTTTATTTCAAACATTCTTTTGTTACCTCGTAGAACGGTTTCAAGAACTGTGAATTGGTCATATGCGAAGTGGTCCTGCTCCAATACGGACATTCTTTTTCCTGATTCGAGGGATACGCTCCCCGTAGTAGGTTCTTGTTTTCCGCTAAGGATTTTCAAGAAAGTTGATTTACCCGCTCCATTTGCTCCGATGATTCCGTAGCAATTTCCCTTCGTAAATTTTATATTTACCTCATCAAAAAGGACTCTCTTTCCAAATTGTAATGATAGATTTGATACTGTTAGCATATTTATTTTTAAAAATTTGTGGCAAAAATACAAATTTTTATTTAATTGTTTTTTTGACCTTTATCCTAATATTTTATAAATCCTTCTTATTGAATTTTATTAAACTATATAAAAATGGGAATACTACCCAAATGCAAAGTATAAGCAATGAAATCCCAACACCACCACCTGTACCAAAAACCTTTTGGAAGATAGCACCTGTAACTCCTAACATAGAAGCTACATCCAACTGCAATAAGACAAATATCCTTGATAAATCTATTGGATTGACCGCTGTAAGCCCTGCCATAGCACCCTCTATTGGGTAATCTGCCAATTGGAACATCAGCATTAGTAATATACCATCATACACTAATGAGAAAAATATCCAAATAAAAATAGAGATACCAATACCCTTGGCTCTATCCTTGGAGAGAATTGATGATAGCATTGCAAAAGCCACAAAAATTACTGATAAAAAACACCCAGAAATAATTAGTGAAAAGCCCGTAACAATATCGGCATAAAGTAATATCGGCAACGCACAACCGAATAAAAACGCCAAAATCATCGCCATAGAAATTCCCACAAATATTCCTAACCATATTTTACCACGAGCCACAGGCTGACTTAGTAACAATTCTATAAACTGACTAGAATTATACACATAAATTGTAGAAAAAATCACACTCACGAGTGGCACAAGTAAGATAACCACATTGAGCAGACTAAGGATTGCCTTATTTACATTCTCTTCTAATCCCAAAACAGACCAAGAAACCAAGAATAAAATAAGCGTATATAATACTACAATTTTATTCTTCAAAATATCAAAAATTATAAATTTAGCTGTCTTATTCATCTTTCATTTTCTTTAAAATACTAATAATAGCCTCGGAAATTTTCTCAGTTCCTGTATTTTTTCTTAATTCTTCCACTGGCTGATGTACAAGCACTTTTCCCTCATTCATAAAAATCACCTGAGTAATGATTTCGTCCAACTCACTCAATAAATGGGAAGTAATGATGATTAATTTACCTTTGTTCTTCTCCTTAATTATTTTTTGTTTCAATATTTCAGAGGCTAATGGGTCTAAACCTGCCGTTGGTTCATCTAGAATAATGATTTTAGGATTAAACATAAATGCCAATACAGCACTGACCTTTTGGGTTGTCCCTCCTGAGAGAGTTGCCATTTTTTTATGATATATTTCTTCTAATTCAAAGGCCTCTAAAAGTTCCGTATCAATATCCTTTGGTGAAAATTTTCTGATATCTTGTATCATCTTAATAGTCTGCCCAATGGTCATATTTTCGGGATAACGACCAATTTGAGGCATATATCCAATATTTTCACGATAGGAAAAATCCTCACCGACATTTTTTCCATTTACGATAATATCACCTTGCTCTACTACATTTAGCCCTAATACAGACTTCATTAGGGTTGTCTTCCCACATCCGTTAGGACCAATTAAAGCAATGGATTGCCCCTCGATAAGTTGCAGATTGATATTATCCAAGGCACGGAATTTACCAAAATGTTTTACTAAATTATTTATTTTAATCATTTTTTTGTTCGAAATGCTTAGAATGTTTGCAAAATTAGTTACTTGATAGCTGAAAATTTATTTTTTTTCATACTTGGGATTTTATCCACAAAATTTTCGGGTGTTAGGCTAGGTACTACCTTTTCAGTCTTGTCTAATATATCCACGAAGAAAGTTCTATACAGTAGCATTACTGCAGGATTTTTTTCTACAAGTACTGAATACAAAGACAGTGGGTGATATTCTACATCACCGATATTATCCTTATTGAGGTCGTAACCTTGGTATTTGTCCCAATAATTATTTTTAAACTCATTCATCACGGTAGTCCCATTAGTAGATACATCAAAAGTATTATTGATAAAGTTATTATGATACAATTGGCTATCCCTACTATTAGCATTTATTTTGAGTCCCCAACCATTATCCTCAAAGGTATTATTATAGATTTTCATCGCGGTTGCTCCATCTACCCACACAGCAGTGGTATTATTACGGAAGGTATTTCCTATAATTTTGGCATATTGTAACTCTTTGAGTAATAACCCATAAGCGGAATCTCCCCAGTTGTCTTCAAAGATATTATACTCCATTTTTACTTTTTTGGAGAACATCACTGCCACACCTGCGGAATTATTTTTAAATCTATTTTTGCGATACACATTGTTATGGGAAAACATAAAATGCAACCCATATCTCATATTTTTATAGGAAAAATTATTGTATATGAAGGAGTTCGTTACCTTTTCGAGGTAAATACCATCTTTATACCCTGTGATATAGTTATTCGTAATCCACGCTTGGTTGGTTACCCATCCGTGTATTCCATTGCCACTTTTTTCTTGATTGGTTGTCCTATGAGATACGAATTTGTTATTATTGATATGGCATCTATCCCCTCGCTGTAGATACACTCCGAAGTAATTATCTTTGAAAATATTATTTTCTATTTTCACATCTTTGGCATCATAAAGTCTTACGGCACCGATATTTTTAATTAAATCTTCACCAGAATCTATGATTTTGAAGCCTTTTATTACTATTTTATTTGCTCTTAGAGATAATATTTCATATTTTCTTTGTCCATCTAATATGGGATACCCCTCTCCTATGAGCGAGATAGATTTTTCAATACTGATATTTCCCTCCTTATATCTTCCTGGTTTTACCAAAATAACATCTCCATTTTGGGCAATTTCTATTGCTTTTTTTATAGATTTTATAGCTTCATTTTTTCCTACGACTATTGTTTTTGCAGGCAATATTTGTGCAACAATCAGTAAGAAAAAAGCATATACAAACTTCATTTTAATTATGTATATTAATAAGATTTAATGCTCGTACATATCATTATTTCCTTGTTTTGCCTCATTTGGTTTTTCTAATGAAGCACCTAATTTTTGTGCATATTCTTTTGCCTTATTAGCATCTGAAAATGCAGCCTTATTACCTCCCATAGGGCTTTCCAATGCACCTCCATAGATGAAAGTTGCCTTATTCGCAGGAATAAGTTTTTTTGTATCAAAATCTGTAACATACAATACTGAACCCTCAGTTTTATCAGAATTTTCTTCTTGATAACCTTCAAGACAAGCAATATCGTCAAACTTATACACTCGTCCTTTTTTAGTAATAAGTTCTGCCCCAAATTTGTTATCGGAGATGCCCATTTGGCAATGATCACAAAGGTCTTTTCCATAAGAAATCGGCTGAGGGTCCTTACTACCACAAGCTACCATCAAGAACATAACTGATGGTATAATAATATTTTTGATGTTTTTCATTTCTAATACTTTAATCGTAATAATCTGATTTTATGATTTTTTACTCGCCTTGAATTCTTTTATAGATAGCCACATACCCACCAATCCAATGAGAAACATAATAGATGCACCATAGTAAGGGTAAGATTGAGCAAAGAAATTTAATACTTGTTTTGGCCCAATCAATGGTGGCTGATAGGACTCACCTGGTATTTTTATTGCTGCCTTTGGATCTAAGTTATGACCATATTTATATTCCCAAATATAGAAATCGGTAATAAACGCCACTCCGAATATGATGAATAGAATCGTAGTAATGTATAACAATGCTCTTCTTTTAGCAAATCCCGAAACGAAAAACAATAAAGCATAAATACCCAAAATATACCTCATCACTCCAAATTCCCAAAAATCAGCAGTGTGGATTTCCTTCATTCCTACATAATGATTTAAATCATTAATAATATCTATATCTCCTGTAATATTATTTGCCCAAAGAACTATTTCCATACCCTCTGGATATTGTGGTGCCTCTAAACCAATCCACCAAATAGGTATGAACATACAAGCAATAAGCCCGATTCCTGATAAAACTAAATATATTTGTGTTGTTTTGCTGATAGAGTTCATTTTTATTTTTTTTAGATTACTAATATCTTTTTATTTTTTCGTATTTATTATATTCTGTGTTGGAGATATTAGTTAGTTTAAATCATTTTTCATATAGTAAAAAAAGGCAGTCTAATGTATAAACTGCCCTTTTATATTCTTAATTAAGTGGTCTGGGCATTAAACCTTTTCCAAACTTTTTTAGTTTTTATTGTTAAGACTCCACTTGATTTCTGGGTTGCTTCCAGCAGGAGATACTCTGATATATCCTTGCATCTCTTGGTGAAGAGCAGAACAGAAGTCTGTACAATACATTGGGAACACACCAACTCTATTTGGATTCCAAACATAAGTTACCGTTTCACCTGGCATAATTAAGATTTCAGATGTATTAGCACCTTTTACCGCGAATCCGTGAGGGATATCCCAGTCTTGTTCAATATTTGTAACATGGAAATAAACTTTATCACCTACTTTAATACCTTCAATATTATCTGGTGCAAGGTGAGAACGAACAGTTGTTAGATACACATGAACCTCATTACCTTTTCTTTCAACTTTTGTTTGGGCCTCTCCTTTCGTAGCGAATGGGTGCTTGTTTTCTTCAAGTTTGTAGAATTTAGGTTGGTCTTTTTGGATAAGTTCCGCAGGAGCCGCTTGTGCATAGTGAGGCTCACCATATGTAGGGAAGTCTAGCAATAGCTCCATTTTATCACCCGAAATATCAAACAACTGAGCAGACTGTGTTAATTCTGGTCCTGTTGGCAAATATCTATCTTTTGTAATTTTGTTATAAGCAACTAAATATTTACCAATTGGTTTAGCTGTATCACCAGTTACAGTCATCAAGTGTCCTGTCGCATAGTAAGTAGGCTGTCTATCCAATACTTTAAGGTCTTTAATATTCCATTTCACGATTTCAGAAGAAAGGAACATTGATGTATAAGCATTACCATTAGCATCAAACTCCGTGTGAAGTGGCCCTAAACCTGGTTTTTGAACTTCTCCGTGAAGTACAGATTCGTATTTTAAGATTGGGATACCATCGTAATCTCCCACAAAATCTTTCGCAGCAATTGCTTTCTGGATTTTAGAGAATGAGAATACAGGAAGCAACGCAGCCAATTTACCAGAACCTACGATATATTCACCCGTCGGATCCACATCACATCCGTGTGGAGATTTAGGACAAGGCATAAAGTAGATAGCATCTTTCAAGTCTTCGAGGGTAAGCATAGTAACCTCATCTTTAATAGTAGAGGTTGCTGTTTGAGTAGCTTCATCAAATTTGTTATGAACATACTTAGTTTTGATTTTTCTACCTTTACCTGCTTTCCAAGCCTCTTCTGCTTTTTTCCAGTTAAGAGCCATCATAAAGTCTTTATCATTCTGAGAAGCATTCACTTCAAGAAGGGTATTTGCTTTTTCAGAGTTGTAGCAAGAGAAGAAGAACCAATCTTTTGAAGGTCCTTTTCCTGCGTGAGAAAGGTCAAAGTCTATTCCTGGAAGTTGGATTTGGAAAGCTATGTCCATCGCTCCATCTTTTCCAACAGACACAAAAGATACAGAACCTTTGAAGTTTTCTCTATAAGTATTCAATGGAATATCTCCGTTTTCATCATCAAAAGGTACAGAGAAACGTGTTCCTGCTACTACATACTCTGTATTTCCTGTTACGAATGGAGAAGAGTGGTTACCCGCTGAATTTGGTAACTCTACTACTTCCACTGTTTTAAAATCTTTCAAATCAATTCTCGCAATACGAGGTGTATTATTCTCGTTAGCAAAAAGCCATCTACCATCAATCTCTGAATTTGTTTGAGAAAGTTCCACATGGTGAAGGTCTCCCCAAGGAACAAATCCGTGAGATGTTTCAAGCATTGGTTTGGTTTCTTCTGAGTAACCATAACCATTTTCTGGATTCTGAGAGAATACAGGAACTACCTTTAGTAATCTACCACTCGGTAATCCATAAACTCCTAATTGTCCATTAAAACCACCAGAAACGAAGTTATAAAACTCGTCATGTTCCCCTGGTTTTACATACACTTTCTCAGCAGCGTTACCACTCGCTGCGGAACCTGTCCCTTTCGGCTTACAACCAGTCAAAAGGAAACCTGTCGCTAGGGCTGCCAACCCTATACCTTTACAAAGGTTTTTCATAAAAACAAGTATTAAATATTAAACAAAATTTTATTCGCTAAAAAAAATAATAAAAATACAGAAGACCCCCTCACAATAATCCAAAATTAATGTGAATATTCTCCTGTATTTTAAGTTTATTGTTAGTTTGTTTTTTTTATAAATTATTTTTTACCATCAAGCTCTCTCATATACATATAGATGGCTTTTGCATCATCCTCTGTGAGATTTTGGTTCGGCATCGGAGTGAGAAACTCTTCAAACAATGCTTTTGCTTGTGGGTCACTATCAATCATTGGCTGAGGGTTCATAATAAAGTTCATTACCCAAGCTGCACTTCTTCTATCAGTTACTCCTTTCCAGCCTGGTCCTACTTTTCTCTCCTCTGTCATATTGTGGCAAGAAGTACATTTTACATCAACGATTTCTTTCCCCTTTGCTGCCAAAGCCGCATCAAAAGCGTCTTTACCATCAAAGTTCGCAGATGTAAATTTACCAATACCATCTTTAGAAGCCTCTGCTGGTGCTTCTGTAGTAGATGCTGTTTCTATAGATGCTGTTGCATCACCACTCTCTGCTGGTTTATCTCCACCACCACAAGACACCATTGCCATTGCGGATACCATAACCATCGCTAAAAATTTAATCTTTCTCATATCTTTCTTTAATTTAAATTTCATATGCAAATTTAACATTTTTTTAGCATTTATCATATACCTCAAAACACTTATCTTAATTTTATACTAAATATCCTTCGTTTTGTTAATTAAATTTTTATCAATATATTATATTTTTTTACAATAAAAACACAATGATAATATTATTTAAATAACTATAAATCACAAAACATCCATTTATATATCATTATAATAAATTTAGACATTATCTATAATTATGATATTTATCATAAAATTATACATAATTTATAACCATTCTAAACTATTTTATGCAAAACTCTCATACTTAATTATAAATAATTTGTAAATTTGTCTTACAATTTTAAACTTAATGAGATGATAAAAAGAACCATTTCTACATTTTTTTTGACAGCAATAATGTCGCTCTATGCCTATGGGCAAGAATTCCAATGGAAAGAAACAACCAAAAATGGCTACACCTATAAGTATGTAACCAATGACCCTACTCACGCGAGATTCTACACCTTAAAAAATGGACTTACCGTAATCCTAAGTCCAACAAACAAAGAACCTCGCATTCAGGGATATGTAGCTGTAAAAGCAGGAAGTAAAACCGACCCAAAAACCAATACAGGACTAGCTCATTACTTAGAACATATGCTATTCAAAGGCACTGATAAATACGGTACCTTAGATTGGAAAAAAGAAAAAGCCGAACTAAAAAAAATTGATGCTCTATACGAACAATATCACGATACAACCAACGATACACAAAGAAAGGCAATCTACAAAAAAATAGATTCTATTTCTGGCATAGCAAGTAAATATGCCATTGCTAATGAATATGACAAAATGATGACGGAAATGGGAGGACAAGATACAAATGCCTTCACTTCGTTCGAAAAAACAGTCTATACGGATGATATTCCTTCAAGTTCTTTGGATAAATACATTGCTGTACAAGCAGAGCGTTTCAGAAACCCTGTTTTGAGGATTTTCCATACAGAATTAGAGGCCGTTTATGAAGAAAAAAACCGCTCCCTTGACAACGATAGCGACTTGATTTACGAGGTGCTGTTCCGTAACCTATTCAAAAAACACAACTACGGATTACAAACCACCATCGGAACGATTGAGCACCTAAAAAATCCATCATTAATAGGTATCAGAAATTATTTTAATACTTACTATGTACCTAATAATATGGCGATTATCCTTTCAGGAGACTTCAATCCTGATGAAACCATTGCAAAAATTGACAAGGCTTTTGCCTATATGAAACCAAAACCCGTGCCAAAATATACCTTCGAGCAAGAAGATCCAATAACATCTCCTATCGTAGAAGAAATAGTAGGACCTGACGCCGAAAGTACCATCATTGGATTCCGACTACCTGGTAACAAGGATAAAGATTCTGTATTGGCCGATCTTATCGGAAAAATACTTACCAATGGAAAAGCAGGACTCATAGACCTCAACCTCGTAAAAAAACAAAAACTACTCCACGCAAATGCTTTTACCTATCCACTCATAGATTACGGAGTATTGTACCTATCTGGCTCACCAACACAAGGGCAAAGTTTGGAAGAGGTGAAATCCCTAATTCTCAACGAAATTGAAAACCTTAAAAAAGGTAACTTCGACGATGACCTAATACCTTCTATCCTAAACAACCTTAAAAAAGATATGATAGAAGACACCGAAACCTATGGTAATAGAGCTAATCTACTGATGGATGCTTTCACCGACGAACAAGATTGGAGAAAAGAAGTAGCCTATCTGGAAGAACTATCAAAAATCAAAAAAGAGGACATAGTAGCCTATGCTAATAAATATTTAGCGAGTAACTATGTAGTTATCCTCAAAAGAAAAGGTGAAAGACAAAACCCAACAAAGATTGAAAAACCAAACATTACCCCCGTAGAAACCAATGCAGGGAAACAATCTGCCTTCGTGAAAACGATTGAAAAGATGCCAAGTACTCCTGTAAAACCTGTATTCTTAGATTATAATAAAGATTTACAAAAATCTAAATTAGGAAATGCTGAGGTTCTCTATGTACAAAATAAAGACAATGACTTATTTAGACTAAGATTCCGATACAAAATTGGCTACCTAAACGACCAAAAATTATCGCTCGCTGCCCAGTATATACAATTCTTGGGTACAGACAAAAAATCTGCAGAGCAAATATCTAAAGAATTTTACAAGATAGCGTCTAACTTCTACATCAATACTTCGGACGAATACACCACTGTAACCATCTCTGGACTGAAAGAAAATTTCGCACAAGCTGTGAAATTATACGAAGAATTAATTGCTAATGTAAAAGGAGACAACGAAGCACTCACAGCGCTGAAAGCCAAGTTGCAAAAGGCAAGAATAGACCATAAATCAGACCGAGGAGCTATTATGACGGCACTTACAAACTATGCTATGTATGGTGCAAAAAATAAATTCAATAGTGTATTGAGCAACGAGGAACTCAATTCGGTTACCCCCGAAGAACTCATCGATAAAATACATAAACTCAATGATGTACAACAAGAAATAATCTATTACGGCCCTACAAAATTAACAGAATTAGTAGCTCAACTTAGCACCCTCCACAAGGTACCTACTGAGTTTGCTCCCGTTCCTCCGAAAAAGGAATTCAAGCAATCTATACAAACCAAAAATACAGTACTATTTACCGACTACGATATGGTGCAAGCAGAAACCCAATGGGTGAGAAATACCACTACCTATAACCCGAAAGAATCAGCATTGATTAGCGTTTTCAACTCCTATTTCGGTGGCAGTATGGGATCTCTCGTGTTCCAGACTATCCGCGAGTCCAAGGCATTAGCATATAGCACCTATGGATTTTACTCTGTTCCAGCCAAAAAAGACCAAAAATATAATATGATTGCCTATGTAGGCTCTCAGGCAGACAAATTTGCAGAAGCTGTATCTACAATGAATGGGCTACTCAACCATATGCCTGAAATACCTACCAATTTCAATTTGGCTAAAATTCAGGTTAAAAAGGATATACAAACCGAAAGAATCACCCAAGATAATATCATTTATAATTATCTCATCGCAAAAGACAGAGGTCTTAACAGCGATATAAGAAAACAAATCTACGAGAATGTGGATAAAATTACTCTTAAAGATTTGCAAAATTTCCATCGTAAAAATTTGGCTAACAAACCTTATACCTATGTAGTGCTCGCTTCAGAAAAGAAACTACCAAAAGAAAAACTCAAAAAAATAGGTGAAGTAAAAAAAGTCTCTTTAGAGGAACTATTTGGATACTAACACTATACATACTTTCTTTTTTCACAAAACCACTTCTAAATATTTAGAAGTGGTTTTTTAATATCTATTTAAAAATAAATTATAGTTATAATTGTAGAAGAAGACAAAATTTCCAATGGGTCGTGAAGCAGTATTTAGAATCTTAAAAAAAACTGCCCCAACTCCTATTAAAACATTAATTTTCACAAAATTCTCTATCAATCCATCACTAATTATTTTTGCTACATACCGATACAAAATCAGATTTTAGGTACTCGTATCTTGCTGATTATTTCTTTTGTTATTCTATAAAAAGGAAGTTTATCCAAGTAATTGTTGGATAAACTTCCCGAATGAAACGATTAAAAAAAAGATAATGAAAAAATTAATTTTTTATTATTTTTTGTTTAGCGACTTCTCCATTTTGGAAAATCACTTCCAATAAATAAATTCCATTTGGCAAACTTTCTACATTAATAGTACTAGTGTTATCTTGTTGTGCTACCCTCTGTCCGACAGCATTATACAAATAGACAGCTTTCACTCCTTCCTCTGCTCTGATGTTTAGCCTATCTCTCACGGGGTTAGGATAAATATCCATTCTGTGAGAGGCTACATTTCGTACAGCGAGCGTAGATATCTCCTCTTGTTTTGATGGCAACGAATATGATTTTGAGGAATCTATCGCTCTCACAGACCAATATATCTTACTTGGCAAATTTTCTTTTTTCAGATACCAATTAGGTGTTGTTACCTCATATTTTGCAATATCTGCTTTATTCGGTTGGCTACCGACACTTATTTCGTATCTAAATGCCGTTTTAGGAGTTTTGTCATCGGTTGCTCCACTCCATTCAAAGAGAACCTTATCCCCCACTACTTTACTTGTTAGACTATTTGGTGCTGTTGGAATATGATTTTCTATACTAGTGTTTTGATATAATTTTATTTTCCCTTCTATTGCTTTACTATTACTCAAATCCAACCCGTGAATAAGTATATCTAATTGATTATCTCCATTATAATCTATAAACTGTACCCCACCATTCCCTCCGAGAGGAATAAGGTTGGCATCTTCTAACTTCACAAAATCATTTGTCTTAGGATTATAGGTAAATATATTTAAAGTATTATTATAATCGCTATTAGCTCCTATTACTGCGAAATCATAATATCCATCAAAATTAATATCTCCAACATCTACTGAACTAGCACTTAGCCCATCTTCTTTATTAATAAAACTCTGCTGAAAGCGTCCCTGACCATCATTAAGATAGACAGCAATATAGTTGTCTCCATCATTATTAGAGCCACTCACCACTATATCTTGAAATCCATCAGCATTAAAGTCTGCATAATTGATTTTCCCTTCGTACATAGGGGATAACTCTTGGTGCAAAGTATATTGGCCACCTATGTTTTTGTACAATTTAAACGACGCATTTCCCTCTGCATCTGTACCCGATATAGCAATATCTAACTCATTATCATTATCAAAATCAAACACTTTAAAGTTACCATTCGGAACATTTGGTATCCAATTCGCTTGTTTGTTAAAACCCTTCTGGCTATTGGTATATATATCAATCGCTCCCACTTGCTCATCGTGGCTATTTTCTGTACCATTTAAGGCATAATCCTGCAAACCATCGTGGTTATAATCAAAAACTTCCAAGGCCTCACCAATCACAGCATTCACCTTCCCTGGTAATTCATCTATGAGCGTAAAAGTATTACCATTATTTTTATATCTCAAATGTTTTGCTGTGGCCGCTCCATCTCCATAATTCATTCCATTCATCACAATATCCAACAAACCATCATTATCAAAATCTATAAACTTTACTCCTCCTGCGTGAGTTGATTGCTCCTTTGGAAACTCTTGTGCCAATTCAAAAACTCCATTTTTATTGCTATATAGTTCATCTTTTGTAGTTTCCGCCTCGTAATTTTTCGTCAAATCCACCGCACCCGTAAAAAATATATCTTGAGTACCATCATTATTATAATCTCCCACTGCTGCCGCTGTATAATACATATGCTTGAATGGAAGATTACCAACTTCCTCAAATCTTTGTGCAGACAACATTGATAAATAACCTACTGCTATTGGAATAAAAATTTTTTTCATCATCAAATATTATTTAGAATGATTAAAAACACTTAGCAAATCTAAATATTTTATTTTAATTACAAAAAAAAATGATGATTTTTTTTAGATAAAACACCTAATTACCTAATTTACAAATATTTAATTTTTATACTAAAAAATAAAATCTATCGTTTTAATATCATTAAATTATCCATTTTATGAAAAATATTACACTAATGCTTTGTCTCACCTTCATCAATATATTTGCTCAACAAATCAATGGAATACAATTATTTAACCCTGATACTAACGATGAGACACCCATTATATCTCCCGACCAACAACTTATTTTGAAATTTGATGACCTATCAAATTCTAGTACCATTTATCGATACACTATAAAGCACCTTGACCGAAATTGGCAAGATGATGGACTTTTCTTTACCGAATATGCCAAGGGAACCCCCTACGGATTGGTGGATAACCTGCAATATTCCTTCAATACCTTACAAAAATACACACATTATGAACTCACTTTCCCGAACGAAAAAATTTACCCAATTATCTCTGGGAATTTTGAAATTATCATCTATAAAAACTCTCCCGAAAAGCCTATCATAAAAAAACGATTTTGTATCGTAGAAAATAAAAACTCTATTCTCATAAATATTTCAAGATTTTTTGATAAAAATAATCCGAAAATTAATCAAAGAATCGAAATACAAGCTAATGCACCATCACTTTCTGCAAATATCTCCACTATTTCGCTAAGTATTATCCAAAACAACAATTGGAATAATAGCCTCACCAACCTAAAACCATCTTCAGTGACGGGTAGCAATATTCTATTCCAACAACCAAAATTGGCTTTTGCAGGGAATAACGAGTTCTTTTTCTTCGACAACAAGAATATCAATCAGCCTTACGATATGATTGCTAATACTGAAATCCTCAACGAGGAAAATCACACCTATCTATTCCCCGTGTGGGTAAATCTGTCTGACTACCTATATCAACCCGATGTAAATGGAGCTTTTTATTTCCGAAGAAATGATATGGGTACCGAACGAAATGCTGACAGAGAGGCTGACTATTCATGGGTGCATTTTACCCTGCCTATACAACCTATGGAAAAAAATATATTCGTACTGGGACAATTTAATGACTATACCCCAAGTCCTGAATATCAGATGTATTATAATGAAAAATCCAAAGCCTACGAAGCCAAAATATACCTAAAACAAGGTTTTTATAACTACCTATTTGCACTACAAGACCACGATACAATAGACTTTAACAAAATAAATGGTAACTTCTGGCAAACAAAAAATCTCTACCAAGCACTACTATACTACCGCCCATTTGGGAAAAATTACGACGCTATATTAAGTTATGGAGAACTAAGAAATACCCCATAGACACAAAAAAGATATTTCGTATTATCTACATTAAATTATTTTTCATAACTTTGAAACTTTAAGTAAAAAAGATATGCACAATATCCAATTAAAATCTATCCTTGATAATGATTTTTACAAATTCACAATGCAAAATGCCGTGGTGAAATTGTTCCCAAATTCTATCGTAAAATATCAATTCATTAATCGTGGGAAACATATTTTCCCAGAGGGTTTTGGCAAGGCATTAAGAAAATTAGTAGATGCAATGGCCGATCTTCAACTCACCAAACAAGAAAAAAAATACATAGAATCCATATGTCCCTATCTGGATTTGCCTTATTTGGATTTTCTGGAAGGCTACCGATACGACCCCTCCGAAGTGCATATAGAACAGATTGGCAACGATTTAGAAATCTATGTTGAAGGCCTTTGGTATAGAACTATCCTTTGGGAAGTTCCTCTGCTATCGCTCATATCAGAGCTACACTACGAAATGAATCATCTTGAAAGAGACTCCAATGAGGTTATTATCAATAGAACCTTAGATAAAGCTGACCATCTGAATAAACTTAATGTAAATTATGCAGAATTTGGTACAAGAAGACGGCACTCCTATAAAGTACAAGACATTGTGGTAGAATCTCTTAACAAAAAAGACAATACAAACTTCATAGGCTCCTCTAATGTACATTTCGCAATGAAATACAATATAAAGCCCATCGGTACACACGCCCACGAATGGTTTATGTTCCACGGAGCAGAATTCGGCTTTAAAATGGCAAATCCATTTGCATTAGAGCATTGGGTGGATATTTATAGAGGAGACTTAGGTGTCGCATTATCAGATACTTATACCACCGATGTTTTTTTCAAACAATTTGACAAAAAATTCACAAAACTATTTGATGGCGTACGCCACGATAGTGGAGACCCATTAGAATTTGCTGATAAAACGATTAAACACTATCAAGATAATGGCATTAATCCGCTCTATAAATATATCATCTTTTCTGATGGTCTAAACTTAGAAAAAGTAGAAGAAATAACGAACTACTGCAAAGGAAAAATCGGGATATCCTTCGGTATTGGGACTAATCTAACAAACGATGTGGGACTAAAACCTATGAATATTGTAATAAAACTCACAGAGGTAAAAACTCTTAATAATGAATGGATTAAAACAGTAAAACTCTCCGATGAGCCTATGAAACACACAGGAGATTCAGATATGATAAATCTCGCAAAAGTATTTTTGAGAATTAAAGATTAATAAAACAACCTTAACAATGAAAAATTTACAAGTAATCGCAATCATCAAAGTAGATATCAATCACGAAACAGAAACACTGCAACATCTAAATATCTTAGTTGATAAAACTCGCAAAGAAAAAGGATGCCTACAATACAATTTAGTGAAAGACCAACAGGAAGATGGAACTTTCGTAATGGTAGAACTTTGGGAAACTTCCGAAAGCCTGAAACTACATAGCCAATCTGCTCATTTGGCAGATTTTGGTGCTTATCTGCACAAAATCGGTGGAAAACTCACCATTCATACAGGAGAAATCATACTATAATTCAATCACTTATAAAAAAAAGAGATACTCAAACTATAAAGTATCTCTTTTTTATTACTTCACCTTTTTAAATAGATTAATACATCTCGGTGATGTTATCTCATCAAAAGAATTAAGCATATAATCGCCCCAGATTTTAACCCTCTCAAAACCAGACTTTTCTGCATAATTATTAATTTTATCCAAAGTATGTAGCTTCACTCTCTCGGCGTACTCAAAATCTTGGCCTTTATCCGAGAAATTTATTTGCTTTATCACATAATTATTCTCTATTTTTTTCTGAATATAAAATGTTATATCTTCCCGCATTTCAATGGATTTCTCCTTAAAGTTATTTTCAACAAATCCTTTATTTAGATAATCCAAAACAAATAAACCACCAACTTTTAACCCTTTATTAACGGATTGGAATACATTCAAATCATCTTGTTCCTCCTCAAAATATCCAAAACTCGTAAAAAGATTAAACACCGCATCATAACCCTCTATTGGGAGGGGATTTCTCATATCATGGATAGCAAATTTAAGATTCTCATTCTCATATTGTTTGTTATGCAAAATACTTTGAGGCGATAAATCTAATCCCAAAACATTGTATCCCAACTTATTTAGAAATACAGAGTGTCGTCCCTTACCACAGGCCAAATCCACGACATGGGAGTTTTTCGGAAGTTGCAAATCTTCTGTTAGTTTCGTAATGAAGTTTTCTGCCTCTTTATAGTCTCTATTACTATACAGAATATGATAATATGGTGTGTCAAACCAAGTTTCAAACCAGTTCATAATATATGTTATTTAATAATTAAAAATTTTTTCAACTGAAATTTTTTCAAAAGTCCCCAATTTCATAATTAACTGAGTATCAAAGCTATTTTCTTTACCCATAATGGCTGTATTATAAGTCTGATTTTTTATATATTGATTATAAAATGCCTCCAAATCATCAATTGTAAGGTTTTTAATCTGCTCATATGCCTTTTTTCGTAAGTTGTAATTGATACCTAATTTTTGTTGTCTTTTATACTGAAAAAATATCTCTGCACGAGTAACCCTCACTGACTCCATTTTTTTCAATACAGATTGTTTTGCATTTTCAAACTGAATGGGATATTTGGGAAATTCTCTCATTAGATTTTCCATTGTATCCACTGCTATTGCAAGTTTATCTGGCTGGGTACCAATGTAATTGGCAATATAATCATTCTCTTTTTTCTTATTTGCTGAGCTATACATTGCATAAGCTTGATACGCAAGAGATTTGCTCTCCCGAACCTCTTGAAAAACGACAGACGACAATCCACTACCGAAATACTCATTGAAAACAGATATTTTACCATAATTTTCAGGTTCTACAATATTCCCTTTTCCGACTCTATACATCTCCACTTGCACCATATCATAAGGGAAAAAATACACATTTCCATCTGTATCTTGCTTCGAGAATTTCTCTTTATTAAGGGATTTCTCTGTTATTGGGTGAATATAACCTGCAATGAAAGAAGTGAATTTATCTTTATCCTTAGCATAATAGAAAATTTCATAATCCAACCTAAGTAAGAATCTTAACTTATCGGTCAAGTCCGTCGGATTAATACTTCGAAGCCTATCCTCGGGAATCACATTCCTAAAACTGGACTTTTCACCAAATTTGGCATAATTAATAAGCCCTTTCATTATCTGATTTTTATCTTTTTTGACGGCTTCTCTACTATCTAAAATCATCTCCACAAACTCAGAATAGATTTCCTTATCAGGCTGAGCATTCTCTAACCAATGAAAAAGCAAATCAATACCTTCAGAAATATTCTCCTCTAAACCAACTAAATATATATTAATTTCCTCATCGGAAATTTTGAAATAATAAGTAACACCTATCTTATAAAACTTCTGCTTAATCTCCTGTACCGAAAATTGGTTCGTTCCTAAATATTCCAAATATTGAATAGCAAGAACCTGTTCCTTATCATTATCCCTCCCAATCGGAAAAATAAAATGAACTTGAGCTATATCATTATGTTGATTTTTAACGAATGAATATTTTCTATCCGAAATCGTAGATGTCTGTATTTTGCTCTCATAATCAATAAACTCTGGAGTGATTCTCTCTGGCTCTTCATTGAGAATCTCCTCTAAAAATTCCGATTGAGCATCTCTATTTATCTTAATCGGCGAAATTTCTGGTTTATCTACACGAATACTATTTTCCTTATCCCCCTGCTCTTTGTAGATTACAACATAATTATTTTTAAAGAACTCATTAGCAAAACCAACTACCTCGTCCTTAGTCACTTGAGCATAAATATCCAGCTCCTGCAATTCCTCCTTCCAAGTTCGCTCCTTGATAAATACATCATATAAATTCGAGGCTAAACCATCTGCTGTCTCTAAGGCCTTCAACCTTTGAAAACGAAAATCATTGACAATTGCCGAAATAAGCCAATCGGGGAATTCACCCTTTTTAACTAAATCTATCTGCTCCAAAATAAGATTTTTGGCGTACTCTAAGCTATCATCTTCCTTTGGGATAGCAATTACAGATAGATATCCATACTCCTTAAAACCAACCGAATAGGCTTGAGAGGCGAGAACTTTCTGTTGCTGATTCACATTCAAATCCATCAATCCTGCTTCTCCACGATTACTCAAAATATGAGCAATAATGTCAATCAAAATACACTCACGAGTTCCATAGGAATCTGTTCGCCAACCTAAATGCACTCTTGGTGTAGATGGTGATTTTATAACTTTACTAACTACCTCTGTAATTGGTTTTTCAACAATTTTTGGTTTTTCAACAATTTCTTTGTATTGGAATTTACCGAAGTATTTATCAATTAATAGTATCGTCTGCTCAAAATCTAAGTCACCAACAAGGACAATAGCATAATTATTTGGTACATAATAATTATTAAAATACTCATTAATGGCCTTCATAGATGGATTTTTTAGATGTTCTGCCCTTCCAATAGTAGTCTGCTGACCATTGGGATGTGTTGGGAATAAAAGCTCCATCATTGCATAATTCACTACTCGCGAGTCGTTATCCTGCAATCTATTGAACTCTTCATACACACTTTCTAACTCGGTATGGAATAAGCGAAGTACCACCCCCGAAAATCTATCACTCTCTATTTTTAGCCATTTTTCTAATTCATTTTTAGGGATATTATTTTTATAAACGGTTTCGTTGAGCCAAGTATGGGCATTCGTTCCGGTGGCTCCTAGAGAGGACACAGCCTTGTCGTATTCATTAGCAATGGCATACTCACTCGCTAAGAGAGATAATCTATCAATTTCTTTATAAATTTCTTTCTTTTGGTGAAGGTCAGATTCATATTTGTGTTGCTCGAATAACTCAGAAATCTGCTCTAAAAGGATTTTTTCTTGCTCCCAATTGATTGTTCCGAGACGGGTAGAGCCCTTGAACATCATATGTTCTAAGTAGTGGGCTAGCCCTGTATTATCCTCAGGATCACGATTACTTCCTGTTTTCACGGGAATATAAGTTTGTATTTTTGGAGCATCAAAATTCTGAGCCAAAAATACCTTCAAACCATTTTTTAGGGTGTATATTCTTACCTTATTATCATCATTCGTTACGGATAAATAAGTATATCCATTAATATCTTGTTGATAAATTTCTTGATATTTCATTCTAAAAAAATAAAAAATATAAATGCAAAAATACAGAGATTTTTTCTATCAAATAAAAAAAGTCTACATGCCAACCGATATAGACTTTTTTAAGGCGATATTCACAGAGATATCTACCAAAATATTATGCATATTGTTTCAGTAAATTTGTTAGGGTATTCACATCGTAAATTCCACTTTCTTTCCATAATAATTTTCCATCTTTATAGATAGCCAAAGTTGGTACACTACGCACCCCATTTTCAGAAGCTATTTGTGGATATTGATCGATATCTATTTTTACGATTCGTGCTGTATCACCTACATTTTCTTTCACTGAATTGAGCACTGAGGACTGTACCTTACATGGCTGACACCATGTTGCGAAAAAATCTATCAAAACGGGTCTTTCGGATTCTATTAATTCTTGAAATTTTTTTGACATAATTTTATTTTTTATTTATATGCATATTAACACCTCAAAAATCATTCCAAAAGACATTTTGTCAGTCTTTATAATATTTTTTCAAAATTGCTTTATTTATTTTTCGGATTAATTTTGGTCCTTTATAAATAAACCCTGTGTAGATTTGCACCAAATCAGCACCTGCTTCTATTTTCTCTAAGGCATCTTTTGCCGAATGTATCCCTCCAACACCAATAATAGGAAATGCTTTGTTACTGTGCTTAGCAAGGAACCTAATAACTTCTGTAGAACGATCTTTGAGTGGTTTACCCGACAATCCTCCTTTTTCATCTTGATATGGCGAGATAAGATTTTCTCTAGAGGTAGTTGTATTTGTAGCTATTATCCCATCTATTTTTGTTTCCTTTACTAATTCTATGATGTCCAAAAGTTGTTCATCTGTAAGGTCAGGTGAGATTTTCAGCAAAATAGGTTTTTGTTTCTCCTTAGTCTTATTTAAGGATTGTATTTCAGCGATGAGTTCTTTTAAATAATCTGTATCATTTAACTTAGCGTGGCTATTCACATTTGGGCAACTCACATTCAGAGTGAAATAATCCACTACGGGATGTAGTTTTTCAAAACATTCTATATAGTCTGTAGTATAGCCTTCGGGAGGAGTCGCAGTATTTTTACCAATATTCCCCCCTATAAGCACCGAGGTGTTTTTTTTCAATCGTTTTAGTACAGCATCCACTCCCTCATTATTAAAGCCCATTCTATTGATGATGGCACTATCTTCCACCAATCGGAAAAGTCGTTTTTTCTCATTCCCTGGTTGTGGTCTTGGGGTAACGGTTCCTATCTCTATAAAACCAAATCCGAGCATTGATAGTTCTTTATAATATTTGGCATTCTTATCTAATCCCGCCGCTAATCCAACAGGATTTTTGAATTTTAAGCCGAATAATTCTCTTTCCAAAGCGGGGTCTTCTATCGGTTTGCTAATTTTTTTTAATATAAAAGGAAATTTACCTACTATTTTTAGGCAAGATAGGGATAAATTATGTGCTTTTTCAGGGTCAAGTTTAAAGAGAAATTTTCGGATTTTTTTATACATTTTTTTAATTTTTACAAAAAAAAGAAATTTTTAGTAGATAGGCAAATAATCTTTCTTAAAAAAAGAGATAATGAAAAACTCATCATCTCTTTTTTTATTATCATTTAAGATTTAACAAATTTTAAGTTATATTTATATCCATTATCCTCAATAGAAATAATATAAGTACCTCTTACCAAACGAGATACGACTACTTTTCCATCTTGTATTTTTCCACTTAGCACCACTCGCCCTGCAGAGTTAAAAATCGTATAATTAGCTCCGTCTGGCACCTTTGAAATATTCAATATATCGTGTGTAGGGTTAGGAAATAATTGCAAATCTCTGCTGGTAGCACTTTCTTGTGTTGCCAATTTATCGGTAAATAAAACTCCATAATCCTCCACATCACCATAGCTATACTCTCCACATGGGGTATTGAGAGGAGAGTTATATCTCAAGGCTACTCTCATTTTGGTTATTTTGTTTCCTGAATAGGCTTTTTTAGGAACATCAAATGTAGCACTTACCAATTCATTTTTATTGGCTGGTAATTTTGCGATTTGCTCGTCATTGGAGAACACTCCATCTCTGTTGAAATCAATCCATACGGAGATACCCTCATTGGAGATTATTGTTCCTTTCCAAGCTTTTTTAATTTGGATTTTATTACCTGTAGAACCTCTTTCGAGAGTGATTATTTTATCTGTATCGGTAGAAAAATCACGATAGCCATCGCCTGTAGAGTCATTAGAGACTTCCTTACCTTTTGTAGGTGAGATAGTAACATTCTCTATATGCCCTTCGGAAGCATTACGAGGTTTCAAATTACAGTAAGTCAATACTTTTGTGGTAAATTTCATTGTATTCGTAAATTTTCCCACTGAACCTGAGCATATTGTAGCAACTTGTGCATCATAAGAAGTCCCTTCGTCCAAATTATTTAGAGTATAGGAATTTGTTTTAGTCTCTACCTCTGTCCATTTAGTATCAGTAGCTGATTTATATCTAACTTTGTATATAGCTCCTTTTACTTCCTCCCAATTGATTACTGCTGTTTCTCTTTCTACGGAGGATATTTCTAATCCATCAGGTGCATCACCATTACAAGTAACGGCATTTTGTACTGGTAGTTTTTTTAGGGTATAGAAAATATTATCTATTGCAGATATCCTCACATAGACATTAGTTCCGAGATTTAGGTCTGTCAAATCTATTTCCTCTTTACCATCATTTGGAGTAGATTCTATAAGAGTATTCCACTTTTTACCATCTATGGAATAATCAATAGTTACATTATCCACATTATACGGAGATTTATTAGTATTTGCTACACTCCAAGATAGATTGGTTAATATATTTTTATTTATTTTTTTTGTTGAGATTTCAAAAGGTCCATCATCTCCTACGGACACTTCTACCTTCTCTGAACTTACTTGTTGCTGAGTGTTATCAGAATTGTTATCCCTTACATTAAAACTAAAATTAAGTTTTCTTTCCACATCTGATACCGCCTCCCAATATTCGCTACTTTTCAAAGAACCATCTAAAACGACACCCAGACGCGGGAAATATCTCACATTACCATCTGCTGTTGGAGGAATGGAGCGGAACTTAGGACCTGTTATATTATTCCCCAACACACTATTAATCACTGATGTGGCACTGTCATACTGCTCCCAATTATAGGTAAGTCGGTTACTATCCTCTACATCCGTAGCCTCACCTCTCAATACAAAAGGAGTACCTTTGGGTATGCTATAATCTCTTAGAACACCTATCGTAGGTGGTGTATTGGTTATTTCTTTCTCTGTGCCACATCTCTGTTGTGTAGAGACATATTCTTGTACCTGCTCTATACTTCTTATATGAAAATAAGGGTCTGTTCTATTTTGGACATTGGCTCCCGGTACCACGCCTGCATATCCCATAATAGAAGAACCCGAGCCAGGTTCCATCTGAGCAGTAGTTCCTTCTATACTCGGTGCAGAAAAGGTATGATTCGCACCAAACTGATGCCCCATTTCGTGACATACAAAATCTATATCAAATAAATCACCCTCAGGTCTATCATCAGACGGAGAGGTATATGCTGTACCTTTAGAAGTATTGTCGTCTGCATTAGCGGGATTACGGCATACATTTCCTATATCGCCTGCAAATCCTCCTCCACCAGAACCTGCAAAAAGATGCCCAATATCATACTTTTCGTTGCCTACCTTCGTAGTGAGAGTCTGCTGTAATTGCAGAGACCATTCTTCCATCTTTTCGGAATAAGGGTCATTATCATAATTAAAAATAATATTAGGAAAATCCTGCACATCTAAATGTATTGCAAAATCCCTCTCAAATATTCCATTTACTCTTGTTATTGTGGCATTAATGCCTGCAAACACAGCTCCCTTTATCTGCTCTTCGGTAGGATTTGGTATTGTAGCTTCTAATTTCGTTTTAAAGTAATCGGTATAATCTCCCGTAGTAGAGATTGCCAAACGATAAGTTCTATACTTTCGGTCTGTAATAGATGGAGTGTGGGCATTCATCTTAACTGCAAAACGACTGCTTTCCTCCAATCTTACAATATCATCTTTAGAAAGAGTATGTTCGGTTGCTCTACACTCAAAACCTTTTCCATTAGATGATGGTTTAGTTTTTGGGAAAACTTTATAAACAGACTTATCCGCAGAGACTGGTTCTATGAACTGATATTTTCCATCCTTATATATCATTGCCTGAAAATCGTTGGGCGCCACCGAAAACCTTACCGATACCGATGTATCATTTACTCCTACCCCCATATAAGACCCTATCTGATAACGCTCCTCAATAGATGGAGCCATCACCGAGTGCTTATACACCGCAAAAGAGACTATTTTACCGCTGAGCATAGGTATATCTATCACCACAGGTTGGGCATTTCGCCCTACAGGAACAGCCTTTTTCAGTGATTCTCTTACTTTATTTATATCTAATTTATAATAATCCACCTGCGTATCTGCTCTCTTAGAGGCAAAACTCTTCACACTTGTAGGTGTCCATTGGGCCAATGCAGTGCCACTCCCCAATATAGAGAATAAAAATACGGCAATAATTGATTTTCTCTTAAATATCATAATCTTTTTTATTTCATTAAAATTGTTTTAATATCTACAAATTCCTTCAAAGCTAATAATGATAACTCTACACCATAACCTGACTTTTTAGTTCCACCAAATGGGAATCTTGGGTCTGAGCTTGTCATTCTATTAATATTTATTGTCCCTGACTCTAAATTTCTAATAAAAAATTCCCTACGCTCTTCAGAAGTCGTCCATACAGAATTAGACAACCCATATGGTGTAGCATTAGCCAACCTGAGAGCATCAGCATCATCTTTCGCCTTCAAAAGAATCCCTATTGGTCCAAAAACTTCCTCCTGTAAGATAGGGTTATCCTCCTCCACAATTAGCAGAGACGGCATAAAACTGATTTCAGACAATCTTTGCAAAGGTAATACAATCTTTGCACCACTATCTACCGCTCTGTGATATTGTTTTTCCAATTCATCAGCCAAATTCGGTCTCGCTAAACCACTAATTTTCGTTGCCTTATCAAAGGGGTCATTCGGAACAAATTTATGGAACTCTGTAACAAACCGCTCCAAAACCTCATCAAAAATATTTTCTTGAACAATGTATCGCTTCGCTGCCACACAAGTCTGTCCACAATTTTGAAGTCGCGCTAAGGTTCCCACCTCTGTAGCCTCTTGAATATCAGCATCATCAAGGATAATGAAGGCATCACTCCCTCCTAATTCAAGCATTGATTTTTTGATATTTTCTCCTGCCAAGCTTGCCACTTCAGCACCTGCCTTTTCACTTCCCGTGAGACTCACCCCCCTCACCCATTGATGTTCCAGAATCGTTTTTACTTCCGAGTGTCCTACTTCCAAATTTTGTAAAATACCCTCTGGAAACTCTGCATCGATGAGGAGTTTTTCAATCGTATTACCACTCTCAAAACATATTGATGCATGTTTTATCAAAATCGTATTCCCTGATAAAATTGCTGGAATGGCAAAACGAAGTACTTGCCAAAATGGAAAATTCCACGGCATCACACCCAAAATAATTCCCTTCGGCACAAAGTGAATTTCGGAGATTTGATACTCACTCTCTATCTTCTCTGGGACAAGGATATTCTCTACTTTTGCATAATAATCCATCAGTAAAGCACATTTCTGTATCTCTGCAATAGCCTGACTAATAGGCTTATGCATCTCCTTAGTAATAATTTTTGCAAAATCCTCTGTATGACTTTTCAAAATTTCACTGGCTCGTAATATCAGTTTTTGTCTCTCAACAAAAGAGACATTTCTCCAAGCCAAGAAAGTTTCGTGGGCTTTTATAATTTTAGCATTAATATCGTGTGTCATTTTTCCTTAAATAAAAAATTGATTTTAATTAATTTTCCTCAAAATTACATTTTTTTCGAAAAAATTAAAAAAAATCGTATCATTAATTTATTAGAAATCACCTTAACACATTGAATAATTAAAAGTTAGCCCCTATAAATATTTTTATTATCAGATAAAATCCTATCTACAATTACAAAAAAATAATTAATTTTGTCCGATAATAACAATGACAGCAGGAGAACTTACAAAAATTATCAAAGATAAAGCCTTAAAGTTTGGATTTTCGGATTGTGGAATTTCCAAGGCTGATTTTTTGGAAGAAGAAGCTCCACGCCTTGAGAATTATCTCAAAAAAAACTACCACGGCGAGATGACCTTTTTAGAAAATCATTTTGATAAAAGGCTCGACCCACGCCTACTAGTAGAGGGATGCAAATCTGTAATCTCCCTAAAATACAACTACTATCCTGAAAATAAAATAGTTACTGAAAACTCTACTTTCAAAATTGCAAAATACGCCTATGGAGAAGACTATCACGAAGTGGTGAAATCTGTACTACGAGAGATGATTGTAGAGCTACAAGAGGAAATTGGCGAATTTTCATTTCGTATCTTCACTGATTCTGCACCTGTAATGGAAAAGGCTTGGGCAAGGAAATCGGGCTTGGGGTGGATTGGTAAAAACTCTCTTTTGGTGTCTAAAAAGGGGTCTTTTTTTGTGCTATCGGAAATTATTTGCGACCTTGAATTAGAATATGATTCTGGCATTAAAGACTTCTGTGGAACTTGCCGAAAGTGTATAGATGCCTGCCCTACGGGAGCTATTGTAGATAGTAAAATTATCAATGGAAGCAAGTGTATATCTTATGCTACGATAGAACTACGAGGCGAAATCCCTGATTATTTCAATGGAAAATTAGAAAATTGGATGTTCGGATGTGATATATGCCAAGATGTATGCCCTTGGAATCGCTTTTCCCTTGCTCACAACGAGCCCAGATTTTCCCCCAACGAGCATTTACAAAATTTCGATACCATAGAATGGAAAGAAATCACTCAAGAATTATTTTCTGAAATTTTCCGGAAATCTGCCGTGAAGCGAACTAAACTTGCAGGACTAAAACGGAATATTTCCTTTATTAATAACGGAATAAAAAATATAAAAAATAAAGAAGAATAATCCATAAAAAAGGAGAGGTATTGTCAATATCTCTCCTTTAAAATTCATTTAGGTTTTAACTTTAAATATTGATTCTCTCAATTTCAGCACCGATGCCTTTCAATCTTTCTTCAATATTTTCATAGCCACGGTCAATTTGTTCAATATTATGAATTGTACTCACACCATCGGCTGAAAGTGCTGCTATCAATAGTGCATTTCCTGCTCTAATATCTGGAGAAATAAGCTTTGTACCTCGTAATGGTGTAGTGTGATCTAAGCCTATCACAACAGCTCTATGTGGGTCGCAAAGAATAATCTGAGCCCCCATATCTATCAATTTATCCACGAAGAAAAGTCGGCTTTCAAACATTTTTTGATGGACAAGAACACTGCCTTTTGCTTGAGTAGCCACCACTAAAATAATGGACAATAAATCTGGGGTAAAACCTGGCCAAGGGGCATCGGCAATGGTTAAAATAGACCCATCTATAAATTTTTGTATTTCATAGCTTTCTTGTGCTGGGATATAGATATCATCACCTTTTTGTTCTATTTGTATACCCAATTTTCGGAAAGTGTCGGGGATTACACCCAACATTTCCCAATTTACATTTTTAATGGTAATTTCCGATTTTGTCATTGCTGCAAGACCTATCCAAGATCCTATTTCCACCATATCTGGGAGCATTGTATGTTCTGTTCCGGTGAGAGCTTCTACTCCTTCTATTGTTAATAGGTTAGAACCTATCCCCTCTATTTTTGCTCCCATTCGGTTGAGCATTTTGCATAATTGTTGTAGATATGGCTCGCAAGCGGCATTGTAGATTTGTGTTTTTCCTTTGGCTAATACCGCTGCCATAATCACATTAGCAGTTCCCGTAACAGATGCTTCTTCTAATAATATATATTTTCCATTAAGTCCATTTGCTTTTAGGCTATATAGTCCTTCTTCATCATTGAACGAGAAATCTGCTCCTAACTCCACAAAACCTTGAAAATGAGTATCCAGCCTTCTTCTTCCAATTTTATCGCCTCCCGGTATTGGCATATAGGCCTCCCCAAATCTGGCAAGCATTGGCCCGAGAAGCATAATAGACCCTCTCAATCTTGAACCATTTTTCTTAAATTCGTTGGATTTTATATATTCCAAATCTATGCTATCCGCCTTGAAGGTATAGTCTCCCTTTCCATTTTTTTTGACTTTTACTCCTAAATCACCCAATATTTTAATGAGTAAATTAACATCTTTAATATCGGGGATATTAGTAATCCTCACGGGGTCGGCAGTTAGCAATACTGCACATAATATTTGCAAGGCTTCGTTTTTTGCACCTTGTGGTGTTATCTCTCCACTTAATTGCTTACCGCCTTTTATTTGAAATATTTCGCTCATTATCGTATATTTATTTTTTTAAAGAGGTGTTATTCATCTCCTTTTATTATTATGATTCTTTTTCTTATTATGGTTATTACGATTCGCCGAATTCTTTTTATTTGAATGATAGATTCTCGATTTCTCTAATGTATCAATATTTGTGAGGTCTAATCTATTGTCTGAAAGTTCCTTCAAATGTCTAAAAATCACATCGTTAGAGACATGTTCTCTATTATAGATATTATAAGATTTTTTCATATTATTAGCAATTACCTCAATGAGTACTGCTTTTTCTTCACTTTCTTCTAAATCGATTGCATTTTCTATAAGTTGGAGGATACTTTTACCATAGAATTTGAATTCTTCTTGCACCTTTGGATATTCCATTCTCTTTGGTTTTTGCAAGAATACCTCTTGTGTTATTTTTGGGAATGGTGTATCTACATCAAGGTCGTAATCTGCCAAAATAAATAATCTATCCCAAAGTTTTTGCTGAAAATCTTCCTCATCTTTCTGAGAAGTACTTCGCTGAGCCATAAACTCTACGATGGCATTTGCCATTTCATTTCGTTCGGTTTTATCTGAAATTTCTCTACATCTATCCACCAAAGATTGGATAATCCGCCCATATTCTGGCAAGGTAAGACGAGTTCTTTTCGTATTATATTCCATATTTGCAAAGGTAACTAAATTTAGTCAGTTTCTTCAAAATTTTCTTACTTTTTCCCTAAAATTCCACTAAGGCGGGGCAATGGTCAGAATGAACAGCATCTTTCAAAATCAATGCTGAGGACAGCTGAGATTCCATTTCCTTCGTAACGAAATTATAATCCAAACGCCAACCTTTGTTCCTCTCACGAGAGTTTTGACGATAGCTCCACCAAGTGTAATTTCCTGGCTGAGAATTGAACACTCTGAAAGTATCCAATAAATCACATTTTAGGATAAACTCCGACATCCATTCCCTTTCTATCGGTAGGAATCCCGACACATTTTTAAGCCTCACAGGGTCGTGAATATCAATTGCCTGGTGACAAATATTGAAATCTCCACTAATAACTATTTTGGAAGTTTTCTTACTTAATTCTTTAATAAAATTAAGAAAATCATAACAAAATTGCATTTTGAAATCCAAACGCTCGATATTTGTGGCACTCGGCACATATACAGATACTGCTGTATATTCTTCAAACTCTACCACTAAAACTCTACCTTCACTATCATATTGGTCTCTTCCCATTCCATAACTCACACTCTTTGGTGATTGTTTGGATAGCACTGCCACGCCACTATATCCCTTTCTTTCTGCGGGAAACCAATAATGATGATATCCCAACTCCTCAAATAATTCTATGTTTATTTGTTCCTTAGTTGCCTTTATCTCTTGTAGGCAGAGAGTATCGGTATTAGTAGATTTTAGCCATTCAATTAAATTTTTATTAATAGCAGCACGAATGCCATTTACATTATATGTAATATGTTTCATTTTATATTTTTTTACTAAAAAAAGGACTATCCAAAAAAAATGGATAGTCTTTTTTGTTTAACTCTACAAAATCATATTATTTCACCTCGAAATAAACTCTTCTGTTTGCCTCATTTTTCCATTCTGGACATTTTTCTGCTGGGTCGCATTCTGGATATTTAAGGTCCTTTTCTCCTCTACCCTCTGGTGTAAGCATAGATTTTGAAACGCCTTTATCTACCAGATATTTAACAACCGCCGTAGCTCTCTTCTGAGACAATATTTGATTATATTTCTCAGAGGCTCTCGTATCGGTACAACCAATCACTAAATAATTGCTATCTGAACTTAGTGTTTTGATGATTGCTGCTGCATTATCTAACTTACCAAAGGATTGAGGTCTAATAATATCTTTATTCAATGCAAACTCTATTCCTTCAAATTCTTTATTAATTTCTTGGATTAGTAAGTCGGTATTTTTCTTTGCAACTTCAGTATTTTTTTGCTCAAGTTTTTCAATTGGGCAACCAGCATTATCAATAGCACCTGGCACAGTTACACACTTATCATCTCTATCTATCACTCCATCAAGGTCGGTATCCAACGCTACTCCTGCTCCATCTACTCTCGCTCCTGCTGGAGTATCTAATTGTCTATCCCAATCATCACATACTCCATCGTTGTCTTTATCACCATTTTTACATACTTCTACATCTGGAGTAGAATTTGCTGCTAAGTTATCAATCTTATAATATAGCTCTTGTAATGGGTCGTGCCAGAATAGATGAGATTGGTGTTTTCCTAATTTTAATGTAACACCAAGCGTAGCATTAAAGAAATTATCTGAATTTTGCTCTTCTATTAGGTTGATTGCACTATATTGGTCACCTCCACCATCAAACTCATCATCTCCTGTTACTACATACATTACTCTCGCTTCTAAATCAACTCTTCTGCTAATTTTATATTTAAGCCCTGCACCTGCCTGTCCAAAGAAATTAAGGTCTTTAAATTTTTGTTCAGTCATCAGTCTACCACCTTGAGCATCCTTCAAATACGCTTTATACGTAAGTAATCCAAATCCTGCATACCCGTGTAGAGCCCATCTGAAATTAGATTGGTTATCTACTCTTCTGAGTAAGTTAGAAAAGTTAATATCTGCCAATAAAGATACGGCATCATATTGTGTTTTTGCACCGCCTCTTGTTCCTGGCACATAGTCTTTACTATAATCAAACCAACCTTGTCTTGTCTCTCCTCTATCATATTGTAGATTTAATCCAAAAGCGTGGGTAATAGCTTTATCTATACTCACATACGCAGAATAACCATATAGATTCGTTCCATTGTAGTTTTTGATAGATGTCAAGTCCGCAGACTGAACCAAAGGAACTCCAACTCCTGCGGATATAGCCCAATCGTTAAATCTTTTCGCTTTCTGTGTAAAAGGATAAGCATACGATGCTCCTGATGAGTAAGTATTTGGGTATCCTTCCATTACCTTTGAACCTCTTTCTTGTGAAAATGCTATCGTAGGCAAAGTCAAAGCTAATGCCACACTCGCTAAATTTAATTTCATATATTTGAATTTTTTACTACTTAACTTATTATCATTTTATTATTATTTCTTTCGTAACAATATAGAATTTTTTATTTTCTAATATCAAAATAAACTCTTCTATTTGCCTCATTTTTCCATTCTGGACATTTTTCTGCTGGGTCGCATTCTGGATATTTAAGGTCCTTTTCTCCTCTACCCTCTGGTGTAAGCATAGATTTTGAAACGCCTTTATCTACCAGATATTTAACAACCGCCGTAGCTCTCTTCTGAGACAATATTTGATTATATTTCTCAGAGGCTCTCGTATCGGTACAACCAATCACTAAATAATTGCTATCTGAACTTAGTGTTTTGATGATTGCTGCTGCATTATCTAACTTACCAAAGGATTGAGGTCTAATAATATCTTTATTCAATGCAAACTCTATTCCTTCAAATTCTTTATTAATTTCTTGGATTAGTAAGTCGGTATTTTTCTTTGCAACTTCAGTATTTTTTTGCTCAAGTTTTTCAATTGGGCAACCAGCATTATCAATAGCACCTGGCACAGTTACACACTTATCATCTCTATCTATCACTCCATCAAGGTCGGTATCCAACGCTACTCCTGCTCCATCTACTCTCGCTCCTGCTGGAGTATCTAATTGTCTATCCCAATCATCACATACTCCATCGTTGTCTTTATCACCGCTTGCACATACTTCTATATTCAAAGGCTCATTAGCTTTTTGATTAATCACTGAATAAGCTCTATTGATTGGTGAATACCACGCTAAGTGAGTTCTATAATCCACATTATTAGATTTTCCTAATTTTATTCCCACTCCTAAATTGAAAATGAACATATTGTCCGTAGTATTCTTTTGAATGTAGTTGTATGGATTATCGATTGCTCTCGGAGTAGGCGAACCATCGCTATGGGTTTTTATAGCATCAGATTCCCATCCACCACCATCAAATTCATCATCTCCTGAGATTATATACATTGCTCTGGCCTCTAAGTCAATTCTTGAATTAAGCTTGTATTTAAGTCCCATCCCTCCTTGATAGAAAAATGAAGCCAAATCTAAATTCTGATGTATTGGACCTCTACCATTGTTCCATCTCTTGGATTGATCTAACACCTCTGCTTTGTATGACATCAAACCAATTCCTGCATATGCATGAAGATTCCATCTATAATGAGATTCATTATCTACTCTCCTCATTAAGTTTGTGAGATTCAAATCTCCTAACACATTTACTTGGTGATACTTAGTATAAGCATTACCTACATTATAGTCTTCCCTAAGGAAAGCCTGCTGAGTAGATTTTCCCACTTGATACTGAAACATAATCCCAAATGCATGAGAAATCTGCTTTTCAAGTTCTATATAAGCATTCCAGCCCCAATTAACCTTTCCCTTATGAAAAGATTGTATATCAGAATGCACCATAAAAGGGGCGCCACCACCAACACCTATTGACCAATCTGAAAACAATTTAGACTTATTATCAAATTTCCTCAGATTTTTAGACCAAGAAGTAAAGGTATTAGGCAATTCCTCTGTGGTTTTAGTGTAAGTTTCTTGAGAATACATTGCTATTGGTAAGGTCGCCAGCAATAATAGGTTAAATTTCATAATTTATGTTTATTTTATTTCCTTAAATTATCCAATATTTCTATAGAAAACGCTCTTTCATATAAATGCTTGTGGTGAGGTAAAAAAAGTTTTCCACATTCGTACTTTATACCCTCAAAACTCACAATATCTATATCTATTACCCTATCCCTATACTCTCCATAAAAACTAGAGTCAAACTCTCTACCCATATGATTTTCAATGAGTTTAACCTCTTTTAATAAAGAATACGGTGATAGATTTGTGCGAATTAATAGTGCAATATTACAAAAAATATTACTACTGACAAATTCTACGGGGTCAGAAAACACAAAATCTGATTTTTTTTCTACCTTACCTATCTCTTTTTCTATCAGTAATATAGCAGTTTCAAGATTTTTTTTCGTATTCCCAAGATTACTTCCTAGTAACAAAACAGCAGTGTATTTATACTTATTGTTCATATTGTTATGTTTTCTTCTACCATTACATTCAAAATGTCTTTTTATAGTAAGAAAAATAATTAATTTTGCAAAATATATCTTAACTCAACAATTTTAAATATAAAATGAGAAATTTCTTTAAAAGTGTATTAGCCAATATTGTGGCGTTTTTCATCATCGGATTCGTAGGATTTCTATCTCTTATCCTCATCATAGTTATTGCATCGATGAGCGGACAACAAGAAGAGAGTGCAAATTTAACGAAAAATTCTGTTCTCACCCTTGATTTAAAAACAAATATCATCGATGGCCCTGCTGAAGACAATGTGAGTTTTCTTAATTTTAAGGAGCAAAACCAAAATGTGATGCTATACGACATCATCTCAGCAATACAAAAGGCAAAAACTGATGATAACATTAAGGGAATCAGCATAGAAAACGACCAAATATCCGCAGGTATCACTCAACTTGATGATATTCGTGAGGCTTTGGAAGATTTTAAAAAATCTGGAAAATTCGTAATTTGCTACGGAAATAATGTTTCGCAAGGAAGTTATTATCTGGGGTCGGTAGCTGATGAATATTATTTGCACCCAGCAGGAGGAATTGATTTAAAAGGATTATCGTCCGAAGTAGTTTTCTTAAAGGATTTTGCTGATAAATACGGTGTTGGGCTCAATGTAATACGACACGGAAAATATAAAGCTGCCGTAGAACCTTATTTAAGAAATGATATGTCACCTGAAAACAAAGAGCAAATATCTACATTCCTAAATGATATTTGGAGCAACAACTCAAAAAAAATGGCATCATCAAGAAAAATAGAATTATCTAAATTCCAAACCATCACAGATAGCCTATATGCCTATATCCCTGATAATAGCACCAAGTATCATCTAGCGAATAAGCTAATCCAAAAAGGGGAATACGATAATATTTTGAGACAAAAATTAGGATTAAACAAAGACGAGGAAATAAATAAAATATCCTTCCCTGCCTATATCAGTACTATTGAACCAACATTAGAAGACAACAAAATCAGTATCCTATATGCTTCAGGACAAATTTTTAATGGTGAGGGCGAAGATGGTATCTATTCTGAAACTTTCATTCAAGAAATAAAAAAAGTAGCAAATGACGACAACATAAAAGCCGTAGTCCTCCGAATAAACTCACCTGGGGGAAGTGCCAATGCTTCCGATGAAATTCTTTTTGAACTCACGGAACTTAAAAAGAAAAAGCCACTCATCGTATCCTTTGGGGACTATGCCGCTTCGGGAGGATATTATATTGCTATGGCAGGCGACAAGATATTCTCTAGCCCAAATACACTCACAGGGTCCATCGGTGTCTTTGGTATTCTTTATGATGCAAAAGAACTCGCCAACAAGAATGGAATCCATACGGATGTGGTGAAAACTAATGCTAACTCTAATATGTATTCTCTAATAGGGGGATTGTCTGATGGTGGTAGAAATATAATCACGAAATCTGTAGAGCAAACTTACAAGAGATTTGTTCATTTCGTAACAAAAAATAGAAACAAAACTTTTGAAGAAATCGATGCCATAGGTGGTGGTAGAGTATGGTCTGGAACGAAAGCAAAAGAAATAGGATTGGTAGATGAACTGGGAAACCTCAACGATGCTATAAAATTCGCTGCACAAAAAGCGAAACTAAAATCCTACGAAGTGGATTATTTCCCCGCAAGACGCTCTACCTTTGAGAAATTTTTTGGTTCTATGAATAATAAAAATATTACTGCCCAAATCTTAAAATACAAACTTGGAGAAGACAACTACAATCTGTACGAAAAAATAGTTAATCCAAAAATAAAAGGTGGTATTCTTATGGAAACACCCTACAAAGTGAATATGCAATAAACACCAAATAAGAAATACCAAAGATAATCTTTGGTATTTCTTATTTTTTTATTTCAAAAATTCTTCTATTTTCTCCAAAGGGCGGATAATCATTGCCTTATGTTCATCTTCCGCAATTGGCCGTTGTATTAAACTTGGATTTTCTGACAAGATTCTCAAATAATCTTCCTCCGAAAGATTCTCAGCCGAAAATTTCTCTTGGAACAGCAACTCGCTCTTTCTTGTAAGTTCCTCTGCTGAGAGATTTAATTTTTTTAAAATTTCTATTAATTTTTCTCTCGTAAGAGGAGTATTCATAAAATCCACGAACTCATAAGGTATTTTATTTTTCTCTAAATACTCTAAAAGGCACTTTGATTTTGAACAAAATGGATTATGATATATCTTTAACATTTATTTAAACGCTATTTAATGATTAACGAAAATTAGCTAGACTTTATATTACTTTATTTTCGCTTTCTGTTTACTAGGTCTTGACCATTTTGGTTTCTCTCCAAGGGCTGGTATTTTGGAATCTACAGCCTCTACGGTGATTGGTTGAGGATGTTTTTCAAATGGTTTTTGGACACGCATTCCCAATATTTCCAACATTTGAATATCTTCCTTAATATCAGGGTTGGGAGTAGTTAATAGTTTGTCTCCCGCAAATATAGAGTTAGCTCCTGCAAAAAAACACAACGCCTGTCCCTCACGAGACATATTCATACGCCCAGCTGAAAGCCTCACTTGGGACTGAGGCATCACAATTCGTGCAGTGGCTATCATTCTTATCATTTCCCAAATATCCATAGGTGGTAGTTCTTCAAGTGGAGTTCCCTCTATCGGCACCAAAGCATTGATAGGCACAGATTCGGGCTGAGGGTCAAGAGTAGATAGGGCAACGAGCATTTTGGCTCTATCTTCTAAAGCTTCTCCCATACCGATAATACCTCCGCTACACACGGTAATATTAGTTTTTCTAACATTCTCAATAGTTTTAATGCGGTCTTCATAACTACGCGTAGTTACAATTTCTTGGTAATAATCCTCTGAGGTATCCAAATTATGATTATATGCATACAACCCTGCCTCCGATAGGCGTTTCGCTTGATTTTCAGTGAGCATCCCTAATGTACAGCACACCTCCATATCTAACTTGTTAATGGTTCTGACCATTTCCAAAACTTGCTCGAACTCGGGGCCGTCTTTCACATTACGCCAAGCAGCTCCCATACATACACGAGAACTTCCAGAGGCCTTGGCACGCAATGCTTGAGCTTTTACTTGGGAAACACTCATCATGGGTTCTATTTCCACTTCTGTATGATATCTCGCAGATTGCGAGCAATAGCAACAATCCTCGGCACAACCACCCGTTTTCACTGAAAGTAAGGTAGATACCTGTACCGTATTTGGGTCGTGATACTGGCGATGGATAGTTGCAGCCTCATAGAGTAGTTCCATCAGTGGTTTTTTGTAGATTGTCATTATCTCTTCTGATGTCCAATTATGGCGTATTTCATTCATAGCTATTAATTGTTTTTTATTATTTTATCTATTTCATTAATAATAAACTGAAAATCATTAGGATTTTCCACAAAATCTAATTTTCCCATTTCGAGGATTAATAGATTCCCATCGTTGTAATTGGATATCCATTTTTCGTATTTATCATTCAGTTTTGATAGATAATCTCTACTGATTGATGATTCGTAATCTCTTCCTCTTTTATTAATCTTTTTTATAAGTGTAGAGACATCGGATTTGAGGTAAATCAACAAATCAGGAGGCGAGACAAAATTAATCATTAAATTAAAAACAGAAGAATAATTTTGGTAATCTCTGTTGGATAGCAGTCCCATGTCCTTCAAATTTTCGGCAAATATATAAGCATCCTCATAGATTGTTCTATCTTGGATAATGTCTTGCCCACTCTCGCGAATTTCTTTCACCTGCCTAAAACGGCTTCCTAAAAAATAGATTTGCAAAGCAAAACTCCACTGGGACATATCTTTGTAGAAATCCTCCAAATAGGGGTTGTGTTCTACATCTTCATATTGAGTTTTCCAGCCATAGTGTTTCGCCAGCATATCTGTTAGAGTTGTTTTTCCGGCACCTATATTTCCTGTAATTGCTATATGCATTATATTCTTTTTTTATTTTTCAGTAATCTCTATTTCGTAGATTTTATCCCAAGTTTTACCCGTTACGAGTAGATTATTTCCTTTAATGGCAATTCCATTGAGTACATCATCGGATCCTTTAGTATGCTTTTTCACAATTTCCGATAGGTCTATTTTTCCTACGGATTCACCAGTCTTGGGATTAATTTTTATAATATATGGTGTTTGCCAAACATTTGCATAAATAAATCCGTTGTAATACTCCAACTCATTCAAATCATCATATGTAGAATTTGTATTTGCCACACCAATCTGTCTCACAATTGTAGATGGATCTTTAGGGTTAATGAAATAAATATTTTTCGTTCCATCGGAGAAAATCATATCTTTGCCATTATAAGTCAGACCCCACCCCTCACCAATACTATTAGGATAGGCATATTCTCCCAGAGGTTTTAAGGTTGCTTTGTCATAGATAAAGCCTTTCTTATGTTGCCAAGTAAGTTGGTATAATTTATCACCAACCAAAGTTGCTCCTTCTCCAAAGTATTCATCTTCTAAATGTGTGGTAGCGATAGGTTCCGTAGTTCCCAAATTATACTTCAAGACCCTCGACTCTCCTGTCTGTCCATCAGACTCGTAGATAGTATTCCCATCCAACTGAAATCCCTGTGTAAAACCATTAGGATTATGTGGATATTCTGCTACAATTTTATAAGAAATAGATTTCTCGGGAGTTTTTGCATATACATTAATATTAGCATCTTGTGTAAGCACTTTACCGCTCTTGGTCGTTATCTCAAAGGTTACATTATTATCCCCAAGACTAAAATACTCGGGAGAAATCTCTAGCTTGTCCAACTTCTTCTCACCGAAGCTAATGCTAATATGCTCTGCTCTATCCAAAACCTCCGAAGGAAGCTGGATTTTATCCCCAAAATGATAACCCTTCTCCTCCTGAGATAAGTTATATTCATTTAATGTATCTAATACCTTTTGGTCCGAATTACAAGATATTAAAAAACTCAAACCTAATAATAAGACAAGTATGCTCTTCTTCATTCCAATTTTTTTTCAAAATTACTTATTTTTTTTATATTAAATGTCCAATAAAATCATTTTTTATTACATTTGTATATATTTTTTAGCATATGAAACGAATAATATCCACTATTTTGGTAGCTGTTTTATTCTCTAACAATAATTTTACAGCTCAACAAATAAATAAAAAAAACACCATTCTACCAATGAATACAAGTAATCCTCTTCTGAGAAAGAGTAACCTACAATTCCAGGCACCTGAGTTTGATAAAATAAAAAATGAACACTTCAAACCAGCATTTGATTTGGGACTCAAGGAACACAACGACGAGATTTTGGCCATCGCCAACAATCCTGCAAAACCAACTTTTGAGAATACCATACTCGCATTAGAAAAATCTGGTGAGCTACTTAAAAGGGCTCGCCTAATATTCGGGAATCTCACAAGTGCCAATACCAATCCCTCACTACAAGCATTAGACCAAGAATATTCTGCAATATTTGCAGGACATAATGACAAAATATATCTCAATGAAAAACTTTACAAAAGAGTAAAGGCCGTAAATGATAAAAATCTTGACTCCGAGAGTAAAAGACTCTTGGCTCTCTACATTCAAAATTTTGAACTGGCGGGAGCAGGACTTTCAGCTTCGAAAAAAGAAGAACTCAAACAAATCAACCAAAAACTGGCAACCTTAGAGTCTCAATTTGAAATGAAACTCTTAGAAGCCAGAAAAAACGGCGGACTTCTCGTGGATACCGCTGAGGAATTAGATGGACTCTCTCCAGACCAAATCGAAAAGGCAAAAAAAGATGCTGAGCAAATAGGCAATAGCGGAAAATATCTCCTACAAATCACCAACACTACTCAGCAACCATACCTCGCTGTTCTCAAAAATCGTAAAACACGAGAAAAACTATTCAATGCATCTTGGACTCGTGCCGAAAAAGGGGACTCTGCAGACACCCAAAACTTGGTAAAAGAAATTGCCAACCTAAGGCTAAAAAAAGCTCAACTACTTGGCAAAAAATCTTTCGCCGAATGGAAATTACAAGACCAAATGGCTCAAACGCCAGCCAATGCAATGGACTTAATGCATAAAATAGCTACGCCAGCCATAGAAGGAGCAAAAAAAGAAAAAACTGAAATACAGAAACTTATCAACTCCCAAAACGAAAATTTTGAAGTACAACCTTGGGATTGGGATTTCTATGCCGAGCAAGTCCGAAAAGAAAAATTTAACCTTAACGAAAATGAAATAAAACCCTATTTCGATGCCTTCGTAGTACTTGAAAAAGGAGTATTCTATGCCGCGAATAAATTCTATGGAATTACCTTCAAAAAAAGAACCGATCTACCTACATATCACCCCGATGTAATCGTCTATGAAATATTTGATACCGATGGAAAATCCTTAGCACTCTGCTATTTTGATTTTTGGACAAGAGACTCCAAACGAGGCGGTGCTTGGATGAATAATTTCGTAGAACAATCTTCCCTTTTCGGCACTAAACCTGTGATTACAACATGTTTTAACTACATTAAACCCGAAGAAGGGAAACCTGCTCTTATTAATTTTGATGAGGTAGAAACCATTTTCCACGAATTCGGACACGCCCTACACGGAATTTTTGCCAATCAAAAATATGCAAGTCTTTCAGGTACTAATGTCCCACGCGATTTTGTGGAATTTCCATCACAATTCAATGAACATTTTGCATTAGAACCCGAAATATTGAAAAATTATGCTATTCACTACGAAACAAAACAATCTATCCCCCAATCATTAGTAGAAAAAATCAAAAAAGCCTCTACATTTAATCAGGGATACGCTACCACAGAACTTGTATCTTCGGCTATCTTGGATATGATGTGGCACTCTATAGAGAAAACATCGACTATAAAATCAGTATTAGATTTTGAAAAACAAGCACTTACTAAAAATGGATTCATACTCAATGCCGTACCTCCAAGATATCACACACCTTATTTTGCCCATATCTGGGGTGGTGGCTACTCCGCAGGATATTATGCCTATCTCTGGTCTGAAACAATGGATGTAGATGCTTGGGATTATTTTAAAAATAATGGTGGATTCACCCGTGAAAATGGTGATAAATACCGAAAATATATTCTATCAGTAGGAAACTCTGTAGATTTGAATAAATCTTACATACAACTAACAGGACGCAAACCAAATGTAAATGCCCTCTTAGAAATGAAAGGTTTAAAAAAATAAAACTTACTCATCTAACTGAAAATAAAAAACTTACACTAACATTAATAAAAAAATCTAAGGACATCCTTAGATTTTTTTATTAAAAATTTTGTACAATTAAAAAAAAATACTACCTTTGCATAAAGATGATAGGGTACTTTGGCCGAGAGGCTAGGCAGTGGTCTGCAACACCATCTACGGCGGTTCGAATCCGCCAGGTACCTCAGCTAGAACTCTAACCTTATCCGTTAGAGTTTTTTTTATTTTTAATACAATGCTTTTTATCATATTCTCTATCTTACTAATACTTCCCATATTGCAGGGAATAGGCAGTTTCGTACAAAAAAAAATTCGTCTTTGGGAAGGCATTTCTGGAGAAATAAGTTTGGGGATGATTTCCATTTCCATTGTTCTGAGTATTGTCGCTTTTTTCCAACCCATCAATTCTATTATCGAAATAATAATCTTGACGATAGGCATTTTTCTATTTTTATTTCAAAAGAACTATCTTTCATTATGGAAATTTATTAATAACAATTATTTATTATTTAGCACAATAAGCCTTATCATTTGTTTTTTGGGATCGTTTGCTCCGTTTATTTTAGACCATTTTGGATACTACCAGCCAAGCATTTTGTGGATTTCAGAGATAGGTCTTACTAGAGGAATTTCCAATTTGGATTTACTTTTGGGGCAAATGTCCATTTGGCATATATTACAGGCAGGATTTTCTCATTTTTCCGACCCTTATTTGAAGATTAATATCATTTTATTAATTAGCTACCTAATCTATCTTATTGAGAAAAAATCATATATTCATTTATTATTTTTCCCTATTTTATTTCTATTCAGCCAATCTCCCAGCCCAGATTTACCAGTTATTGTTTTTTCGTTAATTCTACTTAATGAAATAATTGATAAAAATGAGAATATCAATGGATTATTTGCTTTATCTATTTTTATTTTTATGATAAAACCCACAGCTGTTTGGATGGTTATTTTCACATTCCTTTATGGTATTTTTTACTTTAAATTTACCTTCAAATGGATTTGGGTAGGAACTTTTTTGATGGGATTATTTATTTTTAAAAATATTTGGTTGTTTGGATATCCTATTTTCCCAATGAATATTTTGGATTTGGGAGTAAGCTGGAAACCCAATCCTGAGTTGATGAGAGATTCTGCAGAGATTGCTATTTCTAAGACCTACGATATGCAATATTCATATCAGGAAATTATGCAATTTTCCACTTACGACTACATCAAAAATTGGTTTTTATTGAGTGGTATCAAGGGAAAAATCCACACTCTTTTTATTCTTTCTTTGCTAACAATGCTTATTTTTTCAATCAGAGCTAACAAAAAAATATTTTACCTATTGAGTTTTTCTATTATTATAAAAAGTACTATTGTTTTATTATTTTCAGCTCAATATCGTTTTTTCATTGAGATATTTTTTGTTGTTTTCTTCATTTTGCTGTATCAAAAAATTTCTAATAAACTCATTTTATCAGTATTTTTTGGTGGAACGATAATTGTTGGAAGTATTTTGAGCCAACCTAGTTTGATACGCAAACATATCCCAAGTTTTCGGCTAGGAGAATTTATGAGTGGATTTCACCCATCTCAATTGAGAAAACCGCATGTTTATCGCTTAAACAATTACGAGACGCATAAAATTGGTAATTTAACATTTCATTTTACACGGGTATCAGATTTTAGTTTTGATACACCTCCACCATCTATTTCTATAAGTTTTCTATGGCTTTATTTGAAATTTGGGATTTTTCCTCAGCAAAATACAGAGAACATCCGTGATGGTATTTATTGGCGAAAACTTACAAAAAAAGAAAAAAAACAATTAGAAGATATTTTAACATATAACAAAAAAAAGAGGTTACCATAAGATACCTCTTTTTTATTATACATATGTAAATATGCTATTTACATTCTATTAACCACACCTATTCCTAGCAAGTTTAATGATTTTTTGATAGTAGCACCCACAAGTTCCGACAGTGCCAAACGGAAATTTTTAACATCAATATTTTCATTGTTTAGAATAGGATTATTTTGGTAGAAGGCATTGTAGGATTTCACCAATTCATAGACATAATTTGCGATATGAGCCGGACTGAGAGCATTTGCAGACTTTGCTACGACCTCACGATAATCCATCAATAAGGTAAGTAACTCCTTCTCAAAGTCGTTCAAGGAAATAGACTTCGTAGCATCAAAATTTATAGACTCTACCTTGCTAAGTAACGACTGAATTCGGGCATAAGCATATTGTATAAAAGGTCCTGTATTTCCATTAAAATCAATACTTTCCTCTGGATTGAAAAGCATTTTTTTCTTTGGATCTACTTTTAGCATAAAATACTTCAATGCCCCGAGCCCTACAATTTCGTAGGATTTCTCTTTTTCTTCCTCGGTGAGATTTTCCAATTTTCCGAGTTCTTGTGCCTTTTGTTTTGCGGTTTCATACATTTCCTGCATCAAATCATCAGCATCTACTACGGTTCCCTCACGGGATTTCATTTTTCCATTTGGGAGTTCTACCATACCATACGAAAGGTGATATAGGTGTTTTGCCCAATCATAGCCCAATTTTTTTAATACTAAGAAAAGTACTTGGAAATGATAATCCTGCTCGTTACCCACAGTGTATATCAATCGTTGGATGTTATTTTGTTTGAATCGTTCTACAGCGGTTCCCAAATCCTGAGTCATATATACGGAGGTACCATCGGAGCGAAGAAGAAGTTTTTGATCCAATCCCTCATCAGTCAAATCTATCCATACGGAGCCGTCTTCTTTTTGGAAGAATATCTTCTTTTGTAGGCCTTCTTGGATTATGTCTTTCCCAAGAAGATAGGTATTACTCTCATATTGTACTTGGTCAAAATTCACTCCCAATCGCTTATAAGTTTGGTTAAAACCATCATAAACCCACTCATTCATTGTTTTCCAAAGGGTTCTCACTTTTGGATCTTCCTTTTCCCAATCGAGGAGCATTTTTTGTACTTCTATGATACTTGGTGCGTGTTTTTTAGCTGTCTCTTCATCTTCACCTTGTTCTTTCAGAGCGAATATTTCATTTTTATAATGTTTATCAAACTCCACATAATAGTTTCCTACCAACTTATCTCCCTTAGTTGCGGTACTTTCTGGAGTTGCTCCATTGCCATATTTTTCCCAAGCCAGCATAGATTTACAGATATGAATTCCTCTATCATTAATTATCTGAGTTTTAATAACTTCATATCCATCTTCTTCTAAAATATTTGCCACGGAAAACCCTAAAAGATTATTTCGAATATGCCCCAAATGTAGCGGTTTGTTCGTATTTGGTGAAGAGTATTCCACCATTATTGTTTCATTTCTAGGTGAAATATTGTGGAGGTTTATTTTTATATTCTCAAAATTTTCAATAAAAATTTTATCTGATAATTTTAGATTCAAGAAGCCCTTTACAATGTTATAATTTTCAATAAAATCTACCTCAGTAACGAGCTTTTCACCAATTTCGGTAGCTATAATTTCTGGACTTTTTTTCAGAATCTTCACCAGAGGAAAAGTTACCAAAGTAAAATCTCCCTCAAAATCTGCCTTTGTTTTTTGGAGTTCTACCTCCATATTTTCTATTTGGAAAAATTTCTCTAAAACCTTCTGTATGTGTTGTTGTAAAATATTTTTTATATTCATTTTAATTATTTTTTATAGCATTAAAAAAATCTTTTTCATTTCTTACTACATATATTTTCCCTTCTAATGGTTTAACATAATAATATGGGAATTTTTTTAAGTTTATAAAATATTCATCATCATATTGCGGAATTTCCTTTACATCTTTATCGATAAAAACTCTTGAGCCCGAGTACTGCCCCCTGTTAATATACTGAAAACCAGATACTTTACATAAAAAACTCGTTCCCCAAGTATTATTATAAATAGGTTCGCGTAGTATAAAATGTCGGTCTTCACTTAATATCTTATGTATATTATAATCTATTGCCAAACGAGCAATGTTTTGATCTTTTGAAGGTAGTATTTTTATCAAAGATTTTGTTTTTTTGAATAGAGAAATATTAAACTCATTAGCATAAATCCACGCATTTTTTATGGATATTGCCGTCACTGACAACAAGAAAAATCCCAAAAACAATGTTCCTTTTGCCACATTAGGTGATTTTTTTGATATATAAAATACACCTGCAACGAGCACTACACCAAATAGCAATTTGGACGCTCCCATCACCCTATTACTAAAATAATATAAATTAGGAAGATAGTCTGATAAAAAGTAAATTCCATTCGTAAGGACAAAACCTATAATAGATAATTTCAGAACTTTATCTAAATTCTTTATCTCTCTGAACTTATATTTCGCCACTTGTAAAACGAACAATATATTGACCATTATAAGTACAACGAAATCCTCTATAGAATAAAATCGTATCGCTATAACACCTCTGACGATGCTCTTTATCAAACTAAATGGGTATATTAATATCAATTTATAAATAACTTGGAAATCTCTAGATACATTGAATATTTTACCGATTCTTTCTCTATTTGTAGAATTGACAAATAGCAAATCCCTTAGTGCAAATCTATAAAAAAAATAAAATACCACAGGTGTCAAGACCAGCATCACGATATAGTGTTTATATTCTCTACTGCTCTTAAATTTGTTTTTTTGGATTAATAAGATATTTAACAATAGTAGTGGTATGCAAATTTCGTAACTCAAAATAGATGACAAGAAAAACAACGAACTTATCAATAAATTTCTCCTATTATAATCCTTTTTAAGGTATATCAATGACAAGCAATAGAAACCTATCGCCATATTTGAATTGAGCATTATCATTGAGTAGAAACTAGAAGTTCCTATTGGCAAAATAATGTATAACAATGTCCCCAAATAGGCGAACAATTCATTCTCCACATACAACATCAATGTTTTGTACACCAAATAAACGGATATTATAACAAAAATATAAGCAAGATAATAATAGTAGTCTGAGTAATGCATAAGCTCCATTAAAATCCCCATTGGAATTGCAGATAACGGTCTTGTCGTAAAATTAAAATGATTAATAATCTCAGAAAACGAAACTCCATGCCAAGCCAAATCATCCGCTAAAAATACACTATTAACAACCATACTTCCCAATAAATAGAAAAGTAATAGACTTATAACGATGGTTATATTTCTTTTATTTAACATATTTGTTTTTTACTTTCTAATTATCGTTTTCCATACTCTTTACTCCATTCTTCTGCTGCTTCAGATAGAGTTTCATAAAATTCCTCTCCGTATTTTCTTATCAAAGGTGTTTTAAGGAATTTATAGACTGGCACCTGCAACTCCATACCCAAGGCACAAGCATCGGAGCAAATAGGCCACTCGTGATAGTTGAGAGCCGAAAATTCAGAATATTCCGTAATACGAATCGGATACAAATGGCACGAAATAGGCTTTTGCCAATCTACCTTACCCTCTTCATATGCCTTTTCAATAGCACATTTCGTAATTCCTCTTTCGTCAAAAGTTACATAAGCACACTCCCTACCATTCACCAAAGGCGTTACATAATCTCCATCGTAAGGGTCTATCGCCCAAGTCCCCTGCTCCTCAATTGCTTTTATGCCTTCCTCGGTGAGATATGGCTTCACCTTTTCATAAATATCCTCTAATATTTTTGTTTCGCTTTTATCCAACGGAGCCCCTGCATCACCCTCCACACAGCACTCACCCTTGCATTTGGACAAATTACACACAAACTCCTCGGAAAACAGCTCCTCTGATATAAGTTTATCGTCTATCTGTATCATTTTTCTTAATTGAGAAGCAAAATTATAATATTTTACATCGTTAAACAAAGTTTAACGAAATTTAAATTCATTTTTAATACCTCCTATAAAAAAAACAAAACCTCTCAGATATTTGAGAGGTGTCTATAAAAGTTATTTTATATTAAATCTCGCTATCGCTGTTAATGGTAAAACGAGATTTGAAATTTTTATCATGTTTTTCAGAAATCACATCTTCTCCCTTTTCATTGATAATAAACTCAGCAGACTCTTGGAACAAATCCATAAAAGCCCTAAAATCCTCTTTATAAAGGTAGATTTTATGCTTCTCAAAATTCGCCTCACCATTATCACTAAAATGTTTTTTACTCTCCGTAATAGTCAAATAATAATCTCCCGCTTTCGTCTCTCTTACATCAAAAAAATATGTTCTCCTCCCAGCTTTCAATACTTTCGTGAAAATTTCATTTTCGTTGCGTTCCTTATAATCACTCATTGTAAATAATTTTTTAAATATCTTCAATCACAAATATAAGAAAAATTTATTAATCCACAATATTTTTTCTTAAATTATCAGTAAAGCTATGATTATCAACGATTAACAAATTAATTTATATTAAAAAATATTAAAATATTCTTCCAAAAAATGTAAATTTCGCATACAATAATTGACTAATCTATAAATAATTACCATTACAAAACAATATTTTATTTTTATTTCCCTACTTTTGTCGCGAAGTTTTCTTATTAACTTTATGCAACCTATGCTTCAAGATTTAAGACACAGATTTGAGAGAGAATGGTTCGGAGTACTCGCTCGTTTAGGGACAAGGTTAGGTATCCCCATTAGTAAGTTAAGAGTTTTTTTCATATACTCTACTTTCGCCACGGCAGGATTTTTCTTCTTAATTTACCTATTCCTAGCTTTTTGCTTATGGGTGAAAGACATATTCATTATTCGTCGGCCAAATGTTTTTGACTTATGATTTTTAATATTGTCAGCCACAATAATCGCCCACTTATTGAAAAAATATTCCAATCATACGCCTCAACTTTTCCAGAAAACGAAAGGAGAGATTGGGCAAATTTCAACGACTTACTCAGCAACAAACAAGCCTCTATTCTAGAAATCATTGAAAACAAGCAGAGCATTGGATATATCGTTATTTGGAAAATTTTAGATTTTACTTTTATAGAGCATTTTGAAGTGTTTGAACAGTTTAGAAATAAAAACTTTGGGACAAGTATACTAACTCAACTAAAAGAAACCTATAAATATATCATCTTAGAAATTGAACCTCCATCACTCAACGATATAGCTCTCCGACGGCTGAACTTTTACCTCAAAAATAAATTCTATATAATTGATAACAATTATATCCAACCAAGCTACGGAGAAGGAAAAGAGCCTATTCCACTCTGTCTAATGGCAAATTTCACCCCTATCAATATATACGAAATAAGATCCCACATCTATTCCATTGTGTATAAAAATAAATTTTCCTTATGATATCTACACCATCATAAGGAAAGAGTTTTTGTGTTCTTGGAATCTTAACGAATATTCTTTTTCATTTTTTCAATAACATTAAATTCAACAATCGTGCCAAACTTATAAAAAACGCCCAGCACAATGCTTTTTTTTATCAAATTCATTGTTTTTTCATAAAAAACACTATTTTTGCAGGCAATTAAAATAAACATAAAATGAGTTTGATTAGAGAATTCAAAGATTTTGCATTCAAGGGAAATGTCCTTGATTTGGCCGTAGGGGTAATCATTGGTGCTGCTTTTGGAAAAATAGTATCATCACTAGTAGAAGATGTTATCACTCCTCTATTACTTAATCCTGTATTAAAAGCCACAAATACCGAAAATATTTCAAAACTTTCTTGGAATAGCGTTGCTTACGGAAATTTTCTTTCCTCAATTATTAATTTCTTGTGTATAGCTTTCGTTCTTTTCCTTATCATTAAAGGAGCAAATTCTATAAAGAAAAAAGAAGAGGCACCAAAAACTGAACCAACTCCTACAAAAGAAGAAATCCTACTCACCGAAATCCGTGATTTATTAAAAAACAAATAGCCTTTTGCCTACAAATTAGGATTTTTTCTACACATCAAATTATTTTGAAAATTCAAGAAATAAAATGAATGTAATTGATAAATAATTCATATATTTGTCTTAATAATAAAAAAATATTATGCCGAAAATATCCAAACGAGCAGAAAATATGCCTGCTTCACCCGTAAGAAAATTAGTCCCATATGCTATACAAGCTAAACAAAAAGGAATCAAAGTTTATCATCTTAATATTGGGCAACCTGATATAGAAACTCCAGATGTAGTATTGAATACTATCAAAAATCAATCACTAAGAGTTCTTGAATATGCACTTTCTGAGGGAAACATAGAGTATAGGACTGCATTAAAAAATTATTATCATTCATTAGGATTTAATGATTTAAATGAAAATAACTTTATCGTAACAAATGGTGGCTCTGAGGCTCTTAGTTTTGCACTTGCCTCCATATGTGATGATGGCGATGAAGTGATTATTCCTGAGCCTTACTATGCCAATTACAATGGCTTTACAGGTAGTTTCAATATCAATGTAGTGGCTATCCCTTCTGATATAGAATCAGGGTTTGCACTACCGAAAATAGAAGATTTTGAAAAAAAAATTACCGATAAAACTAAGGCTATACTTATATGCAATCCTGGTAATCCTACAGGATATTTATATACTAAAGAAGAATTACAAAAACTATCAGAAATTGCATTAAAGTATGATATCACTATCATCTCCGATGAAGTATACCGCGAATATGTTTATGATGGAGAGAATCAAATTTCCATGCTATCATTTCCAGAAGCATCTGATAATGTGGTAGTCATAGACTCTGAATCCAAACGATATTCAATGTGCGGAGCAAGAATAGGTTGTATAGTTTCTCGCTCTCAAAAGATACTAAATGCCTGCTTATTATTTGCTCAAGCAAGGCTAAGTCCTGTTTTATTGGGACAAATTGCAGCAACAGCTGCCCACAATAGTAATCTGGACCATTATATCTCTTCGGTAAAAGAAAAATACACGAAAAGAAGAAATATTTTAGTAAAATTACTCAATGAAATAGATGGCGTATTTTGCCCAACACCAAAAGGTGCCTTTTATTGTGCGGTAGAATTACCAGTTGATGATAGCGAAAAATTTGCTCAATGGCTATTAGAAAGTTACTCTAACAACAATGAGACCGTTATGGTTGCTCCTATGGGAGGATTCTATTCAAATCCAGAATTGGGAAAAAAACAAGTGAGAATAGCCTATGTATTGAAAGAAGAAGACCTACAACGCTCGGCAGAAATCCTAAAAGATGCTTTGGAAAAATACAAGCAACAATTTGGTTTATAAAAAACGAAACATTCCACAAAATAGTGGAATGTTTTTTTATATACCTATAATTTCTCTCGTTCGACCTACATCATGGACTCTCAAGATATCCGCTCCCTTATTCAATATCTGTTTATGTAGAGTCTGAGTCTCATCTTCTATTTCCAATGGCGACTTTCCTAATGGTTTATAAATAAACGACTTACGAGAAATACCTACTAACATTGGTAATCCTTGGTTGTCAATATATTCCAACTCAGCAATCATTTGTTCCTGCTGTTCAATAGTTTTACCAAAACCAAAACCAGGGTCAAGAATAATATCTTTAATCCCTAAATCCAATAATTGCTTAATTTTTTTACTAAAAAAATAATTAATCTCTAATATTATATCATTTTCAATATTTTTTTTATGCATTGAATGATAATTTGGGTTTATATGCATTAAGACATATGGCAATCCTACTTTTGCTACCATTGGCAACATTTCACTATCAAACTGACCTGCCGAAATATCGTTGACTATATCTATCCCTTCATTATATCCAAACGATACAACTTCTCCATAAAAAGTATCCAACGACACCAATACCTCAGGAAAATGCTTTTTAATCGTAGAAATAAGATTTCCTATCCGTTTCATCTCCTCTCCAGCCGAAATTTTATCTGCATTTAGTCGCGTAGATTGAGCTCCGATATCAATAATATCCCCCCCCTCGTCAATCATTTCCTCTACCCTTCGAAGTGCCCGAATCTCAGAATTGTATTTTCCTCCATCAGAAAAAGAATCAGGGGTAATATTTAGAATTCCCATTATTTTAGGACGATTGAAATCTACTAATTTTCCTCTGCAATTGATTGTTTTATACTTCTTATGCACCATTTCCGACACTTTTGATAGCAAAATTAAAAATTTATTTCCTCAAAAAACAAATATTTATGTATCTTTGGAAAAACAAATTAACTTTTTTATGCATAAAACGACAGAGGAATTCCAACAGATTATACAAATATGCAGAAGCCTATTCCTTAAAAAACTCACTGACTACGGAACCGCTTGGCGAATCCTAAGACCAACTTCAGTAACCGACCAGCTTTATATAAAAATAAAAAGGCTCATAACCTTACAAAATTCTGATATTCAAATGATTGAAGATGAATCAGAGGAAGATAGTTTTATCGGTATTATTAATTATGCTATCATTGGCCTTATTCAATTAGAGATTGGCCCATCTGAAAATCTAATTGAAAATACAGACAAAACAATGGGGTTTTATGATAGATTTTCTCACGAAGCTCAATTATTGATGGAGAAAAAAAATCACGATTATGGCGAGGCTTGGAGAGAGATGAGGATTTCCTCCATCACAGACTTAATTTATCAAAAAATACTGAGAACCAAACAAATAGAAGACAACAATGGAAAAACCATCATTTCAGAAGGTATATCTGCTAATTATTTTGATATGCTTAATTACGCTGTTTTCTGTATGATTAAACTCAAAAATTCTTAAAAATTATCAATGAAAACAATTTTAAGAATCCTCATTTCTACAATATTCATTATCTCTGGACTCGTAAAAGCAATTGATGTAAAGGGATTTTCGTTCAAAATGGAAGAATATTTTTCAGCCTCCGTTTTTAATCTCCCTTTTCTTGAAAAATATGCCTTATATTTTGCTCTTTTCGTTGTCATATTGGAGCTGATTTTAGGTATAATGCTTCTTCTTAGCATCAGAGCAAAGAAGACAACATTGCTTTTAATTTATCTATGTATATTTTTTGCATTCCTTACTTTTTATTCTGCTTACTTTAATAAAGTAACTGACTGCGGGTGCTTTGGAGATGCTATAAAATTCACACCTTGGCAAAGCTTTTGGAAAGATATTATCTTACTCATCGGACTAATTATCCTATATTTTACACAAAGAAATAATACAATGGGGCCTATAAACCCCATACAAAAAATAGCACTATCCACATCTGTTATCATCTTTGGGTATATTATTTTTATAGGAATTGATAGCGAACCAATTATTGATTTCCGAGATTATAAAATCGGTACGGATTTAAGAAAGGAAAAGAAAAAAATAGATAAAAATCCTGCCATATACAAAACCTTTTATATCTTAAAAAATAATAAAACCGGAGAAGAAAGGGAAGTAAATCAAGATGATTATATCAATATTGAAGAATATTGGGCAGAAAACTCTCCTTGGAAAATTTTAGAAGAAAAAACCACTTCTAAAATGGTAAAAGAAGGTTATAAATCCGAAATTGCTAAATTTCATCTCGATGATGAGCAAGGAAACGATGAGACAAGCAATATTCTTAATGAAGAAAAAGTGATTTTAATATTTTCATACAAACCAAAAGATATAAATATTAACTTATCATCAGAAATAAATAAATTAAAACATAAATACCGCGATATTAATATTTTGGGAGTATCTCCTACACCAAATACATTTAGTAGCATACCAAACCTATCAATGGATGCAACAGCAATAAAGACAATTGCGAGAAGTAATCCCTTTGTACTAATATTGAAAAATGGAAAAATTGAAACGAAAAAACCCTTAAAGGAATTTAACTAAACTTCATAATATGCAAAAATCCAATAAACCCATTGCAGGATATCATCTATTAATGATTTTATCCTCCGTAGATCACCGATTCTCACCCGAAGAGGGTTTAAAAATATCTGAATATTTATTTGAAGAGTTTCCCTTCCGTATGAATTTAGATAACGAATTAGAGGCAATTGCTAAACTTCGTCCTGAAGATTGGAAAGACCATTTTGAATTCCACGCGAGATGCTTTTATGAAGATTCCACCGAAGAAGAAAGAATAAAGTTTATAACATTTGCAAAATCGCTCATTAAGGCAGATAACCTAGTTACCAACGATGAACATAGATTTTATAAATTATTAAAAAATCTATGGAAATTATCCTAACAAAAAAACCGCTCTGATAAATAGAGCGGTTAATTTTTGTCTCTGTCCTATGCTAAAATTATTTAGCTGGAGCTTGCTCTGCTGGTTTAGCATCAGCAGCTGGAGCAGCAGCGTCAGCAGCTGGTTTTTCTTCAGCTGGTTTAGCAGCGTCAGCAGCTGGAGCAGCAGCAGAATCAGCAGCTGGAGCAGCAGCGTCAGCAGCTGGAGCAGCAGAATCAGCAGCTGGAGCTTCAGTAGCAGCAGAATCAGTGTTTTCTGCAGGTTTGTTACAAGCAACAAGAGCCAAAGCAGCAACAGCTGCTACAAATAATGATTTTTTCATGATAATAAAAATTTAAATTTGTTAATAATAAATTATGTTTATGTCCTTTTATCTGTTCTATGGTGGTTTACATAGATACTATGTATGTCCACCCATTTTGAACGAGGCAAATGTATAACGAATAAAAAATTTGCATAAGAAAAACTATTGTATTAACTTTGTAAAATCATTTTACAAATAAGCATATCTAATAATCAGTAAGTTAAATAAAATTCAAATATTCGTGGATTTAGAAATATTATATTTTGAGCAACTAAAAAATCATATCCAAGCTCAATATTTGAAGAATCACACCCCCACTTTTGACGAAATTTCAAAGTGGAAAGGGATTGATATTATCTATTTCCAAGAGGATTTAAGAAAAGTAGCGAAAGGAAATATCAGTGAAAAGTCGTTTTATACCTATTTTAAGACATCTCCAATAAAGAAACTGCCAAGAATTGACATACTAAATATTCTCTGTATCTATATCGGATACGAATCGTGGGCCGATTTCAAGAAATACAACAAAATTTCATCTTCAACAGAGGAAAAAAACTCTATTGTCCAAAAGCAAGAGCAAGAAGAAGTAAAATCTCTCACCCCAACAAATATTATAATTAACAAAAAAGAGGATAACAAAAGTATAGAAAACAGCAATAAAAAAACTATTTTACAAAAAACAAACACTGATAATCAATCAATTACCAAAAACATATCTTTTTTTAAATATAGTAAATTTCTTTGGATTTCGTTTATTCTACTAATTATTTTAAGTGTTTTTTTTGCTATTTTCAAAAATCGTATTTTTGGGAAGACCTACACTTATTGCTTTTCTGATGCCGATAGGAGTGCTGGAATAAAAACTCATATTGAAATAAAAGTATTTAAGGAAAATGAATCTCCCTTAATTTATAAAATACCTGCAGGGCAATGCTTTGAATATCATACCAAAGATAAGTTTCTAAAAATGGAAATTTCATCTCCTTTCTATGAAAACATTACCATAAATAGAAGTTTAGAAAATGCTCCAGAGAAGGAATTAATTGAATTAAAACCAGATGATTACAAATTTGCCTTCTATTATTTCTCATTAAAAGATACAGAAAACTCTAAGGAAATTATAAACCAAAAACGAAAGGAGTTAGAGAAACGAATCAGCGATAATGCAGTGATTAAACAAATCTACGACAATGATATTTATGGCGTAGAAACAATTAGTAAAGAAAAATATATTACATTAGTAACGACTCCTACAACTTCACTTAAAAACCTCAATCTCATTGAGATGAAAAGAGATGAAAATGGCAAAATTATTTCAATAAAATTTAAAATTACTAACAATGAAAATCAATAATATTATATCAATTTTATGCTTTTTGTTAATCTTTTCTTGCAATAAAAAGACTGAAAATAAAAACGAATTAGACATCCTAAGAACTAGTACAAATATCAAAACCTATCCTGTAGGGAAAATGGATAGTATTCAAGCAATTAAATCTATTACTCAGCAAAAAGTACAAGAATTATTAGACCTATCTGCTCTCTACATCAATGGAAATCAAAATACTCAGATTGATTCAGCAATGCTCAAACAGATGCGAGGATATTTTTATAAACCAGACTCCTTGACATTCAAAACTATTTTTGATGATTTGAAAACAAATAATGTTAAATATATAAAGGTCAATCAATTAGAAGTTTCAAAAATTATTAAAGAAAAAGATACCATTGATTTGGCAAAATTCAATGTAGAGTATTTTAACAAGAATAATAAATCAATCGGTAATTTCTCCAAAAATGCTGAATATATCTTAGTTACCCCCAATAAAATGAGTAAAGAGTTTAAGTTTTACTTCCTAAATTTCTATCATAATAACAGTGGAGAGGAAAAAGATAGTACTTCGGTAGGTAATACCAAATAATGTAGAGGCATATCATCAGCCCAAAGGTCTATGATTCTTTCGTTCGGTGGAAAGAAATTAAAGCCTACTCGCTTTGATTTTGTATCAATCTGTCTAAAAAAAGCATCATAGAAGCCTTTGCCATAGCCTACTCTATTCCCCTTGTCATCAGAATATAGCAATGGAGTAACAACGTAATCAAAATATTTCTCATCACTGAAAATATCATTTTTAGGCTCTAGTATTCCCCATTTATGAGAAATGAACTCTGTAGAACGAGTGATTTCAATGGATTTCATTTCATTACCAAAAACTTTTGGTACGAACACTCTAATATTATTCTGGAAACAATATTCTATCAACAAAAATGTATCTACCTCGTTATGTTTTGAAATAGGCAAAAAACAATGAATTAGTTGGTTTTCAGATATATTAAATTGTAAAATGAAATTTTCTATTATTTTTTCAGATAACGTTTTTATCTCATATTGGGATAGATTTTTCCTTTTGGAAATATATATTTTCCTTAATTCAGATTTTAGCATATCTATTAAGTTTCCTTAACACTAATAATTTTTACTGGACATGCATTCGCAGCCTTTTCACAAGAATCAAAGGCATCAGAGAAAGGTGTTTTCAATGTGTGAAACCCTTTTTTATCAGTAGATTTCAATAGAACAGACTTTCCATCTTTCTTAGACATACGAAAATATTCGGGTGCAAACTCTGCACAATAGTTACAGCCTATACATTTATCTCTTTGTAGAGTAATGATTATCATAAATTCTCTTTTTCAAGATTCAATATCAGTGCAAAAATATAAAAAAAAGAATATTCATTCTAAAAATCAATCATTTTTAAATCAAATATCCTTCCTATCTTTGTATTTTATTTAACTAAAAAAAAATGGAAATAACGAATCTACAAGAACAAGTTGATAAATGGATAAAGAACATCGGCGTAAGATATTTTAATGAACTAACGAATATGGCTATCCTTACCGAAGAAGTGGGAGAGGTAGCTAGAATAATTGCCCGAAGATATGGAGAACAATCGGAAAAAGAATCCGACAAAAACAAAGATTTGGGAGAAGAGCTGGCCGATGTGCTATTCGTTACTTTATGCCTCGCTAATCAAATGGGAATTGATTTACAAAAGGCATTTGACAAAAAACTTCAACTAAAAACGGAGAGAGATAGAGACAGGCACCAACAAAATCCAAAACTGAAATAACTACTAAGCGAAAAGCCCATCATTATGAAATATATTCAACTTTCAGGCTCTAAAAGTGAGACTAATCGTTTGTTAATCCTCCAAAAATTATTCAGTAATATTGAAATCAAAAACATATCCAATGCCCAAGATAGCCAGCTCCTCATAAAAGCACTCAACTCTTGCGAGGAAACAATAGATATACACCACGCAGGGACAGCAATGAGGTTCTTAACAGCTTTCTTTGCCATTCAAGATGGAAAAACAACAATTTTGACAGGCTCCAAACGAATGAAACAACGCCCCATAGCACCACTAGTAGATGCACTGAAAAATTTAGGCGCTGAAATACACTATATAGAAAAAGAAGGGTATCCACCTATCAAAATATATGGAAAAACAACAACCTTATCAAGAGTAAAAATATCGGCAAACATTTCCTCACAATTCATTACAGCACTGATATTAATTGGTGGAAAATTAGAAAATGGCCTTCAAATAGAGCTAATAGGAAAAATAACATCTAGACCTTACTTAGAGATGAGCTTAGAAATGTTAAGAATCGTCGCTCCTCACCTAAAAAACAAAATAACATTTATTGATAACATTATATCAATCCCGAACATTACCGAACTACCTCATAAAGACTATACCATAGAGTCCGATTGGTCTTCTGCTAGTTACTTCTACTCTTATGTCTCCATCAGTCACCAATCATTAGAGTTGGGAAATTTCAAAAGAGTATCTCTCCAAGGTGATGCATCTTTAGTGAATATTTATGAGATTTTTTTTGGGATAAAAACTCAATTTGATGATACTAAACAAACTATCTCATTAACCTCAACAAAGGATTTTGTTTATCCTAAACTCATTAAAATCAATATGAATGACTGCCCAGACATCGCTCAAACACTTTGTGTAACAGCCACCGCACTCAAAATACATTTTGAAATAAATGGACTTTCTACATTAAAGGTAAAAGAAACCGATAGGCTCGTAGCTCTACAAAACGAACTCCTAAAATTAGGTTGCCATACAGAAATAACGAATGATAGTATCAAATCTACTAAATTCTCCGAAATAGGGAAAAATATAAGCATAAAAACCTATGACGACCATAGGATGGCAATGGCCTTCGCTCCATTCCGATACATTCATCCTATCCATATTGAAAATCCCGAAGTAGTAGAAAAATCTTATCCCAATTTCTGGGTAGATTGGGATTTCATCACAAAAAAAGGAATGTAAAAACTACATTCCTCATTTTTTATCTTACTCTTCCTCTCATTCTCATATGTGGATTGTGCATATGTTTCTGTACTGATGGTAATTTTATTTGGTCTTTCAGCATTTTTATTTGGTCGGTCATTAACCCTGCAGAGTCTAATCTCTTAGCTTCTTCTAATAGTTTTTGTCCCTCTTGTTTCCTTCCTCTTGAGAGTGCCATCGCTGCCAAGTTTAATGTTGCCATTGCTCTGTCTTGTTTCATATTAAGACCATACTCCAACGCTTTCTTCATCAATGGCTCGGCTTTGGTTGGATTATCTTGTACAATAACCAACCCCTTCAAATAATGATAATATCCAAATTGTGAGCGGTGTAATTGCCCCTCAAAATTTACTATTTTACTCAACCATTCGTTCGCTTTTTCTATTTTCTGATTTCGTAATTGCCAAAATGCCAACAAAATATACTCATTCTTGTAATACAACAAAATTGGTATCCCCGCCAATAAAATAGAGACGATACCCCAGCCCCAGCTTCTGTCCCAGATTAGGTATATTCCTAAAACAATCATCAATCCTGCTATTACAAATTTAATATTCTTATTCATTTCTGTTAAATTTCTGCAAATATAAGATTTTCTGCAATACTTTTTAATTAAATTCTACCTTAATTATCAAAATTACAATTCAAAATAAAGGTGATAATGTTTCCTACACCCAGCGTTAAAAACCGAATGGCAATTGGGACACTCATCTACCCTCATATATTCTGCAATACTCAGTTCGGTGTAGCAATTCCCACAGAGGATAGCTTTCTCCTCAAAATCCGTATGCTTCCATCGGTCTATTTCGTGAGTTTCGCAGGCTTTGTGGCATTGAAAGCAAGGATAATACTTATCACAACATTTAAACTTGATAGCAATAATATCCACCTGCGAATGGTAATGCTCACATCGGGTATGTTCGTCTATCGTAAGGCCATATACTTTTATGCTTTTCTTCGTGGAGGTATCCATTTTTTTATTTGATTTTGATGGGTAAAGGTAATTAAAAATCCACAATCATAAACTTTTATTTTCAGATTGGTAACTCTGTATATTTATTTTGAATATATTTCGCCAATATCGCCTATCAAATTCTGATGAAAATCCTTACCTTTGTTGTATGAATGATGTTTTCTACTTAAATCGTTGTATAGAATTAGCTCAAAAGGCAAAAGGCTATACCTATCCCAATCCAATGGTCGGTGCCGTAATTGTCCATAATGGAAAAATCATCGGTGAGGGCTACCACCAAAGAGCAGGAGAGCCTCACGCAGAAATTAACGCCATTCACTCGGTGAAGAATCCCAAATTATTACCAGAATCCACCATTTATGTCTCCCTCGAACCTTGTTCGCACTACGGAAAAACTCCTCCTTGTGCCTTAAAACTAAAAGAAATAGGTTTCAAACGAGTAGTTATCGGTATCGGAGATATACACAACAAAGTAAATGGGCAGGGTATCAAAATATTAGAGGATGCAGGAATAAATGTCGATACCAATATCCTATGCAAAGACTCTTGGGAACTCAATAAGAGATTCTTTACTTTTCATCAAAAAAAGAGACCTTATATCATCCTCAAATGGGCTGAGTCGCTCGATGGATTCATTGACAAAGATTTTCAGCCAATCCAAATCTCCAACTCATTAGCAAAACAAATTACTCATAGGATTCGTAGCGAGGAACATGCCATTTTAGTGGGAACACAGACGGCCCTTCGGGACAACCCTAGCCTCACTACAAGGGAAATTTTTGGACGAAACCCCATTAGGCTCCTTATAGATTGGGATTTACAAGTTCCGAAACATTACAACTTATTAAATAATGAAGCAGAAACTATTATCTTCAATCAGCATATAGATAGAAGAGATGGGAATTTACAATATATCACCATACGAAAGGATAATTTCCTAAATAACCTGATGGATAAACTCTATGAATTACAAATACAATCTATGATAATAGAGGGTGGTACATATACAATACAACAATTTATTAATGAAAATCTTTGGGATGAGGCTATAATATTTAAAAATCCAAATAAAAATCTTAATTTTGGCACCAAAGCACCTAAATTTCCAATGGTCGCTGATAGAATCTTACCCCTCAGAGATAATAATTTACATTGGTATTTCAATAATAAAACTCCTCAAAATAATAAATAACAAACGATGAATATACTTAACCTCCTAATTGATGATAGAGAACAAGTAGAATTGTCGGATATTTTCTTAAGTGAAGACAATCGCCAACAGATTTTACAACTTATCAAGGAGCAGAAATATGCAGATGAACTTTTAAAATATGATTTACCTATCAACAACAAGGTATTTCTCTTTGGAAATTCTGGTTGTGGCAAGACGACAACTGCCAAAGCCATTGCCACCGCTCTGAAAAAACCTGCCTATATACTTAATCTCAGTAATATTGTAAGCTCTAAGATAGGCGAAACAGGGCAAAATCTAAAATTAATCTTTGATAAGGCCTCTCGCGACAAGGCGGTGCTATTTCTTGATGAGTTTGACCAGATAGGGAAAGCCCGTGGCAATGATGACAAAGATGTGGGTGAGATGAGACGATTAGTAAATACTATCATTCAACTAATAGATTACTTCCCAAAGAATGCACTACTTATATGTGCATCTAACCATCCTCAAATTATAGACATTGCATTGATGAGAAGATTTCAATTAAAAATCAGCTTTGAACTACCCAGCGACGAAGTACTTAATGAGTACTATGATGCTATACTATCTCATTTCCCGGAAAATCTTAGAAGTATCAATAGGAGATTTGGTATATCTTTTGCCGAAGCGAAGGACTATGCATACACAATAATAAAAGGAAACATTATTAATCAATTAGAAAAAACCAACAACAATGCCTGAAAACATTATCCACAACCTAAATGTAATCCTAAAAAGGATAGAAAATGCTTGTATAAATGCGGGTCGTAACCCTAAGGAAGTAAAACTTTTGATGGCCACAAAGACCGTATCAGCCGATAGAATAAAAATCGCTCTGCAAACTGGGCAGACTCTCATTGCAGAAAATAAAGTGCAAGAAGTGAAAGAGAAATATGAAGACCTAAAAAATATCCCGCATACCAGCCACTTCATTGGACACCTACAAACCAATAAGATAAAAGATATATTGAAATATGGGGTTCAGTGTGTTCAATCTGTTGATAGATTAGATTTAGCAGAAAAACTCCATCAAAAATTACTCGCAGAAGAAAGAGAAATGGACATCCTCATACAGGTAAATACCTCCAATGAAGAAAGTAAATTTGGAGTTTCACCAGAGAATACCTTAGATTTAGTGAAAGAAATATCTACTCTCAGCACCCTGAAAATAAAAGGTCTGATGACAATTGGGCTATTCAGCAGTGATGAAGAACGAGTGAGAACTTGTTTCCAACTATTGAAAAGTCTACAACAAAAAATTACCAACCTCAATCTCCCAAATGTAGAAATGAAGGAACTATCTATGGGAATGAGTGGAGACTTAGAAATCGCCATACAAGAGGGTGCAACTATCGTAAGGGTAGGAACTGCTATTTTTGGTGAAAGAATCTATCCCGATTCCTACTATTGGAATGAGCAAAACAAATAAAGGCTAAGCGAGATAAAGGCTGACCACTATTTATTATTTCTCATACTTTTCGCGATATTCTTTTACTTTTTGTCTCAGATACTCAATTTCTTTGCGATATTGAGAAATTAGTTCATTTTGGTTAGCAATTAATTCCCTTTGTGTGGCTATCATTTCAGTGTATATATTAATTTCGTTTGTTTTTTGCCGAGCTTTCTGTACGCCCTGAGTTGTGTTATTAGAATCGTTTATATAGTTTTTGTCGCCTTGTGTATTCGTGGCGTGAGGAACCTCATTGTGCGGGTAATGGGTAGTGCCATATATCTTTTCTATCATTATTTCTTTTGCTAAAGGAATATTGCCTCCATTTTCATAATTATTGAGTGTTTTTCGAGATACACCAAGCTCTATTGCCATCTCTTTTTGAGTTAAATTATGTTTTTTTCTATATTCTCTTAATTTTTGAGCGTCCATAATTAAAATTTTTCTTGTTGATTTTCAGTTTGTTATTTTTTCTAAAATACATTATAAAAACTAATAGTGATTTTCTTATTTAAAGTCTATCATTTTCTCAAAATAGGTATATCCATCTGCGTCATAGGCTATTAAGATAAAGTAATATTCTCCTTTGGGAAAGTTTTCAGGGATATGAACCCTCTCTTGAAATGTAAAATCTATTTTTCCCTCATAACGATTATATCGCTCATCAATTCTATATGTCGGCGTTCGTTTATTGATAATCTCGATTCTCATTGTATTAATAGGATTCTTATTGGATTTCACCTCAGCAGAAATATCAAATTGCTCACCAACCTTACCGATACCTTGTTTCCCAATAGTTTTCACATTCATTTGGAATAGAGCGGGAAGGATTTTTAGTTCTTTTTGTATTTGTTGTTCTCTATTTTTTTCGTTTTTCACATAGATTTTTAGTAGATAATCCCCTGCTGTGAAAGATGGTTCTATGTAAATTTGCTGTTGTAAGAATACATCATTAAATCCAGAAAGTGGCAATTTGAGCTCCCTCACGAGTTTTTGTGTATTTTTTTCTATAATTTGTATTTTTGCCTCAGAAATTTTCTGATTTGAGATAATTTTTCCCTCCAAAAGAAAATTGACACCTGCTCTTATTGGCTCTATATCATCCAATTGAAGCGCTAATATCTCATTTGAGGCAGTTTCTGTTTTCACTATTGAGATTTCATTTTCGTTTCTACACGAAGAAATTACTAATAGAGATACTGTGCATAATAAATACTTTTTCATTTTGTTATAGTTTTTAGTTCATAATCTTCTATATTTTCTATTACTATTTTAATATCCCCAATTCGTCTGCTATTCATATAGGGAAATATAATGTTTTTTCTAATTTGCTTGATATCCAACTCTGGCGGAATGATGATGGTCGCTACGCCTTTATTCTTGATAATCATTATATTAGTATCAAAATAGTCTATCATCAGTTTTTCATTTTTCTGCAATTGCCACTGGTTACTCCCCCATCTAACCCCAATAAAAACAAACAATACCAAAAGCAGCCGAAGATTAATTTTCATAGAGAATTTTTCAATAAAATCTCTTAATAAATAAACTATCACCAATAGAAATATAAATTCTATACTATTCAAATAAATATTTTCTAATAAAAATCCATCTATTGATGCAAATACCTTTACTAATTTCAAAAATATTGATGCAAAACCATCATAAACAATATTAATATACTGAGCATTAACTCCAAAACCAAATAAAATTGTAATAAATAAGGACACTATAATTAAACATTCCGAAAGCGGAATAACCAAAAAATTAGCCAAAATTGATATTAATGGCACTTGATGAAAGTAAAAAATAATTAGTGGAAGTGTGCCAAGCTGAGCTGCGATCGTCATAGACAGCAGACTAAGAAAATACTGCCCCAGCCTATTTTTTTGTATTTTTTCCATTATCCGAGGATTAAACATTAGTATTCTATTGGAAATCACTTTATTAAACCAATAAATACCCAAAACTGCCGAGTAACTCAACTGAAATCCCACATCAAAAATCTGCTGAGTATCAATCATTAAAATTACCATGGCCAACAGACTCAATGAATGGAGTAAATCGGATTTTCGTTGTAGAAGAACAGAAATAAAATAGATACTTATCATCAAACATGAACGAGTAACCGAGTTTCCAAAGTCTATTAATAAAGCAAATAACCATATAAAAATCAAAGCAATAACTATAGACTTTCTCCTATCTATTAATTTGGATAATCCCCACAAAATTACGCCAAAAATTATCCCAAAGTGCGTCCCCGAAATTGCCAAAATATGCACCACTCCTGCCTTGGCAAAATCCTCCGTAGTCTCAGAATCCATCTCGGTACGATCTGCCAAAATTATTCCTTTTAAAAGTTCTTTATTTTTTTGAGTAATATACTGCGACTTATTGATATTCAGCAATATGTTTTGCCTAAACTGCCGAACTCTATCTCTAAAAGATGTTTTTTCAATCTCCGAAACCGATTCTATTTCTGGTATATATATTTGATGAAAGACTCTTTGTCTCATCATATATTTTTGGTAATCAAATAAAAAATCGTGACTCGGCTTCTCTATCCGATGGATAAAACCAAACCCCGAATAATAGTGCCTAAAATCCAAATCTTGTTCGGTCTTTGGAATAGAAAGTACTGCATTAAATCTCTTATTATCAAAAAACACCTCTACCTTATACCGCTTATTTTTTGTATTTGATTTTAATTTTTCTTCTAATTTAAAAACAATATTCCCACTCGATTGACGTACTTCCGCAGGATGCTGATTCTTATTAATAAAATGGCATAAACTTCCCAAAGACAAAAATAAAAATCCCAATATCAACATCTTTATCCTCCACCGAAAAAAATAAAATGAAAATATGGATAATAGAAACATCACAACAACAATAATAACTGATAACCAATAATTAACCCCTATGAATTCTTGAAAGAAAATACCTAAAATAAAAGTTATTACTATGATAAATATTGGTTGGCTATACATTCAGATTTTGTTTTCCTCAAAATTATAAAAATATTTTAAATGGAGAAAAAAGATTTATTTTTAAGATTTTAAGTAACTTTGGCAAAATTATTTTATGAATCACCAACAAGAGGCATTATACTCTATTGCATTACGAAAATCGGCAGGAGTGGGAGATATTACCTTCCAAAAACTTATCGAGGAATTTGGCTCGGCCGAAAGAGTTTGGCTAGATGCTCCGAAAATACTGAAAAACATTAATAAGTTTAATAAAAATGTCTCTTCTGAAATCGGTAATGAACATCATTTGGATTTTGCAAAAAAAGAATTAGATTTTTGTGAAAAACATAATATAAAGATTCTATTAAGACATTTTGAGGAACTTCCTTATTATCTGAATAGTTGTGATGACGCCCCCGCAATCCTCTACCAAAAAGGAAATATTCCAGACACTCCTAAGCCAATAAGTATCGTCGGAACGAGAGAAATAACTGCCTATGGAAGAAACTTTGTCAAACATTTATTATCTGAAATAAATAACTTTAATGCGATAACAATCAGTGGATTAGCCTACGGTGTGGATACCGAAACACACGAACAATCTTTACAAAACAATATTCCTACCATTGCTGTCTTGGCTCACGGATTACATATGCTCTATCCATCTAAAAATAAGAGACTTTCGGAACAGATATTAGAACAAAATGGAGCATTACTTACGGAATTCAACTCGTCTCAAAAGCCCGATAGGGAACATTTTTTACAAAGAAATCGTATCGTTGCGGGACTATCTCAGAGTCTTATTATTGTAGAAACTGCCTTTGGAGGTGGTTCTATCAGCACAGCAACCTATGCTAATAACTACAATAGAGATGTCTATGCCCTACCTGGGAAAATCACGGATAAATACAGCCAAGGGTGCAACCATCTTATTTTCCAAAATAAAGCAATGGCTATTTCGTCTATCAAAGAACTTGTGAAATTATTAGGATTCAACACTCCAAAAACCAATATTGGAGAATTATTTCCTACCAAAACACCCGACCTTAGTGAACAACAAAAGCCCATCTATCAATGTATAAAAAATAATCATAAAATCACTCTAGACAATTTATCCGAAAAGATGAAAATATCAACCTTTGAACTACTCCCTATTCTATTAGAAATGGAAATTTTGGGAGTAATACAATCATTTTCGGGGAGACAATTTTCTGTTTCATAATAGAACCACACTGTATATTATTCATAAAAACAATCATTTAAATACAAAAAAAATAATTAAAAACCTTTATTTTTACACTTAATAAATTTTTAATCTAATATTGAAAATTTTTCAATAAAAAATAAAAAACTATTTGCGTATTAAAAAAATTACATTAACTTTGTTTCCAACAAACATATTATATTATCATTATGGCACAAAATAATGTAGAGCAAGAAATCAAGGATTTCATTGCTAAAGTAGAAGCAAGAAACCCAAACGAACCAGAATTTTTACAAGCAGTAAAAGAAGTTGCAGTTACTGTGATTCCTTACATCTTGTCTAAACCAACATATAACGGCAAAAAACTTCTCGAGAGAATGGCTGAGCCTGAAAGAGTAGTAATGTTCCGCGTATCTTGGGTAGATGACAACGGTGAAATCCAAGTAAATAGAGGTTACAGAATCCAAATGAACTCTGCTATTGGACCTTACAAAGGTGGGCTTCGTTTCCATCCAACGGTAAATTTATCAGTATTGAAATTCTTAGCCTTTGAGCAAACTTTCAAAAACTCCCTTACAACACTTCCAATGGGTGGTGGTAAAGGTGGTTCTGATTTTGACCCACAAGGAAAATCTGATATGGAAATTATGCGTTTCTGCCAAGCATTTATGACAGAATTATGCAAACATATCGGTGCTGATACCGATGTACCTGCTGGAGATATAGGAGTAGGTGCTAGAGAAATCGGTTACTTGTTCGGACAATATAAGAGAATTAGAAACGAATTCACAGGTGTTCTTACAGGTAAAGGTCTATCCTACGGAGGTTCGCTTATACGTCCTGAAGCTACGGGATTTGGGGTAGTTTATTTCGCAGAACAAATGCTAAAAACTATCGGACATGACCTAAAAGGTAAAGTAGCTACCGTTTCTGGTTTTGGAAATGTAGCTTGGGGAGTGGTAACTAAACTTAACCAACTTGGTGCAAAAGTGGTAACTATCTCTGGACCTGATGGATACATCTATGATAAAGATGGTATCTCTGGTGAAAAAATTGATTACTTACTTGAACTAAGAGCTTCTGGAAACAATAGAGCTGAGGATTATGTAAAAAAATTCCCTTCTGCTGAATTCCACCCTGGTAAGAGACCTTGGGAAGTAAAATGTGATATAGCATTCCCTTGTGCTACGCAAAATGAACTTCACTTGGAAGATGCTAAAAAATTAGTAGAAAATGGTGTAATCTGCGTTACCGAAGCTGCTAATATGCCTTCTACACTTGATGCTATCAACTATTTCTTAGACAATAAGATTCTATTCTCACCTGGTAAAGCTTCTAACGCTGGTGGTGTAGCTACTTCTGGTCTCGAAATGACTCAAAACTCAATCAGACTAGGTTGGTCTGAAGAAGAAGTAGATGCTAAACTTAAAAATATTATGGTTGGTATCCATAATGCTTGTGTAGAATATGGTAAAGAGGAAGGCGGATTTGTAAATTATGTAAAAGGAGCAAATATCGCAGGATTCGTAAAAGTTGCCGATGCTATGATTGCACAAGGAATCGTTTAGTCAAATATATAACTATATATTAATTATAAAAGACTATCTTTCGATAGTCTTTTTTCACATACCTTATGCGTCTACGAAAACGAATATCTTTCAGTAAATTCCGAAAATAACAGACTACATAGAGTATAAATAAGGCGTGAGAGTAGCTTAATCAATATTAACAAGTACAAAAAAACACATTGGATTTTCAATGTGTTTTATCTTTTTAACTGTAGTCTATAAGGGAATCGAACCCTTGTTGCAAGAATGAAAATCTTGAGTCCTAACCACTAGACGAATAGACCATTTATTTTGCGTTTGCAAAAATATATTTTTTTTTATAATCTACAAAATTTTTATCTGTATTTTTTTTCAATCACTGCATTTTTGATACCTTTTTGGTCTAATTCTTGTTGAGATTTTATAGCCTCTTCTAAAGATTGATATTTACCATAAGTATAATAGAATATGCCATCTTTTTTTATTCTCTCCACATCTTTGAGAGCCAAAATAGGGTCATTTTTATCTAATTTTGTTTTACTCACTGCTAATTCTATCGTATAATATCCGAAAGCTAATTTTTGGTTTGGAACAAATCCGATACTAATCGCATTTTTAAAACCTGCATCTTTGGCTATCTTCAAATTGGTATCTCGCACAGAGGCATAGTTTGTGTTAGCATAATAATATTTATAGTCATCTCCCTCTTTAAGAATTAATATATACTTTAACCCTCTAAGTTCTGGGGCATTTTCTGTATATTTTATAGGGCTTGACATTAGCAAAATCCTAAAGTCATTTTTAAGAGGATTTTCTATTTTTTTTACTAATTTCGGTGGTTCTGGTTGCTCTGTTTTCCCAAAAATTGCATCTTTATATCCCATGATAGCATTAAAAATGCTCTCTGCTATTTGGTCTTGGCCGCTTTCTGAAGAAATATAGGCCGCTTCGTCATAATTACTTGCAAATCCTATTTCTGTAAGGATTGAAGGCATAGCATTTCTCCTCAAAACATGCAAATCTTTTTGTTTCACTCCTCTGGAAAATCGTTTATCTTTATTCACGAAGTTATCTTCCAAAAGGCCTCCAATCATCAAGCTTTTTGCCAAATATTTATTTTGCTGAATTTTAAGGGCTATGAGAGATTCTGGCGAATCTGGGTCATATGATGCGAAAGTCTGTTTATCTTGCTCATTTAGAAAAATCACATCATTTTCCGCCTTTGCGACTTCTAAATTTTCTTTATTTTGGTTAGGACCTTGTACAAAAGTCTCCGTTCCATAAGCTGTTGCTCCCTTAGATGCATTCACATGGACGGATACGAATAAATCTGCCTTACTACGATTAGCGAGATTTGTCCGCTCGGTCAGGGTGGGATACACATCAGTCGTTCTGGTATATATAACCTTAATATCCTTATATTTTTCAAGCTTGCTCCCCAATTTCAAAATCACGGCAAGAGTTACATCCTTCTCGGTCACTCTCCCCAAATCTGGGTAAGTTCTGCTTGCTCCATGGTCGGTACCTCCATGTCCAGCATCAAGGACTATAACAAATTTTTTCTGTGCCTGAATAATAAAACTCACTAATAATAAGATGATTACAAAATATTTTTTAAAAGATTTCGTTTTATATTCCATAATATTAATTTAAAAATATTAATTTTGAGGCGTCTAACCTAAAAATATAGTAAAGTTATCAAAATAATTACCAAAAATAATTTACAAATTTTAATTATCCTAATTTTTAACAATTTTTTAGGAATTTTATTTGCACAAAATACTACTAAAAATGAGGATAATAGGCCCATCTCCATTAAGAAAGATACCCTTTTAACAAAAAAAGAGGCTTTGGATGCTATTATCCAATCTTCGGCAGATAGCATCTATACTGATTTACCAAAGAAGATGACTTTTCTTAACAAAAATGCCAAAATATCTTATCAAGATATGATTTTAGAGGCGGATTATATCTCCATCAATAATCAGTCTGGTATCGTTTTTGCAAGAGGAAAATTGGATAAAAACGGGAAACTAATTTCTCCTGCAAAGGTTACTCAAGCAGGGAAGTCATATGAAACAGATAGTTTTAATTTTAACATTAAAACAAAGAAAGCTATTGCCTATAATGCCCGTACAGAGGAGCAAGGTGGAGTAATCGTCTCCGAAAAAACAAAAAAAGTCAGCGATTCTATTCTTTATTTCAAAAAAGGGAAATATACCACCGACGAGTATTTTCTACAAAAGAAGGATACTCTTGCTGATTACTATTTACTCGCTCCGGATATCAAACTTGTCAAGAAAAAAAAGAGTTCCTTCATTATCACAGGACCGATACAAATGTATATTGAAAAAGTTCCCACTCCTCTAATTATGCCATTTGCTATACTTCCATTTTCGGAGAAACGCTCGGCAGGGATTCTTATTCCAAGTTTTGGGGAGAGAGAGACTGACGGATTTTTCTTAAATGGCTTGGGATATTATCAACCGATTGGCGAACACTTTGATTTAAAAGTACTTACTGACATCTATACAAAGGGTAGTTGGGCTGTGAGGCCTGAGGTTAATTATAGAAAAAACTACAAATATTCGGGGAGGTTTTCGGGAGAAATTTCTTCCACTTTAAGAGGGATAAAAGGACTTGATGACTATTCTAAAGTGAATAATTACAGCATACAATGGATACACACTCAAGATGCCAAGGCAAATCCTTTCTTTAACTTTTCGGCCTCAGTGAATATCGTCAATAGCAGTAATTTCTACACCAACTCGCTGAATAATCAGCATATTTACGATGGAAATAATCTCAATACTCAACAAAACTCGAGTATAAGTTTCACGAAGCGATTCCTCAATCTACCAATTACAATTACTGGGTCTGCTAATTATTCTCAAAACTTTACGACAGATGTTACGAATATTAGCCTTCCGCAGGTGAATATTGCCGTTAATCAATTCTATCTATTTAAACGAAAAGGCGGAGCAGAAGATGGGCTATTGAGAAATATAATGGTACAAACGGGACTTAATTTCCGTAACGATGTGAATACAACAAGCCATTTTCTTTTCAAAAAAGAAATGTGGGACGAGATGAAAACGGGAGTCCAAATTCCCATAAATATCTCTACCAATACCAATGTTTTACGCTATTTTACCTTGACTCTTTCAGCAAATACGAATAATGTACTGACTACCAAAACTATCACCAAAAGTTATGATGCTGCAACCAATAGAGAAGTTATTACTCCAAATAGACATATCTCAGGATATACCACTTTTGGGACGAGTGTAAGCCTACAAACCATACTCTATGGAGACAAAAATTTTGGAAATAAATATTTTGTGAAGGCTATACGACATATGATGACACCGAGTATTAGTTTTAACTACACACCTGATTTTGGCGACCCCAAATGGGGGTATACAAAACAATACACCAATACTCGTGGTGAGATTACCGCCTATTCTATCTTCGAGGGAGGAGTATTTGCTACACCTTCTATGGGACTTAGTCAATCCTTGGGAATTAATATTGGTAACAATATTCAGATGAAGGTTCGTTCTAAAAACGACTCAACGGGGATAAAAAAAATAAAGATTTTTGAAAATCTTAATATCAATGCAAGTTATAACTTTGCAAAGGAAAAATTCCGTTGGTCGGTGATTAGCATTTCAGCACAGAATTCCTTCTTCAATGGGAAAATGAATCTTAACTCTCATCTTACAATAGACCCGTATAAAATCGTATTTGATGGAAATGGTGCAGGAACACAATTAGAACAATTTGGCTTTGGTCTGCAAGGATTCAATACCCAACTTTCATTCCCACTGAACAACGAAACTTTTAGCAAAAAGAAAAACTATGCCGAAAAATATAAAACAAAAGGCGAGATACGATACGAAAATTACTATTTTGATGAAGATAGTTATGCTCAATTTGAGCAACCTTGGACATTGAATGTAAATGCCAGCTATGCTTATTATAGAAACTCACAGAGCCGTTTTGGTTCGAAGACTTTCAGTTTGGGATTAGATGGAAATATCAAACTGACACCATTTTGGACGATTTCAGGGAATGCTCAGTTTGACCTCGTTACGAAAAAACTTGCCTACACAAGACTTGGTTTTTCGCGAGACCAAAGGAGTTTTATGATTAACTTCAACTGGGTTCCTTTTGGGGTTTATAAGGTGTATGATTTCTACATTGGTATCAAAGCAAATATCTTACAAGATGCCCTAAAATATAAGAACAGAAGTTTCCAAGAGAGAAACCCTAAATTTTAATAAAAACACCTCCAAATATTCGGAGGTGTTTATCTTTTTTATTCTGCTAAATTTATAATACCATTTTTAGCCTTGTATCCATCACTACTCAATGCTCTTTTCATAATTTCGTCATTGGTATCTAAATTTTCTTTGGAATTTTCTTTATGATAAATATGAAATTGTACTGCTGCCAATTTTATTTTTTTTCTATAACAGCCTTTTTTTATTAATCTTACTACAATATCCCAGTCTTCTAATCCCCAACCTACAAAATCAGCATCATAACCATTAATATCTAATAAATCTTGCTTCCAAAAACTCATATTACAACCTCTTATTCTATAATACATTTTCTCGATAGGTGCATTTTCTATCTTTGAAAATATATTAAATAATGGAAAATATATAGCATTAAATCTATTTTTAATATTCCGTGTGCAGAAACTAAGATTAATATTTTTAGTCCTTATTATTTCATTGGAAATGTCTTGCAAAAGCAAAGTACGAGACCCTGTAATAAAACATTTTTTCTGTGCAAATCTCTTATGGTCTTTTATAAAATTTCTATGTAGTATCACATCTCCATCTATCTGTATCACATATTCATAACTTGCCTTTGCTATTGCTTTATTTCTTATTTCTGCTAATCTAAATCCCTTATCTTCGTGCCAAATGTGTATCAACGGAACAGGAAACTTCTCTTGAAATTCCTTAATTAAAAGAGCCGTATCCTCTCTTGAACCATCATCTGCAATAATTACTTCATCTGGCAATTCCGTCTGTCCTTTCACACTTTCTAAAACCAAATATAAAGCTTCTTTCCAATTATATGTCGATATGATGAGACTTACTTTCATTATTTCGTTATTCAACTACCGCAAATATATCATTTTTTTCCATAAACAAACAATCCAAAATAATATTTCTGCCAAAATTTCCTGAATATATGCCAAAATAGACAATATTTATCCTTTTTGAAGAATTGGCATAATCTTAGTGCCATTCAAGATGTAAAAGATATATATTAACAAAAATACAATACATTATGTCAGTAAATTTTAAACCATTAGCAGATAGAGTGTTGGTAGAACCAGCACCAGCAGAAACAAAAACAGCATCAGGATTGATTATTCCAGACACAGCGAAAGAAAAACCACAGGAAGGTGTAGTGGTAGCCGTAGGGAATGGAAAGAAAGATGAACCGCTTACCGTAAAAGTAGGAGATAGAGTTCTTTATGGAAAATATGCTGGGCAAGAATTGAAATTGGATGGTAAGGATTATCTTATCGTGAGAGAGTCTGATTTGTTAGGGATTTTGGGGTAAAAAGTACAATATTTTAAAATCTAAATTATTAAAATAAAAAATTGAAGAAAATGGCAAAAGAAATTAAATTTGATATTGAGTCAAGAGACGCATTAAAAAGAGGTGTAGATGCATTGGCGAATGCAGTAAAAGTAACATTAGGACCAAAAGGTAGAAATGTCGTAATTGAAAAATCTTTCGGTGCTCCACATGTAACTAAAGATGGAGTTTCCGTAGCGAAAGAAATCGAGCTGGAAGACAAAGTAGAAAATATGGGGGCTCAAATGGTGAAGGAAGTAGCTTCTAAAACCAATGATATTGCAGGAGATGGAACTACTACAGCTACAGTTTTGGCTCAAGCTATCGTTCGTGAAGGGCTTAAAAATGTGGCAGCAGGTGCAAACCCAATGGATTTGAAAAGAGGTATTGACAAGGCTGTTTCTGCAGTAGTAGAAAACCTTAAATCTCAGTCTCAACAAGTAGGAGATAATAATGACAAAATTAAGCAAGTAGCTTCTGTTTCTGCAAATAACGATGAAACTATCGGTGGGCTTATCGCTGATGCTTTCGCAAGAGTTGGTAAAGAGGGAGTAATCACCGTAGAAGAAGCAAAAGGAATAGACACTACCGTAGATGTAGTAGAAGGTATGCAATTTGATAGAGGTTACCAATCTCCTTATTTCGTGACGAATCCAGATAAAATGGTAGCAGAATTGGATAATCCGTATATCCTTTTAGTAGAGAAAAAAATCTCTTCAATGAAAGAATTGCTTCCAGTTTTAGAGCCTGTAGCTCAACAAGGTAAATCTTTATTGATTATCTCTGAAGAGGTAGAAGGTGAGGCGTTGGCAACTTTGGTTGTAAATAAATTAAGAGGTTCACTTAAAATTGCAGCAGTGAAGGCTCCTGGTTTCGGTGATAGAAGAAAAGCGATGTTGGAGGATATTGCTATCCTTACTGGTGGACAAGTGATTTCTGAAGAAAGAGGTTTCACTATGGAGAATGCTTCTATTGAACTTCTTGGTAAAGCAGAAAAAGTAGTGATTGATAAAGATAATACGACTATCGTAAATGGTGCAGGAGAAGATGCTCAAATCAAAGCAAGAGTAAATCAAATCAAAGCTCAATTAGAATCTACTACTTCTGATTATGACAGAGAAAAACTTCAAGAAAGATTGGCTAAATTGGCAGGTGGTGTAGCTGTGCTTTATGTAGGTGCTGCTTCTGAAGTGGAAATGAAAGAGAAAAAAGACAGAGTAGATGATGCACTTCACGCAACGAGAGCCGCTGTGGAAGAAGGTATCGTAGCAGGAGGGGGAGTTGCCCTTGTAAGAGCGATAGAATCTCTGAACAATCTAAGTGGTGCTAACCAAGATGAGAATACAGGTATCAGAATCGTAAAGAGAGCGATTGAGGAGCCATTAAGACAAATTGTAGCGAATGCAGGAGGTGAAGGTTCTGTAATCGTAGCGAAAGTAGCAGAAGGTAAAGCAGATTTCGGGTACAATGCAAAAACTGATGAGTTTGTAAATATGCTTGAAGCAGGAATTATAGACCCTACAAAAGTAACGCGTGTAGCTCTTGAAAACGCTGCATCTGTAGCGGGTATGCTTCTTACAACAGAGTGTGTCATTACAGAAATACCAAAACCTGAGGCACCAATGCCACCAATGGGAGGCGGTATGCCAGGAATGATGTAATAATAACCTAAAAGCTAGCGGCTTTATGCCGTTAGCTTTTTATAATAAATTAACTGTAATAAATAAAGATTAAAAAATGAAGGCAATTATTATTAGAGGAGCAAAAAATAAAGGAAAATCAACTACAATTAGAGAAGTATGTAAAAGGCTAAATTCTCAAAGTGTATGTAAGCTTGATGTAAAAGAAGAGAAAAAAGGAGAAAATGTAATAAAAATAGATGATATGTAATGATGTATATATTGTTGAAGTAAATGGAAAATATATATTAGTATTTGCTGGTTCTCCAACAGAAATAAATATAAAGATTAGTTATGCTATAGATGTCTGTATTGAAATAGGTATTGATATTTCATTTGCAATAGTTTCAAGAAGATATGCTGAAAGAAAAAGTAGGATTTGACACAAGAAAAGAATTGAAGGAAAAAGGATTTGAAGTAATACATGAAGAATTGGTACATAAAATAGAGCAGAATAATTTTGAACAAACAGAAGAATGGAATGAGAGGATAAATAATATAGTTGATAAGGTGAATAAAGAATTAAATAAAAGATATGAAAAATAAAGGTGACAGAAATATTGTGATAGGGAAAACGAGTGTGGAAGGAGATGATAATATTATTATAGGAGCTACAGATAGTAATGGAAATGTTATTTTAGCTAACCCAATGGTAATAGGAAATAATATAAATGCAAATCCAGAAGGCTCTATAGTTATAGGGAGTAATATAAATGTAGGAAATTACAATAATATAACAACAATATACAATAATGGATATGGTAATAATATAAATACAGGAAATAATAATTCAATTATGAATTCTAATAACATTATAAAAAATGATTACGAATCTTTAAAGAAAGAATTAAAGAAATTAAATATTCAAGACAAAGAAATAGAAAATTTGGAACGAATTCTTTCAAGAGAAAAACCAGATAATAATGAATTAGGATCTGAAACTAAGGGTTGGATTAGTAAAATGAAAGATTTGGGTGTAGCTGTTAGTGCAGAAATTTTGGCTACAATGATAAAAAGTTTTTTGGGTATTGTTGATTAGCTTTTTATAGAAAGCTCTTACTACTTACTATTAAATAAATCCTTACTTTATTATTTTACATCAGTGTACCCCTACATTCCCTCCCCACAAATTGTTTGAAGATACATTTAATTGTTTTAATGTTGTTTGGACTTAATGTAAAGATTGTTTACCTTTGAGCAAGATTAAATTAAATTGATTATCAATTTTTAATTATATTACTATGAAAATTTCACTTCAAAGAATTTCAACTAAAGACCTTGCGACTTTGGCTCAAAAAGTAATCCAAATTTCTAAAAATGAAAAACACCAAGTACGACTGCCCTTCGTAGAGAATTAGAAAAAACATTACGAACTTATCTGGATTTCGTTAATATTATGAAAGTTCAGAAAGATTGGGAAAGTGTCTATCAAGAAGTTAATGAGATTGTAAAAGCAGCAAGAAACAGCAAGTAAGGATTTAGTAATTTAATAAAGTAAAATCTAAGTATAATATTCATTATTTCTATAAATTTTCTGTAAATATACTAAAAGTTTTC
>ERZ772909.64-NODE-64-length-86626-cov-10.271869_pt1 | contig 86626 bp, 63 predicted proteins | sample MGYA00511137_ERZ772909 | MGnify/ENA primary metagenome ERZ772909 (study PRJEB29015, sample SAMEA2738095) | human oral metagenome | biome: human oral; feature: human-associated habitat; material: saliva | place: China | collected 2270 ... | reverse complement strand
ACCGTGACCACGGAGACTGGGCCACCAACGTCGCCATGCAGCTGGCCAAAAAAGCTGGCACCAACCCCCGCGCCCTAGCCCAGCTACTAACTGAGCGCCTAACCCAAAACCCCGGCATCGCTAGCGCCGAAATCGCCGGACCCGGCTTCATTAACATCCGCCTCGACGCCGCCAGTGCCGGCGAGCTAGCCCGCACCATCCTCACCGCCGGCGCCAACTACGGCTGCAACAACTCTCTGGCCGGCCAAAACATCAACCTTGAATACGTCTCCGCCAACCCCACCGGCCCGGTACACCTAGGCGGCGCCCGCTGGGCAGCCGTAGGCGACTCATTAGCACGTATCTTCAAGGCCAGCGGCGCCCAGGTAACACGCGAATACTACTTCAACGATCACGGCTCCCAGATCGACAACTTCACCCGCTCCCTACTGGCAAGCGCTCGCGGCGAGCAAACTCCTGAAAACGGTTACGGCGGCGCTTACATTGCCGAAATCGCCGACCAGGTGCGCGCCATTGAAGCCCAGGCCGGTCACCCTGACCCGGCCACGCTGGAAGACGAGCAGGCCCAGGAAGTTTTCCGCGCCGTCGGCGTAGGGCTAATGTTTGACCAGATCAAGGCGGAGCTAAGCGAATTCCGTAGCGAATTTGACGTGTTCTTCCATGAGGACTCCCTGCATGAGTCTGGCGCAGTTGACCGCGCTATCGCCCGCCTACGTGAGCTAGGCAAGATTGACGACCGTGACGGCGCTGTCTGGCTACGCACCACCGAATTTGGTGACGATAAAGACCGTGTACTAATCAAGTCTGACGGCCAGGCCGCCTACTTCGCCGGAGACGTGGCCTACTACCTAGACAAGCGCTCACGCGGCGCCGACTGCGCCATCTACCTGCTGGGCGCCGACCACCACGGTTACATCGGCCGAATGATGGCCATGTGTGCAGCCTTCGGTGATCAGCCCAGGGTCAACTTGCAGATCCTCATTGGCCAGCTAGTTAACCTGGTTAAGAACGGCCAGGCAGTGCGCATGTCCAAGCGTGCAGGCACGGTAGTTACCCTCAATGACCTGGTTGACGCAGTAGGGGTGGACGCTGCCCGTTACGCCCTGGCGCGTTCCTCCATGGACTCCATGATTGACATTGACCTGGATCTGCTGGCCTCCAGCTCCAACGAAAACCCGGTCTACTACGTCCAGTACGCTCACGCCCGCACCCGCAGCGTGGCTCGCAACGCCGTCGAGCACGGGGTAAGCCGCGACGCTGGCTTTGACCCGGCCCAGCTAGACACACCTGCAGACAACGCCCTGCTAGGGGTGCTCGCCCAGTACCCCGCTATCGTGGCCCAGGCCGCTGACCTGCGTGAACAGCACCGCGTGGCCCGCTACCTAGAGCAGCTAGCCAGCGCCTACCACACCTGGTACGCCGCCACCCGCGTCACCCCGCGCGGTGATGAAGCAGTAAACAGCGGACACGTAGCCCGCCTGTGGCTTAACGACGCCGTCGCCCAGGTACTTGCTAACGGCCTAGGCTTGCTGGGTGTTAGCGCCCCCGAGAGGATGTAAACATGAGCGTACGTATCGGTTTGCTAGGTCTGGGCACGGTAGGTGCCCAGGTAGCGCGCATCCTCACCCAGGACGGCGAGCGCCTAGAAAAGGCGGTAGGCGAAAAACTAGAGCTAGTAGGTATCGGGGTGCGCTCGCTTGACGCTAAGCGTGACTGGCAGCCCGAAGCAGATCTGCTCACCACCGACTCCATGGCCCTAGCCGGCTCATGTGACCTGGTCATTGAGCTAATCGGCGGCATTAACCCGGCCCGTGAGCTGATCGCCACCGCCCTAAACTCAGGTGCTAGCGTAGTTACCGGCAACAAGGCTCTACTGGCCACCCACGGCGGCCAGCTGCTAGAGCTAGCCCAGGCCAAGGGCGTAGACCTACTTTTTGAGGCGGCTGTAGCTGGGGCCATCCCGGTGGTGCGTACCGTTAAAGAAGGCTTAGCTGGCGACAAAATCATCTCCATCAGCGGCATTTTGAACGGGACCACTAACTACATCCTGGATGAAATGACCACCAAGGGCCTGGATTACGACACTGCGTTAGCTGCCGCCCAGCAGCTGGGATACGCCGAAGCTGACCCCACCGCTGATGTGGAAGGCCTCGACGCCGCCGCTAAAGCCGCCATTTTGGCAACTTTGGCTTTTGGGCAGGAAGTTACCTTAGCTGACGTGTCCGTCACCGGCATTTCCAAGATCACCAAGGCCGACATTGACCAGGCTGGCGCGCGTGGGGGAGTGCTGCGCCTACTAGGTACGGTGCAGGCCCCCGCCGGCAAGCCCAGCGCCGTCGTCGAACCCGTATTTGTAGCTAACGACCACCCCCTAGCCGCAATCCACGGCCCGGGCAACGCCGTCGTAATCGAATGCGAAAACGCCGGGCGCCTGACCCTAACCGGCCCCGGTGCCGGCGGCGCCCCCACTGCCAGCGCAGTTATGGGTGACGTGGTAGCTGCCGCCCGCGCCCTAGTGGCCCGCCGCTAAAGGTGCCAGTGGCCCGCCGCTAAAAGGAGCCACAGCGCTAGGCGCCCAGCCGCCGCAAACAGCTAAAAACAGACTTAGATTTAAGGAACCAGCGAGGAGAAAACATGGCCCACATCTGGCAAGGCCTGCTTAACGAATACCGCGACCGACTGCCCGTCTCGCAGTCAACCCCGATCGTCACCCTAGGCGAAGGTGGCACGCCGCTGGTGCCCGTGCCCACGCTTTCTAAGAAACTTGACGCCCAGGTGTGGGTAAAGGTTGAAGGTATGAACCCCACCGGCTCTTTCAAGGACCGTGGCATGACCATGGCCATGAGCAAGGTGGCCGAGTCGGGAGCCAACACGGTTATCTGCGCCTCCACCGGTAACACCTCGGCTTCCGCTGCCGCCTATGCGGTGGCCGCCGGCGTTAACTGCGTAGTGGTGCTGCCCAAGGGCAAGATCGCTGCCGGCAAGCTAGCTCAGGCCATTGTGCACGGTGCCCGCCTGGTACAGATTGACGGTAACTTCGACGACGGCCTAAACATTGCCCGCGAGCTGAGCCGCTCCTACCCGGTAGCGCTGGTTAACTCAGTTAACCCCTACCGCCTGCAGGGGCAGAAAACCGCCGCTTTTGAGGTGGTAGACACCCTGGGTGACGCCCCCGACGTACACATGCTCCCGGTTGGCAACGCCGGTAACATCTCCGCTTACTGGATGGGTTACAACGAGTACGCTGGGCGCACTACTGCGGCCACAATGAGCGCCGACTTCGACGCCGCCGCTACTGACCCGCGTGACTTTGCGCCGGTAGCTACCCGCGTGCCGCGCATGTGGGGTATCCAGGCTGAAGGCGCCGCGCCTTTCGTGCACGGCGGCCCGGTAGCCAACCCCGAGACTGTAGCTACCGCTATCCGTATCGGTAACCCGGCCAGCTGGGACTATGCCGTGGCTGCACGCGACGATTCAGACGGCTTTATTTCCGCCGTTTCCGACAGTGAAATCCTTGACGCCCAGGCGCTACTGGCCGCTGAAGCCGGCGTGTTTGTAGAGCCGGCCTCAGCCGCTTCTGTAGCGGGCCTGATCAAGGCTGGCGAGGCGGGCCTGGTACAAAAGGGCTGGAAGATTGTGTGCACCGTGACCGGTAATGGTCTCAAAGACACCGCCACTGCGCTTAGCCGTCGGGAAATCACTACCGAATCTATTGCCCCCACCGTGGAGGCTGCTGTGGAGCTGTTGGGTCTATGAGCGTGCGCATCAGCGCCGAATACGCCTCAGTTCGCGTTCCCGCCACCAGTGCCAACCTGGGGCCAGGCTTCGACAGCCTGGGGCTGGCGGTGCGTTTTTATGACGAGGTTGATGTACGCCCGGTAACTTACGCCACCCATGTGGATGTTGAAGGGGTAGGGGCCGGTAAAGTCCCCACCGACGACAATAACCTGGTGGTGCGTGCCCTGCGTTTTGGTTTAGAAGCGGTTGGTGCCTCGCAAGCCAACTTTGATATGCGTTGCCGCAACCGAGTGCCCCATGGCTCAGGTATGGGTTCTTCAGCCAGTGCGGCGGTGGCCGGGCTGATGCTGGCACGCGGCCTTATTGATGAGCCTGAAGCTCTTAACGACGAGGTCATCTTGCAGCTGGCCACTGAAATGGAGGGTCACCCCGACAATGTGGCTCCAGCTATTTACGGTGGCGCCACGGTTTCCTGGATGGAAGCGGGCAAAGCCCACAGCGCCCAGATCCACCTCGATGCCTCCCTGCCGGTGACTTTACTGGTGCCCCCGGAAAGTATCCGCTTGGCCACCGCTAAAGCCCGTGAGGTGCTACCTGAGGTGGTCTCGCGTGAAGACGCTATCTTTAACATCTCACGAGCAGCTTTGCTGATGCTGGGTCTAACTGGCCAAAGGCAGCTGCTAATGAGTGCCACCCAGGATAGGTTGCACCAGGATTACCGCGCTGAGGTACTTGAAGACTCGACGGCGGTAATGCGCGCCCTGCGTGAAGAGGGCCTGCCTGCGGTTATTAGTGGAGCTGGGCCAACTGTGCTGGTGCTAGATAAGCTCCCCAGCCACACCCGCAACACTTTGCGCCGCCATGGTTGGAGCGTGCTTAGCCCCGGTGTAGACACTCAGGGGGCAGTGCCACTGCCGCTGTAACTGTACTAGATCTGTTTGCGTCCTAAAGACGGCGCTGACTAGATCAGCTGAGCAGCTGAATTTAGCTTTAAGGGCTGACGGTTTAATAATCGTCGGCCCTTAGCTGTATCATAAGGGCAGTAGAGTGTTTACTTTAATGCTGGAAAGCGTCGAATTTGTGGCACAAATATGGTAGAAGATAGGTGTTTTTAGCATCTATCTGGTACAGTGATGCACGAGCAAGGACTGGATGCAGTTCAAGCTCAGCACCCAAGTTTTTATGCGAGGTCTTCGCAACTGGATGCTTAATACAAGTCCGTGTTTATCCGGCACTCGAATTATCCTCATTACCACCTGCGCTAATAGGTGGTAAAAACCATAGAAGGATCCTCGTGACCGAGACCCCCAACGCCAAACCTGGCACATCCCGACCATTGTCAACCATGCGTCTGGCTGACCTGCAAGAGCTAGCCGCCTCCATGGGACTTGTTGGTACCTCGCGGATGCGCAAGGTTGAGTTAACTTCAGCAATTCGCGCCGCCCGCCTAGCTGCTAAGAGCAACGCTGCTGCTAACACTAGTACCGCCAATGCACTAAACCCGGCCGCTACCGTGCGTCCAAGCGAAATTCCCGAACTAAGCATTAATCCGCGCCTAGCGGCTCGCCGCGAAGCTGAGGCAAATGAGCTAGAACAGCCTCAAACTGAAGGTGTCCGCCGTTTGGGGCGCCGTCGTGCTTCCGCCCCTGTCTCCGCCCCCCGCACTGACCTGGGCAGCCTGGACCTAGGCCTAGAGCTACCGGCCCCGCGCAGCGAAGCTGAAATGAACGCACGTGCTACTGCCCGCGCTGCTGCGCGAGAAATTGAGCGTCCGCGCCGCACCGAGAGAGGCGACAAGGGTGAGCGTGAAGAAATGCGCACCCGTCGTCCGCGTCGTCGCCTAGCCGGCGCCCAGGCAATCGAGGAAGACCCGGGCAAACGCGGTGGTATTGAAGAACACATTAACGCCAAGGCTGCGCTGATGCGTGAACTAGCCGAGCAGACCGGCACTAACGCAGTTGAGCCCAATGAGCGCAGAGCTGAGTCCAGCGCCGAAGAGCCCGCCGAGCGCCGTCGTCCCCGTGATAGAAAACGCAACCGCGACAACGTAAACAACGAGCCGCGCGAACGCGAAGAAGAAGTACTAGTGCCCGTGGCCGGCATCCTTGAAGTTGGCCCTAACCACTCCTACCTGCGTACTTCCGGCTATCTACCGGGCCCCAACGACATCTACGTCTCCAGCGCCCAGGTTAAAGCCAACGGATTGCGCCCCGGTGACGCGGTAACCGGTTGGGTACGTGAAGGCTCACCTGAGCCCTACACCCGCTACCAGGGCCGCAAACAGCAACAGCAACGCCAGATCCGCCCCAAATACAACCCCATCCACTCGGTGGAAACCGTTAATGGTATGGATGTGGAAGCGGCTAAGCGCCGCCCCGACTTTGCTAAGCTCACCCCGCTTTACCCGCAAGAGCACCTGCGCCTAGAAACCACTCCCAAGGCTCTAACTCCGCGCGTAATCGACCTGGTAGCCCCCATCGGTAAGGGCCAGCGTGGTCTGATCGTTTCGCCGCCCAAGGCCGGTAAGACCATTGTGCTACAGCAAATCGCCAACGCTATTGCGGTTAACAACCCCGAAGTGCACCTAATGGTGGTGCTGGTTGATGAGCGTCCTGAAGAAGTTACCGACATGCAGCGCACGGTTAAGGGCGAGGTTATCGCCTCCACCTTTGACCGCCCGGCCTCTGACCACACTGTGGTTGCTGAACTGGCCATTGAGCGCGCCAAACGCCTGGTAGAGCTAGGCCAGGACGTGGTGGTGCTGCTTGACTCCATCACCCGCCTAGGTCGCGCCTACAACCTGGCTGCCCCGGTCTCTGGCCGTATCCTCTCCGGTGGTGTGGACGCTGCCGCGCTATACCCGCCCAAGAAGTTCTTCGGTGCCGCCCGTAACGTAGAAAACGGTGGCTCACTAACCATTTTGGCAACCGCACTGGTAGAGACCGGTTCCAAGATGGACGAGGTGATCTTCGAAGAGTTCAAGGGCACCGGTAACATGGAGCTGCGCCTGTCGCGTCAGCTATCTGAGCGTCGTATCTTCCCGGCGGTGGATGTGGCCGCCTCGGGTACTCGCCGCGAAGAGCTGCTAATCGACCCGGCACAGCTAAAGATCATGTGGAAACTGCGTCGCCTATTTGCTGGTCTTGACCAGCAGGCCGCCCTGGAACTGGTACTTAACAAGCTCAAAGACACTGCCTCCAACGCTGAGTTCCTGATGGCTGTTTCACGTCAAACACCGGCAGTAAGCGCTGCTGAGCAGGAAGTTAACGCCAAAGCCTAGGTGGCTCCAACGCCAACTGCGGCAAAGCTGAATAAAACAAGTGGTGGGAATCTCGCTGAGCGTGAGGTTCCCATTGCTTGTATGCGAGGTAATTGGCTGGCATAATCGCCACGTTGACCGGTTCACCTAAAAAACGGTTTTAGGACCCGGCAACCTCTGAAGCTATAAGGAGATTCCTAAATGAAGCAGGGTATTCACCCCGAATACGTGCCCACCACGGTGACTTGCACCTGTGGTAACACCTTCGAGACTCGCTCTACCGTCACCTCCGGTGAGATCCGCGTGGACGTGTGCTCTAACTGCCACCCCTTCTACACCGGCAAGCAGAAGATTCTGGACACCGGTGGTCGTGTGGCTCGCTTCGAGGCTCGTTACGGCAAGCGCAAGAAGTGATCTGGGTTTTACTGCCCTAAATGGTGCCCCGGGCCGAGAGGTTCGGGGCATTTTTGTGTCCTTAGGACCCTGGTAGGCTTTAAGTATGTCTGATACCCATGCTGAGGATTTCTCTGCCGCCCGCGCACTTGTTGATGAATACACTGATATTGAAGCGAAAATGGCTAGTGCGGCCACTGATCCTGTGGCTCTACGTAAGCTAGGGCGCCGCTATGCAGAGCTTGGTCAGACAGTAGCTGCCTATAGGGATTGGGATTCGCTACGACAGGATCTGGCTGACACCCGTGAGCTAGCTGAAGCCGACGCCGACTTTGCCGCAGAAATTCCGGCTTTAGAGGCTGCTGAGGCGCAGGCTGCAGATAAGTTGCGTAAGCTTTTGATTCCGCGTGACCCCGACGACGCCCGTGACGTAATCATTGAGGTTAAAGCTGGTGAGGGTGGGGAAGAATCCGCCCTATTTGCCGGAGACCTGGTGCGTATGTACACCCGTTATGCTGAGCGTATGGGTTGGAGCACCGAGGTGTTAAGCTTCACCGACTCTGACTTGGGTGGTTTTAAAGACATTCAGGTGGCCGTCAAAGCTAAAGGCACGGTGGCCCCTGAGGATGGGGTGTGGGCGCACCTGAAATATGAGGGTGGCGTGCACCGCGTACAGCGCGTGCCGGTGACTGAATCTCAGGGCCGTGTACACACTTCAGCTGCCGGTGTGTTTGTGATGCCTGAAGTTGATGACCCTGGCGAGATTGAAATTGACCCCAACGACCTGCGTATTGACGTGTTCCGCTCTTCAGGTCCGGGCGGTCAAAGCGTTAACACCACCGACTCGGCTGTGCGCATCACTCACCTACCCACTGGCATTGTGGTGTCTATGCAGAACGAAAAGTCCCAGCTGCAAAATAAGGAAGCGGCTATGCGCGTGCTGCGGGCCCGCCTGCTAGCTGAGCAGGCCGCCCAGGCTGAGGCTGAAGCTAACGCGGCGCGCCTAAGCCAGGTGCGTACTGTGGACCGCTCTGAGCGCATCCGCACCTACAACTTCCCCGAAAACCGTATCGCTGACCACCGCACCGGTTACAAGGCCTATAACCTGTCTAATGTGCTTGACGGTGATTTAGGGCCGGTAATTGACTCTGCGATTGTTATGGATGAGGCCGCGCGTCTAGCTGCTGTAGGTAACTGAAATGGTTGCGCCGCTGGCGGATCAGCCGCCGGCCCCCGCCTTTTCTGGCACCTTAGAGCCAGCAATGCAGGCGACGTCGCTGGAGGGGCAAAGCCAGAAAACGCCAGTAACTTCCCTGGCTGGGCCGGGACGCGCCCAAGTTATGCAGGCTATCTCCCAGGCCGCTGCGCGCCTAGCTGAAAGCGGGGTGGCTAGTGCCCACAGTGACGCGCGCCAACTGGCCCAGTTTGTGCTGGGCGAAAAACTCTACCTGCTTAGCCAGGCGCCGCAAGACTTTTTTGACCGCTATGAGCAGGTGATCACCCGGCGCGCTGGGCGTGAACCGCTACAGCTAATCACGGGCCGCATGTATTTTCGCCACCTGGAGCTATTAAGCCAGCCGGGGGTGTTTATTGTGCGCCCAGAAACTGAGGTGGTGGCCGGGGCCGCGATCGAGGCCGCCAGCGCCCTGGCTGCGCCGCTGGTGGTTGACCTGTGTACTGGTTCGGGAGCGATTGCCTGCGCGCTGGCCAGCGAGGTGCCCGGCTGCCGGGTGTGGGCGGTTGAGCTAGATCCCCAGGCGGCAGCTTTAGCCCGCGTTAATGCGCAAAAAAACCAGGCCAACGTGAACGTAATTGAAGCAGACGCCACCGGCCCCTTAACTGAGTTAGCTGAAATTGAGGGCCAGGTGGATGTGGTGGTAACCAATCCGCCGTATGTGCCCGCAGGGCTTATTGAAGATAGCGAAACTGCCAACTATGACCCGCCCCTGGCGCTTTTTGGTGGGGGAGTCGATGGCTTGGAGCTACCCCTAAAACTGATTAAACGGGCATTTAGCTTGCTGCGGGTGGGGGGAGTGCTGGTTATGGAGCATGACCCCAGCCAGGTAGAGGCCCTGGTCAAGGCGGCTAAGGCGGCTGGTTTTAGCCAGGCTGCCTGTCACCGGGATCTAACTGGCCGCCAGCGTTACCTGCAGGCGGTTAAGTAGCGTTTTGTGGCGGCTTTAGGGTCGACGACGGCGCGGGGCGCGGATGGCTAGACTGGGCCTGTGGATCTTTTTGGCGACCCCATGCGACTAAACCCTGCTGCCGTACTACCGTCCCTTAGCGACGCCGATGAGGAAGCTTGGCAGCTGGTAGAGCCCCCTGCTGACTACGAAGAGGGCTACGACATGCCCGAACTAGATAGCCAAGATCAAGCCGCCCTGGCTGCCTGGGTGGCCCAAGACTATGAACAGTGGCCCACCGCTATCCCCGGCGGCGTGGGCTTCACCAGCGACTACGCTGGCGTGGCAGCTAACGCAACTGAAGGCCAGGCAGGTAGCCAGGCGAGCAGCGCAGCAAACGCAACCCACACAGGCGCCGTCGCCGCTTACAACGCGGGTGCCACTGCAAGCAAGCCCCACGCGGGCGCCGTCGTGAACAACGACGCAAACCCCGCAGCCGAACAGCTTCTACAGGGCCTAAACCCAGCCCAATATGAAGCCGTCATCTACCAAGGCGGGCCGCTACTGATCGTAGCCGGCGCCGGCTCAGGCAAAACCCGCGTGCTCACCCACCGCATCGCCTACCTGCTAGCCACCGGCCGGGCCCGAGGCAGCGAAATCCTAGCTATTACCTTCACCAACAAAGCCGCCGCCGAAATGCGCGAACGCCTAGAAACCCTAGTGGGAGGGGCCGGCAAATACATGTGGGTGCTCACCTTCCACTCGGCCTGCGTACGCATCTTGCGCCGCGAACACGAAGCCGCCGGGCTACGCTCAAGCTTCTCCATTTACGACGCCACCGACTCCCAGCGCCTAATCACCCTGATCGTGCGCGAACTAGGCATCGACCCCAAACGCTTCACCCCCAAAGCCTTCGCTAACCGCATCAGCGACCTAAAAAACGAGCTGATCACGCCGCTACAATTCGCTGAAACCGCCAACACCTCCAACCCCTTCGAGCGCCACCTAGCTGAGGTATACCGCGCCTACAACCAGCGTCTCAAAGCCGCCAACGCCCTCGACTTTGACGACATCATCATGCGCACAGTCCAGCTGCTGCGCGCCAAACCCGCCATAGCCCAGCTGTATCGACGCCGCTTCAGGCACGTACTGGTAGACGAATACCAAGACACCAACCACGCCCAATACGTGCTGGTGCGTGAACTTGTTGGGGTGGCCAGCCAAGGCCCCAGCGGGGAACTAACCGTAGTAGGCGACTCAGACCAGTCCATCTACGCCTTCCGAGGCGCCACCATCCGCAATATCGAAGAGTTCGAAAAAGACTTCCCCAACTCCCACACGATTTTGCTGGAACAAAACTACCGCAGCACCCAAAACATTTTGAGCGCCGCCAACGCTGTGATCAGCCAAAACGATGGACGGCGCGCCAAAAACCTGTGGACTGCGCTAGGTGACGGCGAAAAAATCGTGGGCTACGTGGCCGATTCCGAATATGACGAAGCCCGCTGGGTCAGCCAAGAAATCGAGCGTCTAGGTGAAGAAAACGGGGTGCGCCCCGGCCAAGTGGCAGTGTTCTACCGCACCAACGCCCAGTCACGCGCCCTAGAAGAAGCCTTCATGCGCGCCGGGCTGCCCTATAAAGTAGTGGGCGGCACCCGCTTCTATGAGCGCAAAGAAATCAAAGACGCACTAGCCTACCTGCGCGCCGTCGATAACCCAGACGACACCGTCTCGCTGCGCCGCATTTTCAACGTGCCCAAACGTGGACTTGGCCAAAAAGCTGAAGCCACCCTGGCCGCCCACGCCGAACAGTACGGTATCTCTTTTGGCCAAGCCATTAGCGACGCCGCCGGCAGGGCGCGCCCAGAAAACCCACAAGGGCAGGTTATATTTACCCCGCAGGTTGAGGGCCTAGCCACCCGCACCCGCACCCAGGTGCGCCGCTTTGATGACATTTTGGAAGGTTTGCGTACCCAGCTGCGCGAAGGCGCCGGGGTGGCTGAGCTACTCGACTCAGCCCTAGAGGCCAGTGGCTACCTGGCTGAGCTGCGCGCCAGCGACGATCCTCAAGACGCCAGCCGCGTAGAAAACCTAGCTGAACTGCACGCAGTAGCCGAAGACTTCCAGCAGGAAAACCCCACCGGCACCCTGGCTGAGTTCCTAGAACGCGTCTCGCTGGTGGCAGATTCAGACCAAATCCCCGACGACGACGGCGGACAAGGCCAAGTCACCCTCATGACCGTGCACACCGCCAAAGGCTTGGAATTCCCGGTAGTGTTCGTCACCGGCTTTGAAGACGGCACCTTCCCGCACTCGCGCTCTTTAGCTGACGAGAGTGAACTGGCTGAAGAGCGGCGCCTGGCCTATGTGGCACTAACTCGCGCCCGCGAGCGCCTGTACCTGACCCGGGCGGCGGTGCGCAGCGCCTGGGGGGCTTCCAATGTGATGGTGGCTTCGCGTTTCCTTGACGATATTCCGCCCCAGCTTATGCGCTGGGAACGGGAGGCGTCCTCAATGGATAGTTTACGTGCCGGCTACGGTGGTTTCAGTGGTGGCTACCGAGAAGGCGGCTACGGCGACGGCGGCTACCAAGGCGGCTACCAAAGGGGCCGGGGCGATGATGGCGGCTACCAAGGCGGCAGTGGATCTAGTTATGGCGGTGGCTATGGCAGCGGCAGCGGCTATGGCGGTGGATATTCTGGTGGCGGGCGCCGAGTGGATGAAGACGATGATTTTTCTGCGCCAATTGGCACCGGGAGGCGCTCTAGTGGGAAGCTGGGGCGCGTTGAGAGCGCTAAAGACCGCGCTAAGGCCCGCCGCAGCCAGAAGCTAGGGGTTAAAGCTGAGCCGGAGGCAGAAGAATCGGGCATTAAGCTCGGCGACAAGGTACGCCACGACGCCTACGGTGTGGGCACGGTGATTGCCCTGGAGGGTAGCGGTAAATCCACGGTGGCCAAGGTGGAGTTTAGCGACGGGGTAGTTAAGCGTCTGATGTTGCGCTACGCGCCAGTAGTTAAGCTCTAGCTGGTAGGCGCGCCGGCGCCGGGGCAGCAGCCCGCGAGCGCCGGCGCCCACATTTGCCGCTCTTGGGCGCCCTGGTGGCGCCCAGAGAATGGGCGCTAGCCAAATCCGGCCAAGAGCCAGTGCTAACAATGGGTGGGGGGCACGTAAAGAAATTTACGTGCCCCCCACCCATTTGGGGTTTAACCCGCTATCTGTGGGCGGCTAGGCCGCCCACCACAAGCTGGGTCAGCAGGATAACCAGGTTTAACCCGCTATCTGTGGGCGGCTAGGCCGCCCGCCAGCTACCTGCCTGGTTGCTCACAAAGGCGGCAGCTTGGATTTGTCGATAGCTACCTCATCCTGGCTAACCACCGGAATTACGTGCTCAAGGCGTAGCCACCACTGGTCGCGTGGGCGGCGGTTAGCTAGGTCAAGCTCGTCGTTCATGTGGGCCAGTGGGCTGTCACGGAACTCGCCGTTAACCAGGCCTACATAGTGGCCTCGGGCGGTGCCGGCAACTAGTTCATCAACCAGTACCTGCATGGCGTTGGTGACCAGGCGGGTAGCCATCAGGCGGTCAAAAGCGGTGGGGTTACCACCCTGCTGGACGTGCCCAATCACAGATTCACGCACGTCATACAGGCCATTGGATTCCTGGGCGAAAATGTCTGCCAGTAGCTTGGTGGAGTACAGGCCGCAGGCGGCCTCGTTACGCAGCACCAGGTAGAGGCGCCGTCCGTCACGGAAAGAGTTAACCATGTCGCTGGTGGCGGAGGCGATCTCATTAAGGTTGGCGTCATGCTCAGGCAGGTACACCTTTTCAGCGCCGGCAGCCAAGCCGCTCATCAGGGTTAGGTAACCGCAGCGCCGACCCATAACCTCAGCTACGAAGCAGCGCTTAGAAGCTGAAGCGGACAGCTTAATGGCGTCCAGGGTGGAAACCGTGGAGTTCACGGCGGTGTCCGCACCGATACTCAGCTCACTGCCGGGCAGGTTGTTGTCGATTGAGGCGGGCACACACACAATCGGAATGTTGAAGGCGGGGTAGCGGTCTCGTTCCTTGATTAGGGTGTGGGCCCCCAGGTAGGCGTTGAAGCCACCAATCACAATCAGACCATCAATGTGGTTGGATTCCAGGGCGCGCCCGATGCTGTAAAGCTGCTCAATAGTGGGGTAGTCGCGGTGAGTACCCAGGGCTGCACCGCCTTCACCTACCCAGCCTTCGACGTCGGCCCAAGACAGCTCCTTTACGGCGCCGTCAAGCAGACCCGGGAAACCACCTTCAATACCCAGCATGGTCAGCCCGTGGTCAATACCCAAACGCACCGCAGCGCGGGCGGCAGTGTTCATACCGGGAGCCAGGCCACCGGCGTGCAAAATAGCTACGCGCTTGTTCTTCACCGGGGAGGCCTCGTTGTGAGAGCCCTGCACCGGCGGGGTAGACATGTTTTCAAAGATTTGCAGCATCTGCGCGAAGGAAGCGCCACGGGCCTCTACAGCCGCCTCATAGTCGCCAGCCTTAACATAGGAGGCCACGGCGCGGGTGTTTTCCACCGACTCCATTAGCGGCAGGTGCGCAATGCGGTTGTGGCGCACCCCAATAATGTGCGGCTCACTTTCAGGAGTGGCTCGCAAAACTTCCTGAGCGGCGGCGTAGCCCAGCAGGGTGGACATCCAGCGGTCATAGGCGCTGGGGCGGCCACCGCGCTGAACGTGACCCAAAATGGTTACGCGGGCATCTTCACCCAGGCGTTCTTCTAGCACATCACAGACATCGGAGGCAGTAATGCGGTTGCCTTCACGGTCTTGGGCGCCTTCAGCCACAATCACCAGGGAGTCACGTCGTCCAGCGGCGCGCCCGGCCTGCAGTTTGTTGCACATGTCTTCTTCCCAGCCATCAGCCGGGGGTAGCTCAGGTACAAACACATAGTCGCAGCCGCCAGCTACTGCACTCATTAGCGCCAGGTAGCCGCAGTGGCGACCCATAACCTCAATTACGAAGGTGCGCTGGTGGGAGGCCGCCGTCGACGATAGCGAGTCAATAGCCTCCATAATGCGGTGCAAAGCCGAGTCTGCACCGATAGTCATGTCAGTGCCTACCAGGTCATTGTCAATCGAACCAACCAGGCCAGCAATCATTAGCTGCGCGTGGGCTGCGGCCACTTCAGGGGTGATACGCCCAGTTTCCACAAGCTCAGCTAGTAGCGAGGGCCAGGCTTTGCGGAACTCGTTGGTACCCGTTAGTGAACCGTCACCACCAATCACCACTAGGCGGTCAATGCCATGCTCTAGTAGGTTAGCTGCCGCCGAGAGCATACCTTCGCGGGTGCGAAACTCCTTGGAACGGGCGGTGCCGATGATGGTACCGCCGCGATGCAAGATAGAACCCACGCTGTCCCAGTTAAGCGGGCGAATCCCTTCTCCACCAGCAACCGCACCGGCCCAGCCTTCCATGACTGCGTAGGGCTGTGCTCCTAGACGTAGCGCGGTACGTACCACTGCACGCACTGCAGCGTTCATACCTTGCGCATCACCTCCGGAGGTAAGCACCCCAATACGCACCGGGGTGTTTTCTGTAGCCACCTTGCATCTCCTTCCGGGTAAAAAAACTCCAGTAGTATTGTCCTACATAAAGAGTGGCTTACGCCATGTATGCGCGCAAATCAAGACCAATTTGGCCCTTTAGTCCCCACTGCGTGAACAGGCGAGTTAACCTAATAGAAATAAATGCCGTCAACCCTTGAAAGGATACGCCGGTGGATCTTTACGAATACCAGGCACGGCAACTGTTTAAAGCACATGGGGTGCCAGTTCTTGGTGGCGAGGTAGCTAGCACTGCGCAGCAGGCGCGCGAAATCGCCCAGGAACTATTTGCTAACGGCTCCCAGCTAGTGGTTGTTAAAGCCCAGGTTAAAACTGGTGGGCGTGGCAAGGCCGGAGGCGTCAAGCTAGCGCGCAGTGCGCAGGAGGCCTTTGAACGCGCCCAGGAAATCCTTGGCATGGACATTAAGGGCCACACCGTGCACAAGGTTCTCATTAGCGATGGTGCCGACATTGAGCAGGAGTTCTACTTCTCAGTGCTGCTAGACCGCGCCCAGCGGGCCTACCTGGCGATGTGCTCACGTGAAGGCGGCATGGATATTGAGACTTTAGCTAAGGAACGCCCTGAGGCTTTAGCTAAGGTGGCAGTAGACCCGCTAGTGGGGATCGACGCCGCTAAGGCCGCTGAGATTGTGGCTGCGGCTGGTTTTGAGCCCGGTAAGGTGGCCGACGACGTCGCCGGGGTAATCCTTAAGCTGTGGGAGGTTTTCACTGGTGAGGACGCCACCTTGGTGGAGGTAAACCCGCTGGTGCTAACCCCGCAGGGCACTGTGCTAGCCCTGGACGGCAAGGTCAGCTTGGATGACAACGCCCGTATGCGCCACCGTGACCACGAGCAGTTTGTAGACACGGTAGACGCTGACCCGCTAGAGACTCGCGCTAAGGCAGCGGGCCTTAACTATGTGCGCCTAACCGGTGAGGTGGGCGTGCTAGGTAACGGCGCCGGCCTGGTTATGTCCACCCTGGATGTGGTGGCTGGCGCCGGTGAGAAGCACGGCGGTATGCGCCCGGCTAACTTCCTAGACCTAGGCGGCGGCTCTAGCGCCCAGGTGATGGCCACCGGCCTGGAGGTAGTTGCCTCTGACCCGCAGGTACGCGCCATTTTGGTGAATGTTTTTGGCGGCATCACTTCTTGCGTGTCAGTGGCTGAAGGCATTGTTGCGGCAGTGTCCTCGCTAGGGGAGTCTTTCACTAAGCCGATCGTGGTGCGTCTAGATGGCAACCAAGCTGAGGCCGGGCGCGCTATCTTGGCTGAAGCTAACTTGCCGCAGGTAACCATTGCCGAAACTATGGATGGCGCCGCCGACCGCGTTACCGCCATCGCCCAGGAACTAGGGGAAAACTAATGAGCATCTTTCTTTCGCACTCAGATCGTGTCCTGGTGCAGGGCATGACCGGTTCCGAAGGTCAAAAGCACACTCGCCGTATGCTAAGCGCGGGCACCAAAGTTGTGGGTGGGGTTAACCCCCGCAAGGCTGGCACCAGCGTTGACTTTGAAGTTAGCCCCATTGGCCCGGGTAGCGGCGAAGTTAAGGCCGGCACGGTATCGGTTCCGGTTTACGGCACTGTAGCTGAGGGTAAGGCCGCCACTGGCGCCGAGGTTTCCGTAGTGTTTGTACCCCCGGCTTTTACTAAGAGCGCCGTGATTGAGGCGGTCGACGCCGGTATGCGCCTGGTTGTGGTTATCACTGAGGGTGTGCCGGTAGCTGACGCCACCATGTTTAGGGCTTACGCCGCCGCCCACGGCACCCAGATCATTGGTCCCAACTGCCCGGGGATTATCAGCCCGGCTAAGTCCAATGTGGGTATCACCCCTCCTGACATTACCGATGCCGGCCCGGTGGGTTTGGTTTCTAAGTCCGGTACGCTCACCTACCAGCTCATGTATGAGCTGCGCGACCTGGGCTTTACCACCTGCATTGGGATTGGTGGAGACCCGGTGGTGGGTACCACCCACATTGACGCCCTGGCTGGTTTTGAGGCCGACCCTGACACTGAAGTGATCGTGATGATCGGTGAAATTGGTGGCGACGCCGAAGAGCGCGCTGCCGCCTACATCAGTGAGCATGTCACTAAACCGGTGGTGGCTTATGTGGCCGGCTTTACCGCCCCTGAGGGTAAAACCATGGGACACGCTGGTGCGATTGTGTCGGGTTCTTCAGGAACCGCAGCGGCTAAAAAGGTAGCGCTAGAGGCTGTGGGGGTTAAGGTAGGTCGTACCCCAACCGAAACCGCCGAGCTAGCACGTGCGGCCTACCAGGAGCTCCACGCTAACTGATGAGCACTTCAGCCACCCCAACTAGAACCGAACTGACTGTCCCTAGCGACTGGCCTGGAGCCGTACGCGCCGGCGTCGAATGGGTTGCCTTGGGGTGGCTGAGTGTCGTTATCCCCACCTTATTGGTGGCTTTGATTGTCACTCCCTCAGTGCAGTATTCAACTGTGTCCTCCCTGGCCTCAGGCACTAATTTGTGGCTGCTGGGGCTAGGGGGTGCGCGCCATTCCGAAATTGATGGCACCCTATCTTTGCCGCTGCTGGGGCTGACTGTTTACAACCTATGGCTGGCGCGTAGCTTTATTAGGCGCGCCCAGCTGTTTAATGTTTCCGCCATTGTGGTAACTGCCTGCACTAGTGCGGGGGCAGCTTTTGTGGGTTCATTTACTGCCCCCTCATCAAGCAGTTTTTTCCCGGCGGTGCTTTTTAGTGGGCTTTTGGCGGCGGTTGTGGCCACAGTTGAACTGGGACGCGCCGGCCATTTAGACGACACCCGTTTAGGTAAGGCCTGGGCTAGGCGGCCCCTGTGGTTGGGGTTGGGGTTGCGCCTGGCTGGCTTTGAGCTGCTGACTTTAGCGACGGCGGCGCTAGGGGTTTTAGCGCTGGCGCTAGTGACCGGTTTTTCACGTATCTCCACCCTGCATGACTCCCTGGTGGGGGCGGGTACTGTGGCCACTGTTTCGCTACTTACCTTGCAGATTCTGTGGCTGCCTACCGCCGCCATCTGGGCGCTTAGCTGGCTGGCAGGACCCGGTTTTGCCCTGGGTCAAGGCAGCTTGTTTAGCCCGGGGGTGGTGCGCGCCGGTAGCGTGCCGGCCCTGCCAATGCTGGGGGCGCTACCTAAAACTGCTTTTGGCTCAGCCTGGATCATTATCGTGGTTCTAATACTGGGGCTGACCCTGGTGACCTGGCTGGCTATAGGGCGCAAAGTGGCTGCCAACAGTAAGCTAATTAGCCTGCGTGCCACCCTGGCGCTGGGGGCAACCGCGATTATTACTAGTTCACTGGTGATTTTGCTGCTTTGCCTGGCCGCTAGTGGTTCTGTGGGGCCGGGGCGTATGAGCGTAGCTGGCCCCAGAACCCTGGCGGTGGTGGGTGCTTTAGCCGCCCAACTATTTGCCGCAACCCTGCTGGGGCTGGTGTTGCCCCATCCGCGTGTGCGTCTAGGTGCAAGTCAAACCAAACACAAGATTGAGGTAGTTTCCATGAGCGCATCTAAAGCTGCTGCCCGCAGCGGCAATGAACCCAAGCGCCTGGTGGTGCTGGCTTCCGGCTCAGGCTCAAACCTGCTGGCTATCCTAAAAGCCTGCCAAGACCCCACCTATGGGGCCAAGGTGGTGGCAGTGGGCGCCGACAAAACCTGTAAAGCACTCGATTACGCCGCCCAGTACCAGGTGCCCAGCTTTGTGGTGCCGCTAAAGGACTACCCCAGCCGCGCCAGTTGGGACCAGGCCCTCACCGACGCCGTCGCCAAATACCAGCCCGACCTGGTGGTTTGCGCGGGCTTTATGAAGCTGGTGGGGGAGAGCTTCCTAGCTGAATTTGGAGGCAAAACCATTAACACCCACCCGGCTTTGCTACCCAAGTACCCTGGCGCCCATGCAGTACGCGACGCTTTGGCTGACGGCGCCACGGTTTCGGGAGCCACCTTGTTCTGGGTGGATGCGGGCGTGGACACCGGCAAGATCATCGCCCAGGTGCAGGTTCCGGTTAAACCCGGTGACACTCACGAGAGCCTAACTGAGCGTATTAAAGCCGCCGAAACTCCTCAGCTTGTAGCTGAGCTGGGCAAACTAGTACGCAGCTAAATACTGCAGTTGGCGCATCCTGCAGCTGGATCTGGTAAGTCCCAATAGTGTGCGCGCACTAACTTAAAGCAACCCCAACTCTACAGTAAACTGGGGTTGTTATCGCTGTAACTGGCGTGGGTGGGTCACCACCGGGGAGCGGCGAGCCCTTGAAACTTAAGTTTTAAGGGGTAAACCATGGCGCCGCCCGCCTGGGTGCCTAGGCAGTTATTTTCCAGTTTCAAGGAGTCAAATTGACTGCAATCCCCACTGCTCACGTGCCCACGGAAGGTCTAGTAAACCCTGACCAGGTGCCGGTTAAGCGCGCCCTGCTGAGCGTTTACGACAAGACCAACCTGGTGGAGCTAGCCACCCAGCTACACGCCAACGGGGTTGAGCTAATTTCTACCGGTTCCACCGCCGCCACCATTGCCGCCGCCGGCATTCCGGTCACCCCGGTGGAGCAGGTTACCGGCTTCCCCGAGTGCCTAGAAGGCCGCGTTAAGACCCTGCACCCCAAGATTCACGCCGGTATTTTGGCTGACCGCCGCAAGGACGCTCACCTGGCCCAGTTGCGTGAACTGCAGGTAGCTCCCATTGACCTGGTGGTGGTTAACCTTTACCCCTTCACTGACACGGTTGCCTCCGGCGCTGACTTTGACGCCTGCGTTGAGCAGATCGACATTGGCGGCCCCTCCATGGTGCGCGCCGCCGCCAAAAACCACCCGGCAGTAGCGGTAGTGGTAGACCCGGCCCGTTACCCTGAAGTAGCCCAGGCTGTGTCTGCAGGTGGCTTCACCCTCTCTCAGCGCCGCGCCCTAGCCGCCGCCGCCTTCGCTCACACCGCCAGCTACGACGTCGCCGTGGCCAGCTGGTTCTCCCAGCAGCTAGAGACCGAGGCAGCCCTACCGGAGTTTGTGGGCGCCACCTTCACCCGCGCCCACGCCCTGCGTTACGGCGAAAACCCGCACCAGAGCGCTGCTCTGTACACCCAGGGCCAGGCCCAGGGCATTGCTGGCGCCGAGCAGCTGCACGGCAAGGCCATGAGCTACAACAACTACACCGACGCTGACGCGGCTGTGCGCGCCGCCTACGATCAAGGCGAGGCCACCACCGTGGTGGTAGTTAAGCACGCCAACCCTTGCGGTATTGCGGTAGATGAGGATGTGGCTAAGGCCCACGCTAAGGCCCACGCTTGCGACCCGGTGTCTGCTTACGGCGGCGTAATTGCCACCAATGCCACCGTCACCGCCGCCATGGCCGCCCAGGTTAAGCCGATTTTCACTGAGGTGATTGTGGCCCCTGAGTATGAACCGCAGGCACTAGAAATCCTCAGCGCCAAGAAGAACCTACGTATTTTGCGCCTACCTAAGCCGGTACGTGGTGGCTATGAGTTCAAGCAGGTAACCGGCGGTCTACTGGTGCAAGAGCGTGACAATGTTGACGCCGCCGGTGACGACCCGTCCCGCTGGCAGCTGGTGGCCGGCCCCAGCGCCGACGCCGAAACCCTGGCTGACCTACGTTTTGCCTGGAACGCTGTGCGCTCGGTGCGCTCCAACGCGGTGCTGCTGGCACACGCTGGCGCCACTGTGGGTGTGGGTATGGGCCAGGTTAACCGCGTTGACTCGTGCAAGCTGGCCATTGAGCGCGCTAACACTCTAGGTGCGCGCGCCACTGGTGACGCCGCCGCCAATCAGGCCAACAGCGCCGGTGGTGCGGATGCCAGCCAGATCCTGGCCACCAGCGCCCCCCAGCGTGCGGTGGGTAGCGTGGCTGCCTCCGACGCTTTCTTCCCCTTCGCCGATGGCCTGCAGCTGCTTATCGACGCCGGAGTTAAGGCCGTGGTGCAGCCTGGTGGTTCCATCCGCGACGCAGAAGTGATTGAGGCCGCCCAAGCCGCCGGCGTGACCATGTACTTCACTGGTACGCGCCACTTCGCTCACTGATACATTTAGCGGGGCAGGTTTATACCTGTCCCCGCTTTATATCCCAACCCCTTTAAGTCCCGCCGCTTTTAAATTCCGCCCCCTTTAAGTTCCCACCCACGCCAGCGTGTTAAACCAATATGTTAGCCAGGCGTTAAACAAGGAGCCCCATGGATTTAGTACTGGTAGCCGCCCCCATAGTTTTGGCGACCGTATTTTCCGCAGCTGCTATCGGTAAGCTCACCTCCGGCGTCGATGACGCCGATACTTGGCGTGAACTTGGCCTACCCAAATTCCTAAACCAAACCTGGCTGCGCCGCGCCCACCCCTGGGCTGAGCTGGCCCTGGCGCTAGCTTTACTGGTTGTGCCCGGAGTACTGGCTTGGCCGGTGGCTCTGGCCGCGCTGGTTTTGGTCAGCTTCTACCTGGCGCTGATTGTGCGCCTGGCCCGCCAAGATCAGGCCAGCTGCAACTGTTTTGGGGCTAAAAATGCCACCCCAGTGGGGCCGGTGCTAATTGCCCGCAACCTGGCGCTAGTGGCCCTGGCCCTGCTGTGGCTGGTGGCGCTAGCCCTGGGTACGCCAGTTTTCGCACTGCAAGTAACCACTAATCCGCCAGTTCTAGCCCTGGTGGCGGTGGCGGCAGTTACTTGGCTACTAGCCCAAGCTTCACTGGGTAAAGCCCCGGCGCCAGTAGAGCAAAGCGGCTTTGCCCAAGATTATCTAGACGCTCCCGTCAGCCAGCAAGAAGGCGAGTATCTGCGCGCCCTGATCCCCATCGCCACCCTCTATGATGAGTTTGAAAGTGGCTACAACCTGCGCGCCTATTCGGCCCGCCAGGCTCACCTGTTGCTGTTCCTATCTATGGAATGCGGCTACTGCGATGACATTAAAGCCCTAGTGCCCGGCTGGATCAACGCCATTCCCCAGGTGGCTATTAAGGTGGTTTCCCCACGCAGCGCCGAGGAATACTTCGCCAAGGGAGATCCCTACTCACTGCGTGGACACTATCTACGTGACGTTAACGGGGAAGTTTCGCGCCTACTGGCGGTTGAAGCGGTGCCCGCTGCCGCGCTTTTGGGTACTGACGGCCTCTTAGCCGGTGGCCCGGTTGAGGGTAAAAAAGCCGTAATTGAGCTGGTAGAGCAGATGCTGGAACAAATCAGCGACGCCGTCGACACCGGTGACCTACCGGCTGAAGCCTCCAGCTACGGCGCGGTAAAAGGTATGCTGTAGCGGTTGCCAAGGAGAAAAATGAGCGAAGAAACAGCTGAAAGCGTACTTTCCCCTAACCAGTTGCCGCCGCGTCACTACTATCGCGTGGCCGGGGTGGGGGTAGTGACGGTTTGCGTGCTAATCGTGGTGGCCACGGCGCTGCTGGGTTACTCACGTTTTGCGGTTTTGGAGGCCGCTGCACTGACTGGCGCCCTTACCATAATTCGCCTGCTGCGCCCCGAGGGCACCTGGATTCAGGCCCGCAGCCGGTTTGAAGATTTAGTGGTGGGTACTGGCCTAACTGTTGGTTTAGTGCTGCTGTCCACCTACGCTAACCTGCCGCGCATCTACTAAAGCCTGCTTTGGCTGTGGCTGCGCTGGGGTCGACGCCGTAGCTGGCATAGCGACGCCGCAGCTGGCGGTAGCTGGGTAGCTGGCTGGGTTGGGCGTCAGTTGGCTTAGCTGCTGACGCCGCAGCTGGCGGTAGCTGGGTGGCTGGCTTAGCTGCCGACGCCGCAGCTTTAGGTAGCCCTCCGGCTTTAGGAGTCCTTTGGCTTAAGCGCTGCGACGAGCGTCGGCTTGCTTAACTGCCAAGGCCACTTCCTGGGGTTTTAACAGCGGCACCATATGTGAGCTGGTTGAGGCCTGCCACAGGTGTGCATCAGGCAGCTTGCTCGCATACTCACTGTGGGCCTTAAACCACTCTGACTCAGGTGAAGAGCTGGCCAATAAAATCTCTACCGGCACCTGCGGGTGGGGCAGGGGATGCTCACGCAGTTTCGCTAGAGCCGGATAGTAGCCCTCATTTTCTTGCCGCCGCGCCTTTAAGGCGGCGTCGCTGACGTCCTCGACGCGCACTTTTTGCTGCAACCGCACCGGTAAATGCTTATAGCCTGAAGCCATCAGGAAAGCAGGCAGTAGTTTAAGATCGCGGCTAAAAGTAATCGCCGAATCAAAAAGTGCCTCCAGGCGTTTACCTAAGGGACCAATTTGTGCCCCCACAAATTCGCTTGAGGGATCAACCAGCACCAGCGCTTTAACCAACTGTGGCTGGCGTGCGGTTAGGGCGCGGGCCATGATGCCCCCATAGGAATGGCCTACAATAATGGCCCCCTGAGGTGCGTAAGCTTGCACCACCTGTTCTAGGTCTGCCACCAGGGCCTCTAGGCTGCGCTGTGTTGCGGCCGGTGAGCGCCCTAGGCCTGAGCGATCATAGCTGATCGTGTGGTAGCCGGCTTTTGCCAGTAAATGAGCCACATTTGCCCACAGTAGGCGCGAGAGCCCCAGGCCTGATTCAAACACCACCGGCGGCTTAGCCTCGCTTGTCGCAGCCGCTGGCGCCGTCGTGGTTGCAGCCGCCCCGGAAAACGGCAGATGCTCCACTACATGCAATCGGCGCCCGTCGCTTAAATCAACATAGCTGTGCTTTGAACGGGGCCAATTTACCTGCTTAGCGCTCATGGCTTCACCATAATCGGATTGATCAGTTAAAACGATGAGAAACTGACAAATTTCGCTATATGCGGCGAATGCATATTTACGAAAATAATGTAAGAAAATCTCACTATGCGGAGAATGTAGCGCTATAAGCCAAATATTGAGATTATGTTGCACACCCAGGCGCTGTTGCTATTGGCGGCGTACCGCGTTCGCCAGGCGCATCGCCGCGAGCGAAGGAAAAGGCATGATCTCGGTGCGTAAGCTAGCAAAAGCTGGCGGCATCCTGTTTTGGGTGATTCTAGCGATAGTGACCGCTTTGGTGGTGGGCTCTATTAAGGTGGGTTCCTCCCCGCTGATCACTGTGCCGCTGGCGCGCGTATTCGTTACTTTTTCGGCTATTTTCGCCCAGTTCTTAAGTTTTGCAATTCCGCTGATCATCGTTGGTTTAGTGACGCCGGCAATTGCAGATTTAGGGCGTGGAGCCGGTAAGTGGCTCTCTATTACTGCGGCCCTAGCCTATGGTTCCACCCTGTTTTCAGGTTTCCTTACCTACGTGGTGTGCGCCAGCATTTTCCCGCACATTATCACCAAGTCTTTGGCTTCTAACGTGGGTAAGGCCGACGCCGGCAGCCTTAAGTCATATTTTGAAGTGGAAATGCCCCCGGTCTTTGGGGTCATGACGGCGCTGCTGCTGTCTTTCGTAATCGGCATTGGCCTGTCGCTGGTGCCCAGGGGGGTGCTGCGTAAAGCCAGCATTGAATTTAGGGCTATCATTAGCTCTTTGATCAACAAGATCATTATTCCGCTGCTGCCGCTGCACGTGTTTGGTACCTTCTTGAACCTGGCTATCTCAGGTGCAGCCTGGCGCATTATGCGCACCTTACTGAGCGTAGTGGTGGTAGTGCTGGTGCTGGAAGTAGTTATCCTGCTGACCCAGTTTGTGGTGGCCGGGCTGATCGGCAAGCGCAACCCGCTAAAGGCGCTGTGGACCATGATGCCCGCCTACACCACTGCCCTGGGTACCTCTTCCTCGGCTGCCACCATCCCGGTGACTTTGCGTCAGACCCGCAAAAATGGGGTATCCGCGCCGGTAGCAGCTTTTACTGTGCCTCTGTGCGCCACTATTCACCTGGCTGGTTCAACCTCAAAAATTACTGCCTTCTCACTGGCCATCATTGCCTCCCAGGGCATGAATGTTTCAGCTATGCAGTACGCCGGCTTCATTTTCATGCTGGGTATTGTCATGGTGGCTGCTCCGGGTGTGCCCGGAGGTGCGATTATGGCCGCTACCGGTGTGCTCTCTTCAATGCTGGGCTTTAACGAGTCCGCTATCGCCCTTATGATCGCCACCTACATCGCTTTGGACCCCTTCGGTACGGCTACCAACGTAACCGGTGACGGCGCCATTGCCATTGTGGTTGACCGCCTGGCTCACGGTAAGTTCAACGACGCTAAAGCTGACCCGGAAAACGCCCGCGAGCTGTCTTTTGACGGCATGGCCTACCTGGACAAGGTTTCGGTCGAGGGAGTAGTTACCGATGAAGACCGTGCCCTATCCCAGCAGCTGGGAGCCTAGTGCGTCGCGACATCCACAAGGCCATACAAGGCTCTATCCCAGCAGCTGGCTAGCGTGCGTCTAATGCGCTGGCGCCATAACTGCTGCAGTGAACACCCTTAAAAAATAGTTAGCGCTAACCATTACGGTTAGCGCTAACTTATTTGTGTAATTGTCGGGGTTTGTTGGCTGTCGCAGGCCCCGGCGGTGCCTACTGGCTTAGCGATCCATAAGCTGGCGCAGTGGGCCGGGAGTGTTCATTAGCTTTTGGGGCTTGCCGCTTTGAACAATCTGGCCGTTTTCAAAGACCACCACCCGATCAGCCAGCTCCAGGCCCACCAACGTATGGGAGACTTCCAAAATAGTGGCTTCAGGTAATGCCTGGCGCAAAGACTTGCGCACGCTAGCAGCCAGCTTCAGATCCATATGTGAAGTGAACTCATCCAAAATCAGCAGACGCGGCTTAGCTACCAGCGCCCGGGCAAAAGCTAGGCGCTGGGCCTGGCCGCCAGAAAGCGAACTGCCACGCTCACCTACAACCGTGTCTAGCCCTTTAGGCATAGCCCGCACTTCGGCAGCCAGCTGGGCGTACTCCAGGGCCTGCCACAGTTGGGCAGTATCTGCCTGTGGGGCTGCTAGGGACAGATTCTCGCGGATAGTGGCGCGCATAATGAACGGATGCTGGCTTACCAGCTGTACTTGGGAGCGTAGCGAATCAACCTTAAGTGTGCGCACATCGTGCCCATCAAGCAGCACGCGCCCGCCCACCGGATCATCGCAGCGCGCCGCCAACATGCTCAGTGTGGACTTGCCGCTACCGCTAGCACCCGCTAGCACCGTCCAAGAGCCAGCGTTTAGGTGTAGGGAAACCTGAGTTAAGGCCTGGTGTTTACGCTCACCAGGGTAGGCGTAAGAAACCTTGTGCCAGGTGACCTCCAAACCAGACTTGGCGGCGTCGTCGCGACGGGTAGGCAAAGCCTTAGGGCCATCAAGCAAAGCCGGGCCATGGGCGGTGGCATAAACCCGCTCAGCACTAGCCCAAGCTACCGACACCGAAGAAGGCATATCCTCCAAGGTACGCGCGCTAGTGCGCTGAGCTACCAGGGCGGCAGTCACCGCCACCACCGTGGGGGCCTGAGCCAGGGGAGCGGCCTCAAAAACCGGGTCGCGTAGCCAAATAAATAGCACCCCAAACAGCATTAAGGCCATTAAGAGCTGCCCGGCTGCCCAACGCAGGGCCGCCCAAGCCCGTATCGGAGAATCAGCGGCGGTGATTGAATCACCAATGCGTTCAAGCTGCTCTAGACGCTGCAACTGGGCGCCATAAGAAAGCACCTCGTTGTAGCCCTGCACCGAGTCAGTTACGTGGGCCTGCAACTGGCCACGAATCTTGGCGCTCTTCTGGGCTGCGGCAAGGGAGAACTTAGCTCCCATCAGCGGCACCACCACCAGGGTAAGCACCAACATCACTAGGACAAAAATAGAAACCGTAGCCGGAGACACAAAGGCGATCCACAGCCAGGTCAGCAGCGGCACTGCTAGCGAGCTTACTAACGGCGCCAAAGTGTGGGCAAAAAACACCTCAATACGGTCAATGTCTTTAGTTAGCCGCCCAGTTAGCTCAGCTGAGCGGGTGTGCAAAGACAGACGCGGCGACTGGGGCAGCATGGACTTAAACAGCGCAACGCGCAGCAGCTCTAAAGCTTTGAAAGCAACCAGGTGCCCCAAAAATTGCTCAGCGTAACGTAAAGCGGCCTTAACCAAAGCAATGATCAAACATGCCAGCAAAAACAGCCACACCAGGCCGGTATCGAAGCCGCCGCCACCGCTGAGCTTACGCAGCGCCACCGCGAGCGCATAGGCCCCCAGGCAGTAGATAACTACCTGCAAGATCTGGTCCAGTAGGCGTGCGCTTACTGACAGGGCCAGGGGTTTTAGTGCCGGCCGCGTTACTTCTAGGATCCAGTTATAAACCCGACGCCGTGACATCAGTCGTCCTCTCCGCTAGAGCTGTGGGCTGAGTTGGCATCCATAGCAGTTGGTTTTTTGGCAGAGTTTTTCTTGGTTTTGGTGGGTTTTTGCATCTGGGCTAGAGAGGCTAGCGCTGAGGTTAGGGGAGTGGTCATGGCGTCGCCGCTAACCTTGGCGGCCAGGAGCTGGTCTGCCTGGGCTTTGGTGGGTTGGGCTGGGCCGGTGGGTTTAGCTTTGGGTTTGCGCGGCGTTAGCTCGTGGAGTTTGCCTTTAGAAACCTTGAAGATGCGGTCAGTGTGGATTAGCGCCGCTGGGCGGTGCGAAATGGTTACCACAGTGCGGTTGGCACCTAGGTTTTCTAGGGCTTTAGTGATGGCAGCTTCGCTGGCCAGATCTACCTGGCTGGTGGGCTCATCCAATAGCAAGATGGGGCGGTCAGCTAGCACGGCGCGGGCGATAGCCAGGCGTTGGGCTTGGCCTCCTGATAGGCCCATGCCGCTGTCGCCCAGCATGGTTTCTAGTCCTTTGGGTAGGGCTCGAATTTCGGTGTCAAGCTGGGCTACTTCCAGGGCCCGCCATAGTTCTTCAGTGGTGGCTTCAGGCTTAGCTAGACGTAGGTTTTGGGCTACGGTGTCACCAAACAGCCATGAGCGCTGGCTAACTAGGGCACTGGAGCGCTGCACACGTGACATATTGGCTGGGCGCAGACGGATGGGGCCAAGGCGCCCGTAGCCTTCGCGGGGGAGTAAGTGGCCTGCCAGTAGCGCCATAAGCGTGGATTTTCCGGCTCCTGAGCGGCCCACAATACCGATGTGTTCACCCAGTTCCACCCGCAGGTTGACGTTTTTAAGTACGTCTCTATCGCCCCAACCAATGGATACGTCACGCAACAAGATAGCAGCGGTGTCTACTTCTTCTGTCTGGTAGCTGGAGGCCTTGGCGGGCACCGGCGCCGGGGCGGAGCTGGCGGGGGTGGGGGTAGCCAAAATGTTGCGGATAGCTTTTTGGCTGGCGCGTCCACCCATACCCACATAGAAGAAGGCCCCTACATGGTTAAGCGGATCTAGTAGCACTAGCGCCACTAGGGCTAGAGCCAGGGCGTCACCAGCATCTAGGCGTCCGGATTTTAGACCGCTGGCAGCAATAGCCACTGAGGCCATTAAAATGAATACGCTAGTAAATAGATCGGTGGCTAGGATTACCAGCTGGTTGCCTGCCAGTAGGCGCATCAGGGCACGGCGGTTAGCTTCGCCGCGTTGGCCTAGCCGCTGGGCGTAGCGTTCACCAGCCCGGGCCAGTACTAGAGTGCTTAGACCCTGTACCGCATCTAAATATTGGGCGGCTAGGGCGGAACGCTGCCTGCGTGAGCCAGCGGCGCTACCACGGGTGAGGCGGCTGACGCCGATGCTGCCGCCAATAGCAACGCCGACACCTAGGGCCAGTTCTAGGGCGCTGAGGGGGTCAATGAAGATGGCTGCTAGCACTAGTACCACCAGCGGCGTGATTAGGGCACTGATTGCTTGGGGCAGGAAGGTGAACTCGTATTTAGAAACGCGCTCGCTGCCGTCAACCAGGGTAGAGACTAGTGCGCCGCTGGCGGTGGTTTTAGCGCTATCAGCGCCTGCTCCGGTACGCGGCAAGTGACCGATAGCGAAAATGTGGTCTAGGGTGCGCACGCGCAGGCGTGTTTCTTCATCAAGCGCACTTTGGCGGCCAATATAGTCAGCTGCCGCGTAGCTTAGGGCGCAGATGCTGGCAAAAATGACGGCTGTGGCCAGCCAGGGCCAGGCCGCTGAAAATGGAGAGATTTGGTGGGCTAGTACGGTGGAGTTAAAAGGTGCCCCCACCCCCTTACCAAAACCAATCAAACTTAGTGCGCCGCTGGCGCCTGCTACGACACTAAACACACAAATTTGACGATAAGACCGCTGACCCAGAGGTGAGCGGGTGGGTATTGATTGGCCTCTCACGGCTAATAGCTTATCCTGCCATTAGCGCATTAGGGGGAGGGAGCACAGTTAGCTAACCGGCGTGCGCATTTAGGGCCATGGTTTGGGCAAAATCGCTGGGTCCTAAATTTTGTGTGCTCAAGGGCATACACTTATAGCAGTGGCTGTGCAAGGAAGCAGTCCTTAATTGTCTTACCTTAAGGAGACTTAACTTATGGCAAACGCCCCCGTAAATGTCACCGTCACCGGTGCCGCTGGCAACATTGGCTACGCACTACTATTCCGTATTGCCTCTGGCGCTCTATTGGGCCCCGACCAGCAGGTAAACCTACGTCTGCTGGAGATCCCCCAGGCTGTTAAGGCCGCTGAGGGTACCGCTATGGAGCTATTCGACTCCGCTTTCCCGACCTTGGGTAGCGTGGACATTTTCGATGACCCCAAGCAGGCTTTCGACGGCGCCAACATCGCCTTCCTGGTTGGTTCTATGCCGCGTCGTGCGGGCATGGAGCGCTCTGACCTGCTGCAGGCCAACGGCGGTATCTTCGGTCCTCAGGGTGCAGCCATCAATGCTGTAGCCGCTGACGACATCAAGGTCCTGGTTGTGGGTAACCCTGCCAACACCAACGCCCTGATTGCTGCCAACCACGCCCCGGACGTGCCCAGCTCTCGCTTCACCGCTATGACCCGTCTGGACCACAACCGCGCCCTGGCTCAGCTAGCTGCCAAGACCGGTGCTCACGTAACTGATCTAGACAAGGTCACCATCTGGGGTAACCACTCCTCCACTCAGTACCCTGACTTGACTCACGCCACCTTTAAGGGCCAGCCGATCACCGAGCTTTTGGCTGACCGCGCCTGGGTTGAGGGTGACTTCATCCCCACCGTAGCCAAGCGTGGCGCCGCCATCATTGAGGCCCGTGGCGCTTCCTCCGCCGCCTCCGCTGCCTCTGCCGCCATCGACCACGTGCGCGACTGGGTCAAGGGCGTTAAGGGCTACTCCTGGACCTCCGCCGCCATCATGAGCGACGGCTCCTACGGCGTGCCCGAGGGCATCATCTCCTCCTTCCCGGCAATTAGTGTTGACGGCGAATGGAAGGTTGTTGAGGGCCTGGAGATCGACGACTTCTCCCGCGCTGAGATTGACGCTTCTGTCAAGGAACTGCTGCACGAGAAGGACACCGTTAAGGGTCTAGGTCTGATCTGATCTTTAACTAGCTACTGAAGCTGGCCGCCACATATGTGACGGCCAGCTTTGTTGTTGTGGGCTACCTCGCAGCCAGAGCGCACCCAGAAAACATCCGCACAAAAGTGCACAAAAAATAACAAATCGATAGCGATTTTTGCGCAAAACCCAATTTTTCCAACATTGCACGAAAATTTGTTGCACAATTGCAACTACAGAACGAAAATTTGTTGCCCAAGTGACTTGACTGAGCGCTACAACAAGCAATCGGCCTAGCACGCAAGTAGCAACTTCTAGGACAACGCTGTTCAGGAGCGATCATGAGCGTAAGCACATACATGTCACGGCGTCAGGTACTAATCGGTGCCACTGCCACCGCACTCGCGGCCACCCTGGCTGCCTGCGGCTCAAGCGACAAGAAGGAAGGCAAGTCCGGCGAGGCAGTAGGCGAAGGCGATGCCAGCCAGGTCGACGTCGTCACCTGGTGGCAAGCCGGAAGCGAAAAGGACGGTCTAGAAGCCCTAGTCAAGGTCTTTAACGCGCAGTTCCCCAAGACCAAATTCGCCAACAAGGCCATCGCTGGTGGCGCCGGCTCCCAGGCCAAGCAGAAGCTAGCTGCAGACCTGTCTGCTGGTAACCCGCCAGACACCTACCAGGCCCACGCCGGCGCTGAACTCAAGGACGACATTGACGCCGGCTACCTGCAAGACGTCTCCAAGCTCTACGACGAGTTCAAGCTCAAGGACGCCTTCCCCAAGACCCTAATGGAGCGCCTAACCGTAGACGGCGCCATCTACTCAGTGCCCTCCAACATCCACCGCAACAACGTAGTGTGGGCCTCGGTATCAGTGCTTAAGGCTGCCGGCCTAGACCCGGCCAAGCCTGCCCAAACTATTGACGCCTGGATCAGCGACATGGAAAAGATCAAGGCCGCCGGCTACACCCCCATCACCATGGGTATGGCCTGGACCCAGATGGGCCTGTTCGAATCTGTACTAATTGCAGACCTAGGCGCAGAAAAGTACTCAGGCCTGTTCGACGGCAAGACCGACTGGGCTGGCGCTGAAGTAACCAAGGCCGTTGAGCACTACGCCAAGATCGTCTCCTTCACCGACAAGTCCCTATACACCGAGGACTGGGAACCGGCCATCAAGCCCATCATGGAAGGCAAGGCCGCCTACAACGTCATGGGTGACTGGGCGGTAGCCGGTTTCAACGCCGCCAAGAAGACCGCCGGCACCGACTACGTCTACTTCCCAGTACCGGGCACCAAGGGCATCTTCGACTTCCTAGCCGACTCCTTCACTCTGCCCGAAAAGGCCAAGCACCCCGGCGGCGCCAAGAACTGGCTCAGCTGCATCTCCTCCAAGGAAGGCCAGGTTGCCTTCAACACCGTCAAGGGCTCCATCCCCGCCCGCACAGACCTGACGGACGAGGAAAAGAAGAAGTTCTCTGAGTACCAGCGCTCAGCCATGGAAGACTTCTCCAAGGACACCATCGTCTCTTCCATTGCTCACGGCGCAGCCCTACCGGCCAAGGCCTCCAACGCCATGGGTGACGCCCTAAGCAAGTTCGCCCAGGGTGCCTCAGATGCTAAGGCTCTGCAAAAAGCCCTAGCTGAAGCCTACAAGGCAGCGCAGTAAAATTTCCGGCTGGCGCCCTTAAAAGCTGATTAAAAGTCAGCAAGTGCTCTCTGGTTCCTTTCTTGGTGGTTAGGGTGCCAGCCGGCATAAACGCGGTGGGCGACGTCGTCAAAGCTACGACGGCGTCGCCCACCTTTTAACATCAGCAAGTGTCAAGGAGGACAACGCATGTCCCAAGCCCGTGCGGCGCGACGGCGTAAAAACAAGATCAAGCAGTGGGGCCCAGGCCTGCTGCTAATCTCTCCGTCCCTAATCTTGGTGGCAATCTTCGTTTACGGCATGATTGGCGCCAACTTCAAAACTTCCCTATACAACACCCACCGGGCCGCCCAGGTCTCAGGACGGCGCCCGTCAAAGTATGTGGGCTTTGAGAACTTCTCCAAGCTCTTTGAAGACCCAAACTTCCAGCACTCCTTCATCAACCTGATCCTGTTTACCGTGGCCTTCCTAGTGGGCACACTAGTACTGGGCTTTCTATGGGCCTGGCTGCTAGATAAGCCCATAAAGGGGGAGGGGATCTTCCGCTCGGTATTCCTATTCCCCATGGCGGTGTCCTTTGTGGCCTCCGGTGTGGTGTGGCGCTGGCTGCTCAACTCCAAAACCGGCAGCGAAGCCTCAGGTCTAAACCGACTATTTGAAATGTGCGGGCTAACCTTCCTAGAAAACAGCTGGGCCTCAAATGTCCACTTTGGCATCTTGGCAATTGCAATCCCAGCCATCTGGCAGCTAGCAGGCTATGTGATGGCCCTATTCCTGGCCGGTTTTAGGGGCATTTCTGACGACCTGCGTGAAGCCGCCCGCGTCGATGGCGCCAATGAATGGCAGCTATACAAAAACATCATCTTCCCGCAGCTAACCCCCATTGCTCTAAGCGCCGTGATCATCATTGGGCACATGTCGCTTAAGAGCTTCGACCTAATCATGTCGATCACCGACCAGCGCACCTACTCCACTAAGGTGCCCGCAATCGACATGTACAACTTCATGACCGACAACGACTACTCCAACGCCGCCGCCGTAGGCGTGATCTTGCTGGCGCTGGTAGCTATCGCAGTTATTCCCTACCTGATCCACGACACTAAGACAAGGAAATGAATATGAGCGAGCCTAAAGTTAAAACTGAGCGCGCTCATGGCTCCCGGCGCTTTCAGCTAGGAACCACCGTGCGCTACGTGCTGCTATTTATCTCCCTGGCGCTGGTGCTAATTCCGGTCTATGTGCTGATTGTGACCTCTTTTAAGGGCTCGGCTGAGGCTGACCCCTCCACCACCTGGTACCTGCCTGAGCACTGGGAAACTAAAAACTGGTCGCGGGCTTGGGAAGAACTAGGCAGTGGACTGGTGCGCTCGCTGCAGCTAGTGATTCCGGCGGCGCTGATTTCAGCCATGCTGGGTAGTGCTAATGGCTTTGTGCTTTCTAAGTGGCGCTTCCCGGGGGCGAATGTGGTGTTCACGCTGATTTTGTTTGGCATGTTCATTCCCTACCAGTCGGTGATGATTCCGCTGATGCGCCTGGTGATTAACGCTGACCTGGGCTTTGGGATCCCCACTTTGATCTTGATGCATGTGGTTTACGGTATTCCGATCACTACCTTGATCTTCCGTAACTACTACGAGACGGTGCCTAATGAGCTTATTGAGGCGGCCCGCGTGGATGGGGCCGGGATGCTGCGCACCTACTTCTCGGTGGTGCTACCGATTTCTGTGCCGTCTTTTGTGGTGGTGCTGATCTGGCAGTTCACTAGCGCCTGGAATGACTTCCTGTTTGCCTTGTTCTTTGGTGGCGGGGCGCAAAACGGTCCGGTAACGCTGGCTTTGAGTAACTTAGCGCACGGCTCGATTCTGGCCGACTATGGTGCCTCAATGTCGGGTGCTCTGATTGCTTCAGTGCCTACGCTGCTGGTTTATATCGTCCTGGGTAAGTACTTCGTGGGCGGTTTGATGTCTGGTTCCGTTAAGGGCTGAGTTACATTCTCGACGGCGTCGCTGTTTTTGGCGACGTCGTCGAGCTGGCTTCTTATAATCGTCCCTATGGCCCGACGCAGCTCTAAGCGACCCTATAACCAGCCCCATGTACCACTAAATATGGACCGGTTAGCTTCCTTGCCACGCTCACAGCGCGGGCCGGGGGGAGCGGAGTTTACTGTGCGTAATGTGCGCGGGGCTGATAAAAGCTATATCTGCCCCGGATGCAATCAGACGATTGCCCCACGTACACCCCATGTGGTGGCTTGGTCTAATGAATCATTGTTTGGGGCTGAGCGAGGTTTGGAGGAGCGTCGTCACTGGCATACCTCCTGCTGGAACCGCAAGCTGTGGTAGCGATTGTGTCAGTTGGACGCGATGGCCAGCGGTTTAGTGTGCGTTCGCGTAGAGCATAATAGCTCCAAGGAGGGGGCTATTCTCGCAGGTAGTGGCGGGTTTGCTGGAATAACTGCCAAGTTCGTGCTGTTTGTTTATGCTTGACTAAATTGAGTTACTTTGTTCTATGGGAATAAATTTAGCTTTATATTTACCTTAATTGATTAATAAACCCTTGAGATGGCGGGGAGGCTGCCATAAATTAATGCTGTTAGAGATGTTCAATGAAGAATATCTATAGGGGTGGCTTATCAATTAAGAAATTTTTATAAGAGACACCTATCTATTATTTGCAATTTTACTGTAAACCTGCTCTCACCTGCAGTTTTTAGGAGAATCTAGGACTGGAAAACGCTCTGATATTCGTGCACACTTTGCATATGGGCAAGACAGTGGGTTTAAACATAAAGATTGACCCGGGTTCTAGCCTCCCGGTGTTCATACAGATTGTAGATGCAGTTAGTAAAGGTGTGGAAAAGGGTGTTATTACCCCCGGCACGCGCCTACCAGCTACGCGCACTTTAGCCGCCAAGCTAGGTGTAGCCACTAATACCGTGGCGAAGGCCTATCGCGAGTTAGAGCGTCACGGAGTGGTGCAGGGACGAGGCCGCTTGGGCACTTATGTGCTTGATCGTGACCAGGCAGCTACCCACCGCGCTGCGGGAGCCTACTCGCGCTCTATGAAGTCTCTGGGGCACTCACTAGAAGAAGCACAAGACTACCTGGCCTACGCCTGGAGCTAGGACAGGGTTAAAACCAAGGTGCGGGTAAAACGTTGATCCCGCGTGGCTCGCACCTTGATGCGTGATGCTTAAAGCACTACGGCAGTGATTTAAGTATTACGCATAATAAAAGGGGCGGATGGTTGCCAACAGGCCATCCGCCCCTTGTTTTTCCTTCTGGCTACTTGTCAGCGCTAGCGGCGCTAGCAGCGGACTGGCTAGAGTCTGCTGACTCAGCCAAGTCAGCAGAGTCGCTGCTGTAGCTAGAGTCTGCGCTTGGCCGCGGCTGGGTAGCAGGCATACCGGTTACAAAGGCGGCAGCGCTACCAAGCACCCCGCGCATCTCCTCCAGGTAAGAGCTGATCGAGTCACGCTGTGCACGCAGCTCCTCTACCTCACGCTTAGCGGCGGCAGTGAGGGCATCTGCCTGGATCTGTGCATCCAAAATCAGCTGCTCAGCCTCGCTACGGGCACCGGCAATAACCTCTTCAGCAGCGCGGTTAGCGTCCACCTGACGCTTGCGGGCTTCCTCATCGGAGGCGGCGCGCATCTTCTCGGCGCGTTCCATAGCTTCACGCAGACGCTCTTCGGCGTCAGCAGCCTGCTCTTCAGCCTTAGCCACCATAGCTTCAGTAGACTTACGGGCGGCCTCAGCGGCCTCGGCAGCTTCCTTAGCGGTGCTTTCCTTAAGTGCGGCCACCTCAAGAGCGCTGTTTTGACGCAGCTCAGCAGCCTCAGCGCGAGCTGCCTCAGCCTCATCCTTAGCAGCGCGGCGAGTGGTCTCGGCTTCCTTACGGGCCTGGGTCAGCAGTTCCTCGGCCTCAGTATTGGCCTTGTCGGTAACCAGGCGGGCTTCCTTGCGAGCGTTGTTGAGTAGCTCGCGGGCCTGACGCTCAGCGCTGGTGGTTGCCTCCTCGGCGTCGCGGGCAGCCTCATCACGAGTAGCCGCAGCCTCCTGCTCGGCGCTAACGGTGATCTCGGTAGCTTTCTTGCGGGCGCTAGAAATGGTCAGTTCAGCTTCACGTTGGCTGGTGTTGGTCAGGTTGGTGGCCTCCGTGTTGGCGGCGGTGCGCACCTTGTCTGCCTCACGCTTAGCGGCAGAAACCAGCTCCTGAGCACGGTCTTTAGCGTTAGCTAAGGTAGTGCTGGCTTCATTTTCTGCCTTAGAACGTACTTCTTCAGCTTCCCGGCGAGCATCTGCCAGAGTGGTGGCAGCCTCGGTGGAAGCACGTTCGGACATTTGCGCCACATTCGTGCGGGTGCGGGTTAGCAGGCTATCTGCTTCGCGGTTGGCCTTTGCCAAGATAGAGGCAGACTGTTCTTCAGCATTGCGTAGCAACTGCTCAATACGTGAGCCCAAGCCAGCGTAAGTGGGCTTGTCACTCTCGCGTAGACGACGCTGTGCTTCTGCTAGCTGTCCGGCTAAAGTCATGGCGCGGTGGTCAAGGCTGGCCACCTCGTTACGCGCTTCCACTAGTTGGCGACTCAGGCTCTCCAAACGCTGGTCCACCTGCAGCCGATCGTAGCCGCGCATGGTGATAGCGAATTCACTGTGGTCCTCAGCCACGTTTAACTCCTCGGTCGTTAAAGCTCGGGGCGAATAGTGCCCACCGTCCAAGCCTAGCGGGTCGCAGCAGGTTTTGCGGCAAATGAGACAGTGCTACCCAGCTCCCCCCTAAGCAAACAAATCAGCCTGTCTCTTAGCATCGGCTCAAGCAAATGTGTAGGCTAGACGTCAAGAATATCTACGCTACGGCTTTAATATCTAGATCCCGCAGAGCGCGGCGCGAACGAGCTCACCCGAGGAGAACCTAAGTGAACAGAATTCTTTCCCTAGTAAAACCCCGAGTGTTAAGCATCGTGCTTATCGCCTTGGGCTTATTGGCGGTGATCTTGGCGGTTGCCTCAGCCACCATCTGGCGTCCTTCGCAGACGGCAGTGGCCACGCTTAAACCGGCAGCCACCACGGCGTACGTTGTTACCGGCGACGGCGTTTTAAACATGGTTGACTCCACTGTCACCATTACTGCCAAGGCTAAAGATGCCAACTCTAGCGTTACCTTGGCGCTGGCTCGCTCTGAGGACGCCCAGGCCTGGCTGGCTAACGACCCCTACACGGAAGTTACCGGCCTAAGCTCCTGGGAAGCCCTATCTGGGCGCACAATTACCGAGCGTTGTAACGTAAAGGCCACCGCCACCCCCACCGCTAAGGCAACTGGTACTGCCGCAGCTACTGCTAAAGCCACTAGCACTGCTACGGCGTCGGCTAAAGCTACGGCGTCGGCTAAAGCTACGGCTACCTCCAGCGCTAAGGCCACCCCCACCCCTGATGCTAAAGGCTGCATTAAGGCGGTTGCCTCCAATGCTTCCCTAAACGGCTCAGACATGTGGGTGACCTCCAAGACCGGCAAGGGCTCAGTGTCCATCACTTATGACCCCAGCTCCTCTAACTATGTAGTTCTGGCCGCTACCGATGGTAAGCAAGCTGCCCCCACCTTCAGCTTGTCGTGGAAGCGCACCGTAGGCACTCCCTGGTTAATCCCCGGCCTGATCGTAGGCGGTTTGCTGGTAGCCGGCGGGGTGTTCATCTTCATGCTCGATATTCAGATGCGCCACCAGGAGCTAGCCAATGCTCAGCGTCGTCGTCGTCGCCAAGAAGAAGCGGCCGCACGACTGAACAAGGATCCCAACCGTCCCCTCACTCGCCTGGAGCTGCGTGAAAAGGCCCAAGCTGAGGCCGCCGGTAAGGTCTGGGTTGACCCGCGCCGTGACGTGCCCAGCGAAAGTGCTGCCGACGTCGACGCCGACCGCACCATCCCGGCCGCACCCAACCCGATTACTGACTCGCGCGGCATCTGGGCCGTCCAGGCTGCTGGGGGAGCGGACCGCGTAGCCGCCGCCCAAGACCAGGTAGCCCCCCAGGAAGGCGACGCCGTGCCGCACCTGCCTGGTACTGCGTTTAATGCCACTGCGTTTACCGGTGCCCCAGTCATGGGTGCTGGCGCCCCAGTCATGGGTGGCGGCGCCCCGGTTATGGGAGCTGCTTCGGTTATGGGAGCTGCTTCGGTTATGGGCGCTAGTGCGGGTGTAGATCCCACCCCGGCTGCTGGACAAAGTGCCTTCAGTGCCACCAGCGCCCCGCAGGCTCCGGTTGGTCCCCGCGCGAGCGGTGCCCCGCAGGCTCCGGTTGGTCCCCGCGCGAGCGGTGCCCCGCAAGCCAGCCCGTTTGCTCCGCCCAACAGCGCTGGTTTTGCCCCCAAAGCTCCCACGGCTCCCATTGAAGAATCCGCCCTAAGCGCGGCCAGCGCTGCACATGCGGCAGTTAACCCCTTCGCAGTGCAGCCAGGCACTAACCCCTTTGGGCCTAAGTCCTCCAGCATCTTTGATGAGCCAGCCTCGGCCCCCAGCCCCACTCCGGCTGCTGGTAATGCCGCCTTGGCAATGGAGCGCTCAGGTGCTTCAACAGACGTATTTGAGCCCATTAACGAGCCAGTGATCTCTGCTCCTGAAGCTAGTGCCCCCAGCGCTGCCAGTAGCTCCAGTGCAAACAGCGCCACTCCGGCGATGGGCCAAGCTCAGCTAGAAAGCGCCCCTAGCGCCGACAGCGCCCCTAGCGGCACCAGCGCGGCTAGTGGTGCCAGCGCAGACAGCGCCCCCAGCGCCGACAGTGCCAGCGCGCCCACCTCGGAGCAGGCAGATGAGCCTAAGCGCGAAGACCTGGCTAAGGAGGAAAACTAAAATGAATTTGACTCGACGCGGCGCCCTAGGCGCCCTGGTAACCACGGCTGCCGGTTTGGGGCTAAGCGCCTGCGGCCAGGAACTACCTAAGCCTCAGCCACCTAAAGCTGATGCCACGGCTAAGCCGGTGCTGGACTCTACGCGCCTAGAAACCATTTTGAAGCGCATCCAAACTGGGCTTACCGCCGCCGATAAAGACCGTGACCCGGCCAAGCTGGTTGGCTACCTAAACGGCCCGGCGCTGCGTCTGCGCACAGCTAACTACAAGCTGGTTAAGGCCGGCGGAGGCTCTGTGGCTACGCTCAACACCAATGCGCGTATGTCTGCGGTGGGCGCTACCTCTGCTTTCCCACGCACTGCCATCAGCGTCTCTGCCATCAGCGGCAAAAACAACTCGCCGCTACTGCTGGTACTGGACCAACAAGATGCCCGCAGTAACTATGAAATGTGGGCTTGGGTGCGCCTATTTGCCGGCGCCAAGATCCCGGCAACTGCCGGTCCGGCCGTGGGCTCAGCCCAGATCGAGGCAGACTCCACCCAGTTCCTGTTCTCACCTAGTAAGGCCATGGCCGCCTATGTGGAGGCCCTAAACAAGCCCGATTCGGCTAACGGCAAGGCTTTCCCCGACGACGGCCTGCGCAAGCTAGTAGCCTCCGAGCGGGCTGTAGCCAGCCAGGTAAAGGATGCCGGTAGCATCACGGTTAGCGTTAGCGCCGGTAACGACGGTTTCCGTGGCCTAGTAACCAGCGACAATGGGGCTATTGCGGTAGGTTCACTGAGCTTTACCACCACCTACCAGCGCACCTCTGCCAAGAGCACCATTACGGTCTCTGAGCAGTTGGCCGCCTATATGGGTGGAAATAAAGAAGTCACCAGTAAAGTGATGGCTACCTACGAGGCTATGGTGGCCTTCTACCTGCCTCCCAAGGGTGCTAAAGCTAAAGTGCCCACCGCCCTGGGAACCGGCGTGGTACTGACTTCAGTGACCCGTGACGACTCCAACCCGCCTAAGTAAGGAAGTAATCCATGTCGATGTTTGGTGCTGTTGACCTATCCACCCTAGCGCCCTCAAAGGGCGCAGCTAGCGGGGCTGGTAGCGAGGCTGGGGCTAACCCCGGCGTGGCTGATAGCGGGGTAATCGACTCGCCATTAGTGATTGACGTTGACGTCACCAACTTTGAGGACGCTGTAAAGCGCTCCATGCAGGTGCCGGTAGTAATTTCACTATGGTCACCGCGCAGCCAGGTCTGTGCCGAGGTAAACGCTGCGCTAGAGTCGCTAGCAGCCCGCTATCAGGGCCGCTTCCAGCTGGCCCGGGTGGATGTTGACGCTAACGCCAAAATCGCTGAGCTGTTTGCTGCCCAAAGCGTACCCAGCGTGGTAGCTGTGCTGGGTGGTCAGCCCGTGCCCCTATTCCAGGGCCAGGCCAGCGCCCAACAGCTAGAGCAGATCTTTGAGCAGGTTATGCAGATGGCTCAGGCTAACGGCATAACTGGCCGGGTACGCCTAGATGCGGCGCCGGTAGCGCCAAGTGAACCGGTTGAAACTGAGGTGCAGCGTTTAGGGCGCGAGGCCATTGAGGCCGGCGACTACGCCAAGGCCCAAACTATCTACGAGCACGCCCTGGTTAACGAACCAGCCAATGATGAGCTACGCCTAGCTCTAGAGCAGGTTAAGCTGCTCCAGCGCGTAGAAGGCGCGGATTTAGACGGCGATCTAGCTGCCTCAGACCAGCCTGAAGCCACCTGGCGCCAGCTATTAGCTGGGGCCGACGCCGCCCTGGCTATGGGTGACGTTGAGGGCGCCTTGGCACGCGGGCTAGAGGCTGTACGCCGCAGCGCTGGCGATGAGCGTGACCAGGCCCGTGTGCGCCTGCTAGAGCTGTTTGAGCTAATCGGCACCACTGACCCGCGCGTGGGTAAAACCCGCCGCGCACTAGCGTCGCTGCTGTACTAAAATCCAATACTGAAGTTGGGGGTCTGCTTTGCAGGCCCCCAATTGCTTGGCTAGCCACTAATACAAACACACTGACGCGTTAAAAAACCACTAGCAGCTAAACTTGTGGGGCCAGTTCCTAGGAACTGGCCCCACAGTTATAGATCAGCTTGCAGAGCTAATCAGGCGATCGGTTCACTCTTGATCTTCCACACCTCGCGAGCGTAGTCGCTGATGGTACGGTCAGAGGAGAAGCGGCCGGAGCGGGTGATGTTTACCCACACCTTACGGTTCCAACCTAGCGGGTCGGCGTCGTGGTCGTGGGCCATGCGGTCCTTGGCCTCGCGGTAAGCGGCGAAGTCACCCAGCACGTAGTAGACGTCAGCCGGCTCGTAGGAGGGCTCTAGCAGGCTGCGGCGCAGGTCGTAGAACCAGCCTGAACCGTTGTCGTCCAGGGTGCCGTCCACCAGTGCGTCTAGCACTCGACGCAGGCCAGGAACGTTGTCCATGTGCCAGCGCGGGTCGTAGTCGCGCTTGAGGGCAGGCAGCTCATCCTCGGTAGCACCGAAGATGTAGGCGTTCTCGTCACCGACGGCGTCGAGGATCTCTACGTTGGCGCCGTCGAGGGTACCCATGGTCAGTGCACCGTTCATCATGAACTTCATGTTGGAGGTGCCCGAAGCTTCCTTACCGGCCATGGAGATCTGCTCAGAGACGTCCGCAGCAGGAATGATGTGCTCGGCGGGGGAGACGTTGTAGTTGTGAACGAAGACCACCTTGATGGTTTCGTTTACGTCGCTGTCGTTGTTAACCAGCTCAGCAATGGTGTTGATGAGCTTGATGATGGCCTTGGCGCGGATGTAACCGGGGGCAGCCTTAGCGCCGAAGATGAATACGCGCTTGGGTACCTGCAGGCTCGGGTCCTGCTTCATGCGGAAGTACAGGTCCAGGATGTAGAAGGCGTTGAGCAGCTGACGCTTGTACTCGTGCAGACGCTTGATCTGTACGTCGTAGATGGCCTCAGGGTCAATCTCGATGCCTTCACGCTCAGCGATCCAGTTGGCGAAGTCAGCCTTGTTGGCGGCCTTGATTTCGCCTAGGCGACGATAGATGTCGTCGTTGCCGGCGCTGGTGTACTCGCTCAGTACGCTTAGGTCCTTAACCCACTGGTCAGAACCGGTTACCTCATCCAGCAGGGCGGCCAGGCGGGGGTTGCACTGCTTGAGCCAGCGACGCGGGGTGACACCGTTGGTCTTGTTGTTGAAGCGCTCGGGCCAGATGGCGTACCAGTGGGCCAGGGTGTCGCGCTTGAGAATCTCAGTGTGCAAGGCGGCCACACCGTTGATCGAGTAGGAGGCGTAGCAGGCGATCCAAGCCATGTGGGCGCGGCCGCCGGAAATCGGGGCCATGTAGTCGATGGTGCCCTGGTCGAGGCCGCGCTCGGCCATGTCTAGGCGGAAGCGACGATCAATCTCACGCACGATCTCAGCGATACGCGGGAAGATGCGGTCAAAGATACCCATCTCCCAGGTTTCCAGGGCCTCAGCCAGCACGGTGTGGTTGGTGTAGGCGAAGGTCTTGGTGACTACCTCCCAGGCCTCTTCCCAGCCCATGTTGTAGTTGTCTAGCAGTAGACGCATCAGCTCGGGGATAGCCAGCACCGGGTGGGTGTCGTTGAGCTGGATGGCGTTGAAGTCGCTTAGGCCGCGTAGGTCGGTGCCGTGCTGCTCAATGTAGTTGGCCACAATGTCCTGCAGTGAAGCAGAGCAGAAGAAGTACTGCTGACGTACGCGCAGCACCTTGCCTTCGTAGGTGGTGTCGTTGGGGTAGAGCACACGGGAGATGTCCATGACGCGCTCACGCTCAACAATGGCGTCAGTGAAGCGCTGGGAGTTGAAGGCGTCGTAGTCGAACTCTTCTAGCGGTTCGGCCTTCCACAGGCGCAGGGTGTTAACGTTCTTGGTGCCATAGCCGGTGATGGGCATGTCGTAAGGAATGGCGCGCACGGTCATGTCGGCGTAGGACACTAGGCGCTGTTCCTCTTGGCGACGCACGATGAAGGGATAGCCCTCTTCCATCCAAGAGTCAGGGTGCTCGGTCTGGAAACCGTTTTCAAACAGCTGCTTGAACAGGCCGTAACGGTACAAAATACCGTAGCCGTATACGGGCAGGTCTAGGGTGGCGCAGGAGTCCAGGAAACAGGCTGCTAGACGGCCTAGACCACCGTTACCCAGAGCGGCGTCGGGCTCTTCTTCCAGGACCTCAGATAGGTTCTGGCCGAAGGCGTTGAGGGAGGTACGAGCCTGCTCAACTAGACCCAGGTTGGAAAGGTTGTTTAGTAGGGCGCGACCCATTAGGAACTCGGCGGAGAAGTAGTGTTCCATGCGGCCGGCCTTATAAGTGCGGTCGGTAGATGCCCAGTCGTCAGCTATGTGATCGACGACGGCGGCCGACAGGCCCGCCCAAACTTCCTGCGGGGTGGATGCCTTAGCGGGGCGCCCAGAAACGGCGCGTACCTGAGAAACGACTGCGTTGGACCAAGTGTCGGTCATAGCCTCAGCTTTCGACTAAGCAGTTTTGCTTGCCAAAGGGTATTTAAAGCAAACAAGCTGCAACGAGTATTACTTCTGTTTTACGGGACTTATTAAGCACTGTCGAGACATTTTGATGTGAAAATGCCGGTATGGCACATTAGACCCTAAACAAAACGTGGTACAAACCTAGCAAATGCGCAGCTGGTGGGGCTAGATGGGATTACATATAGGCCTTTAGGCCCAAGTTATCTTATAGTGAAACTAGACACTAAATGCAAACCCTAAAAACGCCGCTGGCCGCCGCTAACGGTTTTGTTAGCGGCGGCCAGCGGGTTTAGCTAGACTCAGTCAGCTACCGGACGCAGGAAGATAGCGCCCAGCGGAGGCACGCGCAGACGCACCGAAGCGCTCTGGCCGTCCCAGGGTAGTTCCTCAGCCTCAAGCACGCCGGGGTTGGTAACCCCAGAGCCGGCGTAGTCCTCGCTGTCAGTGTTGAGTACTTCCTCCCACTTGCCGGGGAAGGGTAGACCCACGCGGTAGCCCTCGTGGGGGTTACCAGCAAAGTTCACGATGCAGGCGATTAGGTCCTTGCGGCCCTCAGCGTCCTTCCCCTTACGCAGGTAGGTAATGACGTTGTGGTCGCCATCGTTAGCGTTGATCCACTCAAAACCGTGGTAGGTGAAATCCTCGGTCCAAAGTGCCGGGGTGGCCTTGTATAGCGCGTTGAGGTCGGTGATCAGGCGCTTGATACCGGCGTGGTCGGGGTTCTCCAACAGCCACCAGTCCAGGGAGTTGTCAGCGTTCCACTCAACCCCCTGACCAAATTCCTGCCCCATGAACAGTAGCTGCTTGCCGGGGTGAGACCACATGTAGGCGTACAGGGCGCGCAGGTTGGCGCGCTTTTGCCAGTCGTCACCAGGCATCTTGGCGATCAGTGAGCCCTTACCGTGGACTACCTCGTCGTGGCTGAGCGGCAAAATGAACTGCTCAGAGAAGGCGTAGACCAGGGAGAAGGTAAGTTCACCATGGTGCCAGCGGCGGTTAACCGGGTCTTCCGCCATGTAACGCAGGGTGTCGTTCATCCACCCCATGTTCCACTTGAGGCCAAAGCCCAGACCACCCTGATCGGTGGGGGAGGTAACACCCGGCCAAGCGGTGGATTCCTCGGCGCACATGATGATGCCCGGGTGCTTGCGGTAGGCAGTGGCGTTGGCTTCCTGTAGGAAGCTGATGGCCTCAAGGTTCTCGCGGCCACCGTACTGGTTGGGGCGCCACTGGCCGTCGTTACGCGAGTAGTCCAGGTAAAGCATGGAAGCTACGGCGTCCACGCGCAGGCCATCTACGTGGAACTCTTCTAGCCAGTACAGGGCGTTGGCAACCAGGAAGTTGCGCACCTCGCGGCGGCCGAAGTTGAACACGTAGGTACCCCAGTCGGGGTGCTCGCCACGCAGCGGGTCGGGGTCTTCGTACAGCGCGGTGCCGTCGAAGCGAGCCAGGGCGAAGTCATCCTTGGGGAAGTGGGCCGGTACCCAGTCCAGGATTACCCCGATGCCGGCCTGGTGTAGCTGGTCTACCAGGTAGCGGAAGTCGTCAGGGGTACCGAAACGGGCGGTGGGGGCGTAGTAGGAGGAAACCTGGTAACCCCAAGAGCCACCGAAGGGGTGCTCGGCTACCGGCATGAACTCCACGTGGGTGAAGCCGGTTTCCTTCAGGTAGGGGATCAGTTCGTCAGCTAGGCCACGGTAGCCCAGACCCTGACGCCAAGAACCCACGTGCACCTCGTAGATGCTCATGGGGGAGTTGTGCGGGTCGCGCTGGGGGCGCTGCTCCATCCACTCCTGGTCCTGCCACTGGTGGAACTCGTCGGTAACTACCGAGGCGGTGGCCGGGGGGATTTCGGTGGCGCGAGCTAGCGGGTCAGCCTTCTGCTTCCAAGAGCCGTCGTGGTGGCAGATCTCGAACTTGTAGCGGGCACCGACTCCGACGCCGGGTACGAACAGTTCCCAAACACCACAGGCGCCTAGCGAACGCATGGCGGTGGCGCTGCCATCCCAGTAGTTGAAGTCACCAACTACGCGCACAGCGCGAGCGTTGGGGGCCCAAACTGAGAAGGCCACACCGCTAACTTCACCCATCGGACCGGAGAAGTGCTTGATGTGAGCACCCAGTACCTTCCACAGTTCTTCGTGGCGGCCTTCACCGATCAGGTAGGTGTCAATGTCACCTAGGGTGGGCAGGAAGCGGTAGGGGTCATCGGCTTCTACCACCTGGTCACCATAGGTGGCCTTAACGCGGTAGTCGGGCACCTCGTTGCCAGGTAGGACTGCTAGCCAGATACCGTCCCGTTCGTGGACGGCCGGGTAGGTGCCGTTTTCGGTTACGATCTCGACGGCGTCAGCCAGGTGGCGCACGGTACGGATGGTAACGCCGTGCTCGCCGGGGTGGCCGCCTAGGACCTCATGGGGGTTGTAGTGACGGCCATAAGCAATGTCGCTAAGTACCCAGGAGTCAACAGGTACCGCTAGTGCTAAGGCGTCATGCGCTGTGTTGTCACTCATAAACATATCCTCCCATGTTTTTGGGTTGTGTGCGTCACCATTCGTCCCAGATCATCCAGGGGAATGTGGGCCCATGTCGGGCGGTGCGTGAGCTCATAGACGAGCTCATAAACGGTCTTTAACAGCAGCTCCACTGTCAAGACCTGGTCTTGGAAAGCAGTCGTTTCCGGCTGCGTTAAGGGGTGGGTAGCAGGAACATGGTTGCAGGTTAGGCTGGTAATTTCCTGGCGGTAAGCCATAAAGAATTTTTCCACCAAAGCGTCGCAACTGTGCTCACTTATGCCAGCCGTAGCTAAGGCATAGCTAAAAGAGCGAGCCATGGAAGCCAGATCACGTTCCAAAGGCGCTAAGGACAGTTGCTCACTGTCAGTGCGTAGCGGCTCGCCTTCAAAATCAACCACATACCAGTTCGCAGAGCGTAAGCCGCCAGGCGAGTGCGCGTCGGCTGCAGATACCAGCAGTTGACCTAGGTGATAGTCACCGTGAATGGCTTGCAAAGTCACGGCCTGGCTAATTTCAGCTAGTAGCGGCTCTAGCACAGTTTCTAGCTGCTGACTCAAGGCACGCGCGCGGCTAGTTTGCTCAGGGTCAAGCGGGCTGGCTGCCAGTAGCGTCTGCAGCTGCTCAGTTAACGCAGCTAGACGCTGACGCGCCAGAGCGACGTAGTTAGTTTGGCTTTGGGTGCCTAGGCTATGGGCCAGACAAGCGTGCATTTGCGCGGTTAATTTACCCAGCTGCTCGGGCACTGTCAGGCTAAGCGGCTGCCCAGGTGGGGCTTGGCGCAGCTGCTCTACGTAGTATTCAAAGCCATCACGGGCCCCGGCAATAAATTGGTGCCCCACCGCCACTACTACTTGCGGCGCGGATGGCTTGGTTAGGGCCTCAGCGTCAGAGCTTGCTTGGTTTGCGCTTGCGTCACTTGTCGCCGACAGCGCAAAGGGCCAGGTCAAGGTGGGGGCTAGTACCAGCGTAGGGGCGGCGTCGAAATCAGCTAAGGCCCGCGCTAACAGGCATTCACGGTTAGCGCCAGGGTATAGGCGGCGCAGTACTTTAGCGATAACTTTTCCCTGCGCGGTGGAGAGCACCACAGAGGTGTTGGACTGCTCGCGGGCGCTGTCATCAATCACGCTCACCTCAAAGCCGGTTAAAGCCTGCCAGGTGGCATCTAACGTGCAGGCCTCGCTTAGCCAAGCTAGGCGGCCGTCGCATTCAAAGCTTGCCTGCCAGCCACTAGTGGGCGCCTGCCAAGCCAGCTTGATGGGCACACTCAGGGCAGCGCCGTCGTCAAGTAAGAAGAAATACCAACGTAAGGTGTCGCCTGAGTCAAGCACCTGAAAACTTACCTGGACATTGTCAGGCAGCAAGGTGCCCCAGCGCTGGGTAGCCAAAACCGGACGCAGTAGGTTAGCTAACTGCGCCGGTTCGGGCCAAGTTGGGACACTCATCACTGATCGTCACAGGCGGGTGATGTTAAATACGTGAGCGAAACGCCCCTCGTGGGGGTCTAGGCGCACGTAGTTAGAACCAGACCAGTAGTACTCGCCGCCGTTTAGCTCATCGACGGCCTTAACTACCGGGCGTGAACCATCAGCGTTGCCGGGCAGACCCAGGGCAGGCAGGTTCAGTAGCACTTCACCCTCAACCGTGTTGTAGGGGTCAAGGTTAACCACAGTGAGCACAATGTCTTCACGGCCGTCCAAAGACTCCTCGGCCCGTACCCGCTTGGAGTAGGCGATCAGAGAATCATTAGTGGTGGCGTGGAAGGTGATGTCACGCAGCTGAGCCAAAGCCGGGTGCTGGTGGCGGATCCGGTTTAGATCAGTTAGTAGCTGCTCAATGCCGTTAGCCCGGGCCGCCTCGAAGTCACGGGGCTTGTACTCGTACTTCTCGTTGTCGATCTGCTCCTCATAGCCCGGACGCGGTACCGACTCAGCCAGCTCGTAGCCGCTGTAGATACCCCAGGTGGGGCTGAGCGTGGCTGCTAGCACTGCACGCAGCTTGAAGGCACCCTCCTTACCCCAGGTCATGAACGGGGTCAGGATGTCGTGAGTGGTGGGCCAGAAGGCCGGACGTAGCACGTGGGCGGTGTCGCGGCTGAGCTCGTACAGGTACTGCTCTAGCTCCCACTTGGCGTTACGCCAGGCGTAGTAGGTGTAGGACTGCTGGAAGCCGATCATGCCCAAGGTGCGCATCATGGCGGGCTTAGTGAAAGCCTCAGCTAGGAAGAATACGTCGGGGTATTCCTGACCGATCTGCTTAATTAGCCTCTGCCAGAAAGCCAGCGGCTTAGTGTGGGGGTTATCCACGCGGAAAATCTTTACCCCGTGGTTAATCCAGGTGACTACTACGTCATAAATTGCCTGGTAAATACCTTCAGGATCATTGTCGAAGTTAAGCGGGTAAATGTCCTGGTACTTCTTCGGCGGGTTTTCTGCGTAAGCAATTGAGCCGTCTGCCAATACCGTGAACCACTCGGGGTGTTCCTTCACCCAGGGGTGGTCAGGGGAGCACTGTAGGGCCAGGTCTAGGGCCACTTCCATGCCCAGCTGTCCAGCGCGCTCTACTAGAGCGTCAAAGTCGGCGAAAGTACCCAGGTCAGGGTGAATGGCGTCGTGACCACCGGCGTCGGAACCAATGCCGTAGGGGGAGCCCGGGTCGCCTTCAAGGGCGGTGAGGGTGTTGTTCTTGCCCTTGCGGTTGGTGTAGCCGATGGGGGAGATGGGGGTCAGGTAGAGCACGTCAAAGCCCATGGCGGCAATGCGGTCTAGGTGCTGGGTGGCGCTAGCTAAAGTGCCCGAAACCCACTTTTCGCCGTCGAAGTAGGCACCTAGCGAGCGCGGGAAGATCTCATACCAGGAACCAAATAGGGCCCGCTGGCGGTCCACCTGTAGCGGGTAGGTGGCGGAGGGGGAAACCATGTCGCGCAGCGGCAGGGCGGCTAGTTCGTTTTGTACCGAAATGTTTAGTCCGGCGTCTAGACGTTCATAGGGGTTGCGTGAGGTGTCACGTAGCACGGAGGCGGCATAGTTGAGGGTGTTGATGCCACCCTTGCGGCGGGTAGGTACCTCGGCTGCGCGTAGCAGTAGGCGGGCGCCTTCTTCCAGCATTAGTTCGACGTCGACGCCGGCATGCACCTTGAGCGTGGCGTCATGCTTCCAGGTGGCGTAAGGGTCAGACCAGCCCTCAACCCTAAAGCTCCAGGCGCCGGGCTCGTCGGGGGTTAGGCGAGCCTCGTAGCGGTTAAGACCCATGGCGATTTCGTACATGTTGGCACGCGGGCCGTCAGTGCCGTCAGGACGCACCAAAATGGCGGTGGCGGCAAAAGCATCGTGACCTTCACGGAAAACTGTGGCGCGAATCGGAATGGTTTCGCCTACAACAGCCTTTGTAGGCCAGCGCCCATCTTCAATGACGGGAAATACTTCAGTTACAGGAATGCGACCGATAAAAGAAAATTCGGCAGGGCGCGGCGTGGCTGTCATGTCACTACAGTAACCTAGCTCACGGAGCATTGCCACCTGCAATATTAAAAAATAATGGCCCCATCCCAAAGGGACAGAGCCATACTTTAAAGCCTTAGCTACGCGCTCAGATGTTGCGGGTAACCTTGCCGGCCTTTAGGCAAGAAGTGCACACGTTTAGACGCTTAGGGGCGCCATTAACGAGCGCACGAACGCGCTGAATGTTGGGGTTCCACCGGCGGTTGGTCCGCACGTGGGAGTGCGAGACGCTCTTGCCGAAGATGGGGCCCTTGCCGCAGACGTCGCAAACAGCAGCCACGGTGTCTCACTCCTGATCTTCAACTTGAAAACGCCTAGACTCGGCAAACCCGGCCTGGCGCAAGGTCATGTACCTCAGGCAAACCGCCTCAGGCAACCCGAACAGTGTAGCGCTGTTTTGACTCTATACTCAAACTTTACAGCTATGGTCTGAGGCACAACTTGTGTTCAGCTAGCCTCTAGGTAGGTTAACACGGCAAAATTAGGTCTATGTCTGCGCATGAACACCTGGGTATCGAACAGCTCCACAGTTGGCTGGTCCATGCTCATGCTGCCTGCGTGCGCCACGGAGAGCTACTAAATACGCTAAATGAGTTCCCGGTGGCAGATAGTGATACCGGCGCAAATGTTACTCACACTCTGGCTGGGGCGGCCCGAGCGTTAACTCAAGCTGATGTGATTGATTTTGCCGACGCCGCCACAGTGGCCTCAGCGGGAGCGGTGCTGGGGGCGCGGGGTAACTCTGGGATGATTTTGGCCCAGTGTTTACTTGCTTTTAGCGAAAGTGCCCAGAATGCTCCCAGCCAAGGGCTACGTCCAGTGGAGCTGGTGGCCGCCTTGCAGGCCATGGCGCGTGGGGCCGTAAAAGCGGTCTCCCACCCGGTGGAGGGCACCTTTATTAGTGCTATGCGTTCAGCTGCCCAGGCGGGCGCCGACACGCTAGATACTTCGCCGCGCCCAACCCTGGAGGAAATCACTGCCACCGCCGCTTTTGGAGCCCAAGAAGCCGTGGTGGAAACAGTCGGTATTGGTCACGGCCCGGTTGATGCGGGGGCGGGAGCCATCATGCTGATTATGACGGCGCTGGCAGACGTATTTAACCCGCAGGGGGACCTGACTGGCACTGCCCTAAATATGCTCACTGACCTATCTCAAAACAACACTTCCCATAAGCAGGTTTCGGGACGGTCAGGCGAGTTTGAGGTGATGTATCTGTGGAATGCCACCGCCTTCCAAGCTGAGCGACTACGTAAAGCTCTGGGGGAAATAGGTGACAGTGTGGCCGTGGTTGGTGCGGTCGACAGCCTCAATATGGGTTTGTTCCACGTGCATGTACACACCGACAATCCCCGCGCGGCCCTGCCTCCTTACGGTAAGGCCCGCCAGATCTGTATTCGTCGCCTGCGCTCTAGCCGCACTGAGCCGGCCACTAACCCCTACGGTTTTAATGCCCGGGGCGGCTCAAACGTAATTCCCCTGGAACGTTTTAGTTCTAAGCGCCCTGCAAAAGCGGCCCGTAAAGTCCAAAACGAGATTGGGGTAATTGCCTGCACACGCGCCCCGGGACTGATTGTGCCTTTGGCGCGAGCCGGGGCTGTGGTGGTGCTAGAGCCAGACTCTGATGCGATTGTGCGGGCGGCAGGCGATATTCAAAACCCCAACGCGTTTGTGCTGCCTTGCGATGAGGCTTCAATTTCGGCGGCCCACGCAGCTTCCCGCTCGCTAACTTCACGCGCCGCAGTGTGGGCTTTAGATGACAGTAATCTTGGCGAGGACATACTGGTGGCCGGTGATTACATCAGTAAATCTGCGGGTGGCGTTGAGGCCCTGACCCGCCTGAAGGTAGCTGACACCTCTAATGAGGTGGCCATGTTTGTTACCGCCATGGCTTTAGGTTTGGCTGAGCTTGAAAACAGCTCAGATTTAGACGAAGCCGCCAAATTGGCTTTGATGGAACGTACCGCCTGGGTAACGGCAGTGCGGATGCGGGTACTTGAATTTAGTGGGGTCGACGCCGAACATATCGCCCTGGCGGTAGCCAACGCATTGGGGGAGTGGACCGTGACGGTTACGGTTTTAGTCGGCGCCTTAGTCGATAGTGACGTGGCCCCCTTGATTCGCGACGCCGTCGGACAAAAAGCCCAAGACATGGGCATAGACGAAGACCTGGACGTAAATATTTACGCCTCGCACCAAGATCTAGATCAGGTGCTGGTGGGCTTGGAAGGATTTTAATGACGCCGGCCAGTGCAGGCGGGGAAATTGGTCTGTTAGAGCGGCCCCTGGAGCGGCTGCTGGGTAAACGCACCGCCACCGCCCTAGCTAAGCTGGATCTGCACACCGGCTGGGATCTGCTGGACTATCTGCCTAAACGCTACGAAACCTGGGGGCAGCTGAGCTCTTTGGATCAGCTGGTTGCCGATGAAGAGGTGACCGTGCAGGTGCAGGTAATTCACGCGCAGGTTAGACGCACCGTCTCCGGGCGGCCGCCAGCAATTTTGCAGGCACTAGTTACCGATGGGCTGATGGAGATGGAAGTGGTGATGTTCGGGGCCCACTACCAGTTAAGCAACTATGCGCGCCAACTTCAGCCTGATACCACCGCAATTTTTGCCGGTAAAACCAAGTTTCGCGGCGGGCGCTTGCAGCTAACCGGGGCCAAGTTCCAGGTGCTTGATGAGTTAAGCGAAACTGAACGTCAAGCCCTGATGGCTCGGCCCATCCCGATTTATCGCGCTAGTGAATCCTTGCCTAGTTGGCGCCTAGCTAAAGCCATACGCATGGTGCTTGATCAGCTTAGGGATAAGGATGTGCCCGAGTATGTGCCAAGGAAAATCTTGGCCAAACGCCGCCTACTTGGCCTACTTGAGGCCTACCGCCAGGTGCATGGGCCGGCAGATAGCAGCCAGTGGGTGCGGGCGCGAGCGCGCCTGCGCTACAACCAGGCTTTACTCACCCAGGTGGCCTTAGCCAGCCACCGCGCCGATGTTTTGGCCCGTGAACACGCCATTGCCTGGCCGGTGCCTGATGCAGATTCACTACGTAGCCAGATTGATGCGCATTTGCCTTTTGAACTGACCGACTCCCAGGTGCAGGTGGGTGAGCAGATCGCCCAGGATCTAAACAAAAGCGTGCCCATGCAGCGCCTACTGCAAGGCGATGTGGGCGCAGGTAAAACCGTGGTAGCCCTGCGCGCGATGGCCCAAGTGCTAGGTCAAGGCGGCCAGTGCGCCCTGCTAGCCCCCACCGAAGTGCTAGCAGCCCAACATGTAAGCTCCCTAAAACGCCTACTTAGTCAAGTGGGCCCAATTGACAGGCCTCAAGGGGCTAAAGGCGCCCAAGACAATGAATTGGCGCCGCTGCCAGGGCTGGAAGTAGATGTCGCAGACAAAGTCTATTTACTAACCGCCTCAATGGCCCTGAGCGCTAAACGCGCAGTGCTAGCCAAACTAGCCAGTGGTGAAAGCGCCATTGTGGTAGGCACCCACGCCCTACTTTCAGACACTGTCCAGCTGCCTGGTTTAGGGCTGGTAGTTATTGACGAGCAGCACCGCTTTGGGGTGGCCCAACGTAATGTGCTGCGTGAACGCGGCTCACTTGATGCAAGTGGCGCTCACACCACCCCGCACCTACTGGTTATGACGGCCACGCCCATTCCCCGCACAGTGGCCATGACCGTTTTTGGGGATCTAGAAATTTCAGTTTTAGAGGGGCTACCGGCCGGACGCACCCAGGTAACCACCCACCTAGTGCCCTGGGAAAGACAAACCTGGGTGCAAGCCCTATGGCGCCGCGCCGCCCAAGAAATAGCCGGCGGGGGGCGCGTATTCGTGGTGTGCCCCAGCATTGACAGCGAAACCTCAGACGCATCCTTAGCCTCCGTAAACGACTGGGCTCAGCGCCTAGCCAAAGAACCAGAACTAGCCGGCATCGCCATTGGCACCCTCACCGGGCGCATGGACGGCGTCGAAAAAGAAAACTCCCTCAGCAGCTTCATCCAAGGCGCCACCCCACTACTGGTAACCACCACCGTAGTGGAGGTAGGGGTGGATGTTTCTGACGCCACCATGATGGTGATCTTGGACGCCGAACGCTTTGGCCTATCTCAACTGCACCAGCTACGCGGGCGGGTGGGGCGCGCCGACAAACCCGCCATCTGCATGGCGGTAACTGGCGCGCAGGTAGGCTCACCCGCCTTCCACCGCCTTAAAGCTTTCGCCTCCACCACCAACGGGTTCGAGCTGGCTGAAGCAGATCTACGCCTACGTAGCGAAGGCGATGTACTGGGCTCAAGCCAGTCAGGGCGCAAACGCAACCTAGACCTGCTGCAAGTAACTGACAGCGAACACGTCAAAGTAATTGAGCAAGCCCGCCAAGATGCTTGGCAAATAGTGCAAGCCGATCCACAGCTAGAGCAGGCGCCGGCCCTAGCCCAAGTGCTGGCCCGGCGCCTAGATGAAGACTCGCAGGCCTTTCTGGAAAAGTCCTAATCCAACTCAGCAAACCACAGGCGAGTTTCACCGTATTTCTTATCGGTGAAACTATGCATTCCTGCCGGCCAAGTCGGCTCCGGCGAGCGCGTAGAACGCTCCACCACCACCACCGAGTGCGGCTGCAGCCACGGGTCCTGGCTTCGCACCAGCGGAGTCAGAACCTCACTGACGCTAGCCTCACTCATGTCATAGGGCGGATCAAAAAACACTAAATCCACCGGGCTGCCAGCTGGCCCCGCAGTATAGGCCTGCGCCTTGGCCATAACCACGCGCACCCCGCGCAAACCCAGCCGGCGCACATTATCCTGGCAGGCCTTAATTGCCCCGCGTGCACAGTCAACCAGGGCCACCTCGCTAGCGCCACGGCTAGCAGCCTCTAGCCCCAAGGCCCCAGAGCCGGCACATAAGTCAACTACCCGCCCACCTTGCAGCACCTGATAGGTCTCAAGTTTAGAAAACAGGGCCTCGCGCACTCGCTCAGAAGTAGGGCGAGTACCTGAAGAGGGCACACGTAAGGGGGCCCCACCTACGCTGCCGGCCACGATTCTACTCATACTTAAAGCCTATTACGGCGCGCTCGCAGCGGCTAAAGTTGCAGCTGGCATTAGGCTTAGTGCATGCGCATAGCTCTCTACCCAGGCTCCTTTGACCCAATAACTAATGGACACGTAGATATTGTTAGCCGGGCTGCCAAAATTTTTGACCAGGTAGTGGTGGCTGTTGCGCAAAACCGTGATAAGCGCGGGCGCTACCACTTTAGTGATGAGCAAAGAGTGCAGTTAGCGACGGCGTCGTTAAGCCACCTGCAAAACGTTAAGGTAGTGGCCCTGCACGGGCTGGTGGCTAGTTATGCTGAGCAAATCGGGGCGGTTGCTATTGTTAAAGGGCTGCGTAACGGCAGCGATTTAGATAGTGAAGCGCCTATGGCGTTTATAAACACACAGCTAGGTGGAGTTGAGACCGTATTTTTACCTGCCGCCCCCGGCATGGGACATATCTCCTCTTCACTAGTGAAAGATGTGGCCAGCTACGGCGGTAACATTGACTCACTTGTGCCGTCGGTAGTTGCCACGGCCCTTAAATCTTGAAGGAGGCGCAGTGTCTGAAAATGAGCGTGGGGCAGATGTCCTAAAGTACCTGAGCAAGCTTGAGCGTGCTCTGGAACAGGCTCGTCCGATGCCCATGGGCGCCTCGGTGCTGGTGAACCGTGAAGAATTTTCTGACCTATTGTTCCAAGTGCGTCAGCATTTACCGCTGTCCATTCAGGATGCCCGCAAAATCCTAGAGCAGGAAGACCAGATAATTGACCAGGCCCGTGAGCGAGCTAAGGCCATAGTTGCTGACGGTCACCGCCAGTCTGAGGCGCTAATTGAGCATGCCCATGAAGAAGCTGAGCGGCTTATCTCTGGCGAGAACATTGTGCGTCGCGCCCATGAGCGCGCCGATGAGATCGTGGCCCAAGCTGAAGACAAGGCCGCCGGGATGCGTGCGGGTGCGGAAAACTATTCAGATGCCCACTTGGCCTCCTTGCAGCAGACCCTAGAAAAGTTGCTGCATCAGACCATGGCTGGACGCTCTGAGCTAGAGCGCCGTCGTAACCCCGAAACCCCGGCAAGCCAGACCTGGCAGGACCCTTCCGTGACGCGCCGTCGCAATATGGGCTGGTCAGTTGACCCCTCCTAGATTGCCCCGGCGGCGCAGCCTTACTAAAAACTTTGCCCCTTGCATAACTACTGAAGGCAAACATGAATGACTTTGAAATTTCCCTGCGCGATCTACCTCACCAGGCAGGATCCCTAAAAGAAGTAGATCTAAGTGTGCCCGCCCCGGCAGATCTGGGTAACGCCATGATTGGTGCTAAGCCAGGCTCCCCGGTGCGAGTGCAGGCCACGCTTACCTCCATGGCCGACGGCGTACTGGCTAGTGGCAGCGCCCAGGTGCACATCGCCGGTGAATGCGGCCGCTGCCTAGATGAAATCAACTATGAGCAAGACATTGACTTCTCAGAGCTATTTTTCCTGCCGCAGGTAGCAGCCAAGCTAACTGAAGACAGCGAAGCAGAAGACGCAGACGAGCTATTCACTATCTCAGATGAGGACAGCGTGGATTTAGAGCCGGTGCTGCGTGACGCCCTGGTTTTAAAGCTGCCCTTCCAGCCCCTGTGTAGCGATGACTGCCCGGGGCTATGCCAAGAATGTGGACAGCGTCTAGCTGATCTACCTGCCGACCATCACCACGAGATCTTAGATCCGCGTTGGTCTGCGCTGCGCTCATTGCTAGAGGAAGAATGATGGTTAGGAAAAGCAAGTCTCGGGTAAAAGCCCCCGCCGCCCGCACTGACCGGGAGGTGCTGCTTAACCGTTGGGGCATCAAAATTGACCCCAAGCTGTTAGAACTTGCCCTCACCCACCGCTCCTGGGCTCACGAGCAGGGAGGCCTGCCCACCAATGAGCGCCTAGAGTTCCTGGGTGACTCTGTGCTGGGCCTGGTGGTAACTGAAGAGCTCTATGAGCGCTTCCCAGGCGTTAACGAAGGCCAGCTGGCCAAAATGCGTTCAGCTACCGTCTCTGAGCCGGCTTTGGCGCAGATTGCCCAACAGCTGGGGCTAGGGGAGTTCATTTTGCTGGGTAATGGTGAGGCCATTACCGGTGGGCGTGAGAAAGCTTCGATCCTGTCTGACACGGTTGAGGCCATGATTGGTGCCACCTACCTAACTCACGGTTTTACTGCCACCCGCCCGGTGGTGCAGGTTTTGGTCTCTGGTTTCCTTAACCGTGCCCAGGTGCGTGGGGGCGCTATGGACTGGAAAACTTCGCTGCTGGAGCTGTGTAATGCGCATGGTTTGGGCTCGCCTAACTATGAGGTTGAGGGCTTTGGCCCTGACCACTCGCGCCGCTTTAGGGCCAGCGCTCATGTGGGTGAGCGTGAGCTAGGCAGAGGGGAGGGCTCCTCGAAGAAGGCTGCGGAGCTGGTGGCCGCTGAGTCTGCCTACGCCCGGCTTTTGGCTGAAAAGGGCGACGCCGGCTTGGCCCTGCCCGGGGTTAATGAGGCTTTGGCCGCCGATCAGGCTCACGGCAGTCTGCTTGGGGGCGTGCCCGCTAACGCCACTAACGATTAATGCCTGAGCTTCCTGAAGTTGAGGTAGTGCGCCGGGGCTTAGAAAAGCACCTGGTGGGCTTACATTTCACAGCGGTTGAGGTGTTAGATAGTCGCCCGCTACGCAAGCATGTGGGGGGCCCGGCCTCGTTTGTGGACCAGCTGGTGGGTCGCCAGGTGCAGGCAGCGGTACGTCGTGGCAAGTTTTTATGGCTAGTTCTCGACGACGGCGCCGCCCTGACCGCTCATCTGGGTATGAGTGGGCAGCTACTGGTCCATAGTGGGGCGCAGGCTGAACTTTTTAGCCACCGCCATTTGCGGGTGTGTTTAACCCTAGAAGGCTCCACAGTGCTGCACCATGTGGATCAGCGCATGTTTGGTGGGCTGGCGGTGGTGGATATGGTGCCCACTAGCGACGGTTTTCCAGGTGGCTGTGGCAGTCAGTTAAATGCCATTCCGGTAACCGACACCCATGTGGCTCGCGATGTTTTAGATCCCTATCTTGATAAAGCCCAGGTAATTGGCCGCTTGCAGGCTTCTAGCCGGGCCATAAAGACCCTGCTTTTAGATCAAGGTGTTATATCGGGGATCGGAAACATTTATGCTGATGAAGCTTTATGGGCTGCACGTATTGCCGGCGCCCGGCCAGGTAGTTCACTTAGTAAAGCCAAGTTAAAACTTTTGCTGCAAAGCACTGGCGAAGTTATGCAACGCGCTTTAGCCCAAGGTGGCACCAGTTTTGACGCTTTATATGTAAATACTGAAGGAGAATCTGGATACTTTGCTAGGTCTCTAGAAGTCTATGGGCGTGAGGGGAAACCCTGTTCGCGTTGCGGCCGGCTACTGCGCAAAGAGGTTATTGGGGGGCGTTCACATGTACGCTGCCCCAATTGTCAGCGCAATAAACAGGGTTAAAACACGGCGTTATAAAAATTTCCTATAGTTTTACAAGTTTTTGATTATAGGACTAGGGCCCATTGTTGCTAGTCTTAGCTCCATGGTAGAAAACCGGGAGGGCGCGAACGTTCGCGTCATGATTATCGATGACCATGAGATTGTCCGTCGCGGCATCTCAGACATCATTGACCGCGCGGACGGCCTTGAAGTTGTAGCGGAGGCCGGTTCTAAAGCGGAGGCTATACGGCGTGCGGACCTAATGCGTCCTGACGTTGTCCTGGTGGATCTACAGCTACCTGACGGCACCGGTATTGAGGTTATCCGTGCCCTGTCTCAGTCTGTCCCGCAGGCTCTACCGATCGTGCTAACTTCCTTCGACGACGACGAGGCCCTGGCTGAGGCGCTAGAGGTAGGGGCACGCGCCTACGTGCTTAAGAGCGTGCACGGCGCCGAAATCTCTGATGTGGTGCGCGCAGTGGCTGATGGGCGCGTGCTGCTAGATGAGCGTACGGTTACCCGCCGACGCGCCGACCACGATGACCCCACCGCTGACCTAACCAACGCTGAGCGTAAAGTTCTGGTGCTGATCGGTGAAGGCCTGTCTAACCGTGAAATTGGCGCCCAGCTGGGAGTTGCTGAAAAGACGGTTAAGAACCACATCACCTCTCTGCTAGCTAAGATGGGCTTGCAGCGCCGCACTCAGGTGGCCGCCTGGGTGGCTAGTCAGCGCGCCTCAGGTTGGCGCGCCGGATCACGCAGCTAAGCAGTTTTTTAGCCGACCGAGTTTTCTAGCGGCGCCTGCCAAAATAGGCGGGTGCCGCGATGCGTATCCTGGCCCGCCTGTGCAGCCTGGGCGGCGTCGTCGCGCAGACTGGGCCCCAAACTGAAGCTACCGCCACGACGCAAGGCTCGCTGACTCATATTGGCGGTGCCAGAGCTGCGCGTAGAGGTAGGATCTAGCCCCACGCCGTCGTCATCCACCCGAATCTCCACCTGACTGGGGGTGTGCTGACAAGAGGCGTTAGTTAGATCCAAGCCGGTGAAATCAATCTGTACCCGCACCGAGGAAGCCTTGGCATGTCGGGCCACATTAGCTAGCGCCTCACGGGTTACCGCCACCAGGTCGTCAGCCAAATCATCATCAACGGCGGCGTCAATAATGGAGATCAGATTATCTTCCTCGTCGCGGCAACAGTTGCTAAGTGACTTGCCGTCAACCGTGATAATCAGCGAAGGGGCGTAACCTAGCGAGTTGCGGGCCAGTGAGGATTCACGGCGCAAACGCTCCACCACCCCCACTTCCTCATCGCGGTCGCGCAAAGAGCGCACAATTGAGCGGATCTGGGCCACTGATTCATCAATAGCCCCCAGTGCGCCGTCGAGAGCAGCCAAAATCTCCTCGGGCTCCAGCTGCTCTCCAGCAGCCAAGCGCTTGCGGGCTGAAGTGATACGCATACCGGTAGCAAACAGCTGTTGGATGGCCAGATCATGCAGATCACGGCCAATGCGGGCGCGCTCATCAAGCAGGTTAGCCATCTCTTCAGCGTGCTGGGCGCTAGCCAGTTCAAAAGCCATCGAAGCCTGTGAGGCCACCAGTTGGGCGATTTCTAGATCCTGCTCAGTAAACTCCCCGCGTCCAGGGGCACGCAGCAGCAAAATCACCCCAATACCCTGGGAGTGGGAAATCATGGGGGCATATAGGGCAGGGCCAAAACGGCTTAGTTGCGCCACCCGCAGCACTTTTTCTTCACGTAAAGAGGGCACCAGGAGGCCACAGCGGGCATGTAGGCAGTTCATGGCTCGCCCATCGGGAGGAAACACGGTGCCAATCAGCTCATTGGCCCACATACCGTCAGCCAGCTCGCACACCCAACTGTCGCCAATTCCCGGCAAAATCAGGGCCGAAGTATCCGCGCGGGCCACTTCACGTATTCGTTTAGTGATCAGACCTAGGGCGTCTTCCTCATCGGCGCCAGAAAGCAGCGTGCTAGTTAGCTCCTGCGAGACACTCATCCACTGAGTGCGTTCATTGGCCACCCGGTACAGGCGGGCATTATCAATGGCCACAGCCGCCGCACGCGCCAACATAGAGACGGTAGCGGCGTCACTAGTAACAAACCCGCCAGGCTTATCGCATAGATAAATCTGGCCAAAGATTTGGCTGTGCACCTGCAAAGGCACGGTTAGCAGTGAGCCGGGCCCTTCACCCTCAATGGCGCCGGTAAAGGCGCTAGCAATTGAGAGGTTATTGCGGATAATGGCGCCCGAATCGATTAGGGTGCCCGCCTGCTGGGGGTTTAGCTGGTTGGGGCCCTGCACCGATTCATAAGCTAGCTGCACCGGCGAAGCCGTGGGCACGCCGGAGTTAACCATGGGCCCAAAGGGGTTGTTTTGGTTATGCACCGCAATAGTGCCCCAGGCGGCCCCGGTTAGCTGGCAAGCGGAGGTGACAAAACGTTGCAGGGCGTCACGTACTTTTAGCGAGCTGGTTAGATCTAAGGCGGCTACCATTAGATCCAGGGTGCGTGCATCTAGATCTGCGGCGGTACCTAGCCCCAGGTCAGTTAGGGCCCGGGTGGAGCGCATCCGGTTGGAGTGTACAGTGAAGGCGTTTACCTCACCGTTTTCGACGGCGACCGTAGCCGAGGAGTAGGTGGAAACCCTGGGGGTTAGGGGAGAGGGGATATCAATATCGCCCAGTGGGTCATCATCTGGCACTCCGGGAAATTGGAAGGTGTCACTCATCGCTGCTCTCCTCTTGCGCTAGAGCCCAAGCGTATTCGTTGCTGGTAGCTAGTAGCTGGCTGTGGCTGCCACGGGCAACAATGCGGGCACTTTGGTTTTCTTTGCCTAGCAGCACTACTTCATCAGCGCTGGCCAAAGCGCTTAGACGGTGGGTTACTAGCACAATAGCGCGCTTAGAGTCGGCTTGTAATAGGTCGGTGATTAGGGCGTCGGCGGTGGCTGGGTCTAGGTGCTCGCCGGGCTCATCTAGTAGCAGGATGCGCGCAGGGCTGGCTAGGGCACGGGCCAGTAAGAGTCGACGGCGCTCCCCACCGGAAATACTGGTGGCACCTGAACCCAAGACAGTGTCTAGTCCTTTAGGTAGCTGGGTTAGCCAAGCGCCTAAACCTACCTGTTCTAGCAGCTCATAAGCCTGTTCAGCAGTGATATCACCCTTGGCTACGCGCAGGTTTTCTAGCACTGAGGTGTTAAAAATATGAGCGTCTTCGGCAGTTAGACTCACATAAGCGGCAGCTTGCTGACGTGGGGCCCCATACAGTGGCTGCCAAGTGTTTTGGCTAGTTAGCACCTCGACGCTTCCTTGGGCACTAGGTAGGATCCCGGCCAGGGTGTACAGCAGGGTGGTTTTACCAATCCCAGAAGAGCCCACAATAGCCAGTGACTGTCCCGGTTTAACTTCCAGATCAATACCTTGACTGATAATGGGGCCTCCGGGCCAAGCAGTAGCCAGGTTACGGGCGCGCAGGCTTAGCTCAGCGCCGGGCGCAGCTAGCTCATGGCTTGGCTCATCAGCTGCCTGGCGGGCCTGGTCAACTAGATCCATCACGCGCGTAGCGGCCTGGGCGGAAACAATCAGCTGGGTGCTGGCTGGCCCAAGCGGGGCGGTGGCCTCAAAAGCAGCCAGAGGTGTAAGCGTGATAACCGCCAGCATCACCGGGTTTAGGTTGCCGGCGGTCACGGCCGGGCTACCAACCAAAATCGCCCCAATTACGGCGCTCAAGGTGGCGGCGATATCAATGGCGGCGGCCAGAGCGCGGGGGCGGGCGGCGCTGTCTTTAAGGGCAATAATGCGCTGCTCAATTTGGGCTAGCTCATTTTGGGCGGTTTCCATAGTGCCGTTAATGCGCAGTTCGTCAGCGTTTTCTAGGAGGTTAAGGGTGGCATTTGCCAGCTGCGTGTCAGCTATACGCCGTGCATCTAGGGCCCGGCGGGTGGCCCGCATGGTTACTAGGGGAGCACCAATACCGCTGATAGCTAGACATAGGGCCAAAATCAAGGCGGCAGGGGGGTAGATAAAGGCGATAGCCACCACCGTAAGTAAACTGCTCACCAGCGCCACCGCAGCGGGCAGGTAGGCACGCACCACCAGGTCGCCGACGGCGTCGATATCAGCTCCCATGCGGGCTAGCACATCCCCACGGCGCAGAGAGGCCACCACGTCAGCGCGTGAGCCAGCTAGGGCCTGATAAACCCGGGTACGTAGCCCATTCATGCCGCGCAGCGCCGTGTCGTGGCTGATTAGGCGTTCCACATAGCGTAAAACTGCGCGGGAAATACCAAATAGGCGCACCATTACGGGCGCCACCCCCAGCATAACCACATCGGGGTGCTGGCTGGCGCGGGCAATTAGCCAGGCAGCCACCGCACTTAAGGCAATGACGCTAGCTAAACCAGCGCTACCGGTAAGCACTGAAGCCCAAAACCGGCCCCGGTTAAGCCCTAGCAGGCGCAGGCAGTGGCGTAGGCTGGAGCGTTCTTGACTACTTAGAAACACCATATTCACTTAAGCCTCCTGCGCGGCTAGCGCCTGGGCGCACACCTCAATGACATTGTCGGCAATGTTTATAAGTGCCTGACGGTGAGCAATAACCACCACAGTGGAGCCGGCTGCACGCAGCTGCAGCACTGCCTGCACAATCTGATTTTCACTGATGGCATCCAGGTGGGCGCTGGGTTCATCAAGCAACACCAGGGCGCTGGGGTTGACTAGGGCCCGGGTTAACGCCAGGCGCTGACGTTGACCCACACTTAAACCCACCCCGCCTTGACCTAGCTGGGTGTCCCAGCCTTGGGGTAGGGCGGCTACGACGGCGTCGAAACCGGTTACCTGCGCCGCCTTTTCCAGCTCGGCTTGGCTGCACGCGCCGGCGCTAAGCAGATACTGACGCACTGAGCCGGGCAAAATCGCCGGATGCTGGCTCACCCAGGTTAGTTGCTGCCACCAGGAGTTAAGCTCTACTTCACGCAAATCCAAGCTGGCGCCGTCGCTGCGTAAATTAACTTGGCCGCTAGTGGGGGGCACTAGGCCCATTAACACCTGGGCGGTGGTGGTTTTACCGGCGCCAGATTTACCTACCAGCACATGGATTTTTCCCGGCTCTAAGCGGGCCGATAGCTCGGCGGGAGCATAGGCACCTCGGGCTTTAACCGAAAGATTACTGATTTCAATAGTGGTTTGGCTCAGCTGCGGGGCTGCTTGGCTGCCTTGGTGGTGGGTGCGTTCAATGATTTCAAAAGCCTGCTCGGCGGCGGCCACGCCATTAGCTGAGGCGTGGAAGTGGAAACCTACCTGACGCAGGGGCTGATAAACCTCGGGCGCAATCATGATTACCAGCAGGGCAGTAGCTAAATCCAGGCGCCCATATAGCAGGCGGAAACCCACTTCAACGGCCACAATCGCTACCGACAGGGTGGTGATAAATTCCAGCACGGCGCCAGAGAGGAAAGCTACCCGCAAAGTAGCCATAGTGGTGGCGTTGTAGGCCTTGCCAAGCTGATAGATGCGTTTGCTTGAACCTTGGGCGCGCCCTAAGGCCTTAAGGGTGGGCAATCCGGAAGTCAAATCTAAAACCTGGGCGCCTAGGCGCTGCATGGCGGCTAGACGCTCATTGGAGTATTGGGAGGTGAGCTTGCCGATCAGGATCATAAAAATAGGGATCAGCGGGATGGTGGCCACTACCGCAATGGCGGAGGGGATGTCCTGGGTGAACATCACTAGAGCCGTGGCCGGGGTGACTGTGGCCGCCAGCAGTAACTGGGGCAGGTAGCGGGTGAAGTAGGGTTCTAGATCATCTAGGCCGCGTGTAGCCAAGGTGGCGCTCTGGGAGGTGTTGGTTGAGCGCCAACGCGGGCCGGCGGCAATGGCCTGCTCTAATACGAGCTTGCGTAGCTGCACCACAGTTTGTGTGGCCGCGCGGTGGGCGCGTGACTCTTGCAGGTAGGTGATTACTACGCGCACAACTAGCACCCCCGACAACAGGGCCAGCGGCAGGGCCAGCGTGTTTAAGGACTGCTTTGAGGTGATCACGGGGGCAATGACGTAGGCAATCAAAGCAGCTTGGCTAACTATGGCAGCGGCGGTTAGAAAACCGGTGACTGCGGTGAAAATAATGTAGCTGCGAGCCGCTTTAGCGTAGCGCGCCAGGCGTGGGTCCAAAGGCTTCACAAGGCCAGTCTAGCGAGGATATTCAAATAGTTTGATTTAGGAAAAAAGTCTGGTGGCGGGCAACCACAAGCAGGTTGCCCGCCACCAGCGCTTTGCTAAACAGCAATCAGTGGTGACTACTGATCTTGTTGATCAGCAGGCCAAGTGATCAGTAAGCCAAGCCCACCGGCTTAGCGGAGTTGTCGCGCACCTTAACCGGGTCTAGGCCGGCATTGGGGTCAATCTTTTCAGCGTTGATGCGCTTGGCGAAGACCTTGTAGCTCCAAATGGTGTACACCAGCACCACGGGTACGAATACCACGGCGGCAATGGTCATAATCAGCAAGGTCACGTCGGCGCTAGCCCCCTGAGAGATAGTCAGCGAGTAAGCCGGGTTGACGGAAGAACGCATGATGTCGGGGGTGATAGCTAGGAAGATGAACACCACGGCAAAGGCGATGGCGCCAAAGTGGGTGGCAAAAGCCAGGCCCTGACGCCCACGCAGGTTCAGGTACAAGGAAGCCACCAGGAACAGGGCAGCCAGTACCAGTCCAATCCAAGAGGCGGGGGTGGCAGAGTAGGCCAGCTGAGCCCACAGCGCCCATAGGGCGGTGAGCACGGTGGAGACCACACCCAGCTTCAGGGCCAGGGCGGAGCAACGCTTGGACAGGTCGCCAGCGGTCTTTAGGGCCGCGAACAGGGCCCCGTGGGTCAAGAACAGCGAGCAGGTAACCAAACCGCCCAGCAGGGTGAAGGGGGTGATTAGGCTCCAGAAGCCACCGGTGATTTCGTGGGAGGCGCCCGGAATCAGGGTGCCGGCGCTCTGGGCGGCCAGGGCCTCAGAGACGGGCACAACCTTGCGGCTGGCAACCTCAACTACCTCAATGTGCATACCCTGCACCAGGTTGGCGAAGGCCGCACCCCACAAGATGGCGGGCAGCCAGGCGCTTATGGTGTGGGCCCAGTCCCAGCGAGCACGCCAGGTGTCAGAGTTGATCTTGCCGCGCCACTCAATAGCGCAGACACGCACGATCAGGGCCAGCAGGATCAGGAACAGAACTAGGTAGGCTCCAGAAAAGAGCGTGCCATACCACTCGGGGAAGGCAGCGAAGGTGGCACCACCAGCGGTGAGTAGCCAAACCTCGTTACCGTCCCAGTGGGGGCCGATAGTGCCTAGTAGAGCGCGGCGTTCGCGCTCATCTTTGGCCACAAACTTGTAGATCATGCCCACCCCAAAGCCGAAGCCTTCTAGGGTCAGGTAGCCGATCCACAAAACAGCGATCAGGATGAACCAGAGAACAGATAACGTCATTTTGTCTTACTTCCTTGTATTTATCAGTACTGGAAGGTCAGCTCGGCGTCGTCGGCCGGTTTGTCAGCTACCGGGGTGCGTACGCCTTCACGCACATAGCGACGCAGGAGCATAAACCAAACCACGCCCAGAGCGGCATAGAGCAGGGTGAATACGACCATACTGGTCAATACGGAAGCGGAAGAGACTACCGTGGATACACCGTTCTGGGTGAGCATGTATACCCAGGTGGTGGGGTCGTCAGGGCGTACCGTGGCCAGGTTGGGGGCTACTACCCAAGGCTGACGGCCAATTTCGGTGAAGATCCAACCGAAGCTGGCGCCCAGGAAGGGCAGGGTCACACTCCACAGGGCCAGCGTGCCCAGCTTGCGGTTAGCAATGAGCTTGTTGGCGCGGGTCAGGTACAGCACCACCAGGGCCAGCAAGATGGATAGCGAGCCGGTGCCGATCATCAGACGGAAGGTCCAGAAGGTGGTCATGACGTCGGGGGTGTAGTTGATCTTGGAGCCGTCGGCAGCGGTGCTACCAAAGCGCTGCTCCATGTCCTTTTGAGCGTCGTCCAAGCCGGTCATACGGGCGTTGAAGTCGTTGGTGGCCATGAAGGAGTAGACCTTGGGGATCTCAATGATGCGGGTGGGGCCGCCGTTGGCAGAGCAGTCACCGAAGGCAGCTACGGTAAAGCCGGCGCCTTCCTGACTCTGGCATAGGGCCTCGGCGGCGGCGAACTTGGCAGGCTGGTATTCAGCAATCTGCTGGCCCTGCCAGTGACCGGTGCCCAGTACCCCAATACCGGCGATTAGTGCGAAGTAGGCGCCAAAGCGAGCGCCGCGACGCCACAACTCAGTGGCCTCAAACTTCTGCTCGGCACGCACTGCGCGCACCATCCACCAGATGGAAATGCCCATAACCGTAGCGCCAGCAACCAGCAGGGCGGTGGTCACTACGTGCAGGTAGGTGGCCCAGGTTAGGGGAGAGGTCAGTACCTCGAAGAAGCCGCCAATACCGTCAAGCTCGGCGCGGCCGGTCTTGGGGTTAACGACGGCGCCTACCGGGTGCTGCATCCAGGAGTTAGCGGCCAAAATGAATAGGGCGGAGAGGTTAACACCTAGCGCCACCATCCAGATGCACAGGTTGTGCAGTTTCTTGCTCAGGCGGTCCCAGCCGAAAATCCACACGCCCATGAAGGTGGATTCCATGAAGAAGGCCAGCAGGGCCTCGAAGGCTAGCGGGGCACCAAAGATGTTGCCTACAAAGCGAGAGTATTCAGACCAGTTCATACCGAACTGGAATTCCTGCACGATACCGGTGGCCACACCGAGTGCGAAGTTAATGATGAATACCTTGCCGAAGAACTTGGTAAGAGTTAGCCACTGCTCGTTACCGGTCTTGAGCCAAGCGGTTTCCATGAGTGCTACCAGCGGTGCTAGACCGATGGTGAGTGGAACCAGAACGAAGTGATAGACGGTCGTGATCCCGAACTGCCAGCGGGCTAGGTCCAGACTGTCGAGCGCCATTGCGGTGGTCACAAGCGCTACCTTTCTTGGTACTAATGATTAAATCTTGAGTTTTTAGCTGTAGGGCCAAATTTAGCCGTGGGGCCAAAACACTTCGCCGTAAGTGTACGTCTAAGCCTGACGCACTGTCATGAAGAAGTGGGACTTTTTGACTAAGAGTGCAAATGACTCAAGTGAATTTGTTTACCCTTGCAAAATACCTGGGACATACGTCCCTACTGGTTGGAGTGGGTTTAGCTGTTTCTGACTTAAGTCCTGTTTTTGTGCTCTCCCTAAGCTAGCTTCGACACGCCCGAAAAACACTCAGGCCCTGCTTGGGGCTATTGAGGCCAACAGTAAAAACTGGCTATCTGTGACGCCTCTACCAGGTTTTAGTGCCATGGGTGTGGAATAATTCTCTAAGAGCTCCGCTTACGTACCAGCGCGCTCTCCGCCTGCCCTGCGCTCGCCAAACTGCTTTTGCGCCGCATATGTTCGTCGCTGCAAAGCCCGGCTAGAATGCGCACTGCGGCGGCCCTGACATCCCATAAGGGATGCTCCTAGACTTTCCGCCCACTGCGGCGACGACCCGACCAGCTTGGGGTAGGTGCGAACCTGGGCTGCGTCACTTTGGAGAAAATAATGGCTGACTCCACTTTTAGTGCTGCTGAGGAACCCCAGGAAGTCCCCAGTGCGCCTGCTTCTTTCGGCTCCCTACTATTTCAGGCCCCAGATTTTTCTGCAGTGCGTAAGCGCCCGGTAGTAGAGGCTGATTCTGCTGAAAACGACGACGACGCCCCCCGCACCCCGCGCGCGAGCGTTAAGTCCCGTAAAACTCGCCACCGTGACGAACGTACTAGTCACCAAAAGCGCGTCGAAGTAACCGACGAAGAAAGCGAAGAAACTCAGGACGAAAGTACTGATGTAAATACGGCTGAAGAAGACGATGAAAGCGGCCGTAAGTCCGTGCGCCGTCGTCGTGGCGGACGCGGACGCCGCTCACGCGTGCGCGAAGAGGAAGAAGAGGAAGAAGAGACCACTACTAGCGCTTCCAGTCCTGAAGAGGCTGAAGCTGACGCGCAGGCCAGTGAAGAAAGCAGCGAAGAGGAAGAAGGCGGAGAGTCCGGCTCGTTGCGCCGTCGCCGTCGCCGCCGTACCCGCACCCGCTCAGATGAAGCCCGCGACGTTAAAGACGAAGTTACCGCCCTTAAAGGCTCTACCCGCCTAGAAGCCAAGCGCCAACGCCGCCGTGAAGGACGCGCCGCCGGACGCCGTCGCCCCATCGTGACCGAAGCAGAATTCCTGGCCCGCCGCGAAAGCGTGGACCGCCAGATGATCGTGCGCGAAAAAGACGGCCTCAACCAGATCGCCGTACTTGAAGACGACATGCTGGTAGAGCACTACGTAGCCCGCCACACCCAAACCTCAATGGTGGGCAATGTCTACATTGGGCGCGTACAAAACGTGCTGCCCTCCATGGAAGCCGCCTTCGTTGACCTAGGCAAGGGCCGCAACGCCGTGCTTTACGCCGGTGAAGTTAACTGGGACGCCGCTGGCCTAGAAGGCAAGCCCCGCCGCATCGAAGACGCCCTCAAGAGCGGCGACACGGTAGTAGTGCAGGTAACCAAGGACCCCATTGGTCATAAGGGCGCGCGCCTAACTAGTCAGATTACCCTGGCCGGACGCCACCTGGTGCTAGTGCCCGGGGCCTCCATGACCGGCATTTCACGCAAGCTACCCGACACTGAGCGCGGCCGCCTAAAGCGCATCTTGAAGCAGGTTGTGCCCGCCGGACATGGTGTAATTGTGCGCACCGCCGCTGAGGGCGCTACTGAAGAGCAGCTAGCCGCTGATGTGCAGCGCCTAACCGCCCAGTGGGAGCAGATCCAAAAGAAGGTGCAAGCCGTTAACCGTGGCTCAGGCAAAGCCCCGCTGCTACTAAAGGGTGAACCGGAGCTGGCTTTGCGCGTGGTGCGTGACGTCTTTAGTGAAGACTTCCGCAAGCTGATCGTTTCGGGTTCTAAAGCCTGGCAAACCATTAGCGAATATGTCACTGAGCTTAGCCCTGAGCTAGCTGACCGCCTAGAGCACTGGGTTTCTCCGGTGGATGTGTTCACCACCTACCGGGTAGAGGAGCAGCTAGCTAAGGCTTTTGATCGCAAGGTGTGGCTGCCCAGTGGCGGTACCTTAGTAATTGACCGCACTGAAGCCATGACGGTTATTGACGTCAATACCGGCCGCTTCACCGGCGCGGGCGGCACCCTAGAGGAGACCGTCACCCGCAACAACCTGGAAGCAGCTGAGGAGATTGTGCGTCAGCTGCGTCTGCGCGACATCGGCGGCATGGTGGTAATCGACTTTGTGGATATGGTGCTTGAGTCCAACCGGGACCTGGTGCTGCGCCGCCTAATCGAATGCCTGGGCCGCGACCGTACCCGCCACCAGGTCACTGAAGTAACCAGCTTGGGGCTGGTACAGATGACCCGTAAACGCGTGGGGCAGGGGCTAGTAGAGGCCTTCTCGACGCCGTGTGAGCACTGCAATGGGCGTGGCTTTATCGTCCACGACGCCCCGGTGGAAAACCAGGTGGTGGACATGTCTATGTCTGCCTCAGTCCATGCAGATAGCGGTAAACGCCGTCGTAAGCAGCGTAAGGATGAAGAGCCGCGCCGTAAGAATGACTCAGCCAGTGAGTCTGCTGCGGCCAGCGTGGCCGATGAGTCTGAGCGCGACAATGTGCGCAACGCTCTAGCCCAGATTGCTACCGCCGCCGAGCGGGCTCACGAGAGTGGGGCTAACGAGGCGCCGCGTGAAACCGTACGCTTACCGCGCCGGGTGCGCCGTTCGGGCCAGTTTGTGCAGAGCGCTGCGCCGGCTGACTTTATGGAGCTTTTACAGCCGCAGCAGGCTCACGACGAGGCTGCCAACGCTACTGCTCACGACGACGCTGGCGCCCCTAGTGATGCTGATGCCCCAGACGCCGCAGCTAGCGACACCGATGAGGCTCAGGCGTCGGCTGACGCGCCACTAGAGCCGGCAGCCGGCCAGGAGGAGGTAACCGGACAGGCGTCCGCAAGCGCCGAGGTAGCTGAGCAGTCACACGCAGCTACCGAGGTAGCCCAGCCGCGCCCACGCCGTCGGGCTGTGCGTCGCGCTGCTAGTGCCCCCGATGTAAGCGTCACCCCCGAGCAGGCCCCGGCCGCCCCGGCCCAGAGGCAGACTATTTCCGGAGGTGGATCGGTAGTTTCTAGTGCCGACACGGTGCTAGAAACTATGCGTCGCCCGCGCCGTCGGGCAGCTAGCTCTGGGGTGGTGGCACCGGCACAAACTGAAACCGGTGCGCAAGACCACACTGAAGAATAGCGAAAACAGGTTGGCGCAACGCCCCTTCGTCACGTAGAGTTGACCGTCGGTGCGTTGCGCACCGTTTGCCAGAAAGTGCCAAGTTGGCTTAGTAGCTACGGGGCGCTTAAAACGACTAAAAGAGATGAGCATCAACGTGGTCTACGCGATCGTCAAGGCTGGTGGCCGTCAGGAGAAGGTCTCCGTCGGCGACGTCGTCGTTGTCGACAAGCTTGCCGGTGAGATCGGCGACGAGGTAACCCTCGCCCCCCTACTCCTGGTGGATGGCGACAAGGTGACCTCGGACGCTGCTGGCCTAGCCGAGGTATCCGTTCGCGCCGAAATCGTCGGCGACGAGAAGGGTCCTAAGATCAACATCCTCAAGTTCAAGAACAAGACCGGTTACCGTAAGCGTCAGGGCCACCGCGCCAAACTGACCGCCGTCAAGGTTACCGCAATCGCCTGATCTTGCCCTATATCGGCATCGATTAGTCTTAGCAGAAAAGAGGATTAGGAAATGGCACACAAGAAGGGTCTGGGTTCCTCCCGCAACGGCCGTGACTCGAACGCACAGTACCTGGGCGTTAAGCGCTACGGCGGCCAGTTTGTTAAGGCCGGAGAGATTATCGTGCGTCAGCGCGGCACTCACTTCCACCCTGGTGTAAACGTAGGCCGCGGTAACGATGACACCCTGTTCGCTACCGCAGCTGGCAGTGTCGAGTTCGGCACCCACCACGGTCGTAAGGTCGTCAACGTCCTAGTTGAGGCCTGAGACCAGCGACTAAACGTCATGTGAGGGCGGTTCGGCGCGATGCCGGCCGCCCTTGCGTCATATCTACGCCCGCAACTGATACCTAGGAGAGATCATGGCCAGTTTTGTTGATCGCGTGGTTTTGCACGTTGCCGGTGGTGACGGCGGCCATGGTTGCACCTCGATTCACCGTGAAAAGTTCAAGCCCCTGGCTGGCCCTGATGGTGGCGACGGCGGTCACGGTGGTTCGGTTATTTTGCGGGTAGATCCCTCGGTCACCACCCTGCTTAGCTACCACCGCAGCCCTCACCGTAGCGCTGCCAGTGGCACCCCGGGTATGGGGGACTGGCGGCGCGGCGAAAACGGCGCTGATGTAATCTTGCCGGTGCCTGAAGGTACGGTTGTTAAAGACACTGACGGCACTGTAATCGCTGACTTGGTTGAGCAGGGAGCGCAGCTGGTAGTGGCGGAAGGCGGCGCCGGCGGGCGTGGTAACTTCTCGCTAGCTTCCTCTAAGCGGCGCGCCCCGGGCTTCCACCTGCTGGGGCTGCCCGGTGAGAAAAAAGATGTGGTGCTTGAGCTAAAGTCCATCGCTGACGTGGCTTTAGTGGGTTACCCCAGCGCTGGTAAATCCTCCCTGATTGCAGCTATGAGCGCGGCGCGCCCCAAGATTGCCGACTATCCCTTCACTACTTTGGTACCTAACCTAGGCGTGGTTGAGGCTGGCTCTAGCCGCTATACCATTGCGGATGTGCCCGGGCTGATCCCTGGCGCCAGTGAAGGCAAGGGCTTGGGCCTGGAGTTTTTGCGCCACATTGAGCGCTGCGCGGTGATTGTGCATGTGCTTGACGCGGCCACGCTGGAATCTGACCGCGATCCGCTACACGATCTTGAGGTTATTGAAGCTGAGCTGGCTACCTACTCCCAGCGCCTAGCTGATGATGGCAGTGCCACCGGCCGTCTGCCGCTGATGAGCCGTCCGCGCGTGATTGTGGTTAACAAGGTGGATATGCCTGACGGCGCCGCCATGGCGGAAATGATGCATGATGAGCTGTTAGAGCGCGGCTGGCCGGTGTTTGAAGTCAGTGCGTTAACCCGTAAGGGCCTACGTGAACTGTCCTATGCGCTAGCGGACCTGGTAGAGCAAGACCGCCAGCAGCTGCAAGAGGCACAGAGCGAGCCGGTGCGCCCGGTTATTACCCCGGCCCCGGTAGGACGGCGTAAGAATGAGCCCATTGCCACCATCAAGCTGGTTAACCACCCCCAGGAGGGCAAGGTTTATCAGGTGCGCGGCCAAAAGCCTGAACGCTGGGTGCTGCAAACTGACTTCACTAACAATGAGGCCGTGGGCTACCTAGCTGACCGCCTGGCTATTGCTGGCGTGGAAGATGAGCTGCTCAAGGCCGGGGCACAGGGTGGAGACACGGTGCTTATCGGTGATTTAAGCGACGGCGTCATCTTCACGTGGGAGCCCACCCTCACGGCCGGGGCTGAGCTGCTGGGCCAGCGCGGAACGGATGTGCGCGTGGAGGACTACCACCGCCGTACCAACGAGCAGCGCCGAGCTGAATATAAAGAACGTATGGACGCGAAAGAAGCTGCCCGCGCAGCCCTGCGTGAAGAAGCAGCCCAGGGTCTGTGGACCGACCCGGATCTGTAAACCGAATCTATCAACCAGATAACTCTGTCAGGCAAAGATCTGACAACATATGTGACGTGCTAGCACCGTGTTAGCGGAGCGGCCTTAATCGCGCTGGTCGCCCCACTAACGGTGCTGCGCACCCGGACGATTTTTGGGCATATCGCCTGGTGAGGTGGGGTAGGACGCCTTTGTCTTACCCCGGCGAATCCAGCTTATATGTGTCAATCGTTTAGCATGTTTACTTAAAATCTCACACCGTCTCGATTTGCCTTGAAGCGATGCAATTGGTTAGTTAGCAGCCCTTACAGCCATAATAAAAGCAGTACTTCCGAGCATTATGAGGACGCGATGCCGTTTAAATATGCACGCACCGCCGGTGTGGCCATAATACTTGCCGCCATAGTTTATTCCACCTGGCTGTTGTCTGGTCTGCTGGGCTCGCATTTGAGTTGGGTTAACGCCTACGCATCTGAATTGGCTGCTAGTGGCCAGCCCACCGCTAAGGTCACTCGTATTGGCGACGGCGTAGCCTCACTGCTGGTTAGCGGCACCGGCATGGTAGGGCTTAACAACCTGGGTAGAAACGTTCACTGGCGCAAACTTAACCGCTGGGGCAGGCGCTGCGCCCTGCTGGGATTTGGGGGACTGGTGCTGATCGGGTTGGCCACCATTGTGGACGTTAGTTTTCCAATGCAATGCGCGGTGTCTTTAGACAGTTGCAAGGCGCAGCTAGCACACTCCACCAGTTGGGTGCACCGGGTTCATGAAGGCTCCTCGATTGTGGTGGGAGGAGCCTGGATCGCCGCCGGCGTGGGCTTAACCGGCCTACTGAGCCCACGCAGCGGCCTAAAGCTACACAAAATTATGCCGGCTAGTCGTTACCTAACCGGCATAATGACAGCGGCAAGTGCCTTCTATGCGATTACCGCCGCCGTGCTAGAAGTACTTCAGCGTTACAGCGGTATTGCCCAAAGAGTGCACCTGACTATCTTATTTGTGTGGATGGTGGTGTTTGGGCTTGAGCTAATCATTAGTCCCAAACGCTGGCGCAAGCTTAGGCGCGCACTTAGATAAAGCGCGCGCCTAAACGTCTTTAATCCACATCCATCCAGCAGCTACCCATAGGCTCAAGCTCAACCTGCCAGGTTTGGCCCTGGCCGCATACGCTGGTGTTAACCGCCTGGTAGGAGTTGTTGGTCACCAAGAACCGGCGTACCTGCGGATACCAAGCCACTTCAGTGGCTGGGTGGCTGGTGTGCCACTGCTCAATGAGGTCTTGACGGTTAGCCGCCCAATACAGGGCGCGCTGCAGGGTGCGGCTGTTTACATAGGAGTAGGGCAGACCCGAGAAATACACGGCGCGCCCGGCTCCATAGTGGTTAACCGCCAGCTGTACGCTGCCCTCTTTTAACCGCAGGATCTGCGCGCTGGTAGCAAATACATCCCCACCAGCGCCTTCGCCGTCGTCGAAAACCGGGTCTAAATCAGCGCTAACGTAATGCTCAGAAGTAACCACCGGGTAGCGGTCAGTAGACAGTGACAAGGACTGCTCACGATCCACCCCCAAAACGTCACTGAGCTGCAAGAAAGCCCCACCCTTGGGATAGGCACTAGGCTCACCCACACCAATGAAACCGCCACCAGCGGCCACCCAGGCACGAATAATTTCACTCAGACGCGGATCATCCCAAGCCTGAGCCCCAGAAAAAGCGGTCCCAGCAGCGCCGGCATTGATCAGCACCCCAATATTGCTAGGCACGCCCTGGTCCAAAACCTCGCTGAAGGAGAGGAACTCCACCTCAAAAGGCAAACCAGCCAAGGCCTCAACCACACCCACATAGGAGTAGCAGGCCTTATACCACAGTGCGTGGGCCACCATATGGGTTTGCCAACTGCGCAGCTTACCCCAGGCATTCAAAATCCCCACCTTAAAGGGGGCGTTAGCCGGTAAGTTACCGCCGGAAAACTCGTGAATGTCACGGAACTCCTGGCAGATCTGGGCAATGCGCTCAACGAACTCAGGAAACTCCAGGGCCAGCGAAACATAGCCGCCATAGCCCATCCGGTCTAGCGGGCGGCGCACAATAGCGCGCCGTGAAGTTAACCAAGAATCATTAGCCTGCCCCACCGGGTCTCCGCCCTCGTGGTTGAACACGTCAGGGAAGAAGTAGGGCAAGAAACGCACCTCGGTGTATTTAACCCCGGGAATATCGCTGATCAGGCGGGTAGTGGCGGCGCTACCGGCGCTACCAACCACCGCATCTAGCCCGATTGAGGGGAAATACTTGCCGTAAGGCTCGGTACCAATCCAGTTATCACCCAGGAACATCATGGCTTCGCGCCCATTAGCGTGGGCAATATCCACCAGTTCTTTGGCCTTGGCGGCCACAAACCTGGAAGTGAAATCAATCCAGTCTAGGAACTGGGGGCTGGGGGAGCGGAAGGGGCAGTTGTAGTAGCCGGCGTCGACAAAATCTTCAGCCCGCAGCGCATAGCCGTATTCAGCCTCAAAAGCGTCCAAAGCTTCAGGTGAGACGGAGGCAGAGTAGCCAAACCAGTCCACAAACTTTTCTTTACCGCTCTCGTTAAACACCAGCGTGAAGTGGTAGAAGAAAGTGGTAAAACGCACCACATCCACTTCCGGGTGGGCCTTCAGCCAGTCGGTCAGGGCCTGGCGGGTGTGTTCCCACACCGGGTGTTTGCGTGCGTCATAAGGGCGCTCTTTGACGCGGGTGGGGTCATCTTGCCAATTGTTGGTGATGTAGTTGTACATCTGGGTGGAGTCCCATAGCTGATCAGCTAGGAAAGCCACAGTGTATTCATGCCAAGGCGTGGGCTGGGGGATAGTTACCACCCCGCGCTGCTGATCTAGCTGCCAGTCTTCTACGGGCACTAGCTGGCCAGTGGTGCGGTCAGTTACCTCCCAAAAACGCTCATAGCGCTCATAGTGCGGGGCGAACTGGTCACGGAAATAGCCCTCCATGACGTCAATTTCTAGGGCAGTGGCGCCTAAAGCGGTGTGGCGGGCAGAAAGTAGGTATTGGTTAACCAAAGTTTGGGGATGAGCCAACGCAAATTCTTGATCGCCACGGGCAGGGAAGTAGGTGGAGTAAACCTTGTCCACCAGTTCAGAGGCGATTTCAGGGAGCCAAGTGCCGTCAGAGTTACGTACGGCATCTGCACCTAAAACAGTGCAAAGGGTGCGGATTTGTTCATCAATGCCCTCTTGGATGGGCATGGTGACACGACCGGTAGTGCGCGGGGCGGGGGGCATGGTCATTGCAGACTTCCTCGGCAGCAGTTGCACAGCTAAGCTAATGCACCAGGCACCAACCAAGCTGTGTTCGATTATGTTGGGGTAGGGGAGAAAATGTTTCCCTTAAACAATCATAGTCTCTACCCCGGCGGCTTTGATCCACGCCAGCGTGTCCTCATCCACACCGCAGTCGGTGATCAGCAGGTCAATCTGTGACAGCTTACGGATCAATGCAAAGGCACTAGTGCCCAGCTTCGAGTGGTCACTAACAGCCACCACCGTCTCAGCCGCATCAGCCAAGGCCGCGTTAATGGCTGCCTCACCCTCATGGGAAGCGTAGGCCCCGCGCGGGCCTAGAGCCTCGACCCCTAAAAACAAGGTGTTGATGTAAATATCGGGCAAAATACGCTGTGCCAGGGGGCCTACCAGCTCATATGACTGAGGACGAGGCACTCCGCCGGTCATCACTACCCGCACATGCGAGCGCACAGTCAGCTCATAACCAATATTGACCGCATTAGTAACCACCGTAACTTGCGGTACTTCCAAAGTGGGTTCAGGTGCATGTAAGGCCAGTTCACGGGCAATCTCAGTGGTGGTAGTGCCCCCATTAAGGGCAATAGTTTGGCCCGGCTCAACCAGTTTGGCGGCAGCGTGAGCAATACGTGTCTTTTCCTCAGACATGCGTGTAGTGCGGTAACGCAAAGGCAGCTCTGAAGAAGTAGGGTTGGCGCTAGCCCCACCGCGAGTGCGGGTAACTAACTGTTGGCTGGCCAGTAAATCCAGATCGCGCCGGGCGGTTGCGGCGGAAACCCCCAGCTGAGAGACGACGTCGTCAATATGCACGCTGCCGGCTTCCAGAACCATAGCCAGTAGCTCGCTAAGCCGATCATGCCTGGTCATTACTGCCTCCCGTAATACGTGTCAGATTGCCAGTGTAGGCCGCGAAACTGTAGGAAAACTTGGTTAATACCCCCATAAGGATAGGCTATTTATATTAATTCATGGCAGTATGTAGGCATGGAAAAAACAGGGCGAGCACCACGCATAGGCATTATGGGTGGCACTTTCGACCCGATTCACCATGGCCACTTGGTGGCTGCAAGCGAAGTGCAAGACGCCTTTGAGCTTGATGAAGTGATTTTCGTTCCCACAGCTTCCCAACCCTTTAAACGTGACCGTCGCGTCTCTGCTGCCGAGCATCGCTACTTGATGACAGTTATCGCTACGGCCTCTAACCCGCGCTTTACTGTGTCCAGGGTGGATATTGATCGTGGCGGGACTACCTACACTGTGGATACTTTGCGTGATATTGCCGCACTTTATCCAGGCACGGAGTTGTTCTTCATCACTGGCGCAGATGCGTTGGCGCAGATTTTTTCTTGGAAAGACGCCGATAAACTATTCGAGCTTGCACATATGGTGGGGGTCACCCGTCCGGGACATGTGTTAGACAAGACCGGACTGCCAGATAGCGTGCAACTGGTTGAGGTGCCAGCTATGGCCATCTCCTCAACAGCATGTCGTGAAAGAGTTAAACGCGCCGCGCCGGTGTGGTACCTGGTACCAGACGGCGTAGTGCAATACATTCGTAAATATGGCCTTTATAGAAGTGGACAGCGCCGCAGTGCAACCACTTCAATGACCGCCAATGTAGCCCAAGGACAAACCGGCAGGAAGGATAGCGAAAGTGACTGACGCGCCTCAAAACGGAGCTGCCCGCCCAATGTCTCGGCGAGCACGCCGCGAAGCGGAGCGCTCAGCGGAGCGTGAAGCCTTCCTAACCGGCCAGCAGCCCCTGTTAACTCGTCGCGAAATGCGTCGCCTGCGTGAAGAACAAGAAGCTTTACGTGAGGCAGTGGCCTCAGGCGAATTAACTGCCGATGAGGCTCAAGCACTACAAAGCCCTATGGCAGAGATGGATATTAAAAGCCACACTCTGCACGAGCACAACAGTTTTGAGCCTATCCGTGAGCCGCTTTTAGGCACTGGCCCCGGCGACGCTACAACCCCTAGCCGCTCTAGCGCCGCCCCTAGCGCCCCTGGCTTCCCTAGTGCCCCTAGTGCTCCGGCTGCTAGTGCTCCGGTTGCCGCCCCTAGCGCCCCGGTTGTTACTCCCGGCGACGATCTTAGGGATACGCGAGTGGTGCCTACCGCCGCTAGCCGTATGCCTGAAAGCGCTGGACACGCAGCTGCCCCTACCTTCCCGCCTGTAAATACTGCAGCCGCTAACGCCGCCAATGCTGCTAACGGCGGCAACGGCCCCAGTGTGGGGCTACCTACGCACCTAGCCAGCAGCTCGCCCACCGCCGGCTCAGCTGCTTCTTTTGGTATTTCTGCTGCTAGCGCCACTAGCGCTGGAGCTGGTCCGCTAGGTGGCCAGGCTCCCACTCAGCCGGTGGTACACGTAAATTCGGCTCACGCTGGGGCTCCCTCACTGCCCACTTACCCGGCGCGCTCGCGGCGTGCTGCTAGTGCGGCCAGCGCGGGTATGGCCAGTAGTGCCAGTGCTTACAGTTCTTTGAGTGCTCCCTCGGCTGCGCCGGCAGTTAATGGGCGTGCCACCCGACGCCGCGCTAACGCAGCTAGTGCCCCCAGTTCTTTCTCTGCCACGGCTGCTTCGGCCACCGCCGCTTCAGCTGATTTGGCTAGCCGCGCCGGGACTCGCTCGCGTAGGCGTGCGGCTGCTAGTGCAGCTAGTGCCCCCAGTATTTTCTCGGCCACCGCTGCTTCAGCTGATTTGGCTGGTGTAAACGCGGTTAGTGCCCGCTCTGCTGCCAGTGCTCCCAGCGCTTTTTCTGCCTCCGCCCCCAGCGCCTTGTCTGGTACTGCCGCCTCGGCAGCTAGCGCTAACTCGGCAGTTTCTGATTTTGGGGCAGACCTGCCCCAACGTCGCACAGTCTTTAACGCGGTTAGTGCCCCGACGCCGTCGGCCGCCCCGCGCAGTGAGGCTGCACCGCGCAGTGAGGCTGCCCCGGCCTCGCCCTTCCTGCCAGTGCACTCGGTGCTAAATAATCCGCCTACCCAGCCGGCCAGTCAGTCTGCTCATTCAGCGCAGCTACCGGTAGCGCAGTCAGCTGCGCAGACAGCCCCGGTGCAGGCTCCCGGTGGCGGCGAACAGGGTCCGTTGTGGCAGTCGGTTGCAGCCGACCGCACCCAGCCGGTGCCTTCCGCTGACGAGGCCGGTGACTGGAATGTTTCTACCGCCGCCTATGCGCCGGTAAATGAGCCGCTGGCTGATGCTCAGCCCACCCCGGGGCAGGCCGAACCGGCCCCCATGCGCCGTCGTTCACTGCTGGGGGGTAACGCCCAGCCAGCGCCCACCCCAGCCCCGGCCGCTAATGAGACCCCGGCACGTCGCCCAATTGTGCGGGCCCCCTCAGTAGCCAAGGGTGTGCGTGAGGTAGACACCAACACTGGTGAACTGACCATTATTAAGCCCGCCAACCCCAACCCGCCGGTGGTGCAGCGCACCCCGGAGATAGTTTCTACTCAGGATGAGTTTGAAGAGGAGGTAGTGCCCAACTGGGGTGCTTTCAGCCAGGCCCGCGCTAACCAGCAGGCTAACTCGGCCCCTAATGAGGCGCTGGCGGACACTGGTTTGTATGACCGCTTGGAAGATGACGAGTCCAGCCAGGACGGTCGCGGTTTGCGTATCTTCCTGACCATGTTGCTGATCATTGTGTTGGCACTGGTGGTTGCGGCAGTGGTGTGGTTCGTTGTGCTCGACGGCGGATCCACCAATGCCCTGGCCCTGGAGCTACCCAAACTCGAATAGCAAACACTAAAAAGCCAAGCAGCCGCCAAGTATTTACATGCTTGGCGGCTGTGCTTTAATCAGACTTAGAGAATTTAAGGAGACGAAATGTCCGCCACCCCTTACGCGATTGAACTTGCTTACGCAGCGGCTCATGCCGCCTCCCAGAAGAAGGCTAGCGACATTATCGCTATTGATGTTTCGCAGCGTCTGGCCCTAACCGATGTGTTTTTGGTGATCTCTGCTGGCAATGAGCGTCAGGTTATGGCTGTGGTAGACGCCGTGGAGGAAGCCCTACACAAGGCTGGCGCTAAGCGCCGTATGCGTGAGGGCTATTCTGAGGCCCACTGGGTGCTGCTGGATTACAACGACATTGTGGTGCATGTCCAGCGCGAGGAGGACCGTGAGTTTTACGCCATGGAACGCCTGTGGAAGGACTGCCCGCAAATTGAGCTGCCCGCCAGCGTGCTCGCTAGTGAGTAAACATGGCTAAGTTGGTGGTGTGGCGTCACGGGCAGACCGATTACAACCTGCAAGGGCGCGTGCAGGGGGTAACCGATATTTCCCTAAATGCAGCTGGGTTAGCTCAAGCTGATGCAGCGGCGCCAATTATTGCGGCCTATAAGCCGGTTAAGATCATCGCTTCGCCCCTGGAGCGGGCTCAGCAAACCGCCCGGGCTCTCGCGAAACTGACCGGGATTGGGGTGGCTAGTGATGAGCGTCTAATTGAGCGTTCCTTTGGGATTTGGGAAGGTCTAACCGGTAAAGAAATTAAGGCTGACTGGCCCCAGGAGTTTAAGCAGTGGCGTGGTAAGTGCGCTACGCCCGGTGGCATCGGTATGGAAGAGCGTGACGCGGTGGGCCAGCGCTCAGCTGCGGCTATGCGCGAGGCCGTGGAAGGCTTAGACACTGACGATACGGTGGTACTGGTAGCCCACTCGGCAGTTTTGACTATGGGGGCCACCTGCCTGCTGGGTTTAGACCCTAATAGTTGGTCGGGGCTGCTGTCGCTGGGCAACTGCGCTTGGGGGGTGCTGCGTAACGGTTTACGCCCGCCAGGTTGGGCTATTCGCCAGTGGAATGTGAGCGTGACAGATAGCTCTAACGCCACCCCAGCGATTTGGTGATGTAAGCCACTGCTGGAGGATTTGCCAAAACTGGTTTGTGGCGGCTAAAGTTTTCCACGTTGCGTTAAGCGAAGGTTGAACGCAAAACCGGTTCGTTTTATCGGATTGGGGCTATGGCGCAGTTGGTAGCGCGCTTCCATGGCATGGAAGAGGTCAGGGGTTCGAATCCCCTTAGCTCCACGATTTTAACCGACCGGGTTATCCGGCCGGTTTTTTTATTTCCGCAACCAGGTTTTTTATCCCTTTAAACCGGGTTTATTTTGATTCAGGGCGACGGCGCCCGTGGTTTTATTGGTTATATGTCCGCCGTCATAGTGGCGGTTGTGACTTAGGGCTTAACTGTGCGATAGGGGAGTTACCCCCATATAACATATGGCCAGCTGGGAGTATTATGCTGGAGCGCTGAAGGGACCCTAAAACCAGCCTGAATGTTAAGTAACATCATGATTAATTGTAAGCATTAAATTACTAACCATTCTAACTAGCGCTGGTTTAGTGCTGATTAAAAGAATTGTGAGTCAAATATCCTGAAATCTTTTTCAACGGCGTGTTAACCTTGCGTTGGATTGGAGAATGCTTTGGAAGAATCTATTACTGAACCTATCGATATGAGTCAGCCTGCCAGTGGTGCCGGTGCTGACGCTACAGCGGTGCGTAGTGAAGATGGCCAGGCTAATGAACAAGCTCCTGCCCTATCTGAAACTTCGCAAGCAAGCGTGCTTAAGCGGGCTGAAGAACAGGTACGTGTGCGCCGTAACGTAGTTGCTGGTATTAGCGCCCTTTCAGCAGCAGCTTTGCTGATCATTGGTGGCATTGGGGTAGCTTCAATGAACCGAGGTCAGGATCTAGATAGCAACCTAGCCAAAGTCAATGCGGTTGCTACCCAGTGCCCTAACTCTCCGCAGCAACTAGCGGCCTACAGCTCCTTGGTGAACGAAATTAAGGATGCTGAGAATACGGTTAAACGTCAGCGTGACAAGGTTGACGAAAAGCTCATTAAGTCATTAGATCAAGAAATTGAGAACTCGCGACGCCTGACGGTTTATGATGGCACTGATTGTAATAAAGTCAGTGCTTCAGCTGCCCGCATCGACAAGGCCTTTGACACTTTGGCGGCAGCTCACGACGCGGTACTAAATAGTGCCGGCCTAGGGGCAGGCGTTAACACTGAAGATCTCACTGAAGAAGAGCGCCAGGCTGTAGTAGCCCGTGAAGGTCGCCGTGAGGCGCGCAAGGAGCGTCAGCAGGTGGCTAGCGCAGCGCCTACCGCTCAGCCCACTTCGCGTAGCAAAAATGCTACCAGCAAGAGTGGTAATGACTCTGGTAATTCCGCTTCCAACAGTGGCTCTAACAGCTCTGGCGCCAAGCCTGGTAATTCGGGCACGGGTTCTGGTGGCTCAGGTAGCGGTTCAGGTAGTGGCTCTGGTTCCGGCAGTGGCGGTTCTGGTGGCGGTAGCGGCAGTGGCGGCTCGGCTACGACGGCGCCCCAGGCCCCCTCTGAGCCGATTGCGGTGCCCACCGTGCACCCTGATCCGGTAACCTCTCCGCAGCCGGTAGCTCCCGATCCGGCCCCCACCGGTGGCGGCGACGGTGGCGGTGAAAGCCCCAGCCCAGATCCGGAGCAGCCGGGTGATGGTGGCGGTGACACTGCGGTAGGGCAAGACTGAAATTTAATGGTGGATTGACGCAAACCGCGTCAATCCACCATTTCTTACTAGATGTAGCACCAAAGATAGCCTAAAATATGACCTGCCTTACCGCCGGGTGAGTAAGGCCATGTCGCACCAGGTTGCGCCATGCCTGGCAGGCGGGTAATGTTTACTTTACCGACGCGGGGTGGAGCAGTTCGGTAGCTCGCCGGGCTCATAACCCGGAGGTCGCAGGTTCAAATCCTGTCCCCGCTACCAGAAAAACCCGGTATCTCAACGAAAAGTCGCTGAGATACCGGGTTTTGTTTTGCCCTGACGAGACCGAATCCCTATGTTATTCCCTACCTTTCAGCCAAACTCAGGCCCGTCGTCGAGGTGGGGGGAGGGGGGACTATCACCCAACATCGAGGACTATCATCCAACGCCCCTTCGGGGCGTATGACTATCTTCGCTCGTGCATGATCTCGTGGGAGGGAGGTTGCAGAGGAGGATTTTCACCGCCTAATCGGCGTTGATACCGGCTGTTTACCGCCTGAAAATGCAAAAGCGGTATAGCATTTTCCCTCGTATCTCAACCGAATCCCAACCCTTTACCGCCTTCACCGCCTAAAACCGAAAACTTTTATATATACACACGCATATGTAGGAAGATGAACACTCGCGTGTACACTTTTTAGAAATTAGGCGGTAGAGGCGGCAACACACCATGTTTTGACTGATATACCAACGTTTTCGATATACCGCTTAGCCTCAAACAGGCGGTAACTAAGCGGTGAAAGAGTAGCGTCCCGCATAGTGGTGTAACCGTGTGGTGATCGGCCCGTTGCTTGTGATGGGTGCGGTCACCGTGTGATCCTTCGAGAAAGCTCTTCTACTTCTGACTCGAAACGATTTGGAGGCACAACGATGACCGCTCCTCATATTATCGACCCTGCTGGCCTGCTTGGCGAGGCGTTGTCTCAGGTATCCCCGGATTTGATGCGTTCCTTGCTCCAGCACGTGATTAACGCGCTGCTCTCAGGGGACGCTGACACCGTGTGCGGGACTCAGTGGGGCCAACAAGATCCGCAGCGTCAGGGCAGGCGCAATGGGTATCGACACCGGTCCCTGGACACCAGGGTCGGCACCATCGACGTGGCGATCCGCAAACTGCGTTCAGGCACCTACGTCCCGTCAGTGGTTGCTGCAACGGCGCAAACGCAGTGAAACCGCGTTGATCACAGTGGTCGCTGACTGCTACTTAGCGGGAGTATCGACACGGCGCATGGACAAGCTCGTCAAAACCCTGGGAATCACAGGACTGTCCAAGTCCCAGGTCTCACGTATAGCAACAGACCTCGACGAACACGTCGAACAGTTCCGCAACCGTCCCCTCGATGACGCTGGGCCTTTCACGTTCGTCGCCGCTGACGCACTGACCATGAAAGTACTGGCCTGGATCATAGTGCACGAGGAGCAACGCTATCGCTGCGCTGCGTAAGCTGAGGGTCCACACCAAGCCAAGCATTCGCCCGCACACCGAGCATGTGGGAGCGTTCATCCCCCACGATGAAACAACCACCTTCAATACCGCCTTCACGCGCTACAAAGCCGAAAGATCACCACAAAACCAACACGCTCTGCTCTCTAATACGAAGATGAAACCCCCGACCATTAAGGCGGGGGTTGGAGGACGTGGCATTAGTCTGCCGCCACGAAAGCTCTTTGTCGTTGGATACTTGATCACCGTGTTTCGTGGTCATCATCTAACAGCTCGCGCTGCCAAGTACCCGTTTCAGCCTGTGTCCTGTTTCTCGGTATATTCCTGCACGCACATCAAGCAACACAGGATCACGCTTACAAGGACCGAGGCGTATGACACGACAACGATCAACCATGCCAGATTCACAGCCACTCAACGAGGCCGTGATACAGCACCGACGGCCCCGACCTGAGGGCATGCACTGTGCCAGCCCCGGCCTCGTCCCTGTCGATGAGCAACAGTCAGGACGCCGAGTACGGGGAGACGACCACCTGGGCGCGCTGAAGGTCCTTGACCTCGGCGTAACCGGTCGTGGACATGGCACGTTTGAGGGCACCCACGAAGTTCAGCGAGCCGTCCGCGCGAGTCGAGGGGCCGTAGAGGATCTGCTCGAGCGTGCCCGTCGTCCCCACGTGAACGCGTTGGCCGCGCGGCATATCCGGGTGGGTCGCCTCGGACCCCCAGTGCCAGCCGCGCCCGGGAGCCTCCTCCGCGCGGGCGATGGCCGCGCCCAGCATGACGGCGTCCGCGCCGCACGCGATCGCACGCGCGAGGTCGCCGCTGCGCCCGATGCCGCCGTCGGCGATGACGTGTACGTAACGACCGCCGGACTCGTCCATGTAGTCGCGCCGAGCCGCCGCCACATCCGCGATCGCCGTCGCCATCGGCGCGTGGACGCCCAGCGACTGGCGCGTCGAGTGGGCTGCTCCCCCACCGAAACCGACGAGGACGCCGGCCGCGCCCGTGCGCATGAGGTGCAGGGCAGCCGTGTCCGTGCACACGCCTCCGACAATGACGGGGACGTCCAGCTCGTAGATGAAGCGCTTGAGGTTGAGGGGCTCGCGGCGCGACGACACGTGCTCGGCGGACACTGTGGAGCCGCGAATAATGAACAGGTCGACGCCCGCGTCCACGACCGCGCGCCAATGCTGCTGGACGCGCTGGGGCGAGAGCTTGCCGGCGACGACCACCCCGGCCTCGCGCAGCTGCGTGAGCCGCTCCGTGATCAGCGAGGGCTTGATCGGCTCCGAATAGACGCGCTGGAGGGTCGCGATCGACTCCTCCTCGCCGAGGTGCGCGATCTGGTCGAGGATCGGCTCGGGATCCTCGTAGCGGGTCCACAGTCCATCCAGATCCAGGACGCCGATGCCACCGAGGCGACCAAAGGCGATCGCTGTCTCCGGGCTCATCACCGAGTCCATAGGGGCGGCCATGAGAGGAATGTCGACGTGGTAGGCGTCGATCTGCCAGCCGACGTTAACGTCCTCGGGGTCGCGCGTACGCCGGGCGGGCACGAGCGCAATGTCGTCCAGTGTGTAGGCGCGCCGACCGCGCTTGCCGCGTCCGATTTCGACTTCGTGGCTCATGAACCGATTCTACTGCCTCGGGGACGCAGATGTGCCCGCCCTCTGCCACACAACGCGCACAACATCGGCAAGCATCACACTCACAACGCCCACAACGCGTTACACTTAACACACAGCGCGTACAAATCAGACCGAAACGAGGTTTACACTAGCACTTCATAGAACATACGGCGCCGCCACCCCACCCAAAGACTTCACAGCACATATGACACAACTAACAATAACGGGAATAGAGCTAGCCACATGGGAAATAACAACAGAAAACGAAACACTAATCACAAGAAAAAGAAGCAAACAGTAAAAGTAAATTCATCAGACACCACACAGGCAACACGAAACATCGACACTCAAAACAGAGGCACTCAACAAACTCAGGCACACGAAGAAAATCGATTTAGTGCACAAGAAGAGCTTTATAAGGTTGAAAATCAGCAATATGAGCTACTCACAAAGCTATTTGCTTTCCTGCTCACACTTTACGGAATTGATTTTTTTCAAAAAAGCATATTATCGAAAGCATCAGCAGAGGAACCGCCTTACATTCACTACGCGATTCCGGCAATACTACTTACCCTGCTTGCCACATGCGCACTAAAGCTCCATCGCGTCAACCAAATTCAAAAGGGCATGGCACGTGACATCAACAACTTTTATACAAATAAAAGAACCCTGCGGGTATTCAAGACGATCTGCGGTCCAGGCAAGTACGAGCACAATGCAGCCCTCAATCTTTGGCAGAAACGACTGAAAAGGAAAGGCGCAAGAGAAGGACTTTCAAATCCGGAAATCGTGAGTGAAATCGGCAGCAGATACGCTAGCTGGCTTGGACTTGCGGCTACATTCTTCGGACTAGTCTTCCCCTCGGTCCCCCAATTGGCATCATATGCCACAGCCGCACTCCTCTTCGCCTCAGCTGTTTTTACAGCATATACATTCGTCTATTTTAAAGCTTCAAATCAACATCTGGTTAATCAGATACTCAGACACGAAGCCCAGCAGTGCTGACACTTTCCAGGCACACCCGGTACGCAGATGTGCCCGCCCTCTGCCACACTGGAGGAACCGGCAAAGACAGGAGCAATCATGAGCTGGATCGACGACCCGTGGATGGGTTTTGACACCGAGACG
>ERZ772909.63-NODE-63-length-87592-cov-5.192296_pt1 | contig 87592 bp, 131 predicted proteins | sample MGYA00511137_ERZ772909 | MGnify/ENA primary metagenome ERZ772909 (study PRJEB29015, sample SAMEA2738095) | human oral metagenome | biome: human oral; feature: human-associated habitat; material: saliva | place: China | collected 2270 ... | reverse complement strand
TAAGTATTGGCAGAGAATTACAATTAATAGCCTTTAATATCTCGTTTCCACAATACGCATTATTCCCACCGATAAAGTTAGATGAAACATGATTTAACTCTAAACTATATTTATCCCCAACCTCGTATATTAATTCTTCAAATTTCTTTGTGTTTTTTACTTCAAACTTTTCCATAAGATAATCTCCCTAATCGTATGAACATTGCAATTCTTCCACAATTCCATTAATATCATAGAAATTATATTTAAACTCATTATAAATATTTTCCACAATGTCTAGTACTTCTTTATAATTGGTTTCACTAACAAAACCATGGAGTAGTGTTTTTTCTTCATCAAAGAACAATCCTTTTGCTAATACAATCTTAATCAAGTTAGTTTCTTCTTCAAACGCTATAATTAACTTAATGCCACTAGCTAGAATTACTGTTCTTGGACTACCAAACAGGTCTTTCAATTCTCCAATAAATTCTTGCTTCCAAGACCTTGTGCTACGAGGAATTGAGTGTTCTTCAAAACCTTTAAAATCATGTTCAAGGTCGGTGTCAAGTTCTACTAATCTTGAAATTGTATTTGATATATCATCCATAATTTCCTTAACAGTCGCATTGGTATATTTATCTTCAAAGACTGGTATGAAATTATTATTATACACCAACTTCTCGGAAACAACAATAATTGACTCATCATCAATTGTATCCCCAGATATTTCATATCGTAGATATACGCCTGTCTTTGTAACTGCTGTATTGAAATTAAGTTCAAAGCCATTACAATATATGTCTAATACTTCAATACCAAAATCTGTGTTCTGAATTAACTTCTGTAACTCTCTTATTTGATATCTATAATATCCTACAACTTTCTATCTTCTCATTATATAAATAGCACAACTTCCTATCTTCTCCACACAATCATATTAGAAAACATCTCTAAGTCACAGAATCTACTTTTAACATATTCAAAGGTGTTTCTAATATTTGATAAAACTTCATTATAATTATTATCACATACCACACCTACTAATAGAGTCTTGCTATTGTCTGGATGTGAAGTTTGTACTACATCGACAGAGAAAGCATGAGTATCGTCATTAAACTTTACAATAAAATCTATTCCAATTAAATGAATCGTTAAATCATTATTTCTATCTACCTCAAAATCTTTAAAAATATTAACTAATTCATTCTTAAAGACATCCACCCAGTCTATACTAGGTGCAAGCATAATATGTGTTTCTAGTTTAGAAATTCCACTACCAATTTCATTACTAACAGTGTAAGTATCATTTATAATCCTAGTTAAAAATCTAATGACACTATCCACACTTGTAAGAGGGAACTTCCCCACCATTGGTTGAAATTTATCTCCACAACACAGGTCTACTGTCATATAAATGTCTATTTCTTGTTCCAGTTTTACTTCTAAGTATAATCCACTTTTACACTTTGCAGTAGAAAATTTAAGCAGTAAGTCTTGACAATTATACATATCAACTATATCTAAGTCAAATGTTGTATTTTCAATTAGTTTCTGTAATTCAGTTATCTTTCCCATATACTTACCTTCTTCTACTTCCTAAAATAAATTTCTTACCACATTTTACACACTTACCGATAAAAGAACCACTTCTACTTTGAACCAGTTCTGACCCACAAGTGCATTTAACTTCCTTTAATCTGTTATCCATAAACTCATTTATTTTATCAGAATTATTCTTTCGTTTAACAGATTCTAAAAGACCAAGAGCTTTTAATGTTTCCTTGTATTCCTTCTCAATCCATTTTCCACCAGGTTCATGATGTAGACCATCACTCATCATATCCCCAAGATGAACTAATCTATCTTCCAACATGTTCTCATCCATACGATTACTTTGTCTCCTCATAGTATAAATAGAATAACTTTTGTGGACTAATATCCAAAATCCAGTAGTTGTTCTGCTATCCCATTAATATCTAGAAAGTCATGTTTGAAATCACTACAAATCCTACCAAGAATAGTTAAGATTTCCCTGTAGTTACTTCCATCTACTGTTTCCTGTAAAAGTACCTTACTTCTAGGTGAGACTTCTCCACTTTTTAATATAATACTAAATAAGTCTGTATATTCATCAAAGCATATCACCAACTTAACACCACAGGATTGAAGAATAACTTTAGTGTCCCCAAGACTATTAACCAGTTTATCAATAAATACTTGTTTCCAACCAACAGTATCGCTAGGAGCTGAATATTCCTCAAAATCATTAAATCTCTTATTAGAGAAATTAGAAAATTCCATCAATCTTGAAAGTAAATCAGATAAATTAGTGATAATCTCATCTCTAACTTTGACACCATATTCAACCTTAGATAGAGGAACAGTTACATCATCATATCCTATATAATAATACACGATATAATAATTATTGTCAAATAATATTTTTCCACTTAAATATGTTCCACAAGGGGTACGCCTTGTTTTAAAACCAATCTCTGCCTCTGAAAATGATATTTCCCACAATTTATGTCTAAAATCAGATTTATTAATTAAATTATATAATTCTACTAGTTCTTTTGCGTCTCTCATTAACGTTCTCCAATAATATGTTTCATCCAGTATGAATAGAAAATAGTACCATTGTTAAGATAAGAAAGAAGAGTAGAGATATACTTTTCTTTATTCTTCCCTAATCTCTCTAAAAGGTATTCTCCATCACCGGAAACAATATTCTTTGTATTAATATTAAATAATACATACTCATCCAGAATATCATAGTGAGAAGATTTTTGAACTGCGTGGGCTGCAGAAATAAAATCACCCTTATAAAACCAACTGAAAGTGTTAGATTCATTTAAGTCTATAATATATGTAGCTTCTCCAACTTGTCGAAGTTCCTCTAAGATTTGCTTCCAAGTTTCTATGTTAATTGAATTCATTGGTACTTTTAATTCATATCTACTCATATTCCTCAAACACCTCTTCTAATATCATAGACAATCTAATATCATCAGTTTCTAAGAGTGCTAAATATAGTTCTATTGCTTTTTTCATATGTAATGATAACACACTTAAAATTAATCTCTCATCCCCAGATAAAATAAGATTGTGGTCTATATCATATAACACATATCTATCATTTACACTGTAATTAGGAGACATAGAAACTAAATATGCTAAATGCATTAGATTATCTTCAAACCACTCTGCCAAAGATTCCTCTCGATTACACATAATCACATATCTGCAATCATCATATTCTTTTAGGATGTTAAATATCTCTTTCCATTGTGGGAAATTAATATTCTCAACTGGTATCTTCAATCTATACTTACTCATTATTATTCTCTCTCATCTTCTTCAAATACATTCTCTAACATGTGAGGTAAATAAAAGACCCCAATATCTAAGTAAGCTATGTAGCGAGCTATTGCATCTTTAAAATGTGGGGATAGTACCTCTAAAATTGACTTCTCATCTCCAGATATGAGAACCTTATTGAACCCATCCTCTAGCACATATTCATCATCTATATTATAATGTGGGGAAGTGGCACTTAAATACATTAAGGGTAGGATACTAGTGCCGTACCAATCTTCAAGTGGTTGTTCGTCATTCTTTAAAATCTTATAACCAAAATCACCCTCACTCCTCAAAGTTTCAAATATCTCTTGCCACTGGTTGAAGGTTAGTTTTTCTACTGGAATTTTTAATCTATACATTCTACCCTCCCTATCTCCAATGAGTTAGACTTGGAAAATCTGCTAAATACAAACATACTGCTGGTTTAAAATCTGCATCTTCGATTGCCACATCTCTTAAATTAATTCGATAATTTGCAAATTTAGAGGTTGCTAATGCACGAGTACTTCTAAACACCCTAATCGTTCCGTCAGAATATGTGTTAATTGCAAAACGTCTAACATCATACTTATCTGCCTCTTGTTCAACAAATTCTCTAACAGTCATGTACTTATCTACTTTATCACCCATTTTTTCTCCTTTTTTTACTTTATTTTATTTATTTTTAATTTCCACTTATTTTTTCTGTAAATTATTTCATTGTTAAGTTTTTAACCAATTTCACAAGTTTTAACCTGATATGTTTACAACTTTTTGCTTGTTTTTTGAAAATACTTGTTCAGATTGAGGGGGGTCTATGTTTATTTTTATTTATTTTTGTTTTTTTATTTAATTATTTATATATTTAATGTAATATTATTTTAATTTAAATAATTTTTTTTATTTATTTTCCCTCTTTCTATTAAATAAATATGATAACTTTACTTTTCTGCTAACCAACTGTTTGATGATTCAACAGTATAAAAGGTATCCGAAAATTCCTGACAAATATCCCCAATGGTTTCAATAACACTGTACATATTAGTTTCAGTAACAACTCCATGTAATAAAACTTTTTCGTCATTTGACATCTTAAGTCTAACAGTGATTTCATTTGTTTCCTCATTAAAGAAACCAACTAGTGAAACACCACAATAATCCACGGATAAATTATCAGTATCAGATTTACCAAAAGCAGATGATAGTTCCATCTTAAATGCAGATTTCCAATCTGATACCAAAGGTGGCATATTAAACATTTCAAAGTTTTTAAACCACTTACTAGTTAAAGATTCCATAATTTCTAACTTCTGGACTAAATTAAAAACTTGATGTTCAATTTTTCTACCAACATCCTCACTATCAGAAAGACTGAAAACAGTATGAGATAAATTATAGGACTCTTGTTTATATTCGCTAACACAATCTAAAATAATAGAATCATACTCCCTAGTAAGAAACATCGCAACTCTTACCCCACAAGCATTTTTCTTAGTATAACAGAAAAACCCATTAGGTGTATCATCTATAGTTTCTACCCATCCATACGTCTCAAATATTTGTTTTAATTCCCTTAATTCCTTAATCATATCTTTCTTTCCTACGTCTCTAGTTTGTTTTAGTTCTGAACCACAAACTCATCTATCTTGCTAGTATTCTTTTTAATCTAGCATATAATGACACTCTGCTCGTTTAAAACAAGCATTTTCTTGGGAACGTTCAGGTTACTCTTGTTCTTTTACAGAACTACCCTATCCGAACTATCTTACCACGGTTGCGTCTTTCCGAAGTGCTATTTTAAGCTACACTCAGAGCTTGATTTAATATATTCTTAGCGGCATTAACATCTCTATTGTGATGTGTGCCACAATCAGGACATACCCATTCTCTGACTTTGAGAGAATTGACTATATCCTTATGGTAAGTACCACAACAAGAGCAGATTTTGCTACTTGCATAGAATCTATCCACCTGTCTAAACTCTTTTCCATACCATTGGCACTTGTACTGAATGAAGTTTAGGAGTTGTGACCAACGTACATCTGAAATGGAATACGCTAAGTAGTGGTTTCTCTTCATTCCTTCGACGTTTAAATCTTCCATTACAATCAGGTCATACTCTTTAACTAGTTTTCGACTTAACTTATGGTTGAAGTCTTTAGCACAATTCACAACATGCTCATGCAACTTTGCTACCTTACGTTTTTGCTTTTGATAATTCTTACACTCATCGAGGTTCAAATTTGCTCTCTCCAACTTGGTTCTCATCTTTGAGAGTTTTCTCTGTTCCTTAGCAAGTTTATCTTTAAAAGCATATGCAAACTTTGGTCTTTCATGTCTAGTTCCATCACTACCAATCAACAAGTCCTTTAGTCCTAAATCAAAACCAACCTGTTTACCAGTTCTGGGAAGTGGTTGCACCTCTGTTTCAATACAAATAGATGCATAGTACTTGCCTGTTGCAGTCTTTTCAATAGTGAAGTTAAAAATCTTATACACCTTTGGCATATCAAAACGTTTAGTTTTAACTCTACCCAACTTTGGCAATTTAATGTGTCTATTGTCTAAAACTTTAGCATTGCTACTGTTGTAAGGAACTCTGTAAGTTTGTTTCGCAGTATGCTTAGTTTTAAACTTAGGAAAACCAAAATGACTTCTATTTTTAAAGAAGTTGTTTAGCGAACAGTTTAAATCCCTAATACTTTGTTGGAGTGCAGTAGAATCTACTTCTTTTAAGAACTCGTTTGTTTCCTTTAATGGTACTAGGTTCGTAATCCGCGCATTTTTAGAGGGGAAGTGTTGTGTTTGCTCGTATGACTGTTTACAATCTGCCAGAGTTTGATTATGGACAAAACGGCAACAACCAAAAGTCTTGTCAATTAAACTTTCTTGTTCCTCAGTTGGGTAGAGTCTTACTCTTATACTCTTTTGAACCATAGTCATACAATCACTCTCCTTTCTAATTAAATTATAATACAACTAAAGTAGACTACCAATAGACTCTTATATATACTCATCTAAAGCTAAGCAGTTTTACGAACTACTAGATATAAGAGACACTTATTCGCTGTGGCAATAGATTCCTCTATTAACTCAATCAATTCTTTTTCTGATTTCACGGTTTTAAGTATTTTAAGTAGACTGATTGGGTTAGCACCACGTCTTTGATAAGAAATGTTACCAGTACACTCGTATATTCCATTATCTTCAAACTCGACATTTAGGTTGATATAAGTCAATTCTCCTACTTTTCCAGTTATTGTTATGGAACTCATAGCATGATTTCGAACAGCTATCTTTAACTCTGTATTCTTATCTATATAATCAACTGTTTCTTTGAACCATTTATTTACTATCTTCATTTTTAGTCATTTACCTCTTTTTCTAATGTACAAACTGTAACAATTAATCTATTTGCCACTGAAATTGATTTATCTATCAGAGTAATTACCTCTTCTTCGGATTTCGTAAATTTACGTATCGCAAGTATATCTGTTGGGTTAGCATCATATCCTTGATAGGAAATAGTTCCATTACATTCATATACTTCATCACCCATAAACTCGATAGTTAAGTCCATATTAGCTAGAGTTCCTACTTTTCCAAAAACAGTAATTGAATCCAGATAAGTGTCTGTGATAGTTAGAGATGTATTCTTAATTACATGTTCTTCTATCTCTTTGAATGGTGTATTTGTTTCCATGTTATTAATCTCCATATTTACTCCTCTAGTTCTTTTCCTAATTGGTGAACTGTATTCATTAGTTTAGTAGAGATAGAGATAGATTTATCTATTAGGTTGATTACTTCCTCTTCTGTCTTTACTATCTTTACTGGTTGGAATACAGTTGTGAACCCATCATCATATCCATTATAGGAAATATCTATAATGCATTGATACCATCCCATTTCTACTACTTGGATACTTACTTGATTGAGAATGAATTCTCCTATTCTTCCCACAATTAATATTGAATTAAAGTGTGGGTCAAGAATATTTAAGCTAGTATGATTATTTACATGGTCTATTATTTTCTTAAAATGTGTATCTGTTATCATATTTCAGTCTCCGTATATCTTTTTCCCTATCATATATCTCTGCATACCTGATAAATTGTCAATTAATTCTTCTAAGGTCTTAATTATTTCTTTTTCACTATTCACTATTCTCCATATAGTTGATTCTATTACTTCGTCTTTGCAGTAGTCTTTTACGTGGATTTTACCAGAACATCTGTACACACCTGTATCCTTTTTATAAATGCCTAGATAAAATCCTGCACCATTCTTTTCCCATTTTAGAGTTAGTAAATTATGTGTTTGGTTGGAAATGATTATGTCTTTATTAGTGTTTAACCAGTTAATTAATTCTTCCACATCTATCTCCTAAGTATATAGTTCCTTATACAGTACTTTCACTAATTAAGTTAATTCTTTTGGCTAATGATTAAGGTAATCCCACTTATTGTTGATAAATTCTTTTAGTTCCATTGAGGAACTAATCATATCTTCTATTAAATTAATTACCTCTTTTTCACTGTATACTAGTTTTGAGACTCTTATCACTTCTACACTATCTGTTCCATTCTGAGTAACAATGGTTGACCCACCACACCTATAACAACCCTCTTCTTTAGTTATATGTAAGTAAAAGCTAACCTTGTTCATTTTCCATCTAACAGTTGTAACATGGGGAAGAGGCTTAGAAACAGTTAACTTATCATTTGCGTTAATGTAGTCAATTATTTCTTTCATAACTAGTTATTTACCTCTTTCTCTATATGGTCGATTGTATTAATTAACCTAGCCGCTGAATGAATACAAGTATCTATTAACTCAATTACCTCTTCACCTGTTTTTACGCTTTTGGCTATGTGGATTATATCTGACTCATCATTACAATATCCCATGTATGACATATGACCTGTACACCAATACTCCCCTGTTTCTAGTACTTCAATTGTTAAACTAAGGTAAACCTTTTGATATATTGTACCAGAAAAACTCATACTACTAATATAGGTATGATGTATCGTTAGTGATGTACTATTTATATATTCTTCTATTTTACTAAATCTCTTATCTATCAACTCTTTTATTGTATCAATCATCTCTTACTCCTCACTATCTATCCCTTAAATCTGCTTCCAAACGCCAAACAGTATCCCTTAAATCATTCGTTGCCAGAATTATTTTCTTTAATACTTTTATCAAATCTTCTTCACTTTTTACTGTTTTAAATACTTCAACTAAATCTGCTTTTGTATCTCCATATCCATCTAAAGAAATATACCCAGTACATATATATTTCCCTGAATCTGCTATGGAAACGGTTAAATCAATATATGCATTTCCCAACTTTTCTTTAGCATTAAGGATATTAGAATCTATTTCTGTGATAGTTAATCTAGTGTGATTACTTATCCACTCTTTTAGTTTCTTAAATGAAGTTTCCTCTGTCATCTTATCTCCTTATTGCAGCATATTAGCCAATTCTTCAAGTCCAATTGCAAAACCTTCTTTTGGGCATTTTCTCTCAAATATCTCTAAAATACCGTTTGCTTTTTTCACCTCTGATAGAAGCATATCAGTATCCTGTTCCATTTCCTTTTGAATGAGATAAATACTCGCAGTATTGTCAAAACTTAAATGTTTCGATAACAGTAATTTCACTGTAACACCACTCACTTCATCACCAACACCAATAATCATTAAAACTAATTCATATTTACCTATAACTTTACTTGCGTATATTACAGATTCTGTGTCGTTATCTGTCGGTATCCAGAAATCATCAACCTTATCCCAAGAATTGCACTCCAACCAATCTACTGCTTGCCATATTGTGAATAAATCGTTCTTATTTTTCATAATTAATCCACTACCTTAATACTTTATGCATATAATTTGAGAAAGTAGTATCTAGTTCTAAATTCACAGCATCTAAACTTAAATTATTAACTTTCTTAACGTATGATAGTAGTTCATCTATACTACCAAATACTCTTGCTTCATGATGATAATATCTTGAATAATCAAATGTAATATCTACCTCTAGTTTCTCTTTAGAGTTTTTAAATACATCTATACTGATATAATCATCATCTAATAAATCCTGGTACAGAGTGAAAGATGATGATGTCGAACCACCTAGTTCCCATTCACCGTTCAATACTTCCCACACTGAGTTAAGTAATTCTTCAATTGTAATATACTTTATCTCCATTTAATTCCCTATCTTTCCTTGTTTAAGTTGTATTCTCTATTAATTATGACATATAGAATATCTCTTGAAGCATTTATCATTGATTGAAATAGGAATATTATTTCACTTTCTGTCTTTACTGTTTTGGTTACATTAACTAATTCTAGTTGAGTATGTTCATCATGAAGAAAGATTCCACCTACACACTTATATCTATCCTCTTCCTTACAAACACATAAATCAATAATAGCCTGTTTTTCCCTTGTTCTTAGTGTAAATTCTGTATCACTAACTGTAAAAATAGTTCCACTCTCAGCAGCATATTTTTCTAATTCTTTTAACTCTAACATACCTTCACTCCTTTATAAGGCAACTTCTTCGATTGACTCATCTAATTTATCTACACCAATTTTAACATAATTAGCACATACAATGATTACCTTTAAAAATTCGATTGCTTCATCTTCATTTTTAAATAAAATGTTATATTCATTAAACACTACTAAATTATCTTTACGCCCAAGATTTATCTTACCAACACATTTAATAAGAGGTTGTGGTAGGTTTGGCTTAGGTTGAACATAGGAAAATTTAAAACTGCCAAAAACAGGTTCACATAACACTAGATTAACTTGTAAATTAACTTGCAAATCCCATGTGGAATCTTCTGTGCAGTTAAAATGTTTATTGTTATTAATAAACTCTTTTATCTTTTCAAAATTATTCATCTGATACAATCTCCCTATAACAACTGTTCTTGTTGAAATCTAATGAAAGCTTTTATCACTGTTGTTGAAGTAATCATCTTATCCATTATGTCAACTACTTCTTTTTGGTTCTTCAATATTTTAAACACTTTAACCATGTCTGTTCCAGCATCATTATCTTTTCCATATCCAATATCACCTCGGAAAGTGTATTCTCCTGTTTCGTGGCTTGTGATATAGAAATAGATGCAAAACTTATCATATTTTCCTAATACTTCCATCCCGTGGTTAGTCATACTTATGATACGTAGAGTACTACCAGCCTCTGTGATATAATTAATTACTTCATCCCACATACTCATTTCTCCCTTAACTGTTAAAATGGTCTTGATGAACCTTAATGGTATTATTTATAGATTTCATAGAATCAATCATATCATTTAATATTCTGATTATTACTTTTTGATTTTCAACTACCTTATCTACTTTCACCAATTCTTCTCCAACCAGACTATCTCTTCCATAAGTGATGTTTCCTAAGAATCTATATTTATCTGTTCCCTCTTTGAGAACAACCCCCTCAATCCATAAATGTCCTATCTTACCATTCACAGAAAATCTTGTGTCGGTAATATTTAAAAAATTTAATGTATCACTATTTGATACATATTCATCTAGTTCTTTCCACATTTTCTCTTCTCCTTAAATATTTTTTAGCACACATTGAGCATATAATTGAGAAATCAAGAACCCATTATCTCTATCGCTATTATCCTTTAGCCACTTATTCACAGCAAAATCAAAATCGTAATCGAAACAATTTTCATAGTAGCAATCAATACAGAATTCTTCAGTTGTATAATCTTTTTCATGTGCTTCTTTTACACAATTAAAAATTTCTTCTGGAATCTTCATTGTGCAATACTCATCAAGAAATGTCGTAGCAAACACTGTTTCATCAGGATAACTGTAATTATTTGCAAGATATTGGAGTTCTTCGTCATTGAAAACACCAGATTCCTCGATAACTTCAAAGTCACCATCACCAAGATGATATACTAACTCTGGCAGTGAATTTCCACACTTAACCCACTTCTTTACAATCTCATTTATTAAATTCATCTTATCTACACTCCGTTATTCCATATATATCACTAAGAGTACCACAACTCTCACTAAATTCCTCTATAATAGAATCTACTTCACTAAATACACTCTTATAAGTTTCGTTTGAAATGTAATTACTGTAAATTACTTTTCTTGAATTATCATACAACAATGTTACAGTTAATTCTAACTTATCACTTAAATAGATATTTAAAGCACCAAAAATGCCAACTATCGCTAAAAGATTTCCAGTACATGAACCATATTCACCTTTAAAGTGTTCTAAATATTTATTAAATAGTTCATAATCTTGTACAGGTTTACTAGATGAGACGTTGTTAATAAAGTTCATGGCAGAACTCTTTATCTTTCTCATAGTATTTACAGTTTCTTCATAAACTGGCAATAATTTATCTAAATTACTCAGACTAGTGTTTTTGTGGTCTAAAATAATTACGTCATCGTCAAACATATCTACTCTAAGTGAACAACAAACCCTATCTTCTCCAAATATGAAAATGCGCCCACGTGCAGTAGTTTCTTTATTTATAAGACCAATCACAAAATTGTCAAATATTTCTGTTTCGTAACCATACTCCTGCAACTTAGTTGCTATTTCGCTAATATTTTTCATTGTCGTCCTCTTCTATTTTAATACTTTATCAAAACTATTTTTAAATGTCTTAACCATTTCATCATAAATATTGTCAATTGTATCCGGACCAAATTTAAAGATTTTCTTTGCATATCTAATTAAGCCTTCAATACTCTCAACAGTGTAAAATTTTTTGAACACAATTCCCTCATCACGATTATATACACAAGCAAACTCTATCTCAGCTCCAAGACTTATTTTGGAAATGTGCGCATACATATACCAAGCTCTATGATTTTCTCCCTTACATTCCATGGAAACATGTGTGCGGTATTGACGTACATCCCAATCCTCTGGTGCAAATTTTGATACTTCTCTCCAGATGTTATAGTACTCCATATCTTTCAATTCTATAATATCTCTCATCTACCAATATCCTCTATACACCATATTGGAATAAATCTCTGAAATGTGAATCTAAAGCATCGTGCATTTCTTGTCTTGCACTGTCTAAATCATCTTCACCTAAGTCATTTAGTTTACCAAGATAATTTTCTAAATCCTCAAGACTATGAAATTCCATATTAGCTGAATAGGAGAAAACCCCATCAATTAATACATAAGTTGTTAACTCTACTACCTCTTTGGATACTTCTATTTCTACTGAAAAGTTGGTATTTGATGGATAACCATACATTGCCTCTACTAATCCAGAACTATAAGTTGGTTCTACTTCCCAATTCGTCATTGTTTCTTTCGTTAAATTATAAACTTCATCAATTGTCATTTTTTATTACCTCAATAATTCTAATACATTTTTATCAAATGCATCTACTAATTCTACTTCTATCTTCCCTAATGACACTATGTCTAAATTATCCAATCGTTTTAAATATGATTGTAATTCCGTAATATCACTAAAGATTTTCTCCTTAGAACACTTAAACCCCTTATACATTAACCCAACTGTTGTTCTTACTAGCACTTCACCACTTGGCAGTAATGAGATGATTGCAGATAGTTCTCCAACTTTTTCTGGGATACTAGTATTTTTAATTATAATTACTCTATTATCAACTGTCTTTGACCACTCATGGATACAAAAATCTGCAATATTATTTAATTCGGAAAATGTTAAACACATAAATTCATTAACCTCTCATAGTAGAACTTAATCTATTTAATTTCCGTAAATACTGTCTTAAACACTCTGCACTTTCCAACATTATTTCCTCATTTTTAGTACGAGAATCACCCATTAGATTAACAATTGTTTTTTCGCCTACGAGTGGTTCAATGTATAGACTTAAAAATCCACGCTTATATGGTTCACCATATAAAGCAGATAGTGATACAGAGTGTGGATATACTCTCCACTCTTTTGATAACTCTTCTCTTACTATTTCTTCCAATTTTTCAACTGTTATCATACACATAATTATCTCCAAAACAAACGCCCTACATTATCATGAAGATGCTCTTTCAATGAGGTATTTAGTTTCTCTTCTAAACCATCAAATAAATGATTTGATACAACATCTCTGAGTTTTTCCAATACTCTTTCTAACTCCTCGTCTGTATGAGCTGCTCTACTACAAGATGCAGAAAGTCTATTTGCAAATCTACAAGTAAGTTTCACGGTATAATCATTATTCTTATCTTGTGAAATATATACAGTAGCATGATATGCAGGACATAGACCCTCGCTATATGTGGCAACTACCTCATTAGAACCAATTTCTGCTTCCCAGTCTGTTAGAATAGATTTTGTTAGTTTATATTCCTTATCTAGCAACATAGTTCCATCAACTCCTCACTTACTTCACAATTCTTTTTAAATTGTGCAATTAACTCGTCTACCTCTTCAAACACCTCTTTGTAGTTTGTCTCAGTTAAAAACTTGCTAAATACTAATTTGTTCATATTATTACCCACTACACAAACTCTTAAATCTAAACTTTCGTTTAGACATATAGATAGTGAATATATTAGCCCATTGTAATATTTTGTCTTTCCATAATTTGCCTTGAAGTGACTAGAATATTCATCTATCAAAGTTATATAACTATTTTCATTGCCAACAGACGGTAATGAGTCTACAAATGTATTTGACACCCTTACGATATTGTTTGTTTCATCTATTACAGTTTTTAAGATTGCTAATATTTCATCGGTTTCTTTATAACTGAATGTTTTATGGTCAATAATAAATAAATTCTTATTACCTGCAGTTAATTTAAGAGTACATTGAAATGTATTATTATATAAATTAGTGAAGATTCCATACAAGTTATTATGAGGATTCCCTATTGCTAAAACATCCTCATCAATATGCACCGTCTTATACCCATATTCTGTTAATGCTGTTACAACGTTTTCTAAGAATGTTTCTCTACATACTTTAGTCATGGTATTTTCTCCCATCTACCCTATCGCACGTTCAAATACAGAAAGATATTCTCTCAACGCATTAGATAGGATTTCATTCAAACCGTCATTGAAGTAACAAGGAACTAAATCGTTAATATTCTCTAACATATTTTCTAGTATTTCAACTGTTTGAGCAGATTTTGTATAGGATACCGAAATAGATTTTGTCAAGCTACAGATAAAACGTAATACATAATTATACTGAGTGTCATATTCAATAGTTAAAGCAACAAAATCTCTGGCAGAAAGAATATCCCCACTATACGTTGCATACACTGTATTACACAATTTTTCTATTTTCCACCCCTTTAAAGTGGTTTTTGCCAGTTCATAAACTGTTTTCATATCTTTTTCTTTATTAAGTTGTTCTACCATACACTTACCTCTCGTTCTTCTTAACTTAATTTTATCAAATTGTTTACTCATTGTCAACAAAAAAGAGAGGAATTACCCCCCCCCTCTTATCTAATTGATTTCTTTAATACATCTGCTAACTCTTGAGTACCAAGTTGATAACAACCTGTCTCTTGATGATTTTCCATAAAGGCCTCTAATACAGCATTTAACTTTTCTATTGCTGAGTTAATTGTTCTATTACTGCAAACAACAGTTTTCTCATATATGCACATAGTACCAACACTGTATCGGTTAAGCAACATAATTTTAAGTTCTTGACGTTTACTATGTTCGGTAATAGAGAAAGAAAACCGAACTTTATAGTCACCAATATACTTTAAACCTGTAATAATCCACTCAACATCTGGACCTGAAATAGGCATCTTATACTTAGATAGTTCATCCCATTTCTGTTCAGATAATCTATTTCCAACATCGTTTATTTTTTCTAAAGTTTTCATATACACCTACCTTAACAATGTACTTCTACTTTTACAGCCCATTTGATTTTGAACTTTTTCTTACGTCTCTTTAACTCTAATTCATCAATATCAGAGTTAATCTTCACTAATTTATCTTGTAATGTCTGTATCTTTGCTTTCTTTGTCTTTGGAGTTATATCTTCACGACAATTCGGACAGAAATATCTCCAAGTTGTTTCAACTCTCTTACCACAATGAGGACATGTTATAGTCTTTTGAACTGGTCTTTCGAGTGTTATTAACTCTTTCTTAATTTCTTTTACTTTATTTTCAAGATTTACTTGTTTCTTAGTTTTAGACTTTAATTCCCAATCTTTAAACTTAACAGCCTTATCATTGTAACTGCCAATATAGTACTCTAAATATTTCTCTGCTTCCTCAAAAGAATCAAATTCAACATCCTTAATTTGAAGATTTCCGTGATAACTACCACCACATTCTTGATAGTCAGCACTTCTCCACGCAAATTCCTGTGCTTCTACCATAATTTCCGATTTCTTATCAACGATTAAGATTTCTGAACAATGTCCCATAGTTATTTACCTACCTTATACAGATAGTATAACACATTTCAACTAAAAGGTCAAGAAACATTATAAATGTTTACTAGCATAATCATTTACAGAAGAAATAATATCATCTGCGGATGGAAATGCCTCAAATAATTCCTTCAAATAGGAATCAAACTTATCTAACAGTTCTTTACTATTTTCTTCTGTAAACTCTGCATAATATACATCCTTTTTTGTGATGTAATGTAGCAAACATATACGCATCGTTAAGTCTGTAATAGTGGGTGGGAATACCACAACAGTGACTACACCTACTTCTTTAGAGTAGTATTCTCCATTATCATTGGCAACAAACCAATTGTCAACTAAAATCTCTGTAATCTTTGATACTACATTCTTTTCCCACTCTTTTGGTTCAGTCTTGGTAATTGTAACTGGGTATTCTCTACAACGATAATACTGCTTTGAAAAAATATTTTTAATGTGATTATCCACTCTTTCAGCAAATCTTAGGAAGTTGCTCATTGATAAGTCATTATCGTCAATACGTGCTGTCCCACTAACTAGATTAGTACCTTCCCAGTTACTATTATATAGTGCAAGTTTCATATTGTAGGTAGAATCATCTATTAAATTAATTTCTCCATCAAGACTAATTGCTAAGTTACACCCATTCAAAAAGTTATGGTTAAACTTGATTGAGGTAGCTTCCTCTTCGTAAATATAAAAATCTGCTTCATGCAGTTTATCAATAATTTCATTCACGTTCATTATATCTATCTCCCCAAATTATAACTCCTTAAAAAATGTTTCAACCACAACCTCTGGTGGTAAGTACAACTGCTTAAATTTATTAATAATGGAGCTAATCTCTTCACACATTTCTTTATTATTTTTTATATTTATCTCTCTTCTGTATATTAGCTCCCAATCAGCTCTATCCCCACGAATAAAGATTTCTACAATTCTTCCCCTCTTATTAATATGTACCTTCAACATACTACCAACTCGGTCAATTCGCCAAACACCTTGGCGTTGAGGTTCGAAATCGTAACAAATAAGAAGGTCTTCTATATGTTTTATTGCTTCTTCTAACCCCACATTAACATGATAAAGTGTAACCTCAAAAAGCTTTAAGTCTTTTTGTGCTTTCGTATAAATTTCTTCTGCATGCTTTAGCATACTTGTTAATATTCTAATGGCTTCAGCAACTGTAATATTATGATGTGTTTTCGTATAAATTTCCTCAATATTATACTTTATCACAATAGTTAAAGACAACGAAACATCGGTAACTTCTAAAAATCCTTGTATATTTAATAAGTGGTATTCTTTTTGGTACAATCTTACCTCTGTACTGCTGTCATAATAACAACTATACCCAACCTTCTCTAACTCTTTGGTTACTTCGTATAATAGTTTATTCTCTTTCATCTTTGTTAATATCTCCTATCTACGTACCTATTATAGCAATAAGATATTACTTTGTCTAGTGGTTTTATCTACTCTTCATCTTCTAAATTAGTTTCTACTTCTTCTTCAAATGTATCAATGATAGTCCAATACATCGTAGTGTCCTTAAAATCGTCTAAACACTGGATATCTTCTCCATTGAACACTGTTATACATCTGGAGGAATATCTTTTAGATAGGCCACAGAGTTTATATCTCTTTTATATTCACACAACGATTGTTCCAATCATACTCAAAACTATTTTGAGAGAGTTTATCAAAATCAACTCTCAAAACTACACAATCAGAACTTTTATTGCCAGAAAACTTAAAATACTCTCTGGCAGCATCTGTGCTAAATGCTAAATATATTTTATTCTCACAATACATATCTGAGAAATTATGATGAGAGGGATTTAAAATTAACCCCCCTCGTAATATACTATCTAAATACTTTTTGCTCGTTGCGTGATACAAATACATTATTATCTCCTTACTTATGAGTGTTATAAAGTGTTATTCTGTACTATCTTAATTAACCCTCTATAGCTACCACAATTCACTCTAAAATCCTCTATTAAACCATCAACAGTGTCAAATACTTCCTCACATGTTTCATCTGTTACACGGCTGTTATATATTACACATTCACAATTACCATCACGTAATGTTACAACTAAGTCCAATGTATCACCCAAACGTACATTTAATATAGAGAAAATTCCAGAATATTCAAAAGTGTACCCTAGTTTAGAATCATACGCAGTATTCTTAAAGTGGTCTAAGTACTTATCAACTACTTCTTTCTCAATCGCTGTCGCTCCCATAGATTGCACTAAAGCACAAAAATCAATGGAAGATTTCTTTAGTTCCTTAAGATATTCTACTACTGCACTGTGTAAAAACACTATCTCTTCAACCTTAGAACAATTAAAACTATGCAATTGTAGTAAAGGTATATACCCACCTACCACATCAAGGTTAAGTGAACAAGTAATCTCATCAGAAAATACACTTATACGTCCGTATAAACCAATATCCCCATGTTCATAACCAATCTGACCATAACCATGTTTCGTCTTGAACCCTAATTCTTCCAACTTAGTTACTAACTCTTTTTCTATCTTATCAATATCTTCCATCTTATTCAACCTCGTTCTGTAATCTTCTAAAATACTCTAAATCACTCGGTACATTTTTCATAACATCTACAAGTAATTTATCTACTTCCCTAAACACCCTAGCATAATTTGTTTGATTAACTGGTCTACAGAATATTACCCTTTCAGTGCCTTCAAGTATAGATACTGTCAAATTACTATCGTCTCGAATACAAATAGTTCCAATATATCTTCCGATAAGTACTCTACCATACTGAACAAGACCATAATTACTAAAATGCTCATTGAACTGTTCTGAAACAGTACTTTCTTCAATATCACCGACTTTTAAACTTGGTAATGAGTCAACGTAGTTATAAATATTTTTGGCAAGTCTATTACCTTTATCACAAAAATCAGCAAAACAATTTAAGAAATAATCTAATTTATCATAAGATACAGCTTTCATACGTAAAAGATGCCGATAAATAAAGCTAACCTTATCATAAAAACAAATTGAAATGTCAAATAAATCTTCATATAGCCATATTTGACAGCATAAATCCTTTTCTACTTCATGGTTTACGACTATCTTATCCTTAAAGGAGAATGTTGAATAACTATCTCCAAGTTTATCAACCTTATCTATGATTTCTTTTTTGATTACTTCAATGTCAATATTACCCATTTACTCTACCCCTAAAGGTGTTATTAAAGGCGATTTTCAAGTCAGTGTTCAACTCTTCTACTAAATCACTATTAATTACACTAGCCAACTTCTTTAAATACTTCTCTAGTTCTTCATTATTAGAGAACTTAGTCTCAAAGGCAGAATAAACATACGCTCCTAAAAAGCAGCCCACACTAACATGTATCGTATCCTTAGTCCATGGAGTAATCATGATATTAAATTGATACTCACTTAGATTGTAAGAGAAGATTATAATATTCTCTACCTCACTTGATACACTCCAATCAGATAAAATACTCTTTATCTTTGGAAAAATTTCTTTCAATTCCATCTAATACCTCTCTTTCTAATCAAAGAAGTGAGTTTTACTTTGTAAGACAGTACTCACTGAACTGTAGCGCCTAACTAACTTCTATTACCAAAGTTAGTGTGGGTCTTCTCATCGACAATGATAGTTAGAGTTTTGAAATCACTGACACAGAGTTCTTTTAGCACTCTCAACTCAACTTAATCAGTAATCACAGAGCAACGGTCTTGAGCATTCAACCGAGGGTGTGTATGTGTTTCTCCTAACTATCGTAGTAGGTGTTTCTACCTACTGAGTCTTGTAAACAATCGTACCTTTTAGAAAGGTACTCGGTCTTTAGCCGAGTGCATATTTACCTAATACTCCCTAGGAAGTTCATACAACTCCCATTTTCCATCTTTATAGAGATAGGCATACTCAATGTCTTTAGCAAATTGTTTTAAGGTAGTAGTATGACTTTCACAACCACTCTCACCTCTATCTCTGTGGTAAGCGATTGTGATACCCTCATGTGGTTTCTCAAAAGAGTGTTCTACCCCTTTTGGAATGTCTACTTCCTCATCAAGAACAGAAATATCTCCTAGTGCAATTAGTTTTTCAACTTTTTCACGGTCCTTATAATGTTCTTTTAACATTTCTAATGCATAAGATGGGTAACCATCCCAATGTAGATAAATAAATTCTACTTTATTTTTTCCTCTACTAATTCCAATATGTGCATTTGTACTCATATTTATATTCTCCTATCTCATTTAATTATTGGTAATTCAATCTTTTTTTCAACTTCATAGGTTTTACCATTATCATCAATAATAGTTTCTCTAATAGTTACCTCACTAACTTCAATTTCTGGCAGTTCCACTCCATTAGGTAGTGATATTCCATCAGGTAACTTTAGTTTTACTTTCTTTTTCATATATATATTCCTCCTAATACCAAATCTTATAAGCTACTTTATCTTTAAATTCTAATCATTTCTTTATTTTCCTATCTACGTTCTTAATCTATTAAATTCTTGGTCGATAATTAATATAATTAATCTTCACATTCCCTAACGCAGACACAGCTCTTTGCACTTGCTACCTTCCTTACTAACGCAACTTTTATTATTGCTTTAGACATATACTTTTCTCCGGTGGTTCGCTTTGTTCTTTCAGTTTGAACCCTGTTATTATCTACATCAATTAGATAAATATAGCCAGTCGTTCTTCTTCCTACCACAAAATATTCTTTGCCGTTATAAAGGACTTTATCATATCGTTTAAGTCCTGAAATCTTTCCCTTTGGAAGAACAACAAATTTTCCACCCTTTACACCCGTTCTAGGATAAGAACCTTTGGGAACACATTTCTTCTTGTACTTATTCGAGTTTTCATTATAAAATTCAGAACCTCGACTAGCAATACAACAAGCATCTATTGTATGTGATTTCTCTAACCCAAATACTCTACGCATTTCCTTTGTGATAAAGCCATAAGTTAGTTCTGCATCAGGGTATTCTTTTTGCAACATATTCCTTAGTATGTTCATCTGTGTTGTATATCTTAACGTACATCTTGCCTTCTTACCAAACTTCTTCTGAAATGCTAGTAATTGTTCTTCGGAACTATGTGCTAAGTGATGGCAGTCTGTGCATAATGTAATTAGATTTGCCAGTTTATCAGAACCACCCCTACTTCTTGGTAAAAGGTGATGTACTTCTAATCTACAATTTTTCTTACCACAACATTGGCACTGGTAACCATCTCTTGCTTTTGTAGCTTGCTTGAAGTTCTCCTGTTGATACAATTCTCCCTTAGCATAATCCCACTTATGGTATGCTAAAGTAGGGTCTTGAAGTAATTGGGGGTCAAACTCTCCTACCTCTAAGATAACATCACTGATTGGAAGAATAGACTTTATAAACTCAATCTCTCTTTTATGTCCTTGAAACTTGGATATTAAGGTAGGACTGTAACGTTCTTTACGTTTAGAGGCATTACGATTATTAAATCTCATAGGTCTATAACGTAACTTGTTCCTTCTTGTTCTACGGAATTGTCTACGTCTGTCCATCTTAGACTTAATATCATCTCTCAATTCAGTTTGTGATTCGTAAACAATCTCTGATGTTATATCATTGATGACTGCACTTCCAACATACTTAGAACCTGTATCTACTCCAAGTGTTAGTGGTTGTGTAAAAGTTGTACTTTCATATAATAACTTTATAGTAAACGGACACTTTGAAACAACCTTTGCTCTCTTTTGGTTAAGTAAAACTCGAACTTTAGCGCCATTATGTGTAGGCATAAGTGGTTGTCCGTTTTTATCTAATACATATACCAACATAATGGTACTCCCTTCTTATAAAAATAATTAACTAACTCACCTTTTTACAGGTGGTAATGTGTATTTTGATACTATTATCATACCAAAAATCCAACTTCATCTCGACAATGTTATAAAGGCTTTTTACGTTACGCTCACAAGGCTCTTACATACCCAACCTAACTTAAAACGTAACGACAGTTGCTCCCGACTGAGGCGGCATCTGGAGGTGTCATGACCTTAATAACGTAGTATTCGTTTCTGAATACTTAATCTGTATTGAGTGTGCTATTTAAAATAGCGCCTTTCGACCGGTATCACTCAACACCCCTAAATTTTTATAGACTTATATGTATTGCCAGTTATCTTCTCATCTAAAGCCATTAATTCCTCAAAGTTATAATCAATCGCTGGTTTAGCACTGTTCCCACAATATTTCTTAAAGTTATCTGTTAAGGACTCTAAGCTAGGTAAATTTTTCTTGAAATCATAAATAACCTTCCAATATAGTGTGCCATATTCCTCAAAGTCATTAAATTCTTCATTTTGAATATATAATCCAATCCCAATTCCAAGTCTAACCCCAAGCTCTTCATCTTCATCATAGATATAAGTGTTTCCACATAATTTAAACCCATTCAATACTTCTGATTCAAACGTTATATCTAAAACATCTCTCTTCTTAACTATTTTATAACCTAAATTAACTAACGCCTGTTCAATCATGAAATTATACATTCTCCTTTAATAATTCTAAGTAAGTATCACTATCAGGAGATTTCTCTTTAAACTCTCAAATTAAATCATCCACATTATCGAATACTCGTCTATAGTTTCCTTTATTCAATATTGCACTAAACACACTTATTAATGATTCATTTGAGGAATCTACCTGTACTACTAAATGTAGTCCGTTATCTAAAGATATAATCATCTTTCCAAAATATCCATATACAACTACCCCAAAGTCTTTATTCACTCCAAATTGTGAGAAGTGAGAGATAAATTCATTTTTTATAGCATCGGTTTCATCCTTCTCACGAATAAATGACAATGTATTTTGATACTGTTCATATTTTTTAATCAACTGACGATTCTTATTTAAAATATTTTCTATTCTAGTCCACACACATTTTCTATCATTAAACGGAATTTTGTTTTCACTGACTAAGATAGTTTTGTGAGTAGCTTCAGTTATTAAGAACACACGAAATCCAATTTTATTCTCTTTAAATAATTAGATTTTAATATAGATTTTATGTGTATCATCTATGAACGGTAGTATATCGTCTAAAAATTGTGTAGTATCTAAAGCTGTACAACCTAAATTCTCTAATTCTTCTTGTATTATCTCTTCATTTAACATAACTTACCTCGTTTTAGTTGGTTAATTCTTTAGTCAACCGTTTAATACTTGCCAGTTGTTCATTCACCACATTAAGTTTATCTGCTATAGTGGTAGATACTTCTATTAACTTAATTATCTCTTCCTCTGTTCTTATTGCTTTAGGTATTTCAAATTCATACTTCTTACCTTTATCATATTTTGCATAATGAATATATCCTGCAAACCATGTTTCCTCAGAATTTTTTGGTTGAATAAATAAATTAATGTGTACATCCCCTACTTCATAGTTCATTTTAAACCCACCGTTAGGCGCTTCTGAAACTACTAAAGATTTGCCATTTGCATACTCGATTATCTTATCATATCTCATGGTACTATACTCCCTCTTCATATGTTTTTAATAATTAGTTACTAATACTTCAACTGTCTTTTTCTTATCTCGTTCCTTTAACTGATAGTTACATGTAGAGTAGTTCTTATCTAAGTAATGTACATTATATTTCTTAGACCACTCAATTAAGAGTGTGTTCTCTAACCCTTTATGGTATAAAACATTAGATAATGCGAACTTTACACCCATAGAGTTTAATTTATCTAATAAATTCAATAATTCAATCTCTTCTAGTTCCCCATAACCATTACCTAGTCGATTTTTCTCGTTGTAAACAGCATTAGAAATTAGATATGGTGGGTCACAATACACAAAATCGTTTTCTCCCAGTAAACTGATGTCAAAAGACCTGAAATCATTACTCGTACATGTGATGTTAGTATTCTTAATCTTGTCAATAAACTTCCCTAAATTCCCTGATAATACACTAGTATATAATGACCTACTCTTACCACTTGGCATATTAAATTCACCACGTTTATTAAATCTAATCTGGAAGTTAAAAGAAAAACAACTTAAAACATATAAATCTAAAGGATGTTTGTATTGATTATATCTATCCCTTAGTAGATAATACCCACCATTTTCATAGTTATACAAGTCAAACTCATCAATAATCTCATCTATCTCTCCCAATACTGTTTCCTTATTACTTGATTGAAGATATTTAAGCACCTCTATTAGTGGTTCGTTGGAATCGTTACAGATTATCTTATTTGCTCTTACATTTAATGAAACAGTACTGCTACCACAGAATAAATCAACGAAGGTATTTATATTATCTGGAAATAGTGGAATAATTTGTGAAAGTAATTTAAACTTGTTACCAGTATAGTTCATCGGAGCTTTTAAAAATTCAGTTGTCATTATCTAACTACCATCCCTACTTTCTCTGTAATTCTCAACTTCACTAATCATTAAATTATTAGGATACAATTTCTTTTATCCTTTGCAGTATTGAAGAAATCTTATCATCATCACTAAATAATACACTTTCTTTTAAGAGAACAACTGACTTGCCTTCTCTAAAGAATCTCCAACCTGCATATTGTTCTTCTACATTCTGTGTTATTTCCTTACTCACAGGATTTTTCCATACAAGGAACTCAAAATGGTCTATCATTTCTCTTACCTCACATACGACAGTTCCATGTCTTTCGAGTTTTAATAAAATTGGTCTGTCATAGATTGGTGTACCATAAAAACCAAATCCCTCTAAGGTTTCACCTATCGTTAATCTATCCACAACTTATTCACCTGTTCTAAATATCCTTAAAGACTGTTTCTGCGGCAACACTGTCGTTTGCTGGGAATGCCTGCTTAAATCTATCAATAATATTCTCAATCTCTGTCCACATTTCTTTAATGTAGAGAACGTTAATATCACTTCTATAAATTGGAAAGTCACTTCTACCAATAGAAATAAATATTTCAACAAGTCTCTTTTCTTCGCTAACAATTACACCTAATCCACCATCAAAACGTCTGGTAAAATACAAATCATAAAGATTTGTGAATCCACAACTTTTAAGACGGTTTCCTATGTCCGTTACAGCCTTTGATATTTCAACACCAACAGGGGGGAGAAATGTATCAAAGGAATCTACCTTTTTATGTGCTTTTGCATCTAACTCTTTCACATTTTCTAACACATGTGTCATTATATAAATAATGTTGGAAACAGTTGTTTCTGAATAAGTTTTAGCTTTAATATCCATATTTAGCTCAACTGTTAAAGATAAAGAATCCCCACTATCAACAGCAGTTCCAACTACATATACACAATATTTATTTAACACAAATGTTATGCTATTGCCATCACGATTATAGCAATCATATCCAATCGGAGCTAATTTGCTTTCCAACTCATAAAATTTTGCATTTTTAACCATCTTTGTATTCTCCTCCTAGGCTAATTATTTGTTCTGCACTAAATTTAACCAATCAACTAGTCGCATCGTTACTTTCCACTCTTCTTTATTCTTTCTATGAAAGACAGTAGGAATAGTATTTTCCTTTTCACTATCTCTAATAGACTGTTGTAATGCCTTTTCTATGTTCAGATGTTCGTCTCTCTTCACCTCTATGTGAAATTTACTCAATTCTTCACAAAGTACATCTGAAGTACCATCTGCCTTCCCACTAAACTGTTGAGTACGTCTAGCAGCTAAACCTTTTTTCTTTAACAGATTCACTACTTCCAATTCCCCAACTTTTCCTTTTCTCTTAGAATTAATCACAAAATATCTCCTTATTACCAATCATTATATCATATCTATTATATAAAGCAATCCCTTATAAATATATAAGATTTTCCACTTTTCATCTTTCATAGCACACTCTGTTCGCTTGTTCGCACTGGCTCACACTCGTATCGTGGTGTAATATTGGACATTACCTCATTTATATAAGACTTACTACTTTATCTAACTCAAATATTAGATTCCTTAAGCATTTCTTTCTCAATGCCCAAATTCCACTGGTTATTTCAATATTAATTACTTTATTGAACTAAATCCTTAAAGCCAACCACTCACGTTTCAAGACCTTACGGTAAAACGTTCGTTAAACTACTTTATGTGGAAAACTTATCCACAATCGCAACTAAAAACGGAGAGGTGAACTAGGTATGGAAGCAGAAAAAGAGATATTAAATGCCTATCTGAAAGCATAAATTATATCTCTTTAAATATTACACACTAAAAACGTATGAGTTTGAACAGTTTATGTCCTTCAAAAGAATTGTATTGGTATCCGGTGAACTATTCCCAGTATATTCACTCATATTCCAAGCCCAATGAGTATTTTTAACGTAAAATGATACGTGAATATAAAAAAGACATAGAGATTACTCCCTATGCGAAGATTGTTATTCTTACTTATCCTTGGTTTCCGTGAGGTGTTTCCCTCGCCTAGCAGTTTTTTGAATAGGTTGGTAGTCTTATTTTTACGGACTACACTGACGATGAGAGAATAAAATACAATAAAACTCTCTTACACCGAGCCTTTTATTAACCAACTAGGGGGGCTAACCTCTGTGTTCACTCCAATTTATACTGTCGGTGAAAAATGCCATACTCATATGGGTAACATAATGTTCACAGATACTTATGTTGACAGTTCTATTTAATTTTAAATGATTAATAACCGCCTAAGATATTAGTCACAATAAGTATAGCAAATTTCACACTTTTTGTCAAGTGAGTTTTATTAAAAATTTATAATTTTATAGATTTAAACTCTCCACTATTTAAGGTGAACCCAGATAATGCTTTTGGTTCTCCATAATCACCTAAGTCTAAGTATACCTTTACATATAAAGAATCTTCCCCAACTGGCATACCTTCAGTTCTTAAGCCTGGGAAATTAGTCAATGTCTTTAATAGTTTATTTCTTAAATACACATTATTGATACCAATATACTTACCGATTTCATCTGCGCATTCAAGCCCATACTCTTGGCATACTTCCAGTATTTCTGCATTAAATTTTTCCCTATTTACCACTTCAAAATATTGTTTTCTCACAATTGTTTCTCCTCTGTACTCATTATATAAATAGCATAACTTCTCATACTACAGAATACAAACTCTTCAATGTCTTGACAGTTTCCTTAGCCAAGTAACAAGAATAGTTAAATGTGTCTAGTGCAACTTCTTTATCTTCACACTCGACTGTATCCCACTTATCAGTCTTAAAGTCTGTATTGTCTTTGTAATAAATCTTTACAATATTATCCTTGATAGACAGAGTTAATTGCCCAAATATAAAGTCAAATACTTCCTGCTTCTTTTTTGTTACAACTGTATCAACTCTCATTCTGCGAGTAACAAATATATCATATAAAGAATCTCTAATAACCCTACCTGCTACCTTATCAGCTTCCATAAGTGAAACTGCTATCCTATGTAAAGCACCAACAATCGTGTGTGGTTGGCAAGAAAAAGACATTGTGGTTTCTTCTCCTAATACGTTCATTTTCTTCTTAATATGATATAGGTCATCTTCTTCCTGTATTGTTAATTCAAACGTATATCCATCTCTAATGTCTTTGATAATAAGAGTTGAACCAACAATCTCTGCATCACCAATCCAAAAATACTCTGAATTTACTAATTTTTCGAGTTCTAATAGTTCCATAATTTCTCTCCCTTAATATAAAACAGTATCGTCAATAGTTACATCAAGAATGTCTAAAAGATTATCCTGACCGGTTTCTATACACTCTCTCATTGCTTGTTTAATCTGTACATCTGTGATTCTTGATGGCAAACACTCTGTAGGAACAGTTTTTCCAAACATTTCACGATACTTATTTAACAACTCTAAATACTCTTTATCGACATCTGTATTCTTCTTATTAAGTAAGTATTTCATGTAACGCTTAACTTTATCTCTCATAATCTAGTAAATTTCTAGCAAGTTCTCCAACTCTATTCCAAGCGCAGTATTGGTTCATGCCACCACTCCAATCTTTTGCGTGTCGCATTGCTCTAACTAGGATTCTAGTATTACTATCCCAACCAAAGTGTCTAACATCACTAATACTAACATAGATAAACTTCGCACCATCACTAAGAACTGCACTGAAACAAAAATGGTTCTTATTAAACTCATACAATTCCATTCCGTTTTCGCTTGCCATCTTCTTTAGGTCTGATTTGCAATCTCGTTGGAATTTTTCATACCCCTCAGTGGTAGTGCAACCACCGTCAAACTCATAACCAAACCATTTTTCTGCTTTCAACATACTTTTTTCTCCTCTGTTAATTTAACTTAATTAAAATTTCCATACTTTGCAAAATAAAAAAGGACTCTCTATGAAAGTCCAAGTAAAAATGCATTAACGATGAACACTAGGAATAAACCAATATTCACAAGCAACATAATAGCATTTACAACCATCGGTTTAACTCTACTACAATACAAGTTAGCCACTAGCATAGAACTATTTAAGAACAAGCTTAATACAGTGATAGTGGATACCACAAACACATCGGTTGCACTAAATGTTCTATCAAATACACCAATTCCCATAAGGATATAGGCAACGATTTGAGCAACTGCAACAAATAATAATCCCTTATCCTTATTCTTATACCATAGGAATAACATATTCCAAATAGATAAGCACGAAACGATATATAATATTTGTGCAATGTGATATAATACGTTTGACTCAGCCATAATTTTTCTCCTAAAATTAAAAGCGCCGGATGCTGGAATCGAACCAACAATTTTCAGTTCATGACCTCCGAAAACCAACCTTGCTCCGACAAAATAGAGTTTTCATCAACCATTGCCCACAGGATTTTCACAGTTGATAGGACTATCTCTAACCCATTCTTTCTCATCCACCTTAAGGGTATTCCACCCTAAAAATATAGGACTTGCATCTCATAGGACTTATATCAGTGTCGCTGTGTGGAAAGTCATTGTCCAGTACTCGGCAATCCACCTACAACCCCAAAGGCCTCTTATAGACATGTTCAAAACTGGAATTTATAAAATGTTTGGCTATTCATGTCATAGAGCCAGAAACCAATATTGGTTATGACACATCCTTCTGATATAGCGCCCGCGGTTTGTGCGGTTGCAGGTTCATCACGGTGGTGTCAACCCGAAGTACAGTTACCGTCAGTACTCATGACCATATTATTATACAACAATTTCTAAATATGGCAATCCACAAGCGTTACTGTTGCATGAGGATTGGTCTTTTTTAGTTCTCTTAATGTCTTATCAAGGAAGTTAGTGTAATTCTCTAGGGATTCCTTAGTTGTATCACTTATTGCAAACCAACCCATCTTTCCCTGTTCGTGCCATTTGCCATCCAACAACATTGCGAACGTACTAAATGAAGCACGGTCCTTAGCATAGTTATCTCTGTTGCCATACATTTCTGTGTAGTATTCTGGCTTGAACACTGCAAAGAAATCACTAGGGCGTTCAACGTCTGTGAGTGGTTGCTTATCAACAACAACTTCCCAGAAACGCTTTGCTTCATTGTATAGTTCGGTATCTAACGATAAGTCTAAGTCTTTTATCTCACACGTATCACATCTTGTGCCATCTAACTTCCGTAATACATTAGACCATCTGCCACCAATCTGATACCAGTCCCATTTAGCATCTTTATTGCCTAAGCAATAGAGGTTACCTTCGTTGTCATATTCAGACACATCAATATGTAGGTTTTTGGCAACTTCTAAGTACTCATCAAGATTAGACTCGTCTACATGACCATCATGGAAATTGATACCACACTTTTCAAAATAATTTAAAACCTCTTGAACACCCCAACCGAATAATCTGTCTTTTTCTATACCCTCATAGAACGGTGACATCCATTCATCTACGGACTTCTGATTTTCTGTATCTACTACTAGCAATGAGAAATGTGACATATATTGTACCTCTTTCTTTAGACATTATACACTAAGTTCATTATTTTGTCAATATAATTAAGACATCTTCTTGAAGAGAATTGCACCTAAGATTACTAATAAAATTACTTCCACATGTGTGATTGTTTCTAATCTATGTTTGAAGACATCTGCAATGATGTTAATATTACTCATAAACACCTGTTCATCTCTAGTTATATACATCCACAATGCTAATGAACCGATAGAAAGTATCATCAATACCATAAGACTGTGAAAACTCACTCTCCCAAGGATAGCTCTAAAACTTGTTACAACCACTAACATACTTAGAAGGATTGGTGGAATTGCTATAATTAAAGAATAGTTCATATGTTATATTTCCTCACTTACAAAGATAGTATATCACAAATTCAAGTAGTTTGTCAATAGGGGTTAGTCAGATTATTTTAGTTCAAATTAACCCACGTATATCCTAGACTAGATGCATGGTCTATCTCACGATATAGTATTCTAGTGGTTTCCACAATTGCAGTTCCAAAATGTGTTAACTCATCTAGCACATTAAGTACCTCTTCTTCTTTTGAGCAGGTGAAAGTATAATTGAATATATCACAATCTCTATTGGAATCGTAAATAGATACCTCACCGGAATATTCAAGAGAATTATGAGAAAGTGTTAGGTACATACATAGGTGTTCCTCTAAGGTATATTGATAAGAAATTCTCAACTTTCTGTTTTCTAATTTTGCTGTATAATTAGGAATAGAATCAATATATTTTAAAATCTTTTCAATCTTACTCATAATTTACCTCCTCAATTTCTATCTTTAATATTTCTCTAATTGACTTGAATCCCAAATCTCAATTTCTAAGACCTTATTTGTATATAATGAATACATTTCTCCATCCATGTTTTCATCATAGTCATCGTAAGTTCTAAAATGAACCATTTTTATTTCTCTATCCAAATACTTCTTAATATAGTCGTAGTTCTCATCATCAAGAGTGAAAGAGCCTAAACTCTCATTATTAGAGGTTAATTCTATATAGTCTAAGTCTGAATCTAGTTTTTCTATTAAATCTTTTACCAACATAGTTATTCTACCTCAATCCACAGAGTCGTTGTTATAATTGGCAGCATACCATCATCAATATCACTCAGACAATCTTCTGAAAAATCAGTGAAAAAACTGAAATGTTGTACTTCTTTATTAAGATAGTCAGACAACTTAATAAGATTTTGTCCCTTAAAAGTTTTTCCATCAAAACACGTATCCTCACCATCACAACAGATAACAATATAATTAAGTTCTGCGTGTGAACAATCCAATTTCCCTAATAGCTCATTAACTAACATAGTTTATTCCTTTCCTAATATTATTACAAGTATATCCAATTCTGCAATAATAAAATCTTTTCCTTCATAATCTTCTGAGGTGCACACCTCACAGTAGTTGTGATATTCTTCAACTTCTTTATTTAACATATCTTTATCAAGATTTTCTAAGTTATCTGTTTCTAAAATACATTCTCCGTAGCAATTTATTACTATCCAGTAGTTGCAATTCTTATGATTGTTAATAACCTCTAATACTGTCATAGTTACTCTATTTCCTTAACAAACTTATATAATGGGTACTCGTCAAATGTGTATTTATAAGTTCCACATTTCACTAATACACCATCTTTTAGCCACTTTTCTGCGCACTTTTTAGGCACAGATGGGCAACCATGTGAAAAGCCACGACACACCTTCTGAGTAATTAAAATATAAATTGCTCCATTGAACATAATTCTATCATTTTCTGTTAGTGTATATTCTTTACGATTCATCTTGACTGTGAATTTCATAGATAGTTACCTCAACTTTATGTATCTATCATATCATAGTTTACAATATTTGTAAAGAGAAAAGGCGAGATATTTAAAAATACCTCACCAAATTGATACAGTTCCAAAACTACCACATATGTCTATAAGGAATTTATCCTTTACGAATGAAACTTCCTTACCAAACATACGATACTGTGTTTTTCTATCCCCATCAAACATGATTTTTATTGGAATATTTACCATGATGTTACGTGGCACATTCTCATATACTAAATTTCTTGAAGAAAGTATTAAACTTTGCCAACAACTTCTTCCTAATCTACCTACCCACAACAAACTGTTCCAGTACTCATGTTTAAAGTCCTTTGAATACTCACTAATATCAAAACAATCAATAATTACACATGTTCTTGTTGGGTAATACTTAATTTCTTTTGTCTTTACAGTATTCCCAGTTGTATCACTATAGTCTTTTGCTAATACAAATTTCTCTTCATTATTTGCAAAATAAGATACAATCTCATCTGGCATATATCTATGATTGTCTATGTAATAGCATTTTACCTGAGAAACAACATCTGATAGTCTACAATAACCAGTGTCTTGTAGAAAATTAACTCTAAACTCATTCTGCTTATAGAGTGCTCCCATTAAGGAAGTTAAACTACCTTCATTCATCTTATGTGTCTTATTAATTAAAGAACCATCACAAAGATACTCAACTTTCTTAAAATCTTTTAAGTCATCAGACAAATATATTACTCTTGCATTTCTGTCTGTATCACTTATCTGAGCCACAATATTCAATATTGTATAAGACTTACCAGTACCAACAGAACCTGTCATTAAGATATGTGGGAAACACTTGAGGTCGATATATGCCTCTTTCTTTCCTAACTCTATCTCCACGCTATTCTCCTTAATTCTACTAAAATGTTAAATCACCGTTAAGCATATCAACATACCACTCTTTACACTCATAATAACTGTGTGTGATTTCGCTATTAGACCACTCTTTTAATGCATCTGAAATATGTTCAATGTAGTAGTTAATGTTCTCAATCTTTTCACCAAGCACTTTATAGTTGGTGCTATTGATTTTCTTGTCAATCTTTTTCTTTTCTTTCTTGAGGTATACAATTAACTTATCACACTTTTCCTTGAACTCATCGTACATTGTACCTTCAAATTTCACACCACAGTTAGGACAGTAGTTTCCATACAATAGTTTATACTGACCAATGTATTTACCACAGTTAGAACACTTAAATGCTTTGATGGTTACGTCAATGTACCCTGCACCGTAATACCATTGAGGGTCAGCATTACGCCACTTTTTAACAGTTCCAGTTGTTACAATTACATGGTTTTCCATATTGATTACCTCTCTTACAAGAGTATTATAGCATAAATAAAAAGATTTTGTAAATAGAAAAAGTGAGATAATTTTAATATCCCACTTCTATAAAATATAAGCGCTGTTAGCAGGGTTCGAACCTGCACTCCACTTTTAAATGGACTAACCGTTTAGCAAACGGTCCTCTTCACCAGTTTGAGTATAACAGCAGTTTCTACTCACTATCTAGTCTCTAAAACAGTGAGTATGATTTTCTACTTTGTGAAATTTTCGATAGAATTAACAAGCACCGTTGCATTGTGTGTAATATCATTAATCTTAAGGAATACATCTCTATACTTCGAACGTGTGAATGTCATACAACGAAATGTATTTGTCTCACCAATCAACTTTGAATCAATATCAATATAATCTGTATCAGTTTGGCTTAAAATAATCTCTAACTTAAACTTATTGATTTGTTTCACACCATGAAATGAATTATCGACATCTTGTACAAAATCAATCCCTAAAAGACTTACTAATTGTTCTACTATTGTTTTAATGTTTTCCATAAATGAATACTCCTACAACATATAAATTCCATACCACAGCTATTTAACATCTATCTTCAAGTGTGAAGTGAATCCTATGAACTGTTCACCAGTACCATCATCACCCCAACCGTCATAGATAACAACTTCCACACTACATACTTCACTATCTAAAATGGGTAAATCTTTATCTAAATCTTCTTTAGAAATATACTGAATAAATTCATCATTCTTGTAAACCATAAGATAGTCAACACCGGAAATTTTACTTACTAAATCTTTTAAAGTCATGATAGTCTTATTCTCTATAACAACTTTTCCTTAACTTGCTTTTGAAGATAGATAGAAGTAATCTTATCTACATTTACCAGAATTTCATAGCTAGAATCATCATAGTGTTCAAACACATTAGTGATAAAAGCACCCTCATTATTGATTACAATAGCATTAAAAACCGTTTCTTGTGGGTCAACTGCCCCATGGCAAGCAACTAATGTTCCTTCTTTCTTGTTGGCTAAAAGTTCCTGAATTTTAGTAATCTTCTTGATTGTATTCTTATCTAACATAAATATTCTCTCTTTCTTTATCTTTCTACATCAAACAATTTAATTAGTTTATTATCATCTTGGAAATAGACTGCAACAACATCCTCAATAGAACAACGTCTACCAAAATTATTATTAAGTTCAGTTCCAAACACAACAATCTTATTTCCTGCCATTTGAACACGAAGAAGCTGTATAAAATACACATCGTTATAGTCTTTGGAATAAACACATTCAAGAACTATAGGGTAGGTAGCATCTCGCAATAATGTGCTAATTCTCGTTGCATATTCAATCTTCTTAATGTATTCCATATTAACTATCTCCTGTTCACAAATACATCATATCACAAAAGATATAAGTTTGTCAATAGATAAAAATAAAAAGCACCCCTGGCTGGTTTCGAACCAACATCAATGGTTTTGGAGACCACTATTCTGCCAATTGAACTACAGAGATATAAAGTGGACTGTTCTGGAGTCGGACCAGATTCTACCGGGCTTCAACCGGTCGCAATAACCGTACCTGCTCACAGTCCATGGAGATTCGGACAGGATTTAAACCTGTGTTCTTTAAGGTTGCAACTTAACGACTTAATCACTTGTCCACCGAACCATATTAAGGGATTTTTAATAATGAGAATATCCCAAAAACTCATTTACTTAATTTGTCTGCAATCGTTGAAGATGCATAGGATTCAGGTTTGATTTTATACTTAAAGCTATACGCAGTTACCCAACCTTCTAACTCGGAAATAAACTCAGCAGTAGCACCTTTTGTACCGATGTCCATATGCACTTGGAAATCAATGTTGCTACTATCGTCTAACACATCAATCCCGTACTTCTTCAACTCTTCTGCAATAAACACAGCGGTATCAATAGACATAGATGTTTCTCTCACTAATTTTTCGTGTAACATATTCTTAGTGAACTTTGAATGAGTGAAAGTGCGAGAGAAGAAGATTGCACCATTCGTATTTCTATGAACTACAATCGCAAGAGCAAACTTTGTTTGACTTCTTGTCATTGAGTCAGTACCAATAGCAATTTCATATTTTGCTTTAGTATCTGCTGAAAGGTAGTCTACGATATACTTGACTGTTTCTTCCAAACTCACCTTACCATGAGTAATACTATTTAATTGTAAGTCTTTAGTTACTTCAAAGTCTTTTGTATTCATAGACAATTCCTTTCTACTTTTAAACTAGGCTTCCTCGAAGAGAATCGAACTCTTACCACAAATTTCGTAAATACGAGGAAATATGAAGTACCCTTAGTGAGATTCGAACTCACACGCAATTAAGCATCTGCTTCTAAGGCAGGTATGTCTACCAATTCCACCATAAGGGTATATGGGGTAGTCTCCCAGAATTGAACTGGGGAATACAGAGCCACAATCTGTCGTATTACCACTATACAAAGACCACCAAATTAAACTTCCTATGTTATCTCTATAAACTTGACAAAATCCTTGTTATATTGGGAAAATAGAGTTTTAGAAGTTCATAATGAATTTTTTATGAGATTTCAAACTCTAGTGCCCTCGACTGGACTCGAACCAGCACGTCTTTTGAACAGTGGATTTTAAGTCCACTATGTCTACCTGTTTCATCACGAGGGCATGGCTGTCTGGGCAAGGCTTGAACTTGCAAAACTATGTTTCAAAGACATATATGTATACCAATTCCATCACCAGACAATATTAAGTGCCTACGGAGAGATTTGAACTCTCAATTAAAACTGATTTTGAATCAGTCGTGTATGCCAGTTCCACCACGTAGGCATTAGTAGAAATGTGTTTAATAGGAATTTAATTCTTGTTCGGCTAACCTATCTAGGATTGCTTTCTTTAAGATAAGTTTAATCTGTTCAGAAGTATTCACTATCTGCACCTTACTAAAGAAGTTATGTAAGCCTAATTTAGCACAGTTTTTACCGACTACTTCATCAGCGAAAGAACTCGTTACCATCTTAACATCTTGAAAGTCTAATATAATATTTTCTTTTCTATCGAAATCAATTATATTACTTACTTCTTTTCCCAATATTCTAGCTCCTAAACTTGTGCCAAAATCTTTTAACTTAACAATCATATAAACACTTTCCTTTATAGTTTTAATGGTTGCTATGATAGGACTTGAACCTATATTTACATACCTATGAAATATGTTTTCTACCATTGAATTACATAGCAATAAGAGTACTCCTGACTGGACCTGCACCAGCAACCTTCGGTTTAAGAGACCGCTACTCTTCTATTGAGTTACAGGAGTATATGGCGGGGATAACAGGCATCGAACCTGTGACCTCAAATTTAACAGATTTGTGCTTCTACCAACTGAGCTATATCCCCACATGGTCCGTGCAATGCGATTTGAACGCATAATCTCTTCACCCCAAATGAAGCGGATTACCAAGTTTTCCTATGCACGGATAGGTTAATATATTTTTAAAGAGAATATACAAAACTCTAGTGCGAATACCATGGCTCGAACATGGAGTCTCACGATTATCAGTCGTGCAATTTAACCAGTTAATCTATACTCGCATATAAAGTGTCTCTGGTTGGAATTGAACCAACGATTCATCGGTTAAAAGCCGATTGCAATACCACTTTGCTACAGAGACATATGGCGGAGACGGAGAGACTTGAACTCTCATACCCTTGCAGGTAACTTAAACCCGTATTCGTGTTGGAATACTACCACTTCTCTCAAAATGTGCAACATCGTACTTTCTTAAAAGATGCAAAACAATACGTTTTGTTAATATATTGGGATATAATTCGCATAGTTTAGAAACATATCCAAACTTCATTAAATCAATCCCAGAGTTAGAAATCAAACTCAAAATATATAATTCCCTATTTGTGTCAATTTTCCTTAATTTATTGATACAAGAATTACTACAACACCTTTGTTTGTACTTAGAAATAAACGGTTTGCCACACCACGCACACTCAGAACCAAAATAATATTTTTCCCTTAATCTTTCCACTTTATCTTTTTCATCTTCATATTTTTTAAATGGCAATGTGTAAAGTCTAAATAACTTATCCCCAGGAGTTTTATATTTTTTGGAAACATAATCAAACATATATTTTATATCTTCATAAAACAGAATTTTTATTTTTCTGTCTTTTACAGCAGATATTTTTAATAGTTCTTCTAACGTTAAATATCCCTTGATTTCTACTAGGTCTCCATTATCCATCACAAAGTCTGGTAAATAATAATGTATCTCACCATCTTTCTTATATGGATATTTAATGGAGTTTCTTGAAAACTTGATTTCATGGTCAATACAATATATTACGAACACTAACTCATAAGTAGAATCACACCAATAATCGTGATACCAACCATGTTTACCTCTTCCAGAACCGTGTCTATATCCTCCAGACTTTTTATTTCTTTTAGCGGTTTCACTTATTTTCTTTCTTGTTTCTACCGATATTGGATGTCCTGCCAATAAACATGTCTCCTTTCTATATTAATAAAGGCGTCCACAGGAGGATTTGAACCCCCGCACCGACTAACAATCGGTCTCACAGTTTTCAAAACTGTTCTCTTAAGCCACTTGAGTATGTGGACATTTCAACTGGAGATTAAACCAGACAGATACCAATTTCTGGTTACGTCTCCATAATGGTACTCCCAATGAGAATCGAACTCATATTATCCGATAGAAAGTCGGATGAATTAACCGTTATTCGATGAGAGCATATGGTGAGGTGAGATGGACTTGAACCACCAACATCCGAGGACACCTGAGTTACAGTCAGGTACGCTACCAATTACGTTGTATCACCCCAATAATTTAAGTTTTTAAAGAGAACTTATTAACTCTAGTGCTGACTATAGGACTCGAACCTATAAACAAACTTTCGTTATCTTCGCTTTACAAGAGCGCTGCATTACCAATTTTGCTAAGCCAGCATATATGGTACTCTGACGTAGAGTTGAACTACGGACTTTACTTTGTAAGAGTAATGTTTTCCCGTTAAACTATCAGAGTATGGCGGTTGTAGGGGGAATTGAACCCCCAATCTCCGAGGCGACAACTCGGCGGATTAGCCACTCTCCTATACAACCATAATTTGAATTTTTAAAGAGATTTCAAACTCCAAGCACCCTCGATGTGATTTGAACACATGAATAAACGTTTTAGAAGAACGTTGCCTTATCCACTTGGCTACGAGGGTATTTTAAGTGGAGAATAGGAGCATCGAACTCCTCTGGTATCTTGATTGCAAGTCAAGTGTCCACCCCAAGCAGACCCATTCCCCATAAGTATATAATAAAAGGACAACTCTATATGCTATATATGCACCTTTAGAATTGTCCTATATTAAGATTAAATATTTAATTTACGTTGACCTACATCAACTCTTAATATAAGACGGTCCTTCTGCTGTACACCAAAACGCTACGAGACTATCGTTTTTATATGTTCTATTCATTTGTTCTAATTTAATTGAATTTGATAACATAGCGTTTTCTCCTTTTCTTTCTTTTTACTTCTTTTATATCAGTTTTTAGTGCGGGTAGAGTGAATCGAACACTCGCCTCATGCTCCCAAAGCACGAACACTACCATTATGCAATACCCACATGGAGCCGGTGAGGCGAATCGAACGCCCATAACCAGTTTGGAAGACTGGAATTCTAGCCGTTGAACTACACCGACAATATTGTTAAATGGTAAGATACAGCCCCGGCAACTCACTCCAGCACTATCTTTTTCTAGCAGTTGTGTTTTATAGGAGAAGGCATTACAACCTAAGTTCATGTTTTACCCATTTACACACTCTCGAACCATGTTTTTATTGTTTAGATATTTTTGGTTTCGGTATTACTACCTATCTGGGAGAGAAATATCTTAACTCTCTGGTGACACTCCATTAGTGAGCCAGATGACCACTAATTTCAACGTGCAAGGCGTTGGCAGTGAGAGTTGAACTCACCAATTACACAACCAGTACCAACATATATATTAAACTCTCCTGTCTGCGTTCTACCAACTAAACTATATGGCTCATCTGTGTCCATAGCCGGCATCGAACCGGCACCTGCGTCTAATCGAGTTCTTATATATCTGCATTGAAACCATTACACAATACAGGGGGACTAGGTTAATTACCCCTAATCTTATTTTTAAAATGTTTCGAACCATTTATGGAAAATATCACCAGTTTCAATGATGATATTTCAGTAGAGAACAACCGCTTTCCACTCGGGGTACACGAGTATTCTCTATTGAAACACCACCAAGATGTTTCTTATGAGCAAAAAGTACTACTCTATTTTTCTAGCACGGTTGAAGTAGTGTAGCAACCTGAGTTCTTTTTTTGATGAGGTGGCTTTAACCTCTATTACATATATTATACCATGATACACTTAACTTGTCAATATCTTTTTGAAAAATATTTTTAAAGATTATATGTTCTCTTAACAATATCACAGATTTCGTCAAATTGTTCAGCCAGCTTAAGCACTTCATCAAGTTTTTTCTTTGTAACTTTATCCGGACATTTGTCCAATAAATACACATTATTGTTTTTATAGACAATATATACCGTTACAGTACGAAAATCATAGCTACCTAGAGAAATCTTGATGCATAAATCATCGTTAGGCTTAAATTCAAAATATCTAGGGTAATCAATTCTAAACTTATCGTTTCCCAATAATTTTATTGAAGATTCCTCTTTAAATCTTGCTTCAATCATAGGAGAAAGTAGTTCTAAAAGTTTACCAGTGTTTACACTTTCAAGTGCAAGTCTGTATCTACCAAATGACGTCCTGCTTGGTTAAAACCAAACAGATTCTTGGGAACGTTCAGGTTACTCTCACTCTCTAATGAGTTACCATCCCTAAACTATTTACCACGGTTACGTCTTTCCGAAGTGTATTTTTAAAAGCCTACACTCAAAGCTTGATTTAGTATATTGATTGCAGCGTTCACATCTCTATCGTGATGTGTACCACAATCAGAACAAATCCACTCTCTGACCTTAAGAGAACCAACTATATCCCCATGATAAGTTCCACAACAAGAACAGATTTTCGAACTTGCATAGAATCTACCTACTTGAATAAAATTCTTCCCATACCACTGACACTTGTACTGAATGAAATTTAAGAGTTGTGACCAACGAACATCTGAAACGGAATACGCAAGTTTGCGATTCTGTTTTATTCCTTCCACGTTCAAATCCTCAAATGCTAACAGGTCATAATTTCTCACTAACTCAATACTAAGTTTATGGTTAAAGTCCTTTGCACAGTTGGCAATATGTTCATGGAGTTTAGCCACCTTATGCTTTTGCTTTTGATAATTCTTACATTCATCAAGGTTCAAATTAGCTCTCTCCAACTTAGTTCTCATCTTTGAGAGTTTTCTTTGTTCCATAGCAAGTTTATCTTTATACGCATAAGCATACTTCGGTCTTTCATATCTAGTTCCATCACTACCAATAAGTAGGTCGATTAAACCTAGGTCAAAACCAACTTGGTTATTTGTTTTAGGCAACGGGGAGACTTCAGTTTCAATACAGATAGAAGCATAGTACTTACCTGTTGCAGTCTTTTCAACTGTAACACTGAAAATCTTATATGCCTTTGGCATGTTAAAACGTTTGGTTTTAACTTTTCCTACCTTTGGCAACTTAATGTGCTTGTTATCTAAGACATCTGCACTACCACCATCGTAAGGTGTTCTATAAGATTGCTTTAGGTTGTGTTTGGATTTAAACTTGGGAAAACCGAAGTGATTTCTATTTTTAAAAAAGTTGTCTATCGCACGATTAAGGTCTCTGACAGATTGTTGAAGTGCTTTAGCATCTACCTCTTTTAAAAATTCATATTCTTCTTTTAGTGGAACTAAGTTCTTGATGCGTTCATTCTTCGGAGGAAAGTGTTGTGTCTGTTCGTATGACTGTTTGCAATCAGCAAGGGTCTGGTTATACACAAATCTTACACAACCAAGAGTTTTATTGATTAAGATTTCCTGTTCTTCGGTTGGATATAGTCTAACTCTTACACCTTTTTGAACTACAGTCATACACTCACTCCTTTCCTTAATTTAAAATATACTCACGTACCACTTCATTAAAAATGTTCCATAGTCGCTTAACATATCTATACAATAGTGCATGTAGTCAGAAAAGTCAATACACTCTTATACGTCTTAGATGAACTATTGACAAGATTTAACGTATCAGTTAGTATATTACCTTCCTTAATTAAAATTTCGTAACACTATATTCTGGATGTTTAAATTCCACATCTTTAATGTTCACATTGGCTAGAATACTGTCTAAATTCTCTGTGCTACATTGGAAGAAATTGTTAGCTTTCAACTTATACAATAATAGGTTTAACTGCTTTACCAAATTATAGTCACCATGAATAGTTTTATTTCCCACAACTTCAGTATATTCAAAGACAAAACTATCATCTTCACTTACGGACAATGCTAGGATTTCATCATCGACCTCGCCATCTCTACTAACATACTTAACGAGGAATCTTTCCCCACAATAACCACCATAGATAGCAGTATCAAATAAAATGAAACGTTTATCGGTTACAGGAAGTTTTACCTTTTCTAAACACTCAAACATGTCAACATCCTTATTAGTGAAAGTTACTACCAAGTCATAATCGTTTAAGAAAGGGAAGCAATTAATTAAATAATCTGGTGTCTCCTGTTTCTTAAATTCATCAATGATATTTTTAATATCTTCTTTAACTGTTTCAATGTTGTCATCGGCAATAGTGTTAGTGTATAAAGAACCTGTGATAAATTTAAACATTCTGCCTAGGCTGAATCTATTGTTATTACCCATACATAAGTCAATTTCAACATAGTTGTTTATTACCATTAGAGATAAGGAGTTTTTCTCTCCACTATATCTCCAAAAACCCCAATCATGTGCAAAGCCAAGTTGTCTTAAGAATTCTTCTAATAAATCCTCTTTTCTTAATTCAGAGGCTTTATCTCGCAGTTTATGAGATAATTTAAGTATATCACTATCAAACTTGGAAACAGTGTCTTTCATAGTTAGAGTTCTCCTTTACATCATGATTATAGCATATTTACCGAAAACTTGTCAATACAGAATACACAAATAAAAAAGGATATATTACACATATATCCCAATACTCACCAACCACAATTTATAGGTGAGATAATTAATGGATTGGACTGTGGAATCCACTCCGGCACACATGGTTGGTATTGAACCAACTTTGCCTTAAATTAAAGCGTTTTACCAAAATAAACTACATGTGTATGGGTTGGACTATATTTATACACCCCCAACTTTGGTGTCGTCTTTTTGACTGTCTGCTCACTCGTTGGACTTTGATTTTATGCACAGCCAAGGTTTTGCAACCAGAATTTGCCAACAACTTCAGTATTCCACCGATAATACAAGACTTTTTTACACCGCCTTATTGCTCATTGAACACAACATGAATGTCACACTCGACTGTGTTTTATTGTGTCGCTTGATACAAAACAAGGAATTACGTGATGTGCGTTCTGACATTCAACTAATTTGGGTATTCGCACGGACCCTGTAAAGAGAGTGCTTGGTTTCCTCAACTAAACATCCTCGAATCTCTTGTCCACAATCGTGGATGAGTCAAGCAAGTTTTACCTTGCAAATAAATTCAGTCAACTCCATTATCGCTTGGTTTTCGCTAGGAGTTGTCCTTTACGAATAGATACTTGTGGTCAGGTGTACCTTAGACCGCTATGATTTCCCGCATCATAGAGAACAGCACACGGTTAGCGAATCTCATAACGCTCCGAGTATCATTGGGTTTATGCTTCTTTATTAACTGGATTCCCACCAGCAGACCTTCTACCAAAGCCTATCTCCTCGACTATTGAGCATAATCTATCAACTTTGTTACTTTCATCCTTAACAAATAAGGTTTTAAGTAGTTGACAATGAGTTCCTTTTTTGGGCTCTAAAAGAACTTAAACCTCTTAAATCCCTATCCTTGACGAACAAGGTTTAGGACAGTGGACATAGATGGAATTGAACCACCGAACGACCGTTATGAGCGGTCAGTTTTACCATTAAACTATATGTCCATATTATGTAATCACCATCTAAGAGGTTGAGTTCCTTACTTAACTTAATTTCCACTATTTTCCTAGGACTAGTGTTCCTCTCATTAAGTAATTTCCTAAACATTAGAGGGAGTTGGCAGAAGTCGAATCTGCATAGTCGATTCTCTCGACAAGAGCTGGCATGCCCTTAGTGTTTCCGTACACAAGTCAAACTCTACTGTGATTACATATATTATTATACAACAACGTATTTAATCTGTCAAGATATTTTTGAGATTAAATACTGAATGAAAAGGTCAATATTAAGAATGAATTGGTTGTATGTGTCTATTCTCCATGTTTTCTTTTTGTTAAAGCCAGATATACCAATTTCGTATTCAAATCGACAACATTGTTCTAGCATCACAGCACATACAATGTTTGTCTTTAACTCTTCAACATCTTTATTGTGCTTAAACTGTTCGATTGCTCTACACGACCATATTAAAGTGTTAAGATTATTAAATACATTATACTCTTCTAACTCTCCCAGAAAAGAAATTCGATATGTGTTATATACCAATATGTCTTTGTACTTCTCAATTAGATTCCAATCTTTCTTAGTTAAGTTTGTCATGATAAATATTCTACTGTTAGTTTAGAATCTCCTTCATCGAAACTCTCTGCAAAGAACCCAAAGAGTGAGTTATCTAATGTACGTACCAATCCTAATGTGATACCAAATGTTGGGTAGTTATCTATTCCAGTGCTTTCTCCATTAATTAAAACGTCAACTTCAAAGCACTTTTTCATCTTTTTGACAACAATCTCGTACATTTGACCTTCCCATGGTTCAACCTGTAGATTACATATATTACTACCTACTTCGCAAGTCACTGTGAATAAAGGTGCTGCTAAACTCAATAATGCCAACTCTTCTTCTGTAAAACCCATTAGATTTTTCATAAACATGGTTCAGGAAAACACCAAGTCTTTAACTTAGTGTAGGAATGAACCTTACCTCTCTTTCTAATCAAAGAAGTGAGTTTTACTTTGTAAGACAGTACTCACTGAACTGTAGTGCCTAACTAACTTCTGTTACCAAAGTTAGTGTCGGACTTCTCATCGACAAAGATAGTTAGAGTTTTGAAATTACTGACACAGGACTAGCTTAGCACTCTCAGTCCAACTTAATCAGTAATCACAGAGCCTCAGTCTTGAACATTCAACCGAGGGTGTGTATGTGTCTCTTCTAACTATCGTAGGTAAGATTTCTCTAACCTTAGTCTTGTAAACAATCGTACCTCTAGGGTACTCGGTTTTTAACCTAGTGCATGTTTACATATTCTCTCCTATTGATTTTGCGCAAGATTATTTACACATTCTATTCATAAGTTCAGCAAGTGCTTCTACTGTTTTGCCTGCTTGTACCTCAAATTTATTGCCTTGATGTTCAATGTACATTTCCTTAAGAGTGTGAATGTTATATCCACCAGCACTTGTTGGGAAATAATCATCTCGCAGCTCTACCAGAGTACCTTTAATTTCTGTAATCGTGGCATCATAAACATTCTTAAACTCATCACCACTTATCGCACTTAATCTTTCATAAACTCCAGCTCCTGCATTTTTTAAAGTCCAAAGTTCTTGATAGAACCCATTGTTAAAATGGAGATAGCGTTTGAAAGCACCAATAAGGTTGTCAGAAATATCAATCTGGTAGTCACGATGTTCAAAATCATACTTAAATAAATCAACTAAAATTGATAAATAAGGAAGTACATCATTTAATTCATCGGTAAATTCCCAATGTGTATTCTCTGAAATGTAGTCATCCTCGTTCCAATCACCTTTAATGTGTAAGATATAAGAATGGTCTTGGTCTAATTGCTTTACGAACTTTGGATTTAACTTTGACATACAAGTTCCTCTTTCTTTCTATTCCTTAATTACAGTTGTAATTATAGCACAGTTTTTAAGAGATTGTCAATATCTATTTATCCAATACGTCTACAAAATTCTCTATTTTCAAATAGTTCGCTATCAGACATATTTAACAGCTTAGCAGGGATAACATAATCATTTTGTAATTGATGAATGATTACTGATACATTAACATCTCTACCTACAACGTGCCATAATACGTGCAGGTCTGCACAGTCACTGAAATCTAACTCTCTAGCAACTTCAATAATATGTAAGAATCTTCTTTCAAACATATTATTAAGATAGATAATCTTATTCTCCAAGATTTGAGATAACATCTTAATATCAGAAAGTGAGAAATCTTCTAAATTGTGCCCTGCCCAAATATCGTCAATCGCTTCCCAAAGCTTAGAAACTGCCTTGCCATCATTAATAGGTGCAGAATCTGGAGTTGTAAATGTTACATCTCCCCTGCTAACATCTCTAGGTATTCTCTTATTAAATAATGCTTCGTACTCAACTTCATCATCAAAGCCTGAATGGAAATATACCTTTACTGATGCTAGTCTATAAATGTCACCATACTCTCTGTGTTGTGATAAATGCTGAGTTGATAAAATAATACTCTGATGTGCTACTCTGCCAAAACGAATGATACGGGTAGCAAGGTCATGAACTAATCTCTGACCCTCTTCTGACATATCAGACGTGTAGAACTCATCAAAACATAAGAGTAATCTTGTTGGATTATATTTACCACTACTTCGTTTATGGCTGAAATAAAGATTACCTTCCACCATTCTCTTTTCATAATACTTATCTGCTAGTAACCACTTTTGTTGACCATCTTCATAATACCAAACAATATCATCTGGCATGTACTCTCTACCACCGATTACAAATGTAGTTACCTCTTTACCAATCAATTCGTCTAATGTAGTTACACCTTCATCGCAAATAAACTGGTTACGCAACTTCTGTTGTGCCATAACTACGTCATGCAAGGATTTTAGTTCTGGCTCTGTTAGAAGATGTTTTTCATTTAATAAATCTCCTACAATCTCTTTTACCTCTTTGTAATCTGCTTCATGATAATCTACATAAAGAATATCTAAATTAGTGTATTCTTCTTTTGCTTGCTTTAAAATCTCCTTAGTTGTACGAGATTTACCCGTACCACACTTACCCACAAGCATTATACTAGTTATCTTATTTAAATCCAATTCTAAATCTTTATTTTTACATAAATTAATTTTCATAAATCTCTCCTCTATGATAATAGTCCTTGTTCTTTGTTATCTTCATCAATTTGTTCTACAATTACTGATAATAGACTTGTGTCTAATTCTCTCAATAATGATACTATATTTGAGAATAATTCATTTTCGTCATCCAATGTTACACTACCATCTGGGCTTGTGATTGTTAAGAAGAACTCCCCATCCTCATCTATTCTAATCTGAATGGTAGAAGTATATTCAGCAACAAACTCCCACTTAATTACACAAGTATCTTCATCAAAAACAACAGTTGCTAATGGAACACTTGCTTCCAATAATGTCATCTCAAACTCTGTAAATTTACTCATCTAAAATAACCCCCATTCTGAAAATTTTTCAAATCCACCTAAATCATCAATAAACTTCTTTGCGATAGAAACAATCTCACTATAAGGTTTTCCATCAATATACTCATCACCAATGGCACAGCTTAGCTCAACAACTTTACCTGTTTCTTGTGCTTTTAAAAATGCATAGATATTAACAGATACATCTGCTTTGGAACAATCCTTACCATTGATTCCACCACCAGTAACAGAATCTGCCATATCAGAACCCAATTTACGATTAGTACATCCACTATCTACACAATATCCACCAGTCCAATCACCTAAAGGATTGACAACTGCATTTGGATATTCCATCTTTAACTTTTCTGTTTCTGCATTACTCTGGCAGATAATTAAACGTTCCCCATCTAAAACATATTTACCGTCAAATGGATACTTGGCATAAATCTCTCGTGCAATCTTGGATAACTTCTTTTGTTCTTCAGTCAAAGGAACACCCCTAAAAATACCGTTATCTCCACAACGGATTTTATCCATTTGATTTCCTGCTAAATGCACATCTTGTGGAACAATAATAACTTCTGTCTTTGCTTTTCCTAAAATACGTTTAACAATAGATTTAACTTCTGATGTAGTCATCTTAACAGAAGTTTCTACAATGACATAACAACTATTGTGTCCTAATAACACCTCTACTGCAACGGTAGGTTGGTCAGACTTAGAATATGCTAAGTCTACGATTGCACCACTAATTCTATCCGCGCATTTGTCAGGGTGCATTGGATTTACTTTCTCAAACATTTTTTAATTTCCTCTCCTTCTTAGTGAAAAAAGGGTAGCTTATGCAACTACCCTGTCGTAACGTTCATTTTGTAATGTTGTTAGCATCACATTCATTGGGTCAATCTTCTGTTTTACAACAGTTTCACCCTTTTCGTTTACTATTTCTACGTACTCAGTACCTTCGATAACATTCTTAAATAAGACTGGAGAATATCCACTTACCATAGCAACGTTAGTACCGTTCTTATCTTCTTGGAACATTCCACAATTACTTGTACGAACATTCCAATACACAATAGCAGGCATTTCGTAACCATGTTCAGCGAACTTCTTAACCCAATCTCTGTGAAGAGTGTTACCACTTCCATTAGCATGGTCAAATTGCATATCAGAGATAACATACAACTTGTTTGGTAAGTCTGACTGAGAGCAGTTGTTCTTAATTGCAGTATCTAAGATTAACTGTAATACCTTATTGAAATCTGTATTATAACCCCAATCAGCATTTCGCATATTAAGTACCTTATCAACAATATCTTCACCTTGAACCTTTACAAGTTCTGGATATTCAGAGAATGTGATAAAGCTATTCTTAAATACTCCGTTACTCTTATCAGCACAGTATAAACCTAATGAAATAGCAACTTCAATAGGAGTACCATACATTGAACCAGACACGTCTACTACACATAGACCTGTTTCTTCCTTACCTTCGAACCAGTTTGGTAGGTTCTTCCACATAGCATCGTATAAATAGCGATTTGCTAATGATACGTCATAGTCTCTTAAAACCTTACCAACAATATCAACTGGTAATAAAGCACCAGCATTAATCTTAGCCTTACCCTCACTTAACTGCTTTAAGTATTCTAAATAACGCTCTTCTGCATGTTTCATGAATAATTCACGATACAACATCTGTGCCTTAGAAGGTAACTTAGAGAAGTCAATATCTTCGTAACGCTTTTCACATAACTTAGTTTCAACAATATCTAAAGCCTTACGTAACTTAGATAATGTCTTACGATATTCACGTTCAGACATATTAAGACCATTTACAATCTTTAATGCTACCTTACGTGTATTCTTAACACCATTAACAGAAGGTAACCACTTAGCCATAAGACTTGGTGCTCCACCCTTATTAACACTAAGTAAATCTGATTTTAATGTGTCATTGATATAACCAAGAACATTACGTTCAACTGGTGTATCTAATAAGCATAGTAAGTCATCGTAACGACCATAGAAAGCAAAGTTATCTAAGTTCTTGATAACTACTTCTGGCTTATTCTTTGCAAGATAATTCATAATAACACGGAAAACTCTACGTTCACCCTGTCCACCACGAATATCACGGATATAGAATAACAACTTCATTGCTAATTCCTTATCTTCTGCAAAAGCAAGATTAAAAGTCTTGATAATCTCTGTTTCTTCGTTAGTACGCATTGCACCTAACTTACCAAAAGCATCTAAAAGACCACTCTTAGTTGACTTTAATGCAACTGCTCCATTCTCTGTTGTTGTGTAATTTAATTCATCCTCTAATAATTCTGTAAAATTCATTTTAACTCTTACCTCTCTTCTTTCTTGTTCTGATTGGTTTTCCGACTAGAAAAATAGTTCTTTTATTTTGCTGTATAGTAAGAAAATTTACTCTAAGCCTTTGTCTTTTCTTTACCTGGTAGAAAAATTTTGTTTGCTGTGTGCTTAGAAAAAGTGAACATTTAACTAAAGGGCGTAAACGTACAAAAGCCACTATGGTGGTTGCTCAGATTTGCACTGAGGATATTCTAATGAAAGGAGGTGGTTTTGAATATCTAACTAATACAACCACATTGGTTGCGAGAGGTCGGACTTGAACCGACGACCTTCAGGGTATGAACCTGACGAGCTACCAACTGCTCTACTCCGCGATATTGAGAGGAATTACATCCTCTCGATTTTTGGACTTACTTAAAATGGTAAGTCATCAGATGCTACGTTGAAGTCAGCAACGCTTGTCTGAGTAGCCTTAGAAGAAGTACCCTCAGACTTCTTAGAACCTAATAGTTGGATATTACTTGCTACAACCTTTACATTGTAACGTGTTTCTCCTTCCTTAGTTTTCCAAGATTCTTGTACTAACTTACCAGTTACACCAACCTGAGTACCTTTTACGAGGTGCTGTGTTAATGCTTCTGCTTGCTTTCCCCAAACACTTACGTTGAAGAAACTTGTCTTAGCCTTTTCGCCAAAACCATCTGATGTTGCAATAGAGAAAGTAGAAACTACTGTTTCTCCTGCTTGGCGCATTTCAGCATCCTGTGCTACACGCCCTACGATTGTTACTACATTTAAATCCATAAAAAATATTCTCCTTGTTGGGGACATTGAATAGCACCCTCAACTTGCTATGAACTTATTTTATGTCGAAGGTCACGACCACTAGGAAGTGTTGTTTGAGTTATAGATTAACAGTCTATTCCATTATTTTTGTTTGCAGAAACTTCCTATTTCTACTACTATTTTAGCACAACATTATATAGTTGTCAAGAGTTTTAGATACTTTTTTGAGAAGATAATTATAAACTTTCAAACTCTTGTTTACTTAAACCACAAAATGCTTTAATGTGCTTTCCGGTTGTTTGAGAATACTTGAACCACAAACGTTTTAATTCTCCATTCGGCTTTCTTGAAATGATTGGAGTATTATAACTGTATAATGTTTCTGTACCATCTTTTTCAATATACACTAATGCTTTGCCATAAAAACTTTCTTGACCCTGTTCTCTTGTGGGCCTTAACTCATAAATTTCATCTCTCATAATAAATTCTCCTTACCATCCATAACTTGTTGAAATTACTGAATCGTCAGAAAGACGATGGTAACAACTTTCATCCCAGTCATCACTTATATCCTCTCCTAAAGCAGTTAAATCAATGAAGTCCATAGGATTAGGGTAACCATGAAAATTCTGTTCATACAATCCACAAGAAGAGTACACACCCTCTTCAAGTTCATATCGAGCAAAGTCTGCAAGAGTACTGTACCAACACAGTTCCCCGTTTTGCCACTCACCTTCAGAGACCTCGTTTAATAGTTCTTTGGCAAGTGTATGATGTGCTTCACTAAACTCCTCAAAATTTCTATATATAATATACATAATACTGCATTTCCTTAGTTAGTTCTATAAGCAAATAGGTCATCTGTTAATTCTAACTCTTCGCCATCATATCCAGACAAGAAATGACCATACCCATCTGCATTAACTGCATCCTCACAGAACTGTTCAAAACCACCATCTACACACTTTTCCAATAGTTTATAGACAGCATCGTTCTTATCTACTAATGCTTTAAATACTTCTTTTGGTAGTTCTGTTTCTTCTGCTAAAAATTCTGGAACAAAATAAGAACAAGTTTCTTTGATGTTTTCTTGTAACTCTTCTTCTCTTTCTTCTTCATCAAGCACTAGATATTCACTACCATCGTCTAACTCGAAATAACGACCAGATATACTAATGCTATCTTCTGAAATACCTAAGCACTTTGCTAATAAGTTCTTCTTATCTTCTGTACTGTAACTCATCTTTAGTTCCCCTATTATTTTCTTGTTTTAAAAACAATATCTTCAATATTGCAATCCCACTTTTTTAAGTCATCTGCATACTTCTGTAAGGCTCTTGCGAACTCTTTTGCTTCCTTTTCACCAACATTTTTTGGTTCTAAGCGAATAGCTTCTCCATGACCTTCTTCAAGATATGCAAATCCAGTGATTTTCCCATCACGTGTTACATAGACCTTAAAGAACCCATAGTTAGAACTCTTATAAAAACTCATAAATTCACACGTTCTATCATTCATGCTAAAGTCAAACCCCGTACCGTCATTGGCGTTCATATAAAAGATAGTTCCATTATCTAGTAACATGCTGTTGGTAACCTCTGGGAATCTATCTCTAATATTCTCCCTAATATAGTTTAATACTTGTTGTTTTATATTATCTGCTGTTGACATAATATTTCTCCTTTAATTAATTATGCTTAGTTTTCCCTCTTAGGGATAAGTTCTTCAATATTATAATCCCACTTCCCTAAATCATCTGCAAAAATTTGCATTACTCTTACAAACTCAGCTAACTCCCATGGATTCACGTACCCTTGTTCTACTGCAATACCAACATCATCCCCAACATCTAAATATACTCGCCCTCTGATTATCCCGTTGCATGACACATATACATCAAAGAATCTACGAGTAGGTTTTCTATAAAAACTTACAAATTCGCAAGTTCTGTTATTTACATAAAAGTCAAACTCTGAACCATCATATCCATTCATATAGAATACAGTACCATGTTTCAAAAGCATATCATCGACTATCTGTGGGAATTTATCTCTAATGTTCTCTTTAATATATTTAAGTATTTGTTGTTTTACCTTATTTGCTATTGATATTCTATCCACTATATCTGGTCTCCCAAATCATCAGGGATATTCCAGTTTGTGTACTTATCCATAGCATCTGGTTCATCTGGGGCAGGTCTCTTGAAGTCTACCTGAATATCCCCAGTCTTAGGATTCCAAGAAACCCAAGCATTATAGAATTTTTGTTTATTCTCAGAATACATTCCTTCTAGGTAAACCCATTTCCCACTAATTAACTGTTGTTTCTCTTCTGGGGTTAACACATGCTTACGAAAATCTTTGCCAAAGATACCAAGTTTTCGGAAACCATAAAATAAGAATCCTTGATACTCTTGCTTTTGTAGATTTCCAATAAATGTCATTTCTTCACCTTTAGAAGTAACCATATCAAAATAAATATTGTTACCTGCTAATAGTTCTTCACATTCGTCATCGGAGAAACGATATGAACCAAATACTCTACTAAATTTAATGTTCTTACCATTAAACTTACCCTCATACTGTTCCTTTTCATCCCCCAACTTAGGTAACTTTAACCACTCAGAGATTACCTTTTCTAAGACTTCTTTATAATTGCTATAATCATCTTCAAATGCTAATGGAACTCTAAAGCAAGAACAACGAGTAGTTAATACTTGAATTGTATTTCCACCACACTTTTCATCATATCCAAAATAGATGTCTTGAACTCTTTCATCTGGTACGACTTCTTTGGATAGCGCAACATACATTTCATTGAACATATCTCTATGTTTCTTATATTCTTCTCTATCTACTAAGAAACTTCCATCCCCATACTCAATTCTTACGATTGCCATATTCTTCTACCACCTTTCTTAAAATACTTAATTTCTTTTCCTTGCTAATGTTTCTATCTAAAATTATAACTTTTTCTGTTGCTGTTGGGCTATGACAAATGATTGACGGTTCTACCACATCTAATTCTAACTCCATTGCTCTACGAAGAGCTTGACCATTAGAAATATGATACTCTACCAGACTACCTCTCTCTGCCCAATTAACCAAAATACTATTCTGTTTTAATTCTATCATTTCTATATTCTCCAATTAGGTGACATGAATCAGAGAAGATTTCTACCCTGTTTCTCATTCTCATCTGCTTTACAAAGAACTGCATAAGGTACCGGAATATTTAACTCTTGATAGTATCTAACAATCTGACCAACCCTACCAAACAGAACAGTGACTAACTTCTTTGTTCGATAGTTAAATATCTTGATTGTTCCATCATCATAGATGGCATGTATCTCTAACCCATTAGGATGATTTTTGTCTACAACGAAAGCACTTACCAACTTGATATTATAGTTCATGTGTTTAACTCTTTCATTTCTGTTGATATAATGTTCTGACAAGTACTTAACTTCATCTAAACCCTCGATAGGGTAGGTATCAATAACTTTGAAATATTTTTCCATATTTCACCTCACAAACATAGTTTAACACAGAAAAAAGGGAAAGTCAAATACTATTCTGCACTTTCCCAATTTCTGACTTCCTTACTATTAATAAATTCCTTATTAGACATAATATCATCAATAATAGAGTTAATATTATCCCCATTTTTTAACCCATTTAAGATTGTTCTCTTAATTGTAGGTGAGAAGTATAAATATTCCACATCAACTAAATATCTATCTGCTTGTGGAATTAAATGTTGAGATACAATACATCTCATATTGGCAATTAAGTCATAAGTTAGGTCAGAAGAGTTATCTAAGTGGTATAGCAATCTTCGTAAAGTACCTGCAACGTCATCGGCGTGGAAAGTAGTCATTGTTAAGTGACCTGTTCTACTAGCTTCTATTGCAGAAGAAATGGAATACTTATCACGGATTTCTCCTACTAAAATACAGTTAGGGTGTTCACGTAATGCTACTTTAATACCATCTGCAAACTCTCTAAAATCCTCTCCCATTTCCTTTTGAGTTATCTTAAAGGAATCAGTAGATTCAAACCTATATTCAATAGGGTCTTCTAATGTAGACCATACTGTATTATCTAATATATCCCCCTTTTGAGAGAATGTATTAATACATGCTGCCATTGTTGAGGACTTACCCTCACCCGTTCTCGCAGAGAAGATAATAATACCATCTTTATTTTTAAGTGCTTTATGTAACATATCCTTACAATCTTCTGGATAAGTAATGTTACTAAAAGTAATCTTCTTAGGTTTAATCATTCTGAATGTAGCAACATTCTTTTCTTCTGAAAAACCTAATGCACAACGATAACGGTATTTAGAAGTATAATCCTTATCTAACTTATCCTCTGGCACATATACTTCTACAGATAAATCTAATTGCTTATTATGTACATACCCATCGTTTCTTTCGTTGGAAACATATAGGTCAGCAAAAGTACTCCACACATCCTTAGAGGTAGGTGTACATGGAACTCTATAAATATTACCATATCTCGATAGATAAGGATATTCAGTAACCTTAATATATAAGTCAGAACAATCGTGTTGAGTAGCAAAGATTAATAGTTCCTCAATAGATACTGTTCTCTTATTAAACTCTTTCTTTAACTCTTCCTCAAAGGAAAGTGCTATCTTAAATGCCATAATACACCTCTACTAAAAATATTGCTTTAACTCTCTTACTATTGCTTGTAATACTGGAACAACAATACTATTACCTGCTTGTCTGTATAGAATACCACACATACACTCTTTTCCACCTATATATCTTTGTGGATATAAAGCCTGTGCCTTTTCAAAGTCAGTTTCATCAAATCCCATTAACAACCAAGATTCTTTTTCTGTTATATGTCTATACTTATCTCCAACTGCCACAATGTTCGAAGTTGGCACTTTTGCATAATTTGATACAATCGTTCTAGCATAATCGCCAACAAGCATATTTCTACCATTAAAAGGATTGTTAGGTAATTTACCAAACTGAATTGCCATTGTTCTATCTGCAACTCTGTATTTATCTGAATAGAAGTTCCTATCTATAAACTTATTTATATCTTCCATAGGTGTAGTCTGTAAATTATCAAAATTAAACTCCTTACCATTAAGAATACTAACGGTAAATACTCGATTTCTTGTTTGTGGAATACCAAAATCTAAAGAGTTTAATACTTTATATGTACTAGTATATCCAAATTCATCTAACGCATCTATATATTTTTGGAACTCTGGATAGTTTAAAATATTCGCCACGTTTTCCCAAATAACAATCTTAGGTTTATGCTTTGCCTCTCGTATAATTCTGACAGTTTCCCACATTAAACTACTTTCTGTACCAGAACCTTCTACTCCACCATCTCTTTTACCGACCGTTGAGAAGCTAATGCAACTCGACCCATGTACGAGTAGGTCAATTTGTTCTTCTGGTAGGTGATAATCACATACACTCAAAGGTGAATAGTTTTCATTATATAAAGCATTATAAGACTTACAAGCGTTTTTATCTATCTCTACATATCCTACAGATTCAAACTCTATATTTTCTCTTTCTAATGCTTTTCTAACTGCACCTATCCCACCAAATAATTCTACTAATTTAATCACAAAAAATTTTTCCTTTCTAAATATCTCACACTTTAATACCAGTACAATCTTTAATTAGTTGTTTGAACGCCGTTTCAGAATTAAGGAAAATGTACAAATCAAAATAATTCATCCAAACTAACTTTGTACCTGCATACCAACTACAATAGTTGTTACCATAACTATATAAAGAAATCTCATGCTCAAACCATTCTAAATCAAAGTCAAAATCATTATGCATAGCATAAACGGAAAACTCACTTAAGAATGCAAACCTAATTTTTGACATAAGAGCTTCAATAATTTTAGGTGTGTCCGTTACCTCGATGTTTGACAACGTTGGATAAGTAACTCCTAAACTTTCTAACTTACCTAATATCCTATCAATATACTGTTCCTCTACTGGGGTGAGATTAAACAACAAACCTAATCTACTCATATCTTTCTCCCAATACAAATAAAAATTCCCTAATATATGGCAATGATGTTGCCCAACTAACGAAATTCTCTAATTCATCATCGTCTTTACCTGACCACTCATTTAACTTATGATTCTTTCTTTGGTGAACCATGTTTAAGATATTTTCGTAGTTCATGGTTACTGTTCTTGTTTGACAGTATCCTGAAGGTAACCATCTAATTAGTTCTTTCCAATACTTCTTATCTTTTGTCTCTAAATACTTTTGTCTTAGTTGTTCCAAGTAAGAGATAATTGCAGTTACTTCTCCACCATCAAACTCAATATCTTCAAAATCATCTAACTCAAAATCTTCCAATGTAATTGGCTTACTTGTTAGTTTATGCATTGTTGAAGTTGAGTTAGCAGTTGTACCCACCTTGTACGTATCGTATTCTTTGAACCAGTACAAAGGTGCAGTTATATCTACTGAGACGAATATTTGTCTTAAGAACTTTCTGTGTTCTGAACCATGATACTCCAACTCACGTTGGGTTCTTATGTACATAGACTTTCAGATGTACTCGAAAGCATATAAGACTAATCTGTTTCCATAAGACTTTCACTATCAATCATTCTAATGAATGAATTAACGATAGCATAAGGCTCGTATCAAAACCTTTTTATACCTTTATTTTTAAATTGCTATACTACTTAAATTCTTATGACCTGTCAATCTTTCAACTTCTAAATTATGAAGTTGGTAGAAATTCTCAAATCTATCATTACACTTACTAATATCAAAACTCGTTAAATCCCTCGCCGTATTCATAATCAAAAACGCTGAATACATGTCTCTCTGTACCTTGATACCGTTGAAATCGTTCCATCTCCGAGATAACTTCTTCTTGTTGTATGTTCCATCAAAGTGATTAAACTGACTTGCCTTCATACTCCACGTATCTATCTTAATCAATCGTTTACCGTAATAGGATAACTTTCTATCTATGATGCTTAGTAACATGGCTGGTGCTCTGTTAGCAATAGATTTACCAAAACGTTTCTTTTGTTTAAATCTACCCTTGTCGTTCTTTTCTGTTTTTGTAGACCTCTTCGCAAGTCCTTGAAAATTCATCTTCTCAACGTAAATATTATCACCAAGAGATATAATCTGATTCGCTAAACATTCGTGTTGATACTTTCGTACAGCTACTTGCTTACGATACAATTCTTTTAACTCATTCTGGCACTTAATGTAATGATTTGACTTGTTCCATACCACTTTCTTATTGCCTTGTTTCTTAATTGTGCCATCTTCATTGTAATTATCAGGATTGGTTGCTCTTTGACTTCTATCCATTTTTCGTAATAATATACGTTTTTGATTTTCGATATTTTGAACTTTGTCGGCGAGTTCTAAGACTTTAACATCAGTAGCAGATGAATAAGCGATGGTAGATGTACCTATATCTATCCCTACGTCACCTTCACCTATGTAGTGTTTTACTTCACCAGTTTCATTATCAATCTTAATTGGGGGAGTTCCTTTAAAAACGATTTGAACATAGTATTTATATTTGCCCCTGATAAGTTTTCTAACAATTTGACAGTAAGCAATCTCCGATTTTAAGGCTTGGTTTTCGTAATAATTGTTATAATCAATGACTACTGGGATTTTTAGTCCATCCCATAAAATTGTATCATTTTTGAAACGAATACCTTGCTTGTTTGATTTTCCAATCAACGAATTTAAAGAACCATACTTTTTATAGTGGATATACTCTCCGTTTCCACAAAATAACCTTTCGTATGCTCTCCAAAGATTTGATGCAAGACTTCGTGCAGTACGAGAGTCAATGTTCTCAGAAAAGTGGTGTTGTAATCTCTTTACATCTTTATAGAAGGAATACTCTGACATACCAAATTGTTTTCTGATGTCATTAATTTGTCTCCAAACAGATTTGTCTTTATTTTTATCACCTGATAATTGGGAAATAAGATTTCTGTACCTATTGGTTTTAATCATTTCTCTATAACGTTTCTGTGTTATATTTACCAACGAGTTATAAATCTGTCTACCAATCTCAAAACGTTTATCTAATATATCCTCTTGATATTTCTCTGTTTTGAGAGGAAACTGAACTACAAAATTTGCCACTATATTCACCACCTTCCTAATAATATCACTATTGTAATCATCGTTTTTATTTTACATAGTTTTTAATAATGTGACTATACACAGTAAACAATATATTTCCCAATCTTGCAATATGATTTATCCACATATTAATTATAACTTAGTCTGCATGTAAAGTCAATAAAAACACAATTCTATTCCAACTGTTTTTTGGGTTTCTCATACCCCTAATAGCGTGTTTAAATCCCCAAACTTCGGTATTTCTAAATTTCATAATACTAGAATATCCTCAACTCTTCACAAATTTCTTCCATGACTTTATCAATAGTGGCTTCCCCACTTACCCACTCGTTGATGATTCCACCGTTCATTTCATTGCCATCATATCGAATAATAAAATCTACATCATCAAACATAACTCTTTCTTCGATTTCTAATTCATCAACGTCAAAATCTTCTGGTTCTGTTTCATCATACCACTGTGTTACCGCTTTTAAGAACTCTTCTTTAATAATTCTTAACATTGGTGTGCAAATCTCTGAGAAAGTACTATCTAAACCCGTGATTTCAATTTCTGGGTACTCTTTTTCCAATTTATCTAAATCATTCATTAATGACTCTACAATCTGTTCTTCTTTCTCTGAGAGTCCAAACACTAAACCTAATTTACTCATCTGCCACCTCAATATCAAATTCCTCTAACAGTTCTCTAAAAGCAGTTTCAGAATCACCAGAAACATAAGTATCAATACAACCAGACGTTGCATATTGACCTTTATAACTAATTTCATAACTACTTGCAAGACAGTTTGTTTGAATATCTATTTCAAATTCATCTAAATTGAAATCAATATCATTGTCTATAACATACTGTGAAAAATCACTTTCAAAGGCACAACGTATCTCATCCATTAAAGAATAAATGATTTCATTTGTGTCTGTTGTATCAACATCAGATAAGTCTGGATATCCAATTCCTAAATCATCTAAATCATCAATTAAGCCTTCAATGAATACTTCATCAGCACTACCAATACCTAATAATGTTCCTAACTTACTCATATATTATTTTACCTCTCTAAAAAGATGTTTATACTCAAGTTCCATACCAGTTGCTAACCAATTAGCATATGTGTCAAGTAGCTCTTTAATTCTGCCCATAATTTTACCACGAACTTCATCAGAAGTGTATGAGAAAGCCTTGTGTCTAATTTGTACATACTCATCATCGAAACAATATCCATCATGGCTTGTATCTCGGATTGCATCGTATGGTGTTTCATAAAAACCATTTAAAACCATGTAACTATTATCGTTGAATACTAAATCTTCTAAATCTGGTTCAACACTTACAATCTCACGAACCATCTTAATCAAAGCTTCGGTAGGAATATCTTTCATTTCTACATTTAATTCATACTTCATTTTACTCATTTATTTTTCCTCTCGATAATGTGTACCTATTTCAACTTAAACAATTCTTCGAGTAGTTCAATGTCAGCCTTCTCAGCATTTCTTGCTGTAATAAAGGGTTTACAGTTTCTAAGGTCTACCCCGATGATAACTGGCACCTCTTCATGCTCTATAGTAACCGAAATGACATCTGTTCCCATTTCAGAACACATCTTAACCAATTCTTCTTCGGTTATTTTGCTATTGACAGTTAAACTCGTATTTCCCTCGTCTCCACTTCGTGATAAATCATCTAAAGCAATATTCTTTATCTTTAGTAAAGGAGATTGCAAGACAGAAATTATCCATGAGAGTGATGTCTTTCTATCATTAATTATAGGCACACTATATTCTACAACTGTATTTCTTGATGTCTTTCTTACACTTTTTCTCAACACAGTACCACCCTCTTTACTCTACGAACCTATCCATATCTCTTGAAAATTTCTTACATTTCTTGTAAAGTGTTTCATCCAGTTCTGCAATCTCTGAAAAGTTTTCAACACGTTTAACAAATTCTCTTACTGGGAAACGAGTATTGGTGTATAACTCAATCTTAACTAAATATTTATCCTTAGTTAATTCGCTGATTGTAAAACTATAACTAAAATCTTCCTCATATCCATTCACGAAGGTGTATCCATCTTCACATCCCCCATCGTAAGACATGTTATCCAATGCTTTAACTAGTTTTTTATAATTTATCATAGGCTCACTCCTATTGATGGGCTAAATATCTCATTAGAAGTATCTCCTACATTAGCACCACTATTCATTTGAGTACTAAGTACCATTCTAATACCTGCAAAATGTGTATAGTTAAGAGGTCTACACTTAACATAACTTTCCCAATAATCAGTTGCTTGATTAAGAGATTTCACAGTGATAATATCCCTATCATTTAATTTATGTATAATTTTACTTACATTCATTTTAAGTTCTTCCAAACTAATACCAGTAACAAGAATAGTTACTTCAAACTCTCCCATTACTTCCCCATTCTTAATCTCTCTTAGACCTCTTGTAGTTAATTCAACAGAAGAGAAACTATCTTCATTAGCCTCTATATCAGAACCACTTGTAGTAGAATCCTCTGCCTCATACTTAGCAAAAGAACGTTCTCTCTTTAATTTAACTGCTGCCTTTTCCTTTTGTAAAGTCTTACATGTAATTACACAGTTTGGGAAATTCATAGGGAAATTACTATTCTCAATTACAGTAGGGAACTCTTTAACAGTTAATATTGTTGCATAAGTATCTTGAACTGGCAAACCAAATACATCAACACCGTTATTATGTAAGATAAAGTAACCAAACCTATCTTCATAAACATTTGTTAAACTACCTAAGATTGATTCAAAAGAATCCTCATTGAAGATAGATAGTTTATCATAAGATAACTCATAGTTTGGATAAATCTTACTAGCCAATGTATAGAACACTAACTCCTTAGTAGCACGTAAACACTTATGTCTAATAATATTATAGATATTCTTTTCAATCTCCAATACTTTCTCAGTATCTAATGTAATATTACCTACATTTGCAATCTTATCTATTAACTGAGACCAAACTTCTTTAATTGCATCACCTAAAGAGTAGGCTTCAATATCAGTGAACTCATTTTGTTGAATATCAACACTTAATAGACAATAGTTCTGCACATCTTCTTTTACAATTGTTGTAAACTCAGGTGGCATTTCTGTATCTGGTAAATACATTTTGATTGTCTCTAAAAGATTAGTTCTAACATCCTTAGCCTTAATAACCTTATCAATTCTCTCAATCGTAAAAGTAATTCCATTTCTTTGATTAGATAAAGAAGATAGTAGAGTAGTTAATTCTTCAATATTACTCTCTATAACACCCTTACTAGCAACAGAATAATTTACTACTGGTAATAGATAATAGGCAGATATGATACCATTGTTATATAATACATTATCTCCTACTATCTTAATTTTATTTTCACTTCTGCTTACAATTCCACTCATACTTCACTCCTTACGATTGTATCTACTGAAATCTTACTTCTCTTAAAGAAATGCTTTTTAATATTAGGTTCTGTAGTTATACTCTTCTTCTTACTAAGATAAGCCCTTAAGTATTCACCAAGACTATAATGTTGGACTTTAATATAAGTAAGAGAACAACCTAATATAATACCTATTGATAGCCAGAACACTGTATAGTAGAAACTTAGATTATCTAATAGATTTAACATGTTAATCTTAAATGGTCTACTTATGATAAAGCCTATTAATAAAGAAGCTATTGGATATAATAAGATTACTAGCTGACTAACAGTAAAACCATTAGGTACAGCTATACCTGCTATAGAGTATAACTTATGCTCACGCTTGATACACTTTGTATAATTAATTAATCGCATGATTACTTCCTTTCTTTTTAAAACACTAATTAGTTATAGACATATGATGGGAAAATATCATTCGAGAATAAAAGCGTTCTCTCATGAATTTTACCATCACAAGCTTTGCTAACGCAATCTTGTACTTGGTTGTAATAAATTTATTTTTTTGACTTAGGTAACTAAAATTGCAACAGAGATGTAGTTTCTAACTCTCTAAACTGTAAACTATTCTTCTCTTCATTAAATAAATAGTATAACTTAGACTCTAATCTCTAAGTTAAAGACTATATAGTAAAACTTCTAATTATATTATCTTATATAGACCATTCGAGGTCACATGTTAGATATATACTTAATTTTCAAATTCTAGTATCCTATAAAACTAATACTTATGTTTCACTTTAAATCTTAAATGCTTATTACTAAAAACACCGATTTATATTTCTTATATGTACCATTCGTGGTCACATGTTAGATATGTGTTGATTTTATCAATAGTTTCATTATGGTTTCTGAAAATTGTTTCACTAATTCTATTCATAGATTAAAATAAATCCTTTACACATTTTGCTCTAGGTTTTCTTCTCTTTACATACACGTAACCTTTTTTGTACATGTTATTCTCTTCTAAGTATATCTGTTCTGCAAAATAGAATGGTTGATTATACTCTTCCATAATTTTTTCGATTTCTTTTTTAATCTTTTCTTGCTTTTTAAGCATTTTGTCACATTTTGCTTTAACCTTTTCTGGAGAGTAGTCTCTTTTTTGGAGATAAGCAATCCACTCATGATACTTCTTCTTAGTCTTTTCTGCACATCTTAACCAGATTTCTTCGTACTTTTCTTGTCCAATATCTCCAACGATTAACTCCTCATCATAGATATTATACACTTTATATCCCATCTCAGTTAATTCCTCAATCATATAGATGTGATGAGCGCTTTCCCAAACAAATATTTCATTTCTAAATAAATTGCTGTGACAGTAATTAATTAAAGTCTGTCTATATGTTTTATAAAAAGATAAGTAATCATCGTAATTTGGATTACAGTTTCCCATTAAATCATAAATAAGTCCAGAGATTACCTTATGACATCCTAAATATGAAGATTTAAACTTAATTCCATATACAATATTCATATAGTTATCTAAGTGAATATATTCTTTCTGAATTTCTGGACTAGTGTTAAACTCTTGAATAGCACAACAGGTTCTAGCCATGTAGTCAATGCTGTAGTCTCTCATAAAAATTGGTAATACCGTTGTTTTAAATCTCTTTCTGAAAGTACTATCTGTTGTTAATACCTCGGCAAAGTATGGGTTGCTATTGTACTTTTCTGCAACTTTTTCAATTAACAATTTGTATATGTCCATGTTAAGTGGTGCAGGTCTATCATTAACCAAGAAATGTGCTGTTCTAATGATACTAGCATTACTATCAAAGGCTTGTACTCCCATTAGATTTGATTTTGTCATATTTTCTATTTCCCTTATTCTTTCTTCAAAGTCGCTAGATGTATTACACACCTTATTTGATAAACGCATTCTACCCTCTTTTATCCAACCATTACATTCGAGTTCTGGATTGTTTTTAGAGTACTTTTCTGCTTTACTGATAAGGTCATTAAATACTCCACTGTCAGTCATCTCTTTACATGTCTTAGCATTAGATTTTTCTAAATTTCTAGGTGCGTGCAGTCTTAACAATAAGTTTGCTCTCATACAAATTTCTTTTCCGAAATTTACGTAATTCGCTGCTGGTTGTTTCCCACTCTTAACCAACTTACCCTTGTTATATAAATCAATGACCTCATGGTTATATTTTTCAATTTCACTTTCTGGTGCTATTCTTTCATAGATATTGTAGAAGTGAATACTTCTATTACTCTTAACTTGCTCTTTAAGGCAAATAAGCCCTCTGTCAACAAAATTCTTTATCTCTCTTAATACATTTGTTTTACTTTTTGCACCACACGTCTTAGCAATATCGTGTACTGGCAATACAATATCTGCTTTATTAGAACAGAAAATTCTACATACAATAAGTGTATTAATATCCATTCTTCTAGCACCATAACCAATGGCTTTTCCGAAATTTAGTTGTGTGTCTAAATCTTTTTTACTCATAGTTTCTATCTCCCCTTGTAGGGGAGTATATCCCCTAGTTCATTCGCTTGTTAAATAAAATTCTATCTTGTACAGCCTTGACAGCTTCCTCTTCAGTTAAACCATCTTCCCTACAGTAGTTGTAAACATCTTGCACAAAGCCTTTTGTAGTTCGCTTTATAACAGTTGTTCCGTAAAGGTCCTCTTCTTCGTTTAACGCCCATTGAGGATATTCAAATTCATAATCTTCTTCATCCCCCATAAACATTATTGCGAGTAACGCTGTCATGTCATCAACCTTTGGTAGTACTTGCTTCTCTCTCTTATTCATTTTCCATTCTCCTTTATAGGTTATGTAATTAACTTACCACTTTCTTCATTAAATAAATAGCATAACTTTGATTGGTAAATAGCCAAGCTCTTATATTCACACATTTTGGCTAGTTACTTTGGTAGACACATTGATGGTAGATTAGAAAAAGTAGGATTTTATAACCCTACTAATTCTATTAATCTTTCTGATTAGGCCATCTCACATCTTATATGTCAGGACACATTCAACTTTATATATCCCATTTTATCATAGAAATAGAAAAAGTCAATATGTTATTGCCCGATAACTACATAGTAATCTGGCATCCAATTGCCAATACTCTGAGTCGTTACACCCACACTCTCATTCATTGCTTGAACTGTACCACCATTACCCGTGGCAATAGACACATGTGAATCATTATTATAGAAATATAATGCTCCAGCAGGTGCGTTCCATACATCATAACGATGTGTTCCTAAATTTCTTTGGTCATAGGTTGTTCTAGCACTAATACCATAGCAGTATTGTACCAATCCAGAACAATCAAATCCACCATTTGCGGGGTTATTACTTCCCCAAATATATGAATATCCTATATATGCCATTGCTCTATCTACTGCTTCATTTCCTGTAGCAGCATAACTGACATTTCTAACTGGTGCAGAATATAGACTTCTTTGTAATAAAGATTGTTGCCTTTCTTGTTCCAATCTCTCTTGTTCTTGTCTTTCTTGTTCTGCAATACGTTCCTGTTCTTGTTTTTCTAATACTTCTTGATGTGTTCTTACAGACACCTTTAACGTCTTTTCTGTTATCTTACCCTTTAAGTCTGTGGCTTTATACTCTACTGTATAATCACCATCAACTGAGGTATCTACATTTGATTTAACCTCTAAGGCAGGTAAGATATTTGCATCCGTGTTTATATAAGTGATATAACTACTAGGATTAAAAGTATCCCCATTATTAACCACTACGGTTTCACTCTTTAACTTAATGACTGGTGCATCATTATCAAATCTGACCATGACTTTCTTTGTCATTGTTGGAACTAAGTTCTTTTCCTCTGTTCCACCTTTATAGATTTCTACAATCATTGATTGTAAATCACTATCTTCAGATACTACAGTATATTTAACTGTTATATCCTCCTTTTCTTCTGGTTTCATGCCCTTAGTAAAATATTTCTTTAATTGTTCTGAAATATCTTCCTGTCTGCTTAATCTAATTGTCTCCTCTACCTCTGTTACAGAGTTAGGTTGTTTTGTTTCTTCCTCAGCTAAAACAGGTGTAGTAGTTGCTAAACCACTCATAATAAGTATTGATAGACTAATATTTCTTATAATTCCTCGCAATAAAATTCCCTCGTTTCTAAAGTTAGTTTAAAGACCTACTCACGGTCTGAACGATTAAAAGGGGAAGAAACTACTTCCCCATATACTACATCTTGTTATATTTACCCAGTGCTATCTTAGATTTCATGGAAGTTGTTTCAAATTCATCTGCGTCTAGTAGATTCTCCAATGTATTCTTGTTTGGTCGATAAATCCATACCCCAAATAGGTCAGAGTAGTCAGTCATAGATGTTTCTAGTGGTCTAAAATACCACTTTTTAGGTGATTTTCTTAGCCTTGATAGTAGGATAATCTCATAATGTCTACTTTCAATCTCTTCATCCCAACCAATTTCATCAATAACTCCATTGATTTGAGAAATAACATCATCATAAGTAGAACATTTTGGTAACTTCTTCTCTAAGATTAAGTTAAATGGGGCTTTTGCACCTTTATTCATACTGTCTAATGATGCTTGTGTTGCCTTTTCACATACCATTAAGCAAGAGAATAGCCCAATATTCTTAGGTACAAAAGATGTGTCATGACTTCTCCTATACAATCCAGCACATTTCTTACAAAAGTGTTGATGATTTTCTGTATCTTCTATACATGTTAAGTATGTTCTAACATGGATAATAGACATATTCACTGTTTTGTCTAAGAAATCTTTATAATCTTCTATATATTCATCTAATTCTGGAATAAAGTGGTTTCTAACCTTATATAAAAATGTAACTTCGTCAATAGGTAATACATATTCAACACCCATTGAACCACAATCCTCTGTCTCCGTAATAGTCATACTATCCGTTGAACTAGTAGCCTTCTTATATAAATAACCACTATCTTTAATAGAAGTAATATTAGCAGAAATAACATCATTCATGAACTTTCTACTTTCTTCCTCGGTATAAAGGTCATCTTTTCTGGTAAGTGATTTATCAATGTCATCTTGCTTACCAGTAAAGTTTGTTACCTGCTTGATTCTATTCATAGCCTCATCTGATTTATCGTTATGTTCTCCATAAGCATTAGCAAAATCTGCTACATTAGGAATGTAACAGTTAGAGAACATTTTAGAACCTAGGAACTTATATACTTCAAAGTACTTATCCCTAGGCAATTTTTCTAATTTTTCACAAATCTCATTATAATCCATAGAAAAACCTCGTTAATAGAAGAAACATACCATTCCTAGTAAGATGACGATTCCAACACACAATGTAGCAACAATGGTAGGAATAAACACAATACCATAACTTACTACAAATAATGCAATTACATATAGGAATAGTCCTGTTAGAGATAGTCTAGTGCCACGTGGCAAATCTTCTAAATCCTCAAATAAGAAGTTCATCAACTTACCTGACTTACCAACTAACACAGCAGACACCAGAGTTATGATAGCAAGAATAGCAAATACAGATGTTACTTCTGGAAATGTTCTAGTTGTCTTATATGCTAAGACCGTCATTACCATAAAGCTTAATATAGATAAAATTTTCTTTCCCATAGTATTCACCTTAGAATTTCACCTTCCCACGACATGCGTTTTTGTTAGACCACTTTTTCTTATCTTTTACAACCTTATGACCACAGGCACGTAGTTGCTGATTTAATTCAAAGTTTCTCATCTTTGGCATCTTGATTTGCATAGTTCCATTGCCTCTCTTCATGTTTATATATTATCACAAAACATAGTAATTGTCAATACCTTAAAATAAAAACAACCACAGAGGTATTACACTCATGGTTGTTTAAAACGCTGTGTGGCTTAGTTTAACGTGCTATACAGACGTATTTGTATTCTGATATATAATTTAACTATCTATGAATTAAGAGTTCTATTTCTACACTCTATTCGTGTTACACAATGCCCTGTCCGTGATAATATCTGAAATTCGGTAAAATTTATTTGGTATGAGTTGACTTGCAAAATAACTCAACTGATAATCAAAATTGTCTTTATCTAGGTCTTTTACCAATTCACATGAGCCTACTTCTATGTAATAACTTACTTCTCCATCATTAGTGAATAGTTGTAATTCTTGTTTCTGTGGCACATATCGAACGTATAGTTCCTTGTTATATTTAATATCTTCATACAGGTCAATTTTAACCATAGCAGGGCAATCAACCACATAATTAGAGATTAGGTAATCTTCACAATCTTCTAAACCATAGAAAGTTGAAATAAATCTAATTACTTCCCAATTTCCTGGTTGTTCACGGTGATTGACACGTATGTAGCACTTATAACCTTTTCCATTATTATATTCACCATCAATGTCTGGATTTAACCAAATACCATAATCAGAGAATGTATCTCTCACTTCTTTTTCTGTCATATTACTGTTACCTCTTAGTCAGTTGTAGTATAGAAATACGATAACTCTTCACCCTTTAGGTTTTCACAGGCATAAGCATCTGCCTTCTCCCATAAATTATTATATAGGATTGCTAATTCTTCATTCTTATCGTAGTGTTGCCAGATTTTCCAATTTAAAATCATAACAAGTTCGGTTAAATACTTATAATTGTCTTTCCATTCTTTAAATGCCCTGTTATATGTGTCTTTAACAGCATCTACACCAAATTTCTCAGCGATTGTAAAATCCTCAAAGAATGTTGTGAAGCTCTCATACCCTGTCTGTGCTAACATAAGTTGTTTAAAAGTCATATTATTATCTCCCATATAATACTATATTACCATAAATATTTCCTTGCTGTCAATACAAAGAAAAAGAGAGGTTTTTACTCCTCTCTCTTCTTTTTAATATTCATTAGTGCTAAACCAATAGAACTGATAAGAACCATAAACATGCTAATTAAACCATTAGTATGAACCCCTGTAGGAATATCATCTTTCTTCTGTTCTTTCTTTTGCTCAACCTTCTTATAGATGTGTACAATGTCTCCATTATCCTTTATCTCAGTTCTAACAAAAGTATAAGACTGGATTTCTCCGTGTTCCTTTACAAGTTTATTATCTTTCTTTAGTTCTTTGTTTGTTCCTTCTTCTATCCAAGTTGTTTCATAAGGTCTGTAGATATGTGTTCTAGTGTTTCCTACTTCTCTTGTTTCAACAAATTGGTAGTTCTCAAATGTCTTACTATCTTTAAATTCATCAGTCTTTACAGGTTTATCTAAGTCCTCTAAACTTGTAGTTACCCACTTTGTAGTGAATTGTTTAAAGATATGTTTAACATTACCCTTTTCGTCTGTCTTAGATTCAACAAACTTATAGTCTTTAATGTCATTGCCTTTTTCAACTGTGCTAGAACCTTTTACACGGTCTTTTAATGAATTACCATCTTCATCAACCCATTCAGTTATATACTGTCTAAATACGTGAGTTACATTACCTCTTTCATCAGTGTTTGTAGTTACATAAGCATAATCAGGAATTTCTCCATGTTCTTTTATGGAATCCCCGTTCACTAAAGGCTTTAATTCCCTGTTATCCCCGTCTACCCACTTAGTAGTATATTGACGGAAGATATGTGTTACATTACCGTTGTTATCAGTTTCACTATTTACATAAGAATAGTCTTGAATAGTTCCATGTTCCTTAGTGTCTTTGTCTGTAACCATATCTTTTAGTTCTGTTCCAGATTCATCAACCCATTTTGTAGTGTATTGTCTGAACACATGAGTAACGTTTCCATCATCATCTGTTCTACTCTCAACAAAAGAATAGTGTTCAATATCACCTGCAGGTTTTGTAGAGGTATCAGTAACTGGTGTCTTAAGCTCTTTTCCAGAAACATCAATCCATCTTGTATCAACCTGTTTAACAGCAACTCTATTATAAGTAATAGTATTTGCAATCTCACCTACTTGTGGATAATTAACTACAGGTGGTTCAGCAGGTTCGTCAACTAATGGTGTAGGTGTAGGAACTACTGGTTCTTCTGGTAATGTTAGGTCTACCTTACCCAACTTAGGAATATTGATAACTGAATATCCACCCCAACGACTATCATTTGTTTCAAAAGATACATTTAAAGTATTTCCTGCAAACAATGTTAGTCCTTCACCATAAGGAGTTGTCTTTGTATCATCAATACCAAAGTCTGTCTTACCTTTATATGTTACACTTGTACCAGTATTACTTTCGATTGTTGGATATTTTGTTCCTGTTTCATTTGCTGTACCAACATCAGAAGGTAAAGTAGGAATAATTCCCTTAGCACTTTCTGATGATACAGTAGATTTCTCTGTTTCACCATCTAGGTCAATTGAAAGAATTGTATTCGCCAACTTAATTGGCTGTCCTGTTGCATCATCGTAGAACTGAATTTCATAATGACCACCTTGCTTATCTGTACTGTTATCAGATTTAGGCATCCAGTACATGTGCAATAGTCCATCCTTTACTACGTTGATACTTCCCTCTGCATTAGCTACTGGTGTGTCATTTGTTGCATAATCAAGAACAAACTTAACATGTGCAGAGATAACCTTTCCACTATCTGTTTCTCCAATGTTTCTTAGATTCATATTTAACAGTTCTCCTGCTGGAGTTCCTGCTTTAATTCTCCAAGATTTAATTGTCTTAATTGGATAGTTGTCTAAGGTCATTCCACCAATATAACCATTTGTATTGTCAATTAACGAACTTGAAGCATTAATAACTTCTACAGTAGAGTTAGCTGACATCTTAATAGACTTGCTTGTTGTTTCATATCCACCATTATCTAATACTTCTTTACTAGCGTTGATAGCAATATTGTCGAAGTAATTGATAGAGTTCTTCTTTGTTTCATCATAATTACCTCGTAATTCGATGCCATTATCTAGTGTAGTAATTACTGGATTGGCATTTAACCACGCTTCATTTTGTGCTTTCTTTGCATTATAAGCAGATAGTTTAGTTTGATATTCTTGTTCTTTTTGAGTGTTCTCTTGTGTGATTTGTTCATTCTGTTGTTTCACACTTTGTTTCTCTTGTTCGTATCTTGTATTTCGTTCTTCTACTGCTTGTTTATAATTGCTAATTGCTGTGTTGATTGCTTGTTTCTGTTCTGCAAGATTTGCTAGTGCTTGTTCTTCTGAATCAAACACCTTTGTTTCACCTTGATTAAACTTAAAGTTAGGATTTTGTTCCTTTAATTGATTGATATAATCTAAAAATTCTTGACTTGTAACTTCTTTATTCTTCTGCTCGGCATAAACTTGCACAATGCTATTTTGCATAGCTACTACTGTTCCAGCACATTGTCCAAAGACTAATGTACTTAATAAAATTGATTTACTTAATTTGTTTTTCCCCATATTTCTCCTTAAAATGTGGGGGGGGAGATTAATTATCTCCTTTCCCCCTACGAATAATGTATATTACACCAATACCTACCAACAATAATAAACCACCTACAGGTAGAGTGATTCCAGTTGGAACATCAAATCCAAGGCTATTATTTACCTTAATTTCTTTGATTTCATCACCTGCAATATCTACTGTAATTGTTTTACCTTCGACAACATTATTTCCAGATGTCATTGTAGTGATATATGCGCTGTCTTTCTCAGTTACTTCTACGTTCTTAATCTTAGAACTGAATCCTGTGAATTGCATAACATCACCATGTCTCATCTGGTATTCATATTGTCCTTCAGCATTTGGTTGTAATACTTCTTTCTTTCCATACTTATCAACTATCGTAACATCACCAGTATAAACAGAATCATCTTCTGCCGTTAATTTTGCTGTGAAGTCAAATAGTTCATTCTTATTTCCTTGTGTTCCTGATACAGTCTTACTAGTTGCGAATGTTTGTTCCTTTCTGTTGTAGAACGTATAAGCAACATAACTATTATTTACTGTACCTGCAATATATGGTGTAGCCATTTCTTTACCAACTGTTGTATTGTCAGTCATGACACCATTTACATCTTGGTAATTAGACACGAATCCCTTAGTATTGGCATGTTCAATAGCAGACACCTCAGCATACGTTGGAATATTGAATATATCTAAACCACCACCATTAGAGATTTTCACATCAAATTCAGTGTATTCTCCTTGGTACTTAACCTTTTTATTTTCAGATTCACCATATAGTTGATAGTAAACGAAATCACCCTCTTTTAATCCCTTAATAGAGATTGTAAAGTCAAATGGTTCTTCCGTTTCACTATTTTCTACTACCTTAGATAGATTAAACTGATAAAGGTCATAAATATCATTCGTAACAACTGCACGATTAATCTTACCTGTTTTAGCTGTGTAAGTCTTAGATACAAATTCTACACCTTTTTTACCACCTACATTATCCATTAAGGAAGTATCTTCATAGACCTGCATAGATGGGATATATGTATAGGAATCACCTACCGATGGTGCATTTTCTTTAATTGAATACTTAAAACTGCTTAAACCATTACCAATAATCTTAACTGGTGATGTCTTTGAAATGTGTAAACTTAACGTAGCAATACCATTTTCATCAGATGTAAATTCTCTTGTTTGACCGTATTGCTCATAGTGATACGTAGAGTTAGGTGTAAGATTAGATAAAGTTACTTCAAAGGTAAATGCATTATCCCCATTATATCCTGTATAACTCTCTGGTACACTCTTTTCAATGTTTAATTCAGTCACACTATCAGAGGTATTTGGGAATGTATCACGTGTATTAGTGAATACTGCCTCTGTGTTTAAATCTAATGTTCCTGAATTGTTTTCTTGACTTGTTAGTGTCCAGTTCTTTACTGCTCGCTCGGTAATAGTATATTCTGTACCTTTAGGTAGTTCTAATGTAATAGATTTATTACCCATTAAAGTAATAGTTCCTACACCATCTTTGAACATAATACCATTAATCTTTTTAATACCAGAAAGAGTTGAATGTTTTAATGTAACATCAAAGATAAATTGTGTAGAATCTTCGACATCAACATTCTTTCTGATTGTAAGATTTCTAACTTCTGTATTAGTAGTATTTATATACTTATTAACAACTGTTGCAGTCGTTTCATTATCACCAACCACTGCTTTTGATACTTGTTTACCATTCATTGTAGTAGTATTATCAGTTCTAATAAAGTTAGGGTTTTCATCTTCTACGATGTAATGCGTGTCTTTTCTGTCAAAGACTTTCATGTTATATGTCATTGAACCATCAGCATTAGTCACCCATTTATCATCTTCTGTTTCATAAATTCTACCGCCAGACAATGTTGGACTGTTATCTCCTGCTACTGACTCTCTTACCCAATAACCATCAATACCATTAAAATCTGCATAAGTAGAAGCATACTTTCTATCAGCCTCTGGAACTACAGAACCATCTGAATAATACTTTAATAACCATCTACCTGTGTAGACTTGCTTAAAACCTATGAATTTATCAAAGATACTATAACTACCAATACCAAGACCATTACCATACTGAGGATGAAGTTTTGTTCTTGTGGATGTTTTAATTACTTGTACACCTGATTGATTATCCAGTATATTACTACTTCCTATATTATCTGTACTATAATCTGATAGGTCTAACGACTTCTGGTAAACTTCCCACCAACTATTATTATACGAAAGCATATCCTCATAAAAGGAATTATCAGCACTACCAGATGGGTCATACCCAGCGGGTTTATAAATTGGTTTTGGTAATTTACTTGTATCAATCTGCATACCTAATCGAGAGAAAGCATATGCAAAACTACCCCTAGCATTACTAAAATCAAACTTAAACGAAGGTGCCTGAACAGCCTCAAACATACCGTTAAAGTTGCCACCATTACTTAAATCAATTCCTGTTACATCAAGCGGTTCACTTGTCTTGTATAGACTAAACATATAAGTAGCACTCTTCAACTTTGTAATATGTTGTCTTGAAAATAAATCTCCTACAGGCACACTTGTTGAGTCAAACGCTCTATCCGCTGTCACTAATTGTGTTAAGTCAATCTTTGTTAGGTCAATACTACTAATATCACTATTACTAAATGCACTGTTCATATTTGCAGTCTGAATTTTGAGTTTATCAAAGCCAACGACTTCTTTAATTTTTGCATAAGCAAACACACTAGACATACTAGAAATTCTTACCTTAGACCAGTTTTCGCCAAAGACAAGTTTATCTACACCAAGATTTTCAAATGTATTGAAAAATTGAAGATGTTTACTTTCTGGTATAGAGTCTGTCATTTCATCTAGTCCATCATCGTTAATAGGAGTAGTCTTAGATAAGTCAATTAATTTTAACTTAGTTCCTACTAATTCAAAATCATGTATTTCAGAGTTATACCTACGTTGAGTTCTGAATTGACCAACATTACTAAGCATACCACTACCATACACATTCATAGAATTTACAAGCAATCTAGTGTCACTGTCATAGACAAGTGATGTAATATCGACAGTAGGATTTTCATAATAACTGTTAATTGCATTAACAACCCATGTATTATCTATCTTTTGTGCTTGTGGAACTGTACTGTTAGACTTTACCACTGTATAGCCATCTTCATAGATTTCTAGTGTTGCATCTGTACTTGTTCCACCTGAATAGTCTGATAAATTCATCTTTTTAATTACATTACCATGACTAGCAGCAGGCAGAATAGGAGAAGAACCACCTTCTGCATGTACACTATGAGGTAATAGTGCAATAACACATACTACCATAAGTATAAATTTTATTAATTTATTTTTCATGTATTCTTCTCCTTATCTTACAATCCCTCGTCGGGTTCTGCTATTTCTGGAACTTCCTCATGACTTGTTTCACTTGTATTGCTCTGAGGAATATCCGTTGGGTTAGTATAAATTCTAATCTTAGGAATATATCCATTTGGATTACCGCCTACCCATTGTTTTGTAATCGTAATAACATCGGTTGCAATTTGTGTATTCTTAACTACATAATCATCGCCAACCTTTTCCATATCTAGTGTGAAAGTACCATCTTTCTTAACTTCAAGGATATACTCTCTACTATCACGTAAATATGACTTACCATTATTGTCTTTTGGATTTGGATTTTCTTGAATTGTATAAATACCTACAGGAATATCTGCACTTACAACACCTTGCCAATTAACCGATAGTTCTTGATTGATTATTCTACCTTCTGAATCTTGTCCTGAAAGTTTGAATGTAATCTTTCCTTCTCCTGAGCCAGCAGAAATTGGTTCATTTGTTTCTGCGTTTAGTTTCTTAAAGGAAACAGGAACTAATCTACGATAATTGTACACTGTGTCTGTATTCTTACTTTCCGTAACATTCGTAACGGTTACAGTACCAGTTGCACTAATTGTTACCTTAAATTCGTCAGTAGACTTCGCATATACTGTAGGTGCTTTAGTTTCAAATAACTTATAAGTACCCATTTCAATGTTCTTAAATTCTACTGTACCATCTTCCTTAGATTTTGTTGTTTCTAGTACATCATTCCCATAATCAGAAGTACCTTGTAATGTAAACTCAGCACCCTCGATTGGAACACTAATACCTACACTGTTAGGATATGATTTCTTGTTGAATTTAATATTTGCACTTACTCTTGGTTTATTTTCAAGTGTAATTGCACTTCTTGTTTGTCCATCAATTAATACTTCACCATATTGAGTTACTTCTACAACGTGCTTTGTAGTATCAATGAAGTAATGTTCTGTACTATCATGTTCAACCAATAGATATTTACCCACAGGAATCTTCTTGAAGCTAACTAGACCATTAGAATCAGAGGTTCTTAACATATATACATCTTCATTATATGCAGAGATACCAGATAATTCAAACTGAACACCAGTAGCGCCTTGTCTTGTTTCACTGTTAATCTTATTGATAAACATATTTCCTGCAATCTTATATGTGTTTGTTGTAAAGCCATTATTGATAAATGCGTTCGTTTCAGCACCATCAATGTCAATCGCTGTAACATTTGCATATACATTGTTAAAATTCTTATAGATTGTACCATTAACAGGTAAAGAATCTGGTGCTTTCATATTTAACTTAGCAACCACAGCTTTACCCTTTTCCAATACAAACGGTGTACCATCTTGGGAAGTACGACAATCTACTGCAATTGTCTTAATAGTAGAATAGTCAGTAACTTCTGTAATAGGCTTAAACTTCTTTAACATATCTGCTACTGGCAATCCACGTAATGTATCTAAGTTCATAGCAACATCACTAGCATAGACTACAGGTTTAATGCCAAGACTTTCAATCTGTGTTGTATCAATAGATTGTAAAATACCTTTCCAATTAGATGTTTCACCGGAAGAAGTAGTATGATTTTCAATTGTATCAAATAATACAATGTCCTTAGATGCAGAGTTACTACTATTGGCAAATGTTAGTTTATACTCGTATTCTTCATTAGGTGCAACTTGTGTTGTCTTACTATAACTTGAATCAGTACTATTCTTAATAGACTTTTGTAATCCAGAAGAGAAATAAACTAATGTAGATAGATTGTATGTTGTATCTGCAAATATCATTCTCTCACCAACATCGTCAGTTAGATTACTCATTTCTCGTCTATATTTTACTAAGTTCTTTGCTACACGATATGAGCCATTTGTGATACTATTATTTCCTGTTTCAAAAGCAACAGGATTATAGATAGCATTACCATAATCACGTACACTATCATAAGCAAAGTTAGTCTTAAATTGTAAGATACCATGACTAAACTTATCAGAAGATGAGAATGTATATAGTGTTCTACCTGTGTTCTTGTAGTTTTGCTTACTTGATACAGTTACAGATAATTCCTTACCAGTAACCTCGTCAATTAACTTAACACTATCTTCATCTAACACAAGTCCAGCAGGCATTAGGTCAAACCATTTACCCCCATCTTGGTCAATGTACTCAAAGTTATTGTTGTCTAATTTTGCAGTTTCTTTAACATCAATATTCCACGTTAGTTCATACTGCTTTTTAATTCTGTTATTCTTAACATTAGTAACACTCTTATAGATTTTACTTGTAGTTTCTGTCTTACGTGCATAGTCATATTCTACTGGAGCAGTATATTCAAATACCTGTTTTCCAGTACTATCAACCATATCACCAGAAATATTAGATTGGATTGTGATTTCTTCCTTATTTTTCACAAAGTTATCTACCTTTGATGAGTGTTTTAACATGTACTCTGTTCCAGATAACATCTTTGTATAAGCATATTTATTAGAAGTAACTAACTTGTATGCCACAGCATTATCATCAAGAACTAATTTGTTTCCTACACTGTCTAATCCATCTCTAAAGAAAGTATATGTACCACTCTTAGGGGAATAGTCAGCAACATGAACATAGTCATTATCCTTGTTTAGATACTTAACATGTACTTCAATCGTATCTTCATCACTTGGGCTTACCTCAGTTTCTACAAACTTATTAGACATCTTACTAAATGTTCCCTTTCTATATTCGATATATAAAGAGATGTTTTTAATTTGATAGTCATTATAGTCTAAGTTAGTATCAACTGTCTTATCTTCTGAAACTAAACCAATTCCATTTACATATTGTGTATATGTTACATTTTCTTTGAAATAATTTTCAGGAATCTTTGGTAATCCATTAGGTACAGTATTAGCATAAGGTCTACCATATAAATGTTGTCCAAAGTCTAATTTGTCATACTTTGTTAGTGTACCATTTTGGAAGTTTTGTAGGTCATATCTTGAATACTTATCAATTGTAGTATTTACTAAAGACCATTTTTCTAATCCAGTAGAATGTACTCGATAATAGTTATCACCATTTTGTAGAGTAATAAAGTTACCTTCAGGTACTTGCCAAGCCTCTTTTTTATAAGTAATTTCTGTAGTAGATGTGATAGGGTCACTTGCTGAATCAACCATATCAATCCCCTGTGTAGTTACATCATTAGTTACTAAGAACTTAAATGTTTCTTTTTCACCATATACATTCTTTGGGAAACGATATAATACATAATCTTCTCTACCATTTGTATTGTTGAATAATAGACTGTTTTCTTCTACATTTAAAGTTCTCCAACCAGAAACACCAATACTGTACTTATAAGGAGTAAATTCTTCTCCTGTTTCCTCATCAACTGCCTTTGAGTTAATTGTCATACTATATGGTTGATTACCTGATACATAAGAAGTAACTCTTACTTGTGAATAGATATAATCATCTGCATCTTCTGGCTTTTCACCCCAAGCATCAGACCACTTATCTGTAACTACTTGCACATTATCTACATCAGACTTAGAACCTAATACAGTAACATTGGTATTGATTGTTACATCTTCTGCAACTGCATTAGTATGTAGTTCTCCACCAACTGTGTCTAGCTTAACCTTAGCATCTAATGTTTTAGATACTTCTCCATCCTTAAATCCACTTAAAACACCAGACAATTCATATCCGAACTCGATATTATATGTACTACCTGTCTTTAACTGTTTCACACTGGAAATAACAATAGAGTTTTCCTTTTCTTCATATACCCATAAAGAATCAACTTCAATTCCTTGGGATACTGCATTATCGTATTCTTCTTTTGTTGGAATAGAAATTTGGAATGTATCACCAACATTTCCTTCTCTATTGTTGAATAATGTCTTTGGAAGTTCTATTGTTGTAGATTTAATACTACCATCATCACCAGAGGTACTTAGTGATAAAGTATATTTTACAATATGATTCTTCTCATTTGTTGCAGGACTATATGTTTGTTCTGCATTTGTGATTGAAAAATCTGTAATCTGAGTAGTATCATTTGATGTTACAGGCTCTTCTGCAGTTACTTTCTTTGGAGTTATACCAATAAGTAAACATAGAGTAACCAGCATAATTTTGAATATTTTTTGCATACTCATTCCTTTCTTTTTAAATGGGGAAATACCCATCTTGTCAATAAATAAATAGCATAACTTAGAAAAAGAGGATATTTAATCCTCTTAAACTTATTTTTCAATATGTTCAACTGGAACATCTGTGATTATGTCAGAAATCTTGTAGAACCTGCTGTCAATCATTTGGCTTGTTAAATACTTCTTTTCTTTGTTATCAGCATTACAAAATTTCTTAATATTTTCATGATTTTCAGGGATTGTCATGTCATCTCCCCTTTTGATGAGTTTTCCATCTTCTGAATAGAATAACAATTCTCCCTTGACTGCTTTGATATATGTTGCCTCAAATTCACTAAAAAGCCAAATACTTAAAAGTTTTTTGTAGGAAATAGGACAATCAATCGCACCACTTGGAACGAGATAATCTTCTCGTTTCATTTTTCTTTCGATTAATGTGTATATCTGTTTCTCTAAGGATGTAAAGAAGATTAGTGGTAATGAAATCATCCAAAGAATTGGCATCCCAATTACCATATGATTAAACTCAGTAGTATTTCCTTCAAAGTAGAAACGGAGTGTAACTGCGGTTGGTAGAATAAAAAGAACGAAAACAAGTATTGGAAGAACACTTAGGATTTTATCTAGTTCTACCTTACTAAAATACTTTATAGGACTTCCTACCCACTTAGATACTTCTTTCTTCGATTCCCAATTAGTTGTTAGAACATTATTTCGTGAATGGTTAGGATTGTTAGATTCTTCTTCTACTTCCATATCAATCTCGACACATTTATCATAAGGAAGTTTTGCTTCCTCTACCTTAAAGTTAGTCATACACATGTTTCCTTTCGTCCTATCAATTTTTTAGTTTTTGAGTTCGTAATCTGTACCAAAATAAGCACCAAACAGGTATGTGACTTTCTTATACACTTCTACAGTATCTCCAACAGACAACTGGTCGTATACTTTCTCACTAACACTGATAGTATCCTTAGTACCTTCATCCTCAATTACAATTTTATAGCATGTATTATGGAAAAATAGTGGCACATTATTAACAGGTATGTAATAACTACTAGTGGATGTTTTCTTATCCACCACAACGACTGTAACCTCTGATGTTTTAACCTCAAGAAAGTTAGTGTTTGTGTTCGTATTTTGCTTTGCTAAACTAAAAGTATACACACAGATTCCAACGAATATAACAAATCCTGCACAGATAAACAGTTTATTAGGTTCTTCTGCTGTACCAAGATGTATTGCTAAAGCTATTACAAATAGTACCCCAATCAACATCACAAAAAGAGTTACCATATAATCTATTACCTCGCTTTACATGTTCAATCATAGCACAATATGTCAAATTTGTCAACCATTGGACTATGATAAAATAAAAGAGAACCAATTATTAGTTCTCCTCTTCTTCAAGTTTTTTAAGTTCTTCTTCTCTTTCTGCAATCAACTTCTTAAATGCTTCAATATCGTCTTGACATTTATAGATTTTTTTCACGTCTTTTAAACTTTTTATAATTAACAAGGTATTCTTTCAAATCTTTAAAATCGGGTGACACGAGCCAGTTAAATTTTAGTCTGTATTTATCACCTTTCAAATCACAGAAAGAAACTTCATCCCCTGTGTAGAAAATGTTGTTATATGATGTATCGACCTCAACTAACCCATTAGAAACCTTAGATACAATAAATGTAACATAATTTTCAAGTACTTTATCGTAATTATAATATATGTAGTTAAGGTTTGACATATCCTGTGCAGAAATGAATCTATCCTCAAATGGCGATTGGTCAAGATGAACTGCATGCGCAGCTAACTCAATAGCACGATGGTACTTTCTACGGTCATATTCTGCGACCTCATCATCAGTTAAGGTAATATCCATTGTTGCAGTACTGTATCCTAAGAGTGTATTTTCATTAAAGTATTCAATAATTAACTTTTTATTATTAATGTCAATATTTCTCACTTTCTCTAGTTCAATCTTAGTCTTGTGGTTATTATTATACACGTTGAATAGCATTTCTTCTGATGGTGTCAAGTCTTTTCTTTCCATATATTTAACCTCTTTCTTACATAAGTAATTATACTACAATACACCTAATCTGTAAATAGGGTAAAATAAAAAGAGTAGTATTTTAACCACTCTTTATTTAATCTTTCTTATAAAAGTATAGTATGGGAAGTTACATCCCGTGAATAAGCTAAGTTCTTTCTTTTCCACAATTTCAACTGTATCCCCAATTTCAACCTTATTAAAATCATCCTTAAGGATTCTTACAACAACCTGTTCTTTCTTAGTCTGAACAATCAACTTGTACAAAAATTCTACTAAATCAGGATTAGATTCCCAAACAATATTAGTGTTAGCCCACTTGTTAGTTACTGTTCCAACCATCTTTCTTGAAATTTCCATGTGTTAATTTCTTCCCGTACTACCAAACCCACTGATACCACGTTCTGTATCGGATAGTTCCTCTTCTACATATTCGGTAGCTAAAATAGGCATAATTACCAACTGAACACATCTCTCACCTGCTTTAATCGTGTGTGGGTCTTGACTAATGTTAGTGATACGTGCCATAACCTCTCCACGATAATCTGAATCAATTACACCAACAGAATTTGTTAAAGTACAACCATATTTATAGCCTAATGAGCCACGGGCAAACAGTAAACCTACATATCCTTCAGGAATTTCTACATAAAACCCAGTAGATATAATAGCATATTCACCAGGCTCAATCGTAATGTCTTTATCTGCATTGTTAAATAAGTCAATTCCAGCAGAACCAAGTGTTTGTTTCTTTGGCTTTTCATAGTTTCCAATATATCTGTACTTAATTTTCATTTTTATCCTTAATAATTTCTTTCAATTCGTCAATATCTTGTTGCATTTGGAATTGTCTTGTTTTCATAATACCACACTGAAGTGCTATATACGATACAACTGTTAATATTGCTACTGATAAGAGTTCAACAGGTGATTGTGTTCTTGTCATCGCTATTGTTGTAGACATTAGAACCATGCTTAGAACAATAAGAGAATGTAATATGTATTCTACTACCATGCTATTTACCAATTTCACTTTCTAATTTCTGCACTTGTGCCATCAATCGTGCGTATTCACGTTTCTTAATTTTAAGTTCTCTCTCTTTTTCAGACTCTTCAAACAATCTTAACTGCTCTTGGTTATACGCATCTAATTCTGCCTTTAAAGCATCTTTGTTCTTTAAAATTTCCTCTTCGGACATATCTAACAGTTCTTTTTTGATGTAGAGTATATACATGTCATCTTCATTTTCATGTCTAAAATGTTCATACTCAACTAAAACAAACTCGCCTTCTTCGCTAATATCTGTTACGAGTGTATAGCCATAGTCAAACCAACTGTCATCAGTTCTATAATCCCTACCAATGTTTTCGTGAATAAAGTTAATCTTATTGTATAATTGTGTCTCTAATTCGCCTCTTGCCATCTCAATTTCTACAAGTTTTTCTACTAATCCCATATTAATATCTCCATTCTAGTCTACAAAACAGAATTGCTCTCTTCCAATTCCTTTACGAGTCTTTCTTTATTTGCTCGTAATTCCTCTTCTGTCATGTCAAATAATTCTTTCTTAATATACACAAAACTCTCGTACACCTTATACATATCTCCAAACTCACGAACAAAGTCGTGGGACATGATTGCGACATAAGGAATGTTTGTCTTTTTATCAATCATTTCATAAACTCTATCAATGTTAATCAAAACATCACCACAATTCGACCCTATGTCTACACCAACAATATGATGTACTAACCATACCTGTTTAAGAATCTTGTCTTTTATGTCACGTACTTCTTCTTCTAACTCGTGAAATCGTTTAATATCTATCATCAAAATCTCCAATCATACTTGTCAAACAAGTCTACTTTATTACTTAGCATTTCATCTGTTAAATCTTCAAACCCATTATTGTATTCATTTTTAATGTTATTCAGATAAGTATGAACCTTATGTCTACCTCGTGTCATTAAATCTAACTTATCATGGCAATGAGTCTTATCCCACTCTCTATCTTGAATAACCTTATAGTAGTCGTAGTTTTTGACACGAATTTCTTTACGTTCTTTAAGTCTGCCGAAAAGTGGTCTATCCCAATATTTTTGTTCCCTGTAACCTATGCATACGTATTTCCATTCTGGGTATTCATTATATGTATTACGAACATACTTAAACTCAAAATATTTAGGATACCAGCATTTTAACAGTTCAATAGGAAAACGTACCCTAGACTCATGTAATGTATCTTTTTCAATTTTGGTTATAATAGGAAACGCATTGTAAGTGCGAACATATCTCTCTAATCTAAAGTTTTTACGATGGCAACCTTTAATGAAATCAAGTTTTTTATCTCTTTTTCGTCTTGCATAACGATTTAACTTTTTAGACATTTAATTATCACCACCTTACAACACAAAAATTATATCACTTATAAATAAACTTACTTATCAACCTTTATATCTAACATACCACTCTCAAGAACTTCTGGTAAGAAATGAATCTCATAAGCAGAACGTGATACATCTGCACCACCAATATCCTCTACAACATATGTGGTATCATCGTTTAGAAAAATCATATGTTTGTGGTATGTTTCACCATCTTTAACAATGACATTTAATTCCTTAGTGTCACCATCTGTCTTTAAACTCATGACACCAGTCATCTGCATTAACACTTTGTCTGTTCTTGTATTAAACACAGTAATTCGTCTTGTTACATTAAAACTATCTGCCTCTTGTGTTATATTATAACGTACTGTGAACTACCCACTGCCTAAAGACAGCAAGCTTCCATACTGTTGGCAGTAGTTACTACCACACCAAGGTTAGAAAGATTAGTCAAAAGACCAACCATCTTCTCAGTGCTAACAGCATCCGTGTTTAACGAGCGATATGTTCCATACCCGCTCAGAAGTACCATCATATTAGCGGAATGAGTGTCCCTGTCGGGATTCTCGAAACCACAGTGATTACAGTGGTACTTTCTTTTATCTAAACTGTGTTTGGTTAAACAACCACACTCAGGACAGGTTTGAGTTGTAGGAACAGAACTATCTAACATAACGTTAGAAGTGTTCTTCTTTAAGTTACCCTTAACTCGACCTAAGATTCCATGTTGTACTTTTCTTCCGAAACTAAATCTACGTTTAGATTTTCTACGTTTCCAAGAGTTTAAAAGTTCGTCTTGAAAACAAACTACGTAGTTGTTTTTCAATACATAGTTTAATTTGTTTGTTACATCTTTCTTCTTATTACTCTCATGTTCATAAATTCTCTTGATTCTTGCTAAGGTTTGTTTATACTGGTTAGAACCTTTTGTCTGACGAGATAACTTTCTCATCAAGCCTTTTAGTTGTTCACTTTCTTCCAAGTAAAAGTTTACCTTAACTCCGTTTGAAAATGTCAATTGGTCTTTAATTCCCATGTCTAGACCAAGAACTTCTTTTTCTGTTAAAATCTCTGGTTGTTTCTTTGAATAGACTGTTAGATGAATATAAAAACCAGATGGTTTCTTGATAAGTTTGGCATTTGCAAACTCAACTTCATCTAAGTTAATCTGCTCTAAACCATTAACATTTAAAACACCAATGTTCTGGATATGAATCCTATTTTTATCCTTTATCTTATAAGTTTTTCCAAATTGTTTTAGATTAATTTCGTTGCACTCTTTCTTGTATCGAAGTCTGCCAACTTTCAGCCCTTTTCTCTTTGCCTTAGACAAGTTGCAGACATTATTCTTGGCACTATCCACAACAGACTGTTTCATCTGTGCTGACAGTATATTAATTTCTCTAGTTTCAAAAGAGTTGTTGACTTTAATTTGAACACTAGATGTATCTTCAAGGGACAGTGAATCTGTTGCTACTACAGCGTTGTAGAGCCACTTTGCTTCTAAAAATAAACGTATCAATTTTTCTAACTTTGCCTTAGACAGTTTATTCTCTTGAACCTTTGCGGAGATAACACAACAATCCATTTGAGAACGTCTTTCTTTCGTTTCATGAAGCGACTCTTTAATTTTCAAGTTTTTCTCTTCTGACATATCGTGTTTCTCCTTTCTATACCTATATTATACAACTTCTATTACCCACCAACTTTCAGGCAGCGTACTGTATCTGCTTGTGTGCAGCCTGTTAGAAGTGTTGCTGATGTTAATGCTACTAATGCTAATTTCAATATTTTCTTTAAAGTCATATAACTATACCCCTTTTTCATTAAATATATTATTATAGGTTCTCTAATTCTTCTAACTGCTTTTTCTTTTCAGTAAGAGATTTTTCATACATTTTAATATCATTTTTTAGATTATTAATGTAGTATTGTTTCTTCTCTTCCTCTACTTTAGCGAGAGTATCAGCATATAATTCTTTAGCTTCATATCCTGTCATAGATAGAAGTTCATTTGGAAAGAAATATTCTACTTGTTCATATGTATCTTCATCCATAGTTATTACTTTGATACCATCTTTTTCAGTGTAATATCTTTCAACAGTGTTTGAGTCCCCAGTTACTTCCTTTGTGAAAGATTCAATTTGTTGGTGTAAGAATTTCTTTATTGAGTTACTTCCGAGACTGTTAAGTTGTAGTAATAAGGAAATGTTTGGAATTTTAAAGTAGTTGTGTTCTTCCCCAGAAAGTAGTCTTACTACGTGATTGATAGAACTGGTGTACACTTCTTTTTCATACTCATTTCGTTTATCATAGTCAATTCCTAAATCTTCAAATTTAATGAAAATGTCTGACTTTTCCAGATAAAAATTAAAGCAAATGCGTACCCCATATACATAACTTGTAATGGAATATATATCCTCTAATTTAATATCTTTTTTGAGAGTATTTTTCACATAATTAAATGCTAGTTCTTTCAAAGGGGTTAATTCTTCTATTTTCATACTACATTTCCTCGCACTTTCTTACAAATAATTCTGTTCCCAACAATCAGTCTTTAATGTGTTATCAGTATAATAAACATTGTGGCAATAGTATCCGTTATGGTAGTTATACACCCATGCATATACAGGGGGTTCATTCTTAATATTGACCTTAACTGCAAATTTATCATCCATATACTTATTACATACTTCTTCAGGAACGTCTACACCAACTTCAATGGATTCAACAAACTTTTCCACCTCGAAATGTTCTAGAGTACAATCAGTACCAAAATCTTCGCAACACTGTGGATAGTCATTAATACCAAGAACAAAGTTTTCAAATTTCTTATTCTTTCTTACTGGCACAATATTAATCGCCACTTCCATAGAATATTTACATGGGGTTGGATTTTTTGTATTAATCTTGCAAATACTATTAATATTATATACTGTACTCATACTGTACCTCTCTTATTTATAGTTCTATATTATCACAAAACAAAAGATTTGTAAATAGAAAAAGTGAAGTATTTTTAATCTACCTCACCTATCTTTAATATTAACTTATCTTTCTTTTTACTTAACTTTATACTCTATCTCATCAGTAAGTGTGGTGTCTTTACTATCATCATCTACATAATGAACATGTACCTCACCAACAATACGAAGTTTATCTCCACGTTTAACTTCAATATCTAAAGGAACGTCTGTTCGACCAATTATCATGTCATAGTCACCATCTTTTAGATAATAACTAGTATCCTTTGCAGTCACGATTTTATACCCAATCATGACATCGCCCTTATATACTGATAAATGAAGGAAATCTATCGTTGAGAAATCACCTTCTTTTGATAATGTATTTTGGAACTGGTAACTAACATCTAATCTTTTGTTAAACGATGATGGTAGTGTACTAAGATACGGATTACTTAATTCTGCTACATACTGTTTTGGTTTTTCTTTACTACTGCAACCTGCTAGTGTTACTACACATAGTAATGCACAAATTAGTTTTCTCAATATTTTAATCATCATGTCACCTATTCAAGCACAACTTTTCCTTCTTTAAACACATCAGAGTTTTTAATGTTTTCTGCTGTTACAGAACCAGCCTTAACATGAATCTTTAAATCAGGACTACATGACTTTGAAAGACAGAATAGGTTAGATAACTTTTTAACATTCGATGGTAAATAAATGTCCTTTAAATTTTCACCACTGAATACCCAAGCATCAATCTTTTCGAGTGACTCTGGTAATACAACCTTTTCTAAAGATGGTAATGAAAGCATTGAATCTTCACAAAGAACAAATAAAGACTTACCAAACTCAATGTACTTTAACTTTGGATTGTTTGATAGTGCATCTTCTCTAATAGACCCTACAGTATCAGGAAGTACAATAGCCTCTACATTAGGTAGTTCAGATAAAGCGTGTGGATTAATCATTTTTACAGGTCTACCATTAATCTTAGATGGTACATGTACCACTCTTGACTCTGATGTACAACCTGTAATGTTGTAACTGTTACCATATTCATCCCATTCATAAGTAAAATAGTTCTTACTTGTTTCTGGAAAATTTCTAAAATTTTCTTCTGTAATTTCAACACCAGTTAAATCTGGTTCAGGTTTTTTATCTTCTGATTCTTCTTTAGGTTCAATATAGAGTTTAGCACCAGTTTCAGTTGTTCTGTACTCACCTTCTCCATCGTTTTGTATTCCATCTTTTTTGGAACTGTTTTCTGTTTGTTGTGTTGTAGTATTTGATTCTGATTGAGAATCGTTCTTTTTAGAAGAGCAACCAATCGTAAACATCATTAACGACACTAATCCAATCTTGATTAATTTATTCATCTCTTAAACCCTTTCTCTTAGTTAGAACAAATCCTAAGCCTAATACAGATAATGCAAATAACTTCAATGTGTTATTCATATTATCACCAGTAGGTGCTGTGCTTTCAATAACTTTATTTTCTGTTGAGGTATTATTATCTGTAGGCTTAGTTGTATTATCGCTAGGTACTTCTTCGGCAACATGTTTCCTATAAATATGTGTTCTGATACCATTCTCTTCTGTAGTGTTTACGTAGTCGTACTGTTCATTTTCATAAATAATATTACTATCTTTTTCTACAAATCCTTCTACAATATTCTTTAATTCTACACCGTTCGTATCAATAAATCTTGTAATCTTTAACTCTGGTACTTCTACAACTGGACTATCATTAGGAACTTCTGTTTCAACTTTCGTATATACATGTGTTCTAATGTCTGTTGTTTCAGTTGTTTCCTTGTAGATATATCCAGAAATTTCTTTGTTTTGTACAAAACCTTCTTCTAACTCATGAATATCATTACCTTGTTCATCCACAAATCTTGTTACTTTTAATTCAGGTAATGTTAATTCAGGTGCATCGTTAGG
>ERZ772909.62-NODE-62-length-88876-cov-10.826831_pt1 | contig 88876 bp, 78 predicted proteins | sample MGYA00511137_ERZ772909 | MGnify/ENA primary metagenome ERZ772909 (study PRJEB29015, sample SAMEA2738095) | human oral metagenome | biome: human oral; feature: human-associated habitat; material: saliva | place: China | collected 2270 ... | reverse complement strand
GAATTCAAGACATAAAAAACTTGACACACTATCGAGTTCTCAAACAACACACCCACAAGAAAAACCCACAACCATACAGGCCGCAAGCTTTCCTCAAAGCACCAGAGAATCTTACAACCACGATCCCTAACCTGTCAACCCGATCCAACGTGAACCAGACAACAACAGTTAAAAACCATGAGAAGAAAAAAGATCCCCTCACCACCAAACCAGAACCAGCTAAAATCACCAGCCCCTTACGGCAGCGGGAACTATCTTAGCCCCACACACACCCAACCCGTCAACCCAAAACCACGTGCACCACAACACACTTTCAACCAGCTGGTCAGAAACAAAGAGCCTAGCTCGTCAGAAAGCAAACGCGGGGCCACCTTAAAACACACCTGGAACACCGCTCTGAGCTATTGACTGGGGGCCGCTTAGCGCGTGATAACACGCGGCAGGGCCTAGCCTGTCAGAAAGCAAACGCGGGGCCGCCCCTAATAAAGGGACGGCCCCGCCACACTTAGCCAACCTAAAAGGCAGCCAGCAGAGACAAATCAGGCGATGTCACGCACAGCGTCAGCTACGGCGTCGGCAACGCGAGTGTCAAAAGCACCAGGAATGATGTAAACCGGGCTGAGCTCGCGCTCAGAAACTACCGAAGCAATACCGGTGGCAGCAGCACGCAGCAACTCAGTGGAGATGTCGGTGATACCGGTGTCCAGCAGACCACGGAACAGACCCGGGAAGGCCAGCACGTTGTTGATCTGGTTGGGGTAGTCGCTACGACCAGTAGCTACTACAGCGGCGTACTTGGTGGCGGCAATCGGGTCCACCTCGGGGGTGGGGTTAGCCATGGCGAACACAATGGCGCCCTCGTTCATAACCGCTAGGTCTTCAGGCTCCAGCAGGTTACCGGAGGAAACACCAATGAACACGTCAGCGCCCTTGAGGCCTTCCTTCAGGCTGCCGGTGACGTGGCGGGGGTTGGTGTGCTCCGCCAACCAACGACGGTGCTCGTTCATACCCTCGGTGTTGTCACCGTTGAGGGCGCCGTCGCGACCGTAACCAACAATGTCGCGAGCACCGTGAGCCATCAGCAGCTTGGCGATAGCAGAACCAGCCGCACCCACACCGGAAAGCACAATACGTACATCCTCGATGTTCTTGCCAACTACCTTCAGGGCGTTGATCAGGGCGGCTAGGGTAACAATGGCGGTGCCGTGCTGATCGTCGTGGAAGACCGGAATGTCCAGCTCTTCACGCAAACGGGCCTCAATGTCGAAGCACTTGGGGGCAGCGATGTCTTCCAGGTTAATGCCACCGTAGGCGGGGGCTAGGGCCTTAACGATCGCCACGATCTCGTCGGGATCCTTGGTGTCCAGGGCCACCGGCCAAGCATCAACCCCACCGAACTGCTTGAACAGTACGGCCTTACCTTCCATTACCGGCATGGCGGCGGCCGGGCCGATGTCACCTAGACCTAGTACGGCGGTACCGTCGGTAACCACGGCAACAGTGTTGCGCTTGATGGTCAGCTTACGGGCCTTGGAGGGGGTGTCGTAGATAGCCTTGCAAACGCGGGCCACACCAGGGGTGTAGACACGCGAGAGGTCACGACGGTTACGAATAGGGGTACGTGCGGCGATTTCAATCTTGCCGCCGATGTGGGCCAGGAAGGTGGAGTCGCCTACGTTCTCAACTTCCACTCCGGGCAGGTTCTTGAGCAGATCAATTACTTCAAGGCGGTGGTTGGAATCGCGCAGATCCATGGTGAGGTCAATTACGACCTTTTCACCACTGGGGTCATCCACGTCAACACCGGTGACGATGGCACCGGTGGAAGCCGCAGTGTCAACCAACTGCGCTACCGAAGCCTGGCTGCGCGGTACCTGTAGTCGCAAAGCGACGGTGTAGCTAGGGCTGGGCTGTGCCATTTTTGTAGTCCTTTCACAAAACGACGGCGGCGGCTAGAGCCTGTATGCCGATCATTGACACTATTGTGTCCGACTAATTAGCCGCTGTGCAGCGAGGTTTCCCACAATAAACACCCAGCTTGTTTGTAATCCTTACAATTTTAGCTATTTATCATTACTAAGCAGTAGGGGACGTGGCCGCATGGCCACGTCCCCTACGTTATTTTGGCTTGGAGTTTAGCCAGTTTCGTTTAGCCCTGTACGCGCTCCATGATCAGCTCACGTACACGCTTGGCGTCAGCTTGTCCGCGCGTAGCCTTCATCACTGCGCCCACAATTGCGCCGGCGGCAGCTACCTTACCGGCGCGAATCTTGTCGGCTACGTCGGGCTGAGCCGCCAGGGCGGCGTCCACAGCTTCCAGCAGGGCGCCGTCGTCGCTAACTACCTTCAGGCCACGCTTAGCAGCAACCTCAGCCGGGTCGCCTTCACCAGCTAGTACCCCAGCGAGCACCTGACGGGCCAGCTTGTCAGTCAGCTCGCCGTCGTCGACCATCTTCTGCAAAGCCGCAATCTGGGCGGGCGTAACCGGCAGCTCAGTAAGTGCCTGCTCCTGCTCCTTGGCGTAACGGGCCAGCTCACCCATCCACCACTTACGGGCAGCCTGGCCGCTAGTACCAGCCAGGGCGGTAGCCTCAATCAGATCCAGGGCCTCAGCGTTGACCACATCGCGCATCTCTTCATCGCTTAGTCCCCAGGCTTCCTTTAGACGACGGCGCTTAGCGGCCGGCATCTCCGGTAGCGAGGCAGCAATCTCCTGCACCCACTGGCGGCTAGGAGCTACGGGTACTAGGTCGGGCTCGGGGAAGTAACGGTAGTCGTCGGCGTCGGACTTAACCCGGCCGGGGGCGGTAGTACCGTCAGCCTGGCCGTGGCGAGTCTCCTGCACGATCTCGCCACCGTCAGCCAAAATCGCGGCCTGACGCTGAATCTCGTAGCGAATGTGCTGCTCAATAGCGCGGAAGGTGTTGACGTTCTTGGTTTCGGTGCGGATACCCAGCGGCGAATCAGGTGTCTCACGCAGCGATACGTTCACGTCTGCACGCACGTTACCGCGCTCCATGCGGGCCTCAGAAACCCCGATGGCGCGGAAAATGTCGCGTAGGGTGCGCACATAGGCGGCGGCCACCTCAGGGGCACGTTTACCGGCACCCTCAATGGGGCGAGTCACGATCTCCACCAGCGGCACACCAGCGCGGTTGTAGTCCACCAGTGAGTATTCCGCACCCTCGATACGCCCGTCAGCGCCACCAATGTGGGTGTTCTTACCGGCGTCTTCTTCCATGTGGGCGCGCTCAATGGGCACGCGGAAAATCTCGCCGTCTTCTAGCTCCACGTCCAGATAGCCGTCATAGGCGATGGGCTCATCAAACTGGGAGGTCTGGAAGTCTTTAGCCAGGTCCGGGTAGAAGTAGTTCTTGCGGGCAAAGCGGCAAGACTCAGCAATTGAGCAGTTCAGGGCCAAACCGATACGGATGGCGTACTCCACACCCTTGGCGTTAACCACCGGCAAGGCGCCGGGTAGACCCACCGAGGTGGGGGTGGTTAGCGAGTTAGGGGTGGCCCCAAACTGGTTGGGGGCAGCGTCGAACATCTTGGTGGCAGTACCCAGCTCGACGTGCACTTCGAGGCCCAAAACCGGATCGAAACGCTCAACGGCCTCGTCGAAATCCATTAGCTTATCGCTCATCGCACTTCCTTATAGCTGGGGGGCACGCTCTAGCAGCGCGCCACCAACACGTTCGTTTACCAGCGCCTCTAGCACCGCACCCACGCGGTAGAGACGGTCATCCTTACGTTGCGGGGCCAGGATCTGGAAGCCCACCGGCAAGCCTTCGCTAAGACCGCTAGGCAGGCTCATGCCGGGGATACCCGCCAGGTTAGCCGGAATGGTGGTTACATCCAGCTTGTACATGGTCAGCGGGTCGTCCTTCTCACCGAAACGGTAGGCGGTGATCGGGCTGGTGGGGCTGACCAGAATGTCGACGTCGGCAAAGGCGGCGTCAAAGTCGCGCTGTACCAGGGTGCGCACCTTCAGGGCGCTGCCGTAGTAGGCGTCGTAGTAACCGGCGCTGAGCACGTGGGTGCCCAAAATGATGCGGCGCTTAGCCTCGTCACCAAAACCGGCGCCACGGGTAGCAGCCATAACGCGTTCAGCGGTGACCGGGCCTTCCTTGGGCTCAACGCGCAGGCCGTAACGCATACCGTCGTAGCGGGCCAGGTTGGAGGAAACCTCGGCGGGCATGATCAGGTAGTAGGCGTCTAGGGCGTATTCCAGGTGGGGCAGGTCTACGGTCTTAATGGTGGCGCCGGCGTTCTCCAGCAGAGTTAGGGCCTGGTGGAAGGAGTCCACTACCCCTTCCTGGTAGCCTTCGCCGCCGTCGAGCTGAGAAATTACACCCACGCGCAGGCCCTTTAAGTCCATGCCGGCCTGGGCGGCGCGCACAACGTCGGCCATGCCTCGGGGGGCGTCAGACAGTGAAGTGGAGTCCAGCGGGTCATAGGAGGCCATCACGTCGTGCAGCAGCGCAGTGTCAAGCACGTTGCGGGCCATGGGGCCGGGGGTGTCCAGCGAGGAGGCCATAGCGATTACACCGAAACGTGAAACCGTGCCGTAGGTGGGCTTAACCCCCACGGTGCCGGTGACGGCGGCGGGCTGACGGATCGAGCCACCGGTGTCGGTACCTACCGCTAGTGGGGCCTCATAGGCGGCCAAGGCGGCAGCCGAGCCACCTGAAGAACCACCAGGGATACGCTCTAAATCCCAGGGATTGGCGGTGCGGTGGAAAGCCGAGTGCTCAGTGGAGCCACCCATGGCGAATTCGTCCAGGTTGGTCTTACCCAAAATCGGCATCTGGTTGGCGCGAATGTTAGCTACCAAAGTAGCGTCGTAGGGCGGTACCCAGCCTTCCAGGATCTTGGAGGCGGCAGTGGTCACCTGGCCGCGAGTGCAGCACAGGTCTTTAACAGCTACGGGCACACCGGCTAGCTCAGGTAGCGCGGCGCCTTCCTTGCGGGCAGTGTCGACGGCGTCAGCGGCGGCCAGGGCGCCGTCGTAGTCTACGTTTAGGTAGGCACCCACGGCGGGCTCTAGGGCATCAATGCGCTCTAGGTGGGCCTGGGTTAGTTCGCGGGAGCTAAATTCTCCGGCGGCTAGTTTGGCGGCCTGCTCGGCTGCGCTTAGACGGGTAAGTTCGCTGTTCACGCTCACTCCTCATCACCCAAAATCTGGGGTACTAGGAACATGGAGTCTTCGCTGGCGGGGGCGCCGGCTAGAAGCTCTTCTACATCCAAGGTGGGGCCCGGTACATCTTCACGCATCACGTTAGTTAGCGGCACCGGGTGGCTGGTGGCGGGGATTTCTGCGGAGACCACAGAGTTAACGCGAGCAAATGAGGAGGCTACGGCGTCGAGCTCTTTAGCTAGGCGCTCAACCTCGGCGTCTGTTAGTGCAACGCGAGCCAATGCGGCTACACGCGCAACTTCGGCGGTAGAAATTGTCGACATGGTCTCAAGTTTAAACCCCGCCAGGGCGCCATTGGTTACTTGGCCTTAACAAAAGTGTCTGCGCCGTTAGCGAGTTGTGTCCTTAAAACTATCCCAGCCTGCCTGCTTGGCGCATAACATGTAAGCAGCACGACTGCCCTAGACAGGCGACAAGTGCACCGGGTCTAAACTAAAATAAAGTTGATCCGTAAACTATTAGCTAGTTTACTCCCCTTACACCTTCCCCAATACTTAGGTGTAAATCTCACGGAAGTTGACGGTAGTGATAAAACTCTTCAACCGTTCACAGAAGGTAAGCGCGAACGTTGAAAAACGGCGGCGCTGGCCCTGGCTGGTGGGCGCAGCAGCCCTACTAGCTGTGGGCGGTGGCGCTGGCGCTTGGGCCGTGCATTATTCGGATCATGCCCTCCCCGGCACTAGTGTGGCCGGCCAGGATGTATCGGGCATGACTCAGAGCGAAATCGCCAAGTTGGTGTCCTCTAAAGCAAGCGCCGCCAAGGTGTCTATCTCCGGTGCGGTTAACCGCCAGGCTAGCCTCAGCGAGCTGGGGGTTAAGGTCGACGCCGCCGCTACTGCTAAGGCTGCTCTGTCACCTAACGCTTCAATCATGAACCGTTTCACGGCGCCGTTTACCTCTAATAATTCAGTAAGCGTGGTTTCCACCAGCTCTTCAATCAAGATTGACGAGTACATCGCCAAGATTTTGCCGCCCGGCTCTAACGCCCCGGTCAATGCTTCGGTGACCTTTGACGAGGAAGAGACCACCTTTGAGGTGGTGGCTGGTAAAGATGGCCAGAGCCTGTCTCCTAAGGAGATTGAACAGGCCGCCACTAGCGCCGCCGCGCAGCTTAGCTCTACCTCGGTGAAGGTGGCTTATGTGAACACGGCCCCCACCATTACTTACACCAAGGCTAAGGCTGCTGCTGATAAGGCCAATACCATCGTTAAAAACGATGTCACCATTACTGACCCTGACGGCGACACCTACACCGCTGACACTGAAACTAAGGCTGCCTGGATCAAGGTTGGCCCCAGCGCGGATGGCAAGAATCTGGCCGTAACCGTCGATAAGGAAGCGGTAACCAAGTGGGTTAACAAGCAGGCTTCGGCCGCGCAGGTGACCCTGGTTGAGGGTGAACGTAATGTTTACTCTGACGGTAAGGTGGCCACGGTGGTGGTTGAGGCTAAGGACGGTAAAGACGTCCAGAACGCTTCTACTGTCTCTGAGCAGCTACTGACTTCGCTTAACAGCGGCAAGGCTTATGCCGGTAAGTTCGAGTACAAAACCACTAAGGCAGAGTGGAAAGAGCGCACTATCGCCAACGGCGCAGAAAAGCTGGCTTACCCGGCAGCTGAGGGCGAGAAGTGGATTGACGTTAACCTGTCTAACGCCACAGTGACCGCCTATGAGGGTGCCACGGTGGTGCATGGCCCGGTGGGTATGGTTCCGGGTGCTCCGGGAACTGAAACCGTAACCGGCACCTACCACGTCTACCTCAAGTACGCTGCCCAGGACATGGGTTGTACTGCTGGTTGGGATTACTGCTCCAAGGATGTTCCTTGGGTCACCTACTTCACCGGTTCTTACGCCCTACATGGTGCGCCTTGGCGTAACTCCTTCGGCTGGTCTGGCGAGGGCGGCTCACACGGCTGCGTTAACATGCCAGTTTCTGAAGCCAAGTGGATTTATGACTGGGCCCCTGTGGGCACCACGGTAGTTTCGCACTACTAAACCGCTAGGCACGCTTAAACCGCTAAGCGCGCTAATGGGGTCGGGTTTTAAGCCCGGCCCCATTTTTGTTATGTCTCCCTTTGGTTACTTCAGGCAGGGACGACGGCGCCCGCCCCTTCAGGTGCAGCCCCTTTGGGTCTCTGCCGCCCTTTAGCCGCCGACGGCGCCCGCCCCTAGCGTTTAGGCGGAGGCCTGTCCCTAGCGTTTAGGCGGGAGCCTGTCCCTGAAGTAGGGCCACAAACTGTTCCTCATCCAAAACCGGCACCCCTAGCGAGATGGCTTTGCGTTCTTTAGAGCCAGCCTTCTCCCCGGCCACCAGGTAATCGGTTTTCTTCGAAACACTACCGGCAGCCTTGCCGCCCCTGGCCACAATCGCCGCCTGGGCTTGGGCGCGGCTAAAGCCCGAGAGTGTACCGGTGACCACCAGGGTAAGCCCGGCCAGAGTTTGCTCCAGTGGCTGTGCCTCAGCGTCGGCGCCATCCCCTGCACCGTCAGCGACGTCGTCGCCAGTACCCCCCGCAGCGTCGCCAGCAGGTGCCTCACCCTCGGCGTCGTCCATACGCACCCCGGCGTCTTGCCAGGCCTGCAAAATTTCACGGTGCCAGTCCACTTCAAGCCAGCTCAGCCAAGCCTGGGCAATGGTCTCGCCCACGCCCTCAACCGCAGCCAGCTCCTCTAGGGAAGCTTGGCGTAAAGCTTGCATAGAGCCAAAGTGGGCAGCCCAAGCCTGCGCCGCCGTCGGCCCTATGTGCCGGATCGAAAGCGCCACCAAAACCCGCCACAGTGGACGCTGCTTGGCCCCCTCAATGGCGGCCAGCATGGAGATAGCGTTTTTACGTGGCACTGAAGGTTTCTTGGCTGTGGGCTTGGTGTAAAACACCGGCACCTGCTCGCTTACGCCGGTGCGCGCATTAGTGCGGGTGGTGGTTACCTGCTTAAGATCTTCAATTTTTAAGTCGAATAGCTGGGCTTCGTTGGTAAGCACCGGCGGGTGCTCACTAGTGGATTGAGTCAGCGCCAGGGCTGACTCCTCCCCCAATCCCTCAATGTCAAAGGCACTACGGCCGGCTAAATACACCAGGCGCTGGGTCAGCTGAGCTGGGCACGAGCGCTGGTTGGGGCAACGTAGATCCACGTCGCCCTCCTTCATGGGCGCCAAGGCGGTGCCGCAAGAAGGGCAGTTGGCGGGCATAACAAAGGGGTAGGCGTCCTCGGGGCGCAGCGACAGTACCGGGCCTAAAACCTCAGGGATCACGTCCCCGGCTTTACGCAGCACCACCGTGTCGCCGATCCACACGCCTTTACGGGCTACCTCACTGGCATTGTGCAAAGTAGCGCGGGCCACCGTAGAGCCAGCTACCGTCACCGGCTCCATCACCGCGAAGGGGGTGACGCGCCCAGTGCGTCCCACCTGTACGTCGATGTCTAGCAGCTTGGTGTGCACTTCCTGGGGCGGGTATTTGTAGGCAACTGCCCAGCGCGGCACGCGGGCGGTAAAGCCCAGCTCGCGTTGACGCTGGACATCGTCTAGTTTGAACACGATACCGTCGATGTCGTGTACCAGCTGGTCGCGACGCTTAGCGTAGGTGGCGATATATTCTTCGCGCTGTTTGCGCCCCACTAGCACCTGCGTGTAACTAGACACTGGCAAGCCCCAGGAGCGCATTAGCTCATACCATTCACGCTGAGTTTGCGGCAGCTCTTGGGCTTCATCTTGCACCTCAACCGCCCCAAAACCGTGTACCACCATAGCTAGTGGCCGCGAGGCGGTCACTGCCGGGTTTTTTTGGCGCAGCGAGCCGGCAGCGGCGTTGCGCGGGTTAGCGAAAATCTGCAGCAGCGGCTCAGTTTTACGTCCCTGCTCACGCGCTTGTAGGTTACGCTGCTCGCGGCGCTGATTTTCTTCCTGGCGCTCACGGTTAAACCGGGCAAAAGCTTCGCTTGGGAAATACACCTCACCGCGCACCTCAATACGCTTGGGGTGATTAGCGCCGGCTAGCACTAGCGGGATTGAGGCGATAGTGCGGGCATTGGCAGTGATATCTTCACCCACACGCCCATCTCCGCGCGTGGCAGCCTGGGTTAAGACACCGTCTAGATAGGTTAGCGAGATAGCCAGGCCATCAACCTTAACCTCGGCGGTCATGGGTAGCTCATCGGTTGGGTCTATGCGCGCACACCACTGAACTAGCTCCTCCAAGCTAAAAACATCTTGCAGCGAGTACATGCGTTCAGCGTGAGTGATAGGGGCAAACTGGTTGGCGCCTTGGCCACCTACATGCTGGGTTGGCGAGGAGGGCAGGGCCAGTGCCGGGTAGGTGCCTTCAAGTTCTTCTAGCTCGCGGTAAAGGCGGTCATATTCCTGATCGCTGAGCGAACTTTGGGTGTCTACGGCGTCGTAGTAATCGTGGCGGGCGCGGTCGATGGTGCGTACCAGCTGCCCCCAACGCTCACGTGCGGCTGCGGGAATTTGGCTTACTGCCTGCGGGCTAGTCATGGCTCAATCATCGCAGAAATCCGCCCTACTCGCGATTTTCCTCAACACTAGATCATATTTGACTATGTTATGTTATGCTTGAAACATGGCAACGCTGCTTAATGATGTTTATTCGCTGCGTGCAGCCACTGACGCTGAGCTGCACATAGCAGTTGTGCACGGCCCTCATGCCGGCATGGTTCTGCCCGCGAGCGCCACTGCTTTAGGCCGGGCTGATTTACCTGATGACCAGTTTGTTTCCTGGCAGCATTTGCGCCTGCGTCAGCTGCGAGGGGCTTTGCGGGTGCGTGATGTGGGCTCTGTTAATGGGCTTTGGTTGCGCTGTGGAGGTTGTTTTTGGCGACGACGACGACGCCTGGTGTGGTATCCACGCGCCCGGATTCGTATTGGCACTACCGTGTTGCAGCTGCGGCGCTTACCGCGCCAGTTACAGGTACCACAGCCTCATGCTGGCGGGTTCTTGTTGCAAAGCTTGTATGTGCTTTTGCCGCTAGTGGCCATGGCCGGGTTTTTGCTAACCGATCAGGGCTGGTCAATGATGCTAATTAGCGCCCCCATGTTGGGGCTAATGATGCTGCGTAGCTATCCCTCTGGTCCAGGCGCTAGCCCCGGGCGTCTACCCGATCCAGCTACTTTGGCGCTGGCCTGCGCCATGGTTGGCGAGCATAAACCCAATACGAAAAACTATTTGCGGGCCTGGCCGGGTATCCGCCGCTTTCACTCCACCCGGATTCGCCCTGATGAGCGCATTACCATTACCGGCCCTAACGCCCAGACAACCGGGCGCTGGCTGTGTGCGCAGCTGCTAGCCACAGCCCAGGCCCAGGTGCAACCGGTTAGCGGCGGAGCCCACCTACTTTGGAACGAGGGCCAAAACCAGGCTTGGTTGATGTGGGCCACCACCAAGCCAGCTACCCGCTGTATTCGCGCACCTAGGCGCGTAGCTGAAATTTCTGATTCGTGGTGGCGCCAGATTTTTACTCCCGCCACTTTGCAGGCCACGCAAGAGCGCCAAGGCCCAGCTTGTATTGCATTGGCTTCACTTTTGGATTTAGAAGCTGGCCCTACTTTTGCCAGCCAGCTTCAAGAACCTAAAGCAGCCGCCAAGTTTACCCAGGCTGATCCCAGCGCTTCTACCAAAAGCCCCGCCCAGCTGCGCGCCTGTTTAGGGGTGGGTGACTGTGGCCAAGCTTGGGTGGATTTGGTGGCTGACGGGCCCCACGCCCTGGTGGTAGGCACTACCGGGGCCGGTAAATCAGAGCTATTGACCAGTTGGCTATTGCAGTTAGCTTGGGCCCATTCCCCCTCAGCTTTGCAACTGATTTTGGTTGACTACAAGGGCGGCACCTGCCTGGGACCACTAAAGCGCCTGCCGCACTGCGTCGATCTACTAACTGATTTAGAGCCTGCCGCTACCGCCCGAGCTATTGAGGCCATCAGTGCCCAACTGCGCCGTCGTGAACAAATTTTGCGCGAAAGCAACTGTAAAGACATAACCGAATATGAGCAGCTACGCCAGCATCAGCCCAGCTTGGCGCCGCTAGCCCGGATGCTGGTAGTGGTGGATGAGTTCGCCACTCTGGCGGCCAGCCAAGAAGAGCTACTTGAGCATCTGCTGCGCCTGGCCGCGCAGGGACGCAGTTTAGGGATGCACCTGATTTTGGCTACCCAACACCCCCATGGGGCGCTGAGCACCTCAATTACCGCCAATGCGGCGCTACGAGTGTGCCTGCGGATGCTTGACGCCAGCGAAGGCGCCCCCCTGCTAGGCCACGGAGACCTGCCAGATTTGCCGCGAGCACCGGGGTTTTTATGTCTAAGCACCCAGCGCGGACATTTTCGCTGCCCCTACGCCGGCACTGCCCAGGAAAGTGCGGTGTGGATTGATGCCTGTGTTAAAGCCGCCCAGGCCCTGCCACCTTGTCAGTCACCCTGGCTAGCGCCGCCCCCAGCTAATCTGAGCTTTAACCAGGCCCGACAGTTACTGACTGCCCACGGTGCCCCGGCACCCGCTAAAGGACTAGCTACCACCCTAGTTAGTACCCGCCAAAATTTGGCCTTGGCCCTATGTGACCTGCCTGAGCAGCTAGCCTATGGGGCTTTTAATTGGGACAGCGCCACACCGCTAGGAATTTTTGGTACCAGCGCTTCGGGGCGCACCGCTGCCCTACGGCAACTGGCTAACAGCGCCGCCCAGGCTGGTCTGGTTACCCATATGATAGGCGCTGATTTAAACAAGCTGACCTTGCCAAATGCAGCCCTGGCCGGCTCACAACTAGATACCTTTCACCCTTGCGAAGTTTTGCGCCTGACCCAGTTAGCTTTGGAGGGAAAACTGCGTGACCAACTGCTGCTAATTGATGATCTGGACTGTGTGGGCGAGGCGATAGACACTGTCTTGGGGCTGGGTGAAGGCCGTGACGTGCTAGAAAAACTGGTTAACGCTTCACGTCGAGGCCTGTTTGCCCTAGCTTTGGCCGGGGATTTAGCCAATGCCTCAATGCGTTGGTGCGCCAATATTTCCCAGCGCATGTATCTGGGAGTTTGCTCTGACGCCCTGGCTGATCAAGCCGGCCTTAAACGCTGCCAGCAGGCCCCCAATCAGGTGGGTGCCGGGGTGCTTACTTTGGCCTCGCACTGGTGCGCCGCCCAGATTTTGCTGGCGCCAGCTTTGGCTACTGCAGCTACGACGACGGCGCTTGCAGCTTCCCCACTTGCAGCTCCGCCCCCACTACCCCCACCGCAGGCGCCAAACCAGCCACCCTGGAGCTGTGCCAAGCTGGCCCCAGTTGTGGCTCTGCCGGAGATTGTCCCCATCTGCCCGCCCTGGGCACTGGGTTTAGGTGGTGACCAAGCCCAGCCTTGGTGCCCGCAGCTAAGCCAAGGGCTGGCCATCATTGGGCCTGCTGGTAGTGGCCGCAGCACCGCCCTGGCGCGCGTCTACGACGTTTTACAGGCTACCGACCCAGCCCTGGCTCAGCGTGCAATTTTTATCGACAACCTAGACCAAGCCTGCCCAAGCGCCATTAACACCGTAGAAACTGCCCTAGATGCTGGCACGCCGGTTTTTGCCACCGCCTTAACCAGCCGCGCCGCCAACACTTATAGCGGCGTCCTAGCCCAGCTACGCAACCTGAGTCCACTGCTACTACTTGCCCCCGGCCTAGGCGAAGGGATGCAGCTAGCTAATGTGCGACTAACGCGCTGGCTTGATCCTCACCGCCAGCACCTACCAGGCAGGGGGCTTGTCATAGCTAGCTCACAAATCACGCCTATACAGATATGCCAAAATACCAGCCCAACATTTGAAGCTAACCCACAAGTGTAGGCTTTTCCACAAGTAAACCTCTTGAAATTTACAAAAACTGCTCAAAAGTGCCCAAATGTGATTACTTCCACCGCATTTGTGCGCAGTTCTCAGGTAAAAAGTCTTGTCCTAGCGCTTATACCGTGTGAGAGTTGGACAGGCAAATCGAACGGGCGATCGGCGCTACGGCGGCGACGACCGTTCATCTGTTTTTACCTGGCCTTAACGGCGGTATTAAGAAGGGAGAATGTCATGGACTGGCGTGAGCGTGCAGCATGCCTGAACGCAGACCCGGAGTTGTTCTTCCCTGTGGGTAACACCGGTCCGGCAATCGCCCAAATCGCGGAAGCCAAGACTGTATGCCGCAGCTGTTCAGTTGTGGATGTGTGTTTGAAATGGGCTCTGGACAACGGTCAAGACGCTGGCGTCTGGGGTGGAATGAGTGAAGACGAACGGCGCTCCCTAAAACGTAGGGCTGCCCGTGCTCGTCGTTCTGCCTGACCGAAAATTTATGGCCGTACCAAATGGTGCGGCCATAAATTTTTTTAACGCGCCTCGTTTATGCAGACGGTGCCTAAAGCTTAGGGCGCCTGGCTGTGCTACCTCTAATCAACAGCGCCTAACCTGCCAGTGCTTAGTCCTCCAGGTGGGCGTGGATAGTTACCACCGTGCCACCTTGCGGGTTAGGTGACCAGTCAATGACGCCGTGCAGCTCAGTGCGCACCAAAGTAGAGACAATCTGGGTGCCCAAGCCAGTCATTACCTTGCCCTCAGCTAACCCCTCGCCGTCGTCGCTAACCAGCACCTTCAAAGCGGCCCCATCACGCTGGGCACTAACCGTAACCGTACCGTCATGTTTAGCCAAGCCGTGCTCAACAGCGTTAGCGACCAGCTCCGCCAGCACTGTGACCAGGGCCTGGGCGGCGTCGCCACCGACCATGCCAAACTTGCCTTCCAGCTGGACACTTACCTTGTGGTCACTTTCAGCCACCAGCGCGGCTTGACGCAAAACCTGACCGAAAACCTCATCGAAATCAACGGTTTCATTAATGTTTTGGCTCAGTGCATCGTGCACGGTGGCGATGGTGGCCACGCGCCGCTCTGCCTCACGTAGGGCCGCCTGTGCCTCGGGCTGCTCAGCGCGTCGCGCCTGCATACGCAGCAGTGCCGAGACGGTTTGTAGATTGTTTTTAACGCGGTGGTGAATTTCGCGGATGGTGGCGTCCTTGCTCAGCAACACCTGCTCACGACGGCGCAGCTCGGTAATGTCACGCACCAGCAGCAGTCCCCCAGCCCGCTGGCCAGCGTCTAGCAACGGCACGGAACGCACCGCCAGGAACACTCCCCCTAGCTCCAGCTCAGTTAGCCAAGCCTGGCGTCCCATAAGCACCAGCGACATAGTCTCATCCACGTGGCTATGGGGAGGAATCAGGTTAGTTACCTGCTCAAGTAGCTGTACTTTATCCAGGCTTCCCTTAATACCTAACCGGTGAAAACAGGTGGTTGCGTTAGGCGAGGCGTAGGTAACATTCCCCTCAACACTGAGGCAGATCATACCGTCAGTTACACGCGGCATCCCGTGGCGTACGCTGGTGCCCGCCCCGGAGACGGGAAAATCTCCCTGAGAAATCATCTGGCACAGGCGGTTAGCCGCTTGCAGCTGGCCATCGTCAATCAGGCGCCCGCCGCTAAGCAGCCCCACGGTGGATTCGCGAGTTAGCACTGCAATAGCTCGCCCGCCGCACACCACCGGAATGAATTCTTCTTTAACAGCTACCGTGCCGTTCCAAATATTGTTTTTAGCGACCCTTACCTGGCAGGAGGCCAGCGCTTCCAGGGCCAGTGCTTCACGCGCTGCCGGCATACGCAGGCCGATTACGTCGTCGGGGTGCACAGTGGTGTTGTTGGAGGGGCGACACTGATCCATAGCCATCAGACGCCCATTCTTGTTACACACCCACAGCACCAGGTCAGCCATCGACATGTCAGCCACCAGCTGCCAGTCCCCCACAAGTTGATGCAGCCAGTCCAGGTCAGCTGGGGCAAACTCAACTTTGTCTCGTAGCGCTGCGGGGAGAGTCGTCATGACTCCAGCCTAGCGCGCATGGCAGGCTTATCTCATGCGTACATCAGTGAAAATAAATTATCAGGCTCCTTGCGAACAGATTTTGTCAATGTTTAACGACCCGGCTTACCAGTTAATCCGTTTTGGTAGGGCCCCGCTAGAAAATTTGCACGCTAACGCCCTGCCCACCAGCACCGACGACGCCGGTAAAACCTGGCAGGGTACGCTCACTAAGGCCACCGTGAGCCCCACCGTCATTCCTGCCAATGCCAGCCGTTTCATAAAGGGTGAGGTAAACCTGGCTCTGGCTCAGCGTTGGTGCACCCAGCCCCACTCTGACTCAAGCTACCAGGGCCAAATTGCCACCCAGATCAGTGGGCTGCCGCTCAAACTAAGCGGCCAGGGCACTTTAACTCCCACCGCCTCAGGTTGCGAGCTAAACGTGGATATTGACGCGACTTTGGCGATCCCGCTTTTTGGTGAGCGCATCTTACGCAGCGCCTTAAAGTTCTCTGACGACGCCGTCGCCTATGAACTTGCCTGCGCCGCTAAGTACCTGGCGGACCACAGCGCCAACTAGGCGCACCCAAACTGCCTGCCCGGCCGCAGCCCTAGCGAGGCCAGATGCCGGACACAAGGTCCATTGCGCCGCAAGCAATAGCCCTGCCCGCTGACGGCGCAGCATGTAAAGATATTGCACATGAGTGAACTACATCCTGAACTTGTCCCTGCCAACCTACCCGCCACCGGGGTTTGGGCTAAGCGCCTAGGCACCCGCCACTACCTGGCCGGAAACGAAGCCGGCGTAAGCGTTGAGGTTGGCGGCGAAGGCAACTTCACCCCCGGTGAACTAATGAAGATCGCCCTGCTCACCTGCCAGACTCTCTCAGCCGACCACCGTATCGCCCGCGAACTGGGCCAAGATGGTCAGCTGACCGCCGTGGCCACCGCCGTCAAAAACGATGCGGAAGAGCGCTACGAGTCCTTCGACGTCGACATTGACGCAACCCTAGCCGGCCTAGACGAAAACCAACTAGCCAAGCTGCGTGAACGCGTGGATGTAGCCATTGACCGTTACTGCACGGTAGGCCACACGGTAGAGCACGGCGCCCCCGTAACCACCCGCCTCAACGGCACCCCTATCGCCTAAACTAACCACTAACTGAAGGGAGCGGGGGCTTGTCCCTAGAACCTAACAAGTTTGAAACTGCACTAGATAAGGCCCTATCCATTCCGGCAGACCGGGTGGTTGTGCGCGCCGAGCGCATGCGGGCCCAACACCCCCACGCCACCACTGAGGAACTGGTGGAATTAGCTGGGCGCGCCCTAGTGCGTGACGTTTCGCTATCTAGCGGGGCAGTAGGTACCGCCGCCGCTCTACCTTCAGTTGGCACCATTACGGCAGCGGGCCTAACCACGGCCCAAACCGCCGCATTTTTCGTGCAAGCCGCCTACTATGTGCTCACCGTAGCCCAGCTGCAGGGCATTTCCGTGGTAGACCGCGAGCGCCGTCGTACCCTGCTGCTTAGCGCCCTGCTGGGCAAGGAGGGCCAGGAAATTATTGAGGGCCAGCTGGGGATGCAGTCCCTGGTGTGGGTGGGGCAGCTGGTTAACACCCTGCCTATTTCCACGGTGCGTACGGTTAACGCCAAACTGGCTACTCGCGCGGCTAAGTATGCCGGGCGCAAGGTTTTGGGTGTGGCCGCTGGGCGCCTGGCTCCCCTGGGGATTGGCGCGGCTGTGGGCTGGTGGGGCGGGCGTTCCCTGGCCCGGCAGGTGATTGAGTCCACCCAGGTGGCGATGCAGGATCATGCCCAGGATCTTTCCACTCTCAAAGTTGCAGACCTGGACTTAGATGAAAGCAAGGTTATCGACCTATGAGCTACCCCTTTTTGGAAGCTATGGGACTGACCGCGCCTGAAGGCGTGGATGTGGCCTATGAGGAGCTTTTAGCTGAGGTGCTCACCAGTGGTGCCCGTAAATCTGACCGCACCGGTACGGGCACGCTCAGTGTTTTTGGACGCCAGCTGCGCTATGACTTAAGCAAGGGTTTTCCGCGTATTACCACCAAGTTTGTGGCTATGAAGGCGGTTAAGGGTGAGCTGCTGTGGTTTTTGCGTGGCGATACTAATGTGCGTTGGTTGCAAGAGCGCGGCATCACCATTTGGGATGAGTGGGCTGACGCCGCCGGTGAGCTGGGCCCAGTTTATGGGCACCAGTGGCGTAGTTGGCAGGGGGCTGACGGGGCCACCTACGACCAAATTGCGCAGCTAGTTGCGGATTTGCGGGCTAACCCTGATTCGCGCCGGATGATTGTTTCGGCCTGGAATGTGGGGGCTTTGCAGGATATGGCGCTGGCGCCTTGTCACGCTTTCTTCCAGTGCTATGTGGCCGAGGGCAAGCTGTCTTTGCAGATTTATCAGCGCAGCGCCGACCTATTCTTAGGGGTGCCGTTCAATATTGCTTCCTATGCGCTGCTAGTGCATATGCTGGCGCAGCAAACTGGTTTGCAGCCCGGTGAGCTGGTGTGGACTGGCGGGGATTGCCACATTTATTTGAACCACTTGGAGCAGGTGCGCACGCAGCTTAGCCGGGTGCCGCAGGCCTATAGTTTCCCCACTTTGCGTCTTAACCGGGCTGATTCGATTGATAGCTATCAGATGGATGACATTGATGCTTCTGATGGCTACCGTCACCACCCCACGATTAAGGCTCCGGTAGCGGTGTGAGCGGCGTAGTTGGCTGTGAGGCGACGGCGCCGCAGGACTCAGCGCCGGCTTTGGGGCGCGTGGGGCTGATTTGGGCCCAGTCCGACGACGGCGTGCTTGGGGTTGACGGCGACATGGCCTGGCGGGTGCCGGCTGATTTCAAGCATTTCAAGGCTTGCACTATAGGTTGCGGCGTGGTTATGGGTTCACGCACTTGGCATTCGTTAAGTTCAGCTCTGCCTGGACGTAACTGTGTGGTGCTCACCCGTCGGGGTGTGGATGGCCCCACCTGCGCATCCACCCTAGATGAAGCGTTGCAGCTGGCTGGCGCGGGCCTGGGCCCAGATCCGCGTGAGGGTACTTACCGCTCTTTGCCCCGGGTTTGGGTGATAGGTGGAGCCCAGGTGTATCAGCTGGCTTTAGATAGCGATTTGGCTGATGTGTTGGTGATTAGCGAGCTGGAGCTAGATGCTCGCGCCAAGCTGGGGCCGTTGCATGGGCGCCAGTTAACCCTGGCTCCCCAAGTGGATTATTCACGTTTCTGTCTGCAAGCCGATGCTAGCGATAGCGATTGGCGTCCCCTTAGCGGCGATGCCCGCTGGCGCGTAAAAACCTGGGTGCGCGCCTAAACCACCCCCAAAAAGTCGTACCTAAAGCACCCCAAAAAGTCGTGGCCAGCCGGTTTAAACCGGCTGGCCACTAGAGTTTTATTTGGCGCTTTTACTCAGCGCTTTCTTGCTGCTTGCGCCAGCGGATGCCGGCGTCGATGAAACCGTCAATGTCGCCGTCGAACACAGATTCAGGATTACCCACCTCGTAGTTGGTGCGCAGGTCTTTAACCATCTGGTAGGGGTTGAGCACGTAGGAGCGCATCTGGTCACCCCAGGAGGCCTTAACGTCGCCGGCCAGTTCCTTCTTCTTGGCGTCTTCTTCCTGCTGCTTTAGCAGCAGCAGGCGTGACTGCAGCACGCGCATGGCGGCGGCGCGGTTTTGGATCTGGGACTTTTCGTCCTGCATGGACACCACCAGGCCGGTAGGCAAGTGGGTGATGCGCACCGCCGAGTCGGTGGTGTTAACGCTCTGACCACCCGGGCCTGAAGAACGGAAAACGTCAATGCGGATGTCGGTTTCGGGAATTTCGATGTGGTCGGTGGATTCAATCAGCGGAATAACCTCAACCGCCGCGAATGAAGTCTGGCGCCTACCCTGGTTGTCGAAGGGGCTGATGCGCACCAGGCGGTGGGTGCCGCCCTCAACCGAAAGCGTGCCGTAAGCGTAGGGGGCGTGTACCTCGAAGGTAACCGACTTTAGACCAGCTTCTTCAGCGTAGGAGGTGTCCAGCACTTTAACCGGGTATTCGTGGCGTTCAGCCCAACGCAAGTACATGCGTAGCAGCATCTGGGCGAAGTCTGCCGCATCCACACCGCCGGCACCTGAACGGATAGTTACTACGGCGTCGCGCTGATCGTATTCGCCCGAAAGTAGGGTGCGAATTTCCAGATCTGCCAGGTCTTTGGAGATAGCTTCCAGGTCAGCGCCAGCCTCGTCGAGGATAGCCTGGCGCTCGTCGCCTTCTTCTTCCTCGGCTAGCTCCACCATGGCTTGTAGGTCTTCAATGCGCTCGCCTAGCTTCTCTACGCGCGCCAGTTCAGCCTGGGCGTGGGACAGGGCGCTGGTGACCACCTGGGCCGCCTCGGGGTCATCCCAAAGGTCTGGGGCGGCAGCTTTTTCGCTTAATTCGTCGATGCGTACCCGCAGTGCTTGCGGGTCGGTTACTGCTGCGATGGAAGAGTAGGTGTGTTCTAGTCGCTCAATTTCAGCTGAAAAGTCAATGGCCACTGCTCAAGTCTAACGGGTCGACAGGTAAATTGTCGGCCTAGATGGGCCGCAAGTGGCACACTTTGCTTATGCGCGTGTTGCACACTTCCGACTGGCACCTGGGCCGTTTCTTCCACGGCCATGATCTGCATGAGATCCACAGCGCTTTTTTAGATCACCTCATTGAGGTGGTTAAAGACCAAAAAATTGATTTGGTGGTGCTATCTGGGGATGTTTTTGACCGCGCAGTTGCCCCCACCCAGTCGATAGCCCTGGCCGATGAGGCGTTTAGGCGGCTAACTGAGCTGACCCGCGTGGTGTTAACTGCCGGCAACCATGACAGTGATATTCGCTTAGGTTTCAACGCGCAGCAGCTAAATGAGCGCCTAACTATTGCCGCCCGGATTGAAAATTGTGGGCGCGGCTATGACTTTCCTGACGCCAGCGGCCGGGTTGGTTTGCGTGTTTACCCCCTGCCTTATCTTGATCCCGACGCCGCCCGGGTCACTTTGCCCTCTCACTTGCGACTTTTGGGTGAGCAAGTGTGGGCTGAGGGTGAGGAGCATCCACAAACTTGGCAGATGCTGGCGCGCTCCCATGAGGCGGCGGTGGGCGCAGCGCTGCGCCTGGTGCAGGCGGATTTGGCGGCGCATAAGCCGAAAACGCCAGTGTTGGTGATGGCCCACGCTTTTGTGGTGGGTGGCCAAGCTAGCCAGTCTGAACGCGATATTCGCGTAGGTGGGGTTGATAGCGTGCCCAGCGAGCTTTTTACCCAAGTACCGGGCCTGGCCTATGCGGCTTTAGGGCATTTGCATCGCCCCCAGGAAATAGCTTTAGCTGGCCAAGACTTCTCCCGTCCGCCGGCGCGGCTGGTCTATAGCGGCTCACCTGTGCCTTTGTCTTTTGGGGAGGCTGAGTTTGAAAAGTCTTCTGTTATCGCTGACTTTGACGGCGCCGGGCTAGTTAGTTTGGAGCGGGTGGCTGTGCCCAGCTTCCAACCTATTGCCACTATTAGCGGCACTTTTGAGCAGCTGATGGGACCCGATTTTGATGACTACAGTGAGCATTGGCTGCGGGTGCGCTTGGTTGGAGCGCGTCCACCGCAGGCTTTAGCTCAACTCAAGCAGCGTTTTAAGGGCTTGTGCGTGTTTGAGCAAACAGATTTGCCCCAGCAAATTGACTCCCCGCGCCTTAACCGCGACAACACGCTTTCCCCCTTGCAGTTAAGCCAAGGTTTTATGGATGAGATGGGTATTGAGTTAAATCCCTACCAGCTCCAGATTTTGCGTAGCAGCTATGAAAAAGTTGTTAAGGAGGCGCACTGATGCGCATTTTGCGGCTAACTATGGATGCGGTGGGGCCATTTCCAGGCCACGAAGTTATTGATTTTGAGGCTTTTAGCGACGCCGGCCGGTTCCTACTCTCTGGCCCTACCGGGGCGGGTAAATCAACCATCATTGATGCAATTGTGTTTGCTCTTTATGGCAAGGTTTCTGGCGGTAGGGATTCTTCAGATAGCCGGATCCGTTCACGCTACGCCAGTGAGCAAGCTAAAACTGAGGTGGAGCTGATTTTTTCTACTTCCTCGGGCAACTATAAGGTGCGTCGCCAACCGGCCTATGAGCGGGTTAAGAAAAACGGTAAAGGCGTCACTAAACAAAACGCTAAAGCCTGGTTATTTAAGCTAGATGAGCAGCTACGGGAAGTAAGCGAACCACTTACTAAAACCAGCGACGTCGGTACTGAAATAACCCGCATTGTGGGCCTGAGCCGTGAGCAATTCACCCAAACCGTAGTTTTGCCGCAAGGTAAGTTCGCCCAGTTTTTGCGTTCAACTTCAAAAGACCGCCAGGATCTGCTGCAAGAGCTATTTGGTACCGCGATTTTTGAAGATTTGCAGCTTGATCTAGTTGAGCGCGCCCGCAAGGTCAAAAAGAATCAGGAAGCTTTAGACGCTACCTTGCGCGCCAATTTGGGGGTACTGGCCTCATTGCTGGATGACTCGCCCCAGTTAAGTCAGGCGCAATCGCTGGTTTATGAGCCCGTGCCGGAGGTTGACTGCGAGTTTGACCCGCTAGAAACCGCTTGGGACAGCCGCTTTGAGTCGCTTACGCCCTGGTTGGAGCATAACCAACGCTGCGCCAATTTGGAGGTGAGCGCGCTTAGAGGACAGGAAGATAAATTACGCAGCCAATTTGCCTCTCAACGTGATTTAGCAGCCCTCCAGGCACGCTATTTGGCGCTCACTAAAGAGCATGAGCAGCTGGTAGCCCAGGGGCCGGTTCACTCTCAGCGTCTATCTCAAGTGCAGGCTTTGCAGGCTCTATCTGACTTAAAGCCTTGGCATGAGCAGCTAAAACAGGCTCAAGCCCAGCAAGCTGTAGCGCAGCGCCAGCTAAGCCAGGCTCTGGCGCTTGAGCAGCTAGAGTCAGATGAGCGCGCACAAGCTGTTTTACAGCCGGGAGATTACCAGGGCGCCCAGGCCTTAAGTGTGCAGCTAACCGCTCAGGTGGCAGCCCTAAACCCGCAGGTAGAGCTGGAGGCGGGACTGGCCGGGCGGCGTCGTGATTTGCAAACCAAAACCCAGGCCCACGAAAGCGCCAACGCCAAACTAGCCCAGGGACGCGAACGCGAAAACCAGCTACCCACCCAGATTGCCTCCAAGCAGGAGCTTTTGGAGCAGCTAAACGAGCAGGCCGCCACCTTACCCGCTGCCCAGCTGGCCCAAAAACAAGCCGCCCAGGCCCTGAAACTAGCCAACGCCCATGAGCAGCTAGTCAAAGACCAGCAGCAGGCACTTAACCTTCAGCAGCTTGTGGCGCTGGAGTTAAAGCAGGCTAGCCAAAGACACAAGCACATGTTGGAGCAGTGGCTGAGCCAGTCGGCCCTGAACTTGGCACAAAATTTGGTTGACGGCGCCCCCTGCCCGGTCTGCGGCGCCACCGAGCACCCAGCCCCGGCCACCCAGGGCGGCGAGAATATCAGCCAAGACCAGCTAGATCAGGCCCTTGAGGAAGTTAATAAGGTTCAAGACGAACTTTCGCAGGCCAGTGAACGGGTAACAAAACTAGCCGCCCAGCTTGAGGCGCAGCCTTGCCAGCTAAGCCCAACCCAGGCCCGTGAGCAGTTACAGGAAGCTAAAGCGGCTCTGGCGGCAGCCAAGCAGGCTAGTGAGCAGGCAAGCAGCTGTAAGGCACAGATTACCAAGCTAAATGCGCAGCTTGAGGCGCTACGGGCAGATAATCAGACGGCCCAGGCTCGCCTGGCTGGTGACGCTAAAGAGATCCAGTTGTTGGGTGAAAAGATTGACGCCGATGCGGCTTCGCTAAGCTGTGAGGGCTTTGAGAGTGTAGCCGCGCAGGTGGAGTATTTGAGTCAGTTGGCCGCCGCCCTTGAGCAGTTGGCTAAAGCTGGCCAGGAGCTAACCCAGTGTAAAAAGCGTGCGCAGCAGGCCAGTGACAGTTTCGCTGCGCAATGGGCCCAGGCCAGCGCCAACTTTGCTGATCACAGCGCTAAACCGGCAGGCCCTGCCCCTACAGACCCAGCCGAGACAGAGCCAACCCAAGCAGAGCCAACCCAAGACACCAGCGCCACTAACGCCCAGGAGGGCTATGCGCAGGCCTGTCAGGCTTTTGCCGGGCTAGATTTGGCCGCTTTGAAAGCTACCTCAGCCAGCTACGAAAAATCCTTATCCATTAACCAGGCGGCTTTGGCTGAGCTTGAAGGAATTGAGCTAACTCCTCCCCCACTGGAGCAAACCCAGGCGCAGCTAGAGCAGGCTCAGGCTAAAACGCAAGCGTGCCAAACCTACGCCAGTACCTGGCAGGCTTTTGCCGGGCAGGTAAATGCGCAGTTAGCTAAGCTAAATGAGCTTTTGGCCCGCCGCAGTAAGGCCAGCGATAAGGATGCCCAACTATTGGCTTTGGCTAGCGCCGCCAATGGCGACAACCAGGCTCGCTTGACACTGTCTGCTTGGGTGTTGCAGGCACACTTCCGCCAGGTGTTAGTGTTCGCCAATGAGCGCCTGGGAGTGATTGGGGCGGGCCGCTATGAGCTGATTAATGTTGATAGTGAGGAAGACACTCGCCAGCAGAAGCAGGGCTTGGGCCTGGCGGTGGTTGACCATTTAAGTGGCACTACCCGCTCTCCACGTACGCTTTCGGGCGGCGAGAGTTTCTATGTGTCTTTGGCTTTAGCCTTAGCTTTGGCTGATGTGGTGGCCACCCAAAATGGGGGTATCGAGATGAACACCCTGTTTATTGATGAGGGTTTTGGTTCCCTTGATGAGGGCACGCTGGCTGAGGTTATGGACGTGCTTAGCGCCTTGCATTCAGGCGGGCGCGTAGTGGGGATTGTTTCTCACGTCAGCGAGCTAAAGCGCGCTATCCCTGCCGCCGTTGAGGTGCGTCCCCTGCTTGGCGGTGGTTCCACCCTGCGCACGCGGGTTTAGGTGCGCGCCCTCGCCGCGTGCAAGTCTGGCGCGGCCCCAAGCTTGCACGCGAGTTTAGGGCCTGCGCGCGAGTTTAGGACCAGTTTTTGGCCAGTACTGCCACTTCACACACGTCGAACCAGAGCAGATCGGCGTCAGCGCTGCGCTCGAAAGCTTCCTCGTCGCCTTCGGCTGCTAGTTTTACATCCGCACTGGCTTGATCTTCATCTGCCAATACTGCGGCCACGTCATCCCAAGGCACATCCACCAGCACCTGGACAGTGCCAGGTAGGGTTTCGTCGTCGACCTCTAATTCACGCAGGTTCTCACGCTCCACGTCAGCAGCAATTACTACGCGACGGTAGCGTTTTTGCGCCTCATCTTGCTCAGAGATGGCAATTACTGAGGAGTCGGCTGCGCACAGGCAGGCCGACACTTCCAGGCCTTCCTCGTCTTCGTCAGGTAGCGCCGCAGCCAGTGAGGCGGTGGCGGCGTGGGCCTGACGGGAGGTGATGGCCGGGGCGGAAAGGTCCGCCACCGTGGCAGGTAGATATACGCGCATAACGTCTAGTCTAACGGCCTAACCGAAACTAAAGTGCTAGCGCCTCGCCAAAGCTAGCCCTTAAGCCAGCTGGGTCATCACTAGTTTGGCCAGTTTGGCAATGGATTTGGCGGCCGCGCTACGGCTTTCCACCACTGCCACCGGCTGGGCTTGCATCAGGGCCTTATCGAACAGACGGTAATCTGCGGGCACGTAGACAATGTCTGAAGCGCTGGTGTAGCGGGCAAGTACGCTGCCGATAGCACTGTTGGGGTCAGCCCCGGCGGTGCTTGAGCGCACTCGGTTAACTACCACCTGGCTGCGTCCACCAACTGCTTGACGGTTGGAGTTAAGCAGCTGGATTAGGCGCCTAATACCTACCGGATCAGCCGCGCCCACAATCAAAGTCAGGTCTGCTTGTTCAAGTAGGGCGGCGGCGACGGCGTCATGGTCGGGTTCCATGGCGAAGTCTTCTACTCGTTCTTCTTCCAGCCCGCCACTTAAGTCCACCACAGTGTATTCGGCGGTGTGGCGGCAAACTTCCCAGACCTTATTCATGGAGGCTACCGGCAGTTCACGCCAGCGTCCTGAGCGTCCCAGCCCAGTTAGTACCTGCAGGTCAGCTTTAGCGCTGAGCAGGGTTTGTACCAGCCGAGTGGAGTCGAGCTCGCCGTGGGTGGCTAGGCGCGCGGCACTAGCCAGGCCAGAGGAGTCTTCAGGCAGTCCCAGCAGCTGTACCTGTGCGGGAGCGTTGATGTCGCAGTCAACCAAAATAGTGCTGCCTTGCTCATTTAGGTAGGCAGCCAGTGCTAACGCCAGGGTTGAGCGCCCCGGCGCCCCGTGGGTGCCCCAAACTGCAATGATTTTGCCGATTTTAGGCTTGCCTGCAGCGTCAATTTCTTCGCGATGTGAGGTTGGTGCAAAAGCGCTGGTGGCCGGGCTTGAGGGGGTTCCGGCGGTGACCGGCCAGCCGAGCTTTACTTCAGGCTGCGCTGAGTTAGTGGTTGCGGCTGTGTTTAGTGGGGCTGCGTTATTTTGCGACGACGCCGCAGCTGCCCCGGCCGCGCTGGCAGCTGAAAAAGCAGCCCGTGTTGAGCGGCGGGTAGGTAGCCCCCCATTCGGGGTAAGCGCAGCCCCAGGACTAGCTGGGCCATTAACTGCGCGAGGTTGCCCATTGGGGGCATAAGCACTCGGGGCGCCCTGGCTGCCAGGCATGGCCATGGGCATGGCGGCGCCAGGGGTGCCTTGCCCGCCAGGCATACCGAGTCCACCTGCACCCGGGACACCCACAGCCCCAGGAACCGCGCCTGCGATTGGCCCAGCACCGGGCATCGGGGCCATGACACCAGGCATGACACCTGGCACGCCAGCGCCAGGCATGGCGCCAGGAATACCAGCCCCAGGGGCCGCACCCGGCATACCAGGCTGTACGGGGACACCAACCCCAGCCACTGCGCCAGCGCGACCGGCGGGGCCGGCAATTACTGGACCACCTGCACTGGGGGTACTGGCCCCATTTTTGCGCGCCAGCAAAGCACGTAAACCTTTACGGCGTGGAGGCTGAGCCCCATTGATGCCAGCTGGGTTTTGGTAACCGTTAATTTGGCCAGGCGCCAGCACCTGAGTATGCGCCGGCATAGGGCCAACAGGTGCCGCTGCTGAAGCCGCGAATGGAGCCGAAGTGGCCGACCAAGCAGTCCCTGCAGCCGACATTGCCGACCAGGGCCCACCGGCTCCTGAGGCTGCAGTAGGGATTGCAGCTGAGGCGGCGGAAGCATAGGGTGCGGCAGAAGCAGCCGAGCCATAAGGCGCAGCTGAAGCGGCCGAAGCAAAGGATGCGGCTGAAGCCAGCGGCCCAGCCGAAGCGGCCGACATCCCAGTGCTAGCTGAGAAACCAGAACCCGCCAAATCTGAGCTAGCCACGCCTCGCTGCTGCGGCGGGGCAAAAGGCGAGACTTCTATACCAGCACCTGCCATCTGGCTAGCTTCACCAGGCGCTGCCATCCCAGCTTGCGCCGTCGCCCCGTTTCGGGCATCTACCCCACTTTGGGGTGCCCCGCCGGCGTAATCAGCTACAACAGGCCCATCCGGCGTGGCCGGGCGCGCCGTTTGAGAGCGGCGCACACTGCGGCGCGTAACTGGTTGAACCGACTGCGGCAGCACGCGAGCAGCTAATGCCCCCTCAGGCAATGGAGGCGAGTCAATACTGGTCTGGCCAGCTGAAACAGCCGACTTGACAGTATCTACATTAGAGTCATTGAGCTGCTGCGGCGGATCGTCCGGTTCAACCTTAGCTTTAGCCTCGCCGCTTTGCTCCTGAGCGGCCGTAGTGAAGTAGCTGGCCGCGTTGCCCTGGCTGGGAGTAACTGGGCTGGCAGCATGGCTGGCATGGCGGGCACGACGGCGCCCCATGCGGGTGGTTGGCTGCGCAGCTGTGATGTCTGCTGGGCTTTGTTCAGAGCTGGTAGCTGGCAGCTCAGCTGGCGCCTCAGGTAAGTCGGCACTGGGCGCCGGCGGCTCAAAGCTTGGAGCTGGCGGCAAGGGCAGCACTAAAGCCGGATCTAACTGCCCACTAGGAGCCGGCGCCTCAGTTGGGGCCATAAGCGGCACTTGCCCCACCGCACTATCAAACGGCGGGGGTGGTAGCTGCTCTGGCGGCGCGGGCGGCGGACTGGAAGCTGAAGCCTGACTTTGCACGACGGCGTCGAACAAAGGAGAGCTAGCCCCGTCCGTCGTCGCCGCCATGGGCACATCTAAAGGATTAAAGGCTGCAGAACGCGCGCTAGGCAGCCCCAAGGCGCCGTCGTCAACTGCCGTAGGTGAAAGCCCAAATAGCTCATCACCCAAACTGGCGGCAGCCGTGGGCTGGGGCGAAACCGTGCCAGCAACCAAAACCCGCGAAATTTCGGCAACCACTCGCTGAGGCGAACCCGGCCAAGGAGCCACCCAGGCGCCCAGATCATGCCAGCGCACCCCGTCATTGCGGGTCAACACAATCGCGGGCAGGCCATAGGAATTCAAAGTGGCAATCACTGTGCGATCTAGGCCGTCAAGCTGCTCATCGATAATGGCCAGCTGTCCTAGTCCCACGGCAGCATCAGCTAAAAGCTCACTTATATCTGCACAGCGACGCGAAACATACAGGTCACGCTCAGCGTCAATTTGTCGCAAAAGCGTGGAATCGTCATCCCATAAAGCTAGTAATACGGCTGTTCTCATTGCTCAGACCCCGTGTTCACCAGCACCAAGCCGGCACCAGAGCCGACTGCGGTGAGCACAGGCTCAACTTGTTCGGCCGGTACCAGCACGCGCACGCTGGTGCTTTTATCTGCGACGATGGCGTTTTGATCGCCTCCGATTGCGTCCACTATCAGTCCTTGAGCCACGCGCCTAGCTCCATTGGTGCTAGCTGCTTTAGTTGCCGACGGCGTGGGTGCTATGGCCGCTACGTTTCTGGAAGGCAACTGCCACAGCTCCACGGTATCGCCAACCCGAATGCTATTTAAAAGCTGACCACTGCTTTGCACCACAATTGAGCGCATATTCAATTTGCTTTGCTGGCTAGTGGCATCGGCTGGCAATAACTCTCCTGAGTGTAATGAACGTTGCGCATATGTGTCAGCTTTAAGTTGCTTTTGTTGCACATAAGCGCTACTTGCACTCCCAAGATTCACTGAGACTAATTTCAGGTTTTTTCCAGCTTTTAGAGCAGTTCCTGGGGCTACATCCTGACTCAAAGCCCATACCTGCTGTGTACTAGTGGCTCTATCAATTAGTACTGAACCGGCTACCATAGACACGATGACCAGCACTATTCCGATAAAAAGCCTAGGATCTCGCCAAGTTGGGCGCCTCCAGCGCCAAGCGTCAATGCTCGCACCAGCATCATTTTGATGCTGCCGCGCCTCATATCTATTCGATTGATTTAATTCAGACATATGCGCACCCCTTGGTAACAACCCCCAGGTCGTCCAGCTATCTGCCTATCCTAAGAGAAATTCTGGGCAGCCATGAAGTTTTCACAATCTCACCTAACCAGTTTGCATCTGGGCTAACCCGTGACATTATTAGGACATGGCACCTCGATTTTTATCTATCGCCGACGTCGCCGAGCAGTTATCGATTTCCGCCCAGGCCGTCCGTTCACTTATCCGCACCGGAGAGCTACCCGCCATTCAGGTTGGCGCTCGCGGTCTATGGCGCATTGAAGTAGCTGCACTCGAAGACTACATCGACAAGCAGTATGCGCACACCCGCGAGGCCGTATCCGAAGGTGGATTAGACCTCTAAGCGCTATCGCTAGCACCCAATTTTGGGTAGCGATAGTGACCGCACGACCTAAATATTAGCCTCTTGTGGCTAAATACTGGTCACAATTTCAATTGCTGACAGGATAAGCGTGACCCGATCGGATAAGTCACGCTTATCCACGCTCAGTACGTCCACGTGATCCGCACCGACGCGGATGATCCTGCCGGTAATATCACCTGCCGCTGTGTTGAATCTGGCCGGTCGCTTAGTTCGCATAATTTGACGCAAAACTGCCGCAACCGTGTAGCTAACCCGCTGTGACGCCGTCGTCTCTAACTGGCGCCCCACACCCCGCACACTAACTACTGCTCCCATTGGCACCAGCATCTGACTGGCGTCGCCGGCGCGCAGTAGCAAAAATTCTTGGCGTGCTTGCAGTAGCTTGCCGCTAGCTACCCGACCACTGCGAGTGGTTAGGGTAAGCGCACCGCCTTCCACCGCGCGCAGACGATCTACCAAGGCGCTTCTACCAGCTTCAGCCTCGGCTAGCTCCCAAGCCTGAGCTGCCCGGGCAGAGCGTTCATACTGCTCAAACTGGCTATCTAGATCCGCCAGCAGGCTCTCTAAGTGCATGATTCAAGATTGCCATAACCAAAGTCACATTCGCTATTGACAGGTAAATTCTAGCGAAACATAATTAAACATCACTATTTCTCACCAAAGAAGGTGTACCGATGTCTAAGAGCCTAAAATGTTGGCTAGGTCTTCACCTAGTTGCCTGGCTCGGCACAGCGCTGAGCGTCTTGCTGCTAGCAGCCGCCGTGGCTTTGCTCAGGCCCTTGTCTTTACAGTATTTGTCGCTGTGGTCGATGGCGGATGTCAGCACTGCGCTGGCCGGCCTGGCCGCCGCAGCCGGCGCGGCACTGGTAGCCTGGCACGCACTGGGAGCCATATGGGTGCTGGCATGCGCTTGTACTCACCGCACTTTGAATTTGCGTCACAGCGCGCCTTTGGTGCGCAAACTGGCCACCGGGGCCGCCATTATTGCCCTTAGCTGCGCCCCGGCCAGCGCTAATGACGACAATCTGGGCTGGGGTGCACACGGCCCCTCCCCTAGCGCCACCGCAAGCACATCAGCCACAGCCACGCCCACTAGCCAAGCCAGTACCTCACCCACTAGCCACGCCAGCGCCACGCCCACTAGCCACGCCAGCGCGCGAGCCAGGGCTACAACAAGCCCTAGCGCCTCAAGCCGGCCCAGCGCGCGATCGTCAGCCAGCCCAAGCCGCTCTAGTGCTCATCCACGCACTGGCGGGCCGGGGGCTAAAACCCCGGCGGTTAAAAGTCCAAGCCCCAAGGCTCCAGGGCCCAAGGCCAGCCCTAAAGCGGGCGGCGCTAAAGCAACTAGCAAGGCTAGGGCCAAGAGCGGCGGCTCCAATCCCGCTAGCGCGCAGCGCTCAGGCACTTGTGTCCCAGCTCCGGACGCTAAGCCCGCCCCAGTTATTCGCCAACACTTGGTTTTAGCTGGCGAGAGCCTATGGTCTATTTCCCTCCAATGGCTGCAGCAAAATGGGGTGCCATCCCCCACCAACGGGCAGGTAGCTCAGCTGTCTAAACAGATTTTTGCGGCCAATGCGGCGCTTATCGGGGCTAATCCAGATTTGATTCGCCCCGGCCTGGCGCTGACGATTCCCACTAAGGGCTAGCCATGAGCACGCTTTATGCCCCCAGCTATGCCCCTAGCGCACAGCCGCAAGCCACCCAAAAGCGCCAAGGTGCAGCGCCCACCCGCCGCGCCCTGCCAGGCCAGCCAAAGGGCGCCGTCGGACCTAGCTCACCCAAGCCACAGCAAAGCAGTCAAAGCCAAACTCGACGCCAAAGCCAGCAACTGCCTGATCCGGGGCGCTGGGCAGGGACGGTAGCCGTTTACGCCTGGGAAATCATGCACGGGATGCGCCAGCCGCAGCATTTAGCTCGCTGGCTCACCCCGGAGCTGTACGACGCCCTTAGCCGTCGGGCACAGGTAGCCGCACGCTGCCAGGCCGGCAAGCCAGCCCGGATCCCCTACCTATATGCGGTGCGGGCCCAGGCCAGTGCCAGCGGCTGGGAAGTTAGCGTGCTTCTCTCCCACGATGGGCGCATCCACGCCTGTGCCTGCCAGATCCAGTTGCGCCACGGGCACTGGGTAATGACCTACCTGCACATGGGCTAAAGGATCCTTAGGCGCTTTGCGGCTTCGCCAGCCTGCTCAGCGACAGTCTGACAGTCTGCTCAGCGGCGGCGGCGCTTCTTGTTGGAACGGCGACGGCGCTCAGCGCGGTTACCCTGGTTATCGCTGCCTTTAGTGTCGGCGTCGGAGTAGGTCACCGCAGTAGACAGGGCCTTACGGCCGGTGTCACCCATGATCGAGGCCTGCTCGCGGGCCTGAGCAGCTTCGCGGGCAGCCTGCTTAGCCTGAGCCTCAAAGCGGGCGCAGTAAGCAAAAATCTGCTCGATCGTATCTTCACGAATGGCTTCCATCATGGCCTTGAACATGTGGGCACCCTCGTTGGCGTATTCAACCAACGGGTCGCGCTGGGCCATGGCCCGCAGTCCAATACCTTCCTTGAGGTAGTCCATTTCGTACAGGTGCTCGCGCCAGTGCTGGTCCACCACGGCCAGCAGCAGGCGACGCTCCAGGGTGCGCATGGGTTCTTCACCCAGCTGCGCCACAGCTAGATCGTTAGCGGATAGGCTAGCTTCGGCGTCCTCATAGGCCACCGCAATATCCTCAGTGAGCTCTTCAGTTAGGCGCTCGCTGGTTAGCGCATCCAGGCCACCTACGCCGTCGACCACCTCATCCACGGTCAAACCCATCGGGTAGACAGTGGACAGGTCCTTCCACAGCTGGTCCAGGTCCCACTGGTCACTGCGCCCCTCGGCGGTGCGCTGGGCCACCACGTTGGCAATTACGCGCTCACGGAAGGCCTTGATGTGGGGCTCTAGATCCTCACCCTGCAGCACCTTGCGACGCTCGTCGTAAACCTTTTGACGCTGCTCGGTGAGCACGTCGTCGTACTTAAGCACGTTTTTACGGATCTCAAAGTTACGTGCCTCCAGCTGACGCTGGTAGGAAGCGATGTTGCGGGTGATCATCTTGGATTCCAGCGGCACGTCGTCGGGGTAACGGTCCGAGGAGATGATCTGCTGAGCCAGACCGGTGGCGTAGGTGCGCATCAGATCGTCCTGCATGGACAGGTAGAAGCGGCTCTCACCAGGGTCGCCCTGACGGCCACTACGACCACGCAGCTGGTTGTCGATACGGCGCGACTCGTGGCGTTCGGTGCCCAGCACGTACAGACCACCGAGCTCCACCACCTCGTCGTGCTCCACCGAGACGGCTTCCTTGGCTGCCTTCAGGGCGGCCGGCCAAGCTTTTTCGTACTCGTCGGGGGTGTCGATGGGGTCTAGGCCCGCTTCCTTCAAGGAGGCCACGGCAATGAACTCAGCGTTACCACCCAGCATGATGTCGGTACCACGACCAGCCATGTTGGTGGCTACGGTTACCGCGCCTTTACGTCCGGCCATGGCCACGACGGCGGCTTCACGGGCGTGCTGCTTAGCGTTTAGTACCTCGTGGGGGATGTGGCGCTCACGCAGCAGGGCCGAGAGCTCCTCGCTCTTTTCCACACTGGTGGTACCCACCAAAACCGGCTGTCCGGCGTCGTGACGTTCTTCAATGTCGTCAACTACCGCGTTCAGCTTGGACTTAACGGACTTGTACACCAGGTCCGGCTGGTCCTTACGGATCATGGGCTTGTTGGTGGGGATGGGCACGACGCCGATCTTGTAGGTACCAGCGAATTCTGCGGCCTCGGTTTCAGCCGTACCGGTCATGCCTGAACGCGAACCTTCCGGGTACAAACGGAAGTAGTTCTGCAAGGTGATGGTGGCTAGAGTCTGGTTTTCACTCTTGATCTCTACCCGCTCTTTGGCCTCAATGGCCTGGTGTAGACCCTCGTTGTAACGGCGCCCAGCCAATACACGACCGGTGTGCTCATCAACAATCAGCACTTCGCCGTCGGCAACAATGTAGTCACGGTCGCGCTTGAACAGTTCCTTGGCGCGGATGGCATTGTTGAGGAAACCGATCAGGGCGGTGTTGCCGGCTTCGTAGAGGTTGTCGATACCTAGACGGTCCTCGATCTTCTCAATACCGGGGGCCAAAATACCCACGGTACGTTTCTTCTCGTCAACCTCATAGTCCTTGTTGGGACTGAGGATCTCAGCTATATCAGCGAACTCGCGGTACCACTTGTTGTTGTTACCGTCGGCAGGGCCGGAAATAATCAGCGGAGTACGGGCTTCGTCAATAAGGATGGAGTCAACCTCGTCAACAATCACGAAGTTGTGCCCGCGCTGGACCATGTCCTCAGGGCGCTGGGCCATATTGTCGCGCAGGTAGTCGAAGCCCATCTCATTGTTGGTGCCGTAAGTGATGTCGCAGTCATACTGCTTGCGGCGTTCAGAGGGGTCCTGACCAGCAAGCACACAACCGGTGGTCAGCCCCAGGAAACGGTGCACACGCCCCATTAGGTCAGACTGGTACTCGGCCAAGAAGTCGTTGACGGTAACCACGTGCACCCCCTTGCCGGTTAGTGCGCGCAGGTAGGAAGGCAAAGCGGCAACTAGGGTTTTACCTTCACCGGTTTTCATCTCAGCAATGTTGCCCAGGTGTAGGGCCGCACCACCCATTAGCTGCACCCGGTAGGGGCGCTGGCCTAGTACGCGGTCAGCGGCTTCACGCACAGTTGCAAAAGCTTCAGGCAAGATATCGTCGAGGGTTTCGCCCTCTTCTAGGCGCTCGCGAAACTCTTTGGTCTGATTACGCAGTTCTTCGTCAGTGAATTCGCGGTAGTCATCTTCAAGAGCATCAACCTGGTCTGCGATAGCACTTAGCTTTCGCAAGGTCCGGCCTTCACCGATGCGTAGGATCCGGTCAACAATAGACACGCTTACAAGCTCCTTGCTGGCTTAAGCCTGTTACGGGCAGCCATTTGAATATATTCAACCCTGTCTATCGTACTATCGCCCGGCTAAGGCTTTGAATCTATTCGCTATTTGCTTTTCGTGCACCTGGCCTCACCAACCAGGCACCCCAGGGTTCGGCCTCGCGATTCACGCACCCAACCTCACCAACCAAGCCCTACCCCTTACGCGCCAGCCTTACGATTCAGGCGCCCGCCACACGCCAGCCTTACCGCGCTGACCAGCGCTTGCGCGAGTTTTCCACAGATTTATTTTAGCTATTGGCGCCGGCAGTACATGTTAGAGATATTTAATTTATGTTTAACACTCTTACACCTCTTGCCCGCCTTACACTTCGAAAGTCAAAGCCACTTCCAGCTATAAGGCGGCGCCACTGGCTTCCTCCAAGGCCGCCACACTTAAGCTCGCCACCGCCATGAACCACCGCACTCAAGGCCGCCGGTCAGCTGGTTTTACCGCGCCAATGCGCCGGTTGCGGCCTGTGGGATACAGACCTATGCCCACAGTGCCGCCAGCTACTAAGTCACAGCGCCACCTTGCTCAACAGCGATTTGCTGCCGGCCACAGATCTGGATATCTGGAGCCAGGGCACCTATGCGGGAGCTTTGCGCCAGATTGTGCTCAGTTTTAAAAGCGGCCGTCACCGTGCCATCACCGCAGCCATATTGGCTGGGATTGACGACGGCGCCGCCGCCATGGTCCCTTGGCTTACCTACCAGATAGCTAGCGACAAACCCCTAGCGATCATCAACGCCCCCTCTAAGCTTTCACGACGTTGGCACGGCAACCTAGTGGCTCGCCAATTAGCCCAAGGCTTAGCTGATTTTTTAGCTCCACGGCTAGACATAGCTGTGGTTAGCGCCGATCCGCTACGCCTACGCTCTGGCAAACAGCTTGGTAAAAGCGCGCGTCAGCGCGCTCAACGTCAGGTGCAGTGCCTAGCTGACGCCACCGGCTGGCAGGTAGTGCTGGTGGACGACGTCGTCACTACCGGATCCACGCTGGAAGCTAGCGCTAAGGCTTTAGAGGAGGCGGGCGGCGTCGTCGTTTGCGCCTGGACACTGGCTACAGCGCCTAGCAAAAAACGTACACCACGGCCCTAAATTCAAGGCAAAACATGATTTCGCCTACAGAATACTAGCCAAAATGATGGTGACACAGGACACGATCATGTACTATAGTGTGTCTTACAACACACCATCCCAATCGTTGGTATGTTACGGAAACAACCAAGGAGGGTTGATTCAACTATGGAAATCACGGTTGTAGGCCGCCACGCTGAAATTAGCTCCCGCTTCCGCGCTTACGCAGAAGAGAAGATCAGCAAGGTAACCCAGTACGACCCGCGCGCACAACGAGTAGAAATCGAAGTCAGCCACGAGCGCAACCCCCGTTTGGCAGACACTTCTGAGCGAGTTGAGCTCACGGTGATCTCCAAGGGCCCGGTTATCCGCGCAGAGGCCAGCTCCAGCGACCGCTACGCAGCTTTTGACTTGGCTATCGACAAGCTATTCGAGCGCCTACGTCGTGCACGTGATCGCAAGAAGGACCACCGCCGCTACCCGATGATCACTGCTGAGGTCGAACAGGCCCTAGTTGAGCAGGGTATCGAAGTAGCCCCCGAAGCCGAGGCTGAAGAAATCGTACTGCCTCCCACCAAACCAGGCGAGGTAGTTGAATCCCAGATCGGCGACTCCCCGGTGATTGTGCGCCAGAAACTGCACCAGTCCACGCCTTTAACCATTGAAGAGGCACTTTACGAGATGGAACTGGTGGGCCACTCCTTCTACCTATTCATTGAAGTATCCTCCGGCCAACCTTGCGTGATCTACCACCGAAAAGGTTGGACCTACGGTCTACTGCGTCTAGAGACGGTGTAGACACCTAAAGCGGGGCATCGAGCGTTTTAAGACGCCTGCCCACAGCTGCTAATGCAGCACGGGTGGCTGGGGAAACCCAGCCACCCTTTTATGCCCGCGCGAGTGGCGCCGTCGGCAGTTCAAACAGACAAAGTACAGCTCAAATAGACAAAGCGCCCGGCGCTGGCCCACATTTACACCACTTACACCCAAAATCGTCCGACGCTGGCCCACATTTACACCCAAAATCGTCCGTCGCCTATGAAAATACTCGTTTAAATTATAGGGAAGGGACGATTTTACCTGTATTTGTCTGTATTTGTCTGTGTTTGTCTGTATTTGCCTGCGCCTGCCTGCATTCACCTAATTTTCCTGTGGTTGCCTGTTTAGACGCGGCTGTAGGTGGCCGCCTTCAGGCCCGAATAGCTGGGCACCCAAGTAGCACCCGAAGAAACCATCAGCTGCCCCTGGTCAGTCAGTACCGACACCTGTCCACCATGCCTACCTGAAACCAGACGCACGGCGTTAGTAACTTGAGTCACATCAGTCACCATCCCGCCCACCGGCGCATAGGCCAGCTGCGCCACCCCAGCAGTATTAGCTTTAGCCAGCACCGCCACGGTTACCTCATCAACCCAGCTCAGCGCGGCCACATCAGTTTGGTAAATCGAATATGCCTCGCCCAGCCCAGTGGGTACGCCCTTATCGTCACGCACCACCGCACACACCGAAACCCGCATAGATTCACCCACAGCCACCGCGTAGGCTAGGCGGTAGCCGTCACTAGCCACATCAAAAGCCGCAATAGGCAAGTTTGAAGGCACCGCAAGCGTGTAGCGGGCCCCTTGAGGCGAGTAAGCCAGCACATTAGCGCCCTGGCACAGCCACACCCAACCCGAATTATCGGCACACACCGCCCCTAAATCAGTGTCGCCATTTACCTGCGTAAGGGTTTTAGTAGATACGGTCAACCGCTCTAAAGCATTATTGCGCTGCAGGTAAACGGTGTTGGCGTCAGCTACCGCCACCCCATTAATGCCTTCACCCAGGGCGCCGGCATCGAGCAACACCCGCGTGTTATTACCCTCCAGGCGCACCAGCCCCGCCGCACTAGAAGCCACCACTGCACCGGGAGAACGCTGGCCCTGGCGGATCGTGGCGCTAGAGCCAATAACTGTGCTGCCACAGTTAACTATCACCTGGTTAACTGATCCCAGCTGCCCCAAAGTAGTGGCCAGTTGGCGCACAATCGCCTGCTTGTCGTTAGCTGAAGCGTTAGCCACCTCGCTGGATAAATCCACTGTGGCCACAGCCTGACTGACCTCAACTCCCGCGCTGCCCAAGGTGACGCCGTCGGGAATGGCACTAGAAAGAGTCTGGTTAAGCCACGGTGCCGGGCCGGTCAGCAGCGCACTAACTACATGGGTAGTTAGCCTGCGGCGCAGCACCCAGCGCCTATCGGGCACCAAAGAGGTGCGGGTACGGTTGAAAAAGTACAGGTTTTGCGCCACAAAAGCGTTCTGGAAGGAAGTAGCAGAGAGTAAAACACCGTCAGGAAGCGCCGCAATACGCCACTGCCCGGCCCCATCGGTGGCTAGCGACAAGGTCAACTCATGGTTAGCTCCCCCAAAAGCCACCGAGTAGATACCTTTAGCATCCAGCGTGGCCAGGGCCGGGGCAGACACGTTCAAGGAACCATCACTGGCGTCACTCACCCGCGCGTTGCCGGCAGAGTCATAAATCCACACTTGGGCATCCGGGCGCCAGGAACTAGCAGCCTGCCCCAGCAGGAAGCTGCGGGCGGTAGCAAATTCGTCAGAGTAACCGGCCGCGCAGGCCAGCAAAAAACCCTCCACGATCTGGGTGGGACTAGCGCCTTTAACCGGCCCCTGAGCGTATTGCAGCACCAGGTCGGCTTGGCGCACGCCATGATCAGCCACTCGCACCGGCCCGCTAGTGGGCAGCGTGGCGCAGGCCCCTAACCCCAGCCCGGCCCCCGCCAGCAGCGAGGCTTTAAGCAGGCTGCGGCGTGAAGCAAGGACAGCAAAACGCTTGGAAGAGAAGTTAGGATGCATCATTTTCCTCCTCCTCATCAGCCCAACGCGTGGCCGGAATCAGCAGCGGCAAGCCCAGCGACGGCGTGGGCACCGGCTCGGGGTTTGGCCCCATATGCCCGGCCACATCCTTAACCAAAGCCTCCAGCGGGGCGTCGGGTGGAATCACGTCCAGTGGCCCTCTACCTGCAGGAACATCTTGGTTGCGGGGAATTAGCAGCAAGAATGCGGCGCCGTCGCCTGGCCAACCCCAGGCGCTGAGGGTGCCGTTGTGTAAGGCGGCGTCTTCACGCGAAATCGACAGGCCCAGCCCGGTCCCCCCGCTTTTGCGCGCCCGCGAGGGGTCGGCCCGGTAGAAGCGGTCAAAGACGTGCTCGGCCACCTCTTCGCTCATGCCAATGCCGTGGTCACGCACCCGCACAGCCACGGCCGTATCGTCACCCACCACGTTAATATCGATGGGCTTACCTTCGCCGTGTTCGGTTGCGTTAACCACCAAGTTACGTAGGATTCGCTCAATTCGGGTGTGGTCGACGACGGCGGTCACCTTATTACCTTCAATGTGCAGGCGGATTTGGCAACCGTTAGCTTGAGCTAGTGGCTGGGCAAAATCAATGACGTCGCGGGCAATTTCGCCCACATCCCATTCCTGCAAAGATAGGGCCGCTGAGCCGGCGTCGAAACGCGAAATTTCTAGCAGATCCGCCAGCATCTTGTCGAAACGCTCAATTTGCCCAAATAGCAGCTCGGTGCTGCGTTTTAGGCGCGGATCACTGAAGTTATCGCGGGCATCAAACAGGGTCTCACCAGCCAGCAAAATGGTGGTCATGGGCGTGCGCAGCTCATGGGAAACATCAGAAACAAAACGCTGTTGCAGACGCGAAAGCTCACTTAGGCGATCAATTTGGGCTTCAATTGAATCAGCCATGTTGTTAAAAGACAGCGCTAGGGAGGCCGCCTCATCCTGGCTTTTAATTTCTAGACGCTCACCAAAATTGCCAGCGGCTAGGCGCTGGGCAGCTAGCGAGGTGCGTCTAACTGGCAGCAGCACACGCCAAGTAAGTAATGCCACGGCAATTCCCATGGCTACCACCAGCATGGCTCCACCCGACACCAGGGCGCGGGTGGCCACATCAAGTAGGTGTTGCTCATTTTTTAGCGAATACACCAGGAACACGTTGTAGGTGCCAGCCAAAGGCAAAGTCAGTTGGCTGGCCACCACAATGCCAGGTACCGTGTTGCCGTCGTCAACTACCTTGGCGTACTGCCAGTATTGGCGGTGCGGGTTAGATTCCAGCTGGGTGATTAGATCATTAGAAATGGCCTGGCGTAAGCCGGAGGTGGAAGACAGGTCGTTAATAACGATTGAAGAGTTGGAGCTACGCGAACGCATTAGCACCACCCCCACCCCGTTGGCGCCGCTAATGGCGTCTTTTAGGGAGGTGACTTGGCTTTGGGCCAGGGCCGAGACTTCAGCCGTGGTGTTGACGGCGGTGGCGTCCATTTGGCTTTGGGCTGTAGCCACGCGTGTATCAGCATCTGCGATTACTGCGTCTAGGCGTTCGCGCAGTAGGTCTGAGCGTACCCAGGAGGTGGCGAAGATAATCAGGGCTAGCACTGACACCATCCCCACCACCATGACCTGCACGGCTACGCGCAGCACTAGTGAACGCGCTAGGGCTAGGCGCAAGTATTTTAGGGGGCTATGCGCCAGCCACTGGCGTATAGCGTCTAGGCCACGCATCAGCCCTGGGCACTACCGGCGCGGTAACCTACGCCGCGCACAGTGATAACCACCTTGGGGTGCTCGGGGTCTAGTTCCACTTTGGCCCGCAGGCGCTGCACATGCACGTTGACCAGGCGGTTGTCGGCGCTGTGCTGGTAACCCCACACACGCTCTAGTAGCTCTTCACGGGTAAACACCTTCCAGGGTTCACGCGCCAGGGTCACTACCAGGTCAAATTCCAGCGGGGTTAGCGGCACTACTTGACCTGCACGGCGAGCCTCGTGGGCAAGCACATCAATGTCAATATCGCCAATGCGCAGCTTGTCCTTGGGTGGCTCTGCATTGGCGGCGACGTCGCTGACACGGCGCAGGCGGGTACGTACCCGGGCCATCAGCTCACGGTTTTTGAAGGGCTTAGCCACATAGTCATCAGCCCCAGCCTCCAGCCCGGCCACCACATCCTGGGTGTCGCTGCGGGCGGTGAGCATAATGATGGGCACATCAGAAATAGCCCTAATGCGGCGGCAAATTTCAATGCCATCCATGCCCGGCAGCATCAGATCCAGCAGCACTAACTCCGGCTGGTTAATAGTAAAAGCCTGCAAAGCATGCGTACCGTCTGCGCAATAAACCACGTCATAACCCCCGCTTTCGAGGGTCATGCCAACCATTTCAGACAGGGCAGTATCATCATCTACCAGTAAGATACGCGTGCTCATAACTACATTGTGACACTTAAAGCATATTTTTGCATGGTTATACAGGAAGTAGCTAAACCTCCTCCTTAAGGCGTAGGCACAAGTTACGCAAACCTGGCAGGATTAGTTATGTAGCACATTCCCAAGGAGGTAACGGTGAGCGAGACTTGGCGCACGCCTAATTTCGACGAAAGCGCTGGAGAACAGCCATCTGGGCAGCCATCTGGCTCTGCCAGCAGCTCTGGTGGCTATGCCAACCCCTACCCTGGGCAAGGTTCCTACCCGGGGGCTGGTGACGACGACGGCGCTGGTGGCCCTGGTGCGGCTAGTGCTGCTGGGGTTGGCGGCTACCCTGGTGGCTACCCTGGAACGGCTGGTTATCCCGGCGCGGGCAGTTCTGCCACCTCAGGGGCGCCCGGTTACCCTGGCGCGGCTGGATACAACCCGGGGACTTACCCAGGCGGTAGCTATCCTGGCGCTGCTCCTGGTTACCCCGGCACTGGTAGTTACCCAGGTGGTGGTGCTTATCCGAGCGGCGGCTACGGATCTATGGGCGCCGCAAACTTCTATGTCTACAAGCCTGGCATTATTCCCCTGCGCCCCCTGTCTATTGGCGACATCTATCAGGGCGCATTTGCGGCAATTAAAACTAATGCGCGCACCATGTTTGGTTTCACCGCCGCCCTGCTAGGGGTAGTGCTAGTAATTAGCATTGCCACAAATTACGCAATTATCAACCTGGTATTACCTAACTACCTCAGCTCCGACTCCCCTTACAGCGCTGCTTTCACTTCCTTATCCGGCTCTTTTTCTCAGCTAGGCGGCACTCTCTTACAAGCTTTAGCCACGGTTTTACTTTCAGGTTTAATTGTTGTAGCCGTATCTCGCTCTGTACTTGGGCGAGTAGCTTCCAGTAAAGAAGTATGGGAACGCACTAAATCAAAGTTCCTGCCATTAATTGGGCTAAATATAATCACCGGTATTATTAGCGGCCTGATGGTCATAATTGGAATCGTTGCATTTTTTGTGCTGTTAGCTAGCGTAGCCTCTACAGCTGAGACAGAAACAGAATTATGGCAAGGCATGGGTATAGCCCTAGTCGGCATATTTATACTGATAGTGGCTGGCGTAGTAGTAAGCTCCTACTTATCCATTAAATTCAGTGTTGCCTCACCAGCCATGGTGCTTGAAAACCTGGGAGTGTTTGCTGCTATTGGCCGCTCTTGGAGCCTGACTCGCAAAAACTTTTGGCGTCTGTTAGGCATCAATATCCTGACCACTATAATCACCTCTATGGTGGCCGGCGTCTTTGGCGGTATTGCTAGCGCACTAAGCGTAATTTTTGTTGTTGCCGGATCCTCGTCTCCTGAAGATGCGATCACATCCATAAATACTGCTTACATACTGACTATGGTTATGTCTTCCATCGCTCAGCTATTAATTCTACCTTTCACTTCCTCGGTCAACGCGCTGCTATATATCGATCTGCGTATGCGTAAAGAAGGCCTGGATGTGGAGCTGCGTAACGCTGTAGCAGAACAACAGGCACAATGAATTTAATCTGGAAGTTTGCCCTTCTACCGACTTGGAGTCAGCCTACTCCAAGCCCAGATGAAGCACGCCAACAAGCCCACCATGAGCTCAGTAAAATAGCTTATAAACCTAAACAAAATCTTTTAGAAAAGCTATTTAAATGGCTGGACTCCACACTAAGTAAAGCTAAACTAAATTTGGGTTTACCTGAATGGGTTGGGGCGCTGCTTACCTTTTTGATCTTTGTGGCGCTGATAGCTTTGCTGCTCTACTTAGCCACAAAAATCACTTTGGCACGCCGTAAACGCAAATCAAAAGCGCTTTTTGACGATAAACGTGATGCTAGTACGCTCACGCTTAGCGCCAATAAGGCGGCTGCCGCCGGTGACTGGGTTAACGCCGTCGTAGACCGTTTCCGCGCCATTATCCGCTCTCTAGACGAGCGCGCCTTACTGGAAGATTATCCAGGCATGACCGCACAGGAGGCCGGCTATCTTGGCACCCAGGTAATGCCAACGCTAAGTGAGGGATTTGCTTACGCCGCTAACCTGTTTGACCGGGCTCGCTACGGCCATGAAGAAACCGGCCCTAGCGATGATCAGTGGATGCGTGATTTCGCCGTCACCGTCACAAACACCCCAGGCATAACCCAGCAAAGCGCCCATAACCTCACCCCGGAGTTAACTCACGGCTCAGCTGGCCCACTGGACGTTAACCCGTATACGTCTAACCCCTACGCCACTGAAGGTAGGCGGCGATGAGTGTACAAACAACCCCCGCACAAGCCACTGCCAACTCTAAAAAGAGCGGATTTAAAGGCTGGAAGCTACTGGCAATCACACTTAGCTTGCTGCTGGCAGGCATGGTTATCTATGCCTCCATGAAAGAGGAACTCACTAAAGAGCCCTACGACATCCACAGCGTTAGCTCCGATGGGGTGCGGGCTTTAGCGCAGGTGCTCGGTGACCACTATGACGTCTCAGTGGACCAGGTGCCCTCAGCTGCAAAGGCTATTTTGGCTGCCCAGCAGGGCAAACCGGTAACCATCTTTAATGCTGGCAGGCTACAAAATAACGACTTTGAAACTCTACTAACTACCTCAAACGCTGATATCACCCTGGTTGGCTTCGGCTACTACCTGCTTGAGTCCCTGGCTGAAAGCGGCTTGGAACTGCAAGGTTATAACGATAAACCTGCCTCTCGCGGCACCTGCTCTATATCCACCAAAGCCCAAACCATCAGCGCAACCGGAAACGCCATAATAGTGCGTGACCCGCAGGCGCTGGCCGATAGCCAGTACCTGGGCCGTGGCCCAGCCCAGCTGTGTTTCGCTTATGCCGACGGCTACGGCTATCTGGAACTGCCCTTAAAGTCAGGCAAAACCCTGCGCATCATCACTAATCCAGAGCTAGTTACCAACAAGTACCTAGACAAAGATGACAACGCAGCCTTGGCGCTTTACGCGACCGGGCGGGACAGTGAAGTAGTTTTTTATAACGCTGCAAATGGTGCCTCATTTAATTCGGCTCAGCAGCTTAAACCCTACCCATCCTGGCTGGTGCCATTAATGTGGCAGTTTGGTCTATTGGCATTGGTGTGGGCATTTATTGTGGGCCGGCGCCAAGGCCGGATCGTTAATGAGCCACTGCCGGTAGTCGCGCAAGGCACCGAAACCACGATGGGGCGCGCCGGACTGTATCAGAGAGCTAGAGCCAGTGAGCATAGTGGCCGTATTTTGCGTATAGCCACCATTATTAGGCTCGGCCGGCGCCTGGGGATTGCCCCAAATGCTGACGCCACTTTGGTAGTGCAAACGGTATCTATGGCCTGTAACCGCACAGTTAAAGAAATTGAATACATACTCTATGGGCCCGAGCCGGCAAGTGCAGTAGAACTGACCCAGCTAAGCCAAGCCCTTGAACAATTAGAAGAAGAGGTAAAGCACTATGAGCGCTGAAAACCTAGACTATAGCGTTCCCACCCAGGCCCGCCTGGCAGCGGTGCGCAGCGAGGTCGCTAAAGCTGTGGTGGGCCAGGACGCCGCCGTCACCGGCCTAGTGGTAGCCCTGCTGGCGGGTGGTCATGTACTGCTTGAGGGCGTGCCCGGGGTGGCCAAAACCCTGCTGGTTAGGGCTTTGGCGGCGTCGTTGGAGCTAGACACTAAACGTATCCAGTTCACCCCAGACCTGATGCCTGGTGACGTAACCGGTTCGCTAATTTACAACTCGCGCACCGCCGAGTTTTCTTTGCGCCCGGGCCCGGTGTTCACTAACTTGCTGCTGGCTGACGAAATTAACCGTACTCCCCCCAAAACTCAGGCGGCTTTACTTGAGGCAATGGAGGAACGCCAGGTTTCTATTGACGGCACGCCTCGGGCTTTGCCTGAGCCTTTCATGGTGATCGCCACCCAGAACCCGGTTGAATATGAGGGCACCTATCCCCTGCCTGAGGCGCAGCTGGACCGTTTCCTAATGAAACTGGTGCTGCCGCTACCTGAACGCGACACTGAAATTGAGGTACTCACCCGCCACGCCAACGGTTTTAATCCGCGTGACCTAGTTAGCGCCGGGTTGCAGGCAGTTACTAACGCCCAGGATCTGAGCCTGGCCCGCAGTGAGGTGGCCAAGGTTGGTGTTGGCCCTGAGGTGACCGCATATATTGTGGATTTGGTGCGGGCTACGCGGGTTTCGCCGTCGCTGTCACTGGGGGTATCCCCGCGTGGAGCCACCGCCCTGCTGGCTACTTCGCGGGCTTGGGCTTGGCTTAACGGGCGCTCTTTTGTCACTCCCGACGACGTCAAAAACTTTGCCCTGCCCACCTTGCGTCACCGCATTAAGCTGCGTCCTGAAGCTGAGCTTGAAGGGGTCAGTGCCGCTTCGGTTATCGACGGCGTGCTACGTATGGTTGCGGTCCCGCGCTGAGGTAAATGCATGTTTGCCTCTAAACGGCTGGCTTTGCTGCTGGCCCCGTGTTTGCTGCTGGTTTTTCTTTCCACACGCGCAGCCTTGACTTGGGATCTGGCGGTGATCTGCCTAGCCCTGCTGGATGCCTTTTTGGCGCCAAAACCCCTGGAGCTTAGGGTGGAGCGCGAAAATGGCCCCACCGTGCGTTTAGGACAACCCAGTTCTGCGCGCATTACGATCACTAACACTGCCAAGCGCGCTATGCGCGGGAGCCTGCATGACGCCTGGGTACCTAGCGCCGGGGCTAGCGATAACTTTTACCAGTTCAATTTGGGCCCCGGTGAAAGACGACGTTTTACTACCCCGCTGCAGCCTAAACGCCGAGGCAAACGCCGGGCTGACTACGCCACTGTGCGTTCGCTTGGACCGCTGGGCTTGGCTGGGCGTCAGCGTTCCTTGGTGGCACCGGCACATGTGCAGGTGCTGCCGCCGTTTAATTCACGTAAACATTTGCCTTCACGCCTTAATCTGCTGCGCGAAATGGATGGGCGCAGCGCGGTTATGGTGCGTGGGGCAGGCACAGAATTTGATTCTTTGCGTCAGTATGTTCCCGGCGACGACGTGCGCTCCATTGACTGGCGTTCGACGGCGCGGCGCGGCGAAGTGGTGGTGCGTACCTGGCGCCCTGAGCGTGATAGACATGTGCTGATCATTATTGACAGTGCTCGCCACAGCGCCACCCGCATGGAGGAGGGCACGCGTTTAGATGTAGGCATTGATAGCTCATTTTTACTTTCTGCCCTAGCTAGCGCGGCTGGTGACCGGGTGGAGGTAATGGCGCTAGACACTAGGCGCCGGGCCTGGATCGCCGGTAAGAAGTCAGGTGAGTTGATTGCTGCCATGGCTAATGAGCTAGCTGATGTGGAGCCGTATCTGGGTGAGCTGTCAGCGCCGGCGCTTAACTTGGCGGCCTCCCAGCGCCTAAGTCAACATGCCCTGGTGGTTTTGCTTAGCAGCCTTGAGGCGGTAAGCCACGATCAAGCCCTAACTGACGTGCTGGCCATGATTGCCCATAAGCACACGCTTATTTTTGCTAGCGCCATAAACCCGCAAATTGAGCAGATGAGCCATGAGCGTGACAACGCTGACCTGGCTTATCAGGCCGCCGCCGCTGAGCGCGCACTGCTAGAAACTAACCAGGCACGCAGCCAGCTAAAGCGTCTGGGCATTGAGGTGGTGGAGTCCGCTCCGGCCACTTTGGCGCCGGCTTTGGCTGACACTTACCTGGCTCTTAAGGCCGCTGGCCGTCTCTAGAGCGGCGCAGTTAGCCAAGCGTGAGCTCCACTTAGTCAAGCCCCACCGCGCATCCGCTAGAGCGCATCCGCCGCTCTGCGCGACTGCAGACATGGCCCGCCCCTGATGGGGCGGGCCTGAATGTTTTAGGCCTGGGCGGCGTAGGCGCCGATTTGGCTTGGGTCTAGGTCGCCGTCGTCGCCTTGCAAAGCCGCACGGCGCCCCAAAATGAAGGTATAAGCCCACAAGCCCACAGCAGCACTGGCCCCCAGCGTAATCTTGATCCACAGCGGCAGATCCGAAGGGGTCACAAAGCCCTCCAAAGCCCCGGCCACAGCCAAGGCGGCAGTTAGGGAGATAACCGCTGAAACCAGCACGCGCCCCTCCTGGGCTAGGGCTTGGCCGCGAGTGCGCCTGCCGGGCACCAGCATGGTCCAAAACAGGCGCAGCCCCACCCCACCGCTCATAAATACGCAGCTAAGTTCTAGCAGGCCGTGGGGGCTTATGTAGGCAAAGAATTTACCGAGTTCGCCCTGCTCACTCATCACCGCGCCCATTAACCCAACATTTAAAGCATTTTGCCATTGCACCAAGATTGGGAAAATACCGGTCAGGCCGCTAATGATGCTGATGGCGGCCACGCGGGCGTTGTTGGTCCACACTTGGGAGGCAAACTCTGAATGGGCGTATTGAGAGTAGTAACCCACGAATTGACTTTGGGCAATAGAGCGGCGCGTAGCTGGAGGCACCAGGAGGTCAAAAACCGTCATATTGTTGAGCAGGTACAGCGCACAGATCAGCGACACTGCCAGGGACGCTACCATCACCCCAACTGAGAACCAGCGCGCCTTATATAGCCCCATGGGCATGGTGACGGTCACGAAGCGACGTACATTTGTGGCCCGCGCATCTTGGTGGTAGCCAATGCGTCCGCGTGCTCGCGCCAGTAGACGGCTGAGCTCCACAATTGCGTCAGGGTCGGGGGCTTGGCTGCGTACAGCGGAAAGCTGCTGGCCTACCTGACCGTAAAGCGAGATCAACTCATCGGTTTCTTTGGCGCTGAGAATGCGTTTGTTGGCTAGCTTGCCCAGACGTTCCCACTGGTCTTTATGAGATTGGCGCAGCGCATCTATATCCACCCGGGTACTCTTTTCTTGTGGAGACTTTGAACAGCTCATCGGAAAGAATGATCGTCCCTGAGCAGGTTATCACTGGTGAAGGCGTGGTGGTTGATATCGCCCCGGCGCCTTTGCCTACCCGCATGGGCTCAGCAGTGATTGACTATGCCGTGTATTTCCTGGGTTTATCGTTCTCTCTGCGGCTTTTGTACAGCGCCGTTAACCAATCGACTGTGTCTGCGGCGGTTTTGGCAACCAGCGTGGCGTTGATGCTGGCTTTTTGGCTTATTTTCATGCCGTGGCTAGTGGAAGTGCTCAGCCGGGGGCGTAGTTTGGGCCGGTTAGTTATGGGCTTGCGGATTGTGCGCGACGACGGCGGCCCGGCTCACCCTTATCAAAGCTTTGTACGGGCTATCTGTGCTCCCTTTGAAGTGCTGTTCACCACCGGGATAGTAGCCGTGGTGGTGATGTTGTTTTCTAAGCGTTCTAAGCGCATTGGTGACATTCTGGCGGGTACCTATGCCGCCCAGGAGGACAACATTATTACCTCCCCCCCGGTGCTGATCATGCCCCCTGAGCTGCGTTATTGGGCTCGCGGGGCAGATATTCGCGAACTGCCCACGCACCTGTCGCTTTCGGCTTATACCTTCTTGCAGCGCGCCTCCAGCTTGGATCTGCGCAGCCGCGCCTCCCTGGGGCAGGCTTTAGCTGATCAGGTCTCTGGTTTGGTCTCTCCCCCACCCCCGCCGCACACAAATCCGGAGCGGCTACTGGCGGCGGTTTTGGTGGAGCGACGTGACCGGGAGTATTTCTTGAATTTGCAACGCGAACGGCGCCACCAACAGCAACAGTCAGCGGCGGCGCAGCTTCCTTACGGTTTAGGCACCCTATAGGCGCCCTATATCGACGCCGGCTGGCCTAGGTGGCTAGCCGGCTTGCGTTTAGCCGGCGCTAGGAGCTGGCAAACGCAGGCAGTTTGCCGACGTCGGCTTAGCGCTAGGGGCTAGCGCTTGAGGCTGGGCGCTTTTAGCGCGGCAGCAGCATAGCTACCCCGTCACGTACCGGGTAGGCTCGCGTAGCTTCGCGGTTAACCAGGTAGTAGTCGGCGCCAGGGGCCTGTACCTGCACCTGAGAGCCAGAGCCAGGGGCTGCCTGGAGGGAGCCATGCCCGGGCACCAGTAGCACTGTGGGGGGCATGTGATCGGCGTCGGTTAGCGGTGAAACATCCACCGGGTCACGCAGCAACTCACGTAGCCAAGGGGCAATCTGGCTCATCAGCCCTCCTTTTCGCCCTTTAACAGGCGCAGATGCGAACGACGCGTGACCTCTGTGTCTGAGCGTGGGTTACGTAGATCCGCCGGCATAGAGCTGCGGGCGCGGTCTACTGCTTCAGAGCGTTTAGGTGAACGCCGCGACGCCGCCCGCACCGCCTCAGCTAGCGCGTCTAGATCGTCTGGGGTGGGTGGGGCCGGCTCGAACTCGGTCACCAGACGCACCACCTGCCACTGGCGCGGAGCCGTGAAAGAATCCACGTGCACCTCACACAGATCATAAGCCTGTGGATCGGCCTCCACCGACAACGGCCCAATCACAATAGTTGAGTCCGCATAGTTGGAGGTCAATGTAGCTACCGCATTACGCCCACAACCGGGGCGGCGGCACTTTCTGCCTCGCACTTGTGTTACACCAGCTTCTCTTGGCCGTCTGCCTTGAGGCCATCAACAATTGCCTTAACCTGCTGCGCGTGAGCTGGGTCTGCCACCAGTAGGGCGTCAGGGGTGTCCACAACCACCAGGTTGGGCACACCCAGCAAGGCCACTAGACGCCCGGCAGAGCTAGCCACCAGGGCGCCGTCGGAATCTACGTTACGCACCTGGGTGGCGCCAGATAGATCCAGCTGCTTAACCCCCGCACCAGTGCCCTGCTTAGCGGCTGGGATCAACTCAATGAGGGCATCAAAGCCACCTACGTCATCCCAGCCCATAGCGGCCGGCACCACGGCTACGCCACCAGCGGCCGCCACCGGCTCAGCAATAGCGTGGTCAATGGCGATCTTTTCCAGGCCCGGCCAGGTGGAGGCCAGTACCTCTTCGCGCTGCGGAGTGTCCCAAACCTTGGCGATAGCCTCAATACCTGCAGCCAGAGCCGGCTTGGTGGTGGCCAGGTGATCTAGCAAAACCCCAGCCTTAACCACAAACATGCCCGCATTCCAGCGGTAGTCACCGCTAGCCAGGTAGGCGGCGGCAGTCTCAGCGTCTGGCTTTTCCGTAAAGCCAGCCACCGCGCGGCCACTGGGAGCGCCGGGCACAGTAATGGGCTCAGCGCAGTGAATGTAACCAAAAGCAGTAGAAGGACCGCTAGCTTCGATCCCAATGGTGACCACATATCCGGCCAGTGCCAGCTCAGCAGCCTCACGTACAGCCGTGTGGAAAGCAGCCTCATCAGCGATAGTTTGGTCGGCAGCAAAAGAACCCACCACAGCGTCACGACCATTACGGTTAGCAATCACAGCCGCCGCCAGGCCAATAGCGGCCATAGAGTCACGCGGGGCCGGCTCAGCAATTAGCTGCTCGCGGTCAAGCTCAGGTAGCTGGTCAGCTACCGCAGCTACATGGGCGATACCGGTTACCACGGTGATCGAGTCAGATACCGGATCCAGGCGGGCCACAGTCCCCTGCAGCAGGGAGCGGCCAGCGCCGGTCAGATCGAGGAGAAACTTCGGACGCTCACGACGTGAAAGTGGCCATAAGCGGGTGCCGGCTCCACCGGCAGGGATGATGGCGTGGATTTGGGTCATAGACCAAGCCTAGCGGGTTTAGCTGGCTGTTAAAGCCGCGCCACCCTCAATAGTTTCAGCTGTGCTTTTCTCTTTAGTAGCAACCGCCATCCAGGCGCTGGTATAAAGCAACACCATGGCCGCTGTGTGCATCCAAATCAGCAACACCACAACCGTCGAAAACGAGCCTAGCAGCGGGTTTACAGTGCCAGAGATTAAGCCCTGGCTACCTGCCAGGCGCAGCACTGTCATCGCGGCGGCTCCGGCAAGAGAGCCAATTAGTAATACTCGCCGGCGCACTTCAACCTTGGCGAGTATAACTATTGCAGTTAACACGCCGCCGTCGACAATAAAACCCAGCCCATAAGCAAACAGTTGCAACAGCGTAGTGGAGCCAGGAATATGCAGGTAACTATCAAGCTGGGCGTGCAGCGCCACAGCCAAAGCCAGGGCCGCTGAGCTCACACTCACCCCAATAACCACCACCACTACCATGGCGGCGTCGCGCAAACGCAAAGCCACAAAATTTGCGCGCAAAACCGGGGCTGAAAACATTGCCCGCACCCCGCCGCGCAAAACCGCCGGAATTTCCAGGGCCGTAGCCACCAGCGTCACCGTACCAATAAAAGTGGCTAGCCCAATACCCTGATTTAGCTCCAGCTGGTCCAAACGCACCAGCCCCGAGCTAGAGCCATCAGAAATAACCCCCGGCAGGGCCTGACTAAGCATTTTAACCATGGCCGCACGCCAAGCCGGAAACATGTCCGAAAGCTGCAGCAGCGAGGAAACCACAAGCGTCAACGCCGCAAACAGGCTGACCAAGCCGGTATAGGCAATACCGGCCGCCAAAATCGTCCCACGCTCCGCCTTAAAACGCGCATAGGCCCGGCCAAACGTGGTGGCCTGCCAGCGGGCATAAACCGCTTTACAGGCCACCACAATTTTACGGATCGCTGCTAACACTAGATACGGCCCATACCCGGGGGACGCAAATCCCCAGGGCCACCATAGTTACCGCCAGGGGTAACAATCGTGCCGCTGTGACCAGCGATGATATCTAGCGCATCTTCCAGGCGGCCAATTGCGGCCATATCCCCGGTCAGCTCCACGAAACGGCAAGCTGCCTCCACCTTGGGGCCCATAGAGCCAGCGGGCAGACCCATTTCGCGCAGACGCATCGGGGTGGCGCGCTTAACCATGCGGGCTTGGGCTGTACCGTAACCTTCGTAGACACCGTCTACATCAGTGAGGATGATCAGCGCATCAGCTTCCAGGTCCTCAGCTAGCACCGCAGCGGTTAGATCCTTGTCAATAACCGCCTCGGCGCCTTGCAGCTGACCCTTTTCGTTACGGATCACGGGCACGCCACCACCGCCGGCGCAAATCACCACTGCCCCAGAGTTAACCAGGTTGCGAATCAGGCGGGTTTCAATCACCCGCTGCGGGGCGGGACTGCCCACCACGCGACGGAAGTGCTCGCCGTCGGCCTTAACTACCCAGCCGCGCTCGCGGGCAATGCGCTTGGCGGTTTCCTCGTCATAAACCTCTCCCACGAACTTAGTGGGGTTGGCAAAGGCGGGGTCTCCAGAGAGCACCAGGGTTTGGCACACCATGGTGGCCACCTGGCGCCCGGGCAGGGCGTTTTGCATGGCTTGCAGCAGCCAGTAGCCGATCATGCCCTGGGTTTCAGCGCCCAGCGTGTCTAGCGGGTAGGCGCGGCTAAGGCGCTCGTCATTGGCACTTTCCAGGGCCAAGACGCCCACCTGGGGGCCGTTACCGTGGGTGATGATCAGCTCGTGCTCGTTAGCTAGCTTGGCTAGTTGGGCCGCAGCTAGCTGCACATTAGCAATCTGGATGTCGGCGTCGGGCTTGTCGCCGCGACGCAGCAGGGCGTTACCGCCCAGGGCAACCACAATGCGCAAAGGTCACTCCCCTAAGGTGGCCACCATAACGGCCTTGATGGTGTGCATACGGTTTTCGGCCTGGTCAAAGGCGATGTTCATGTCGCTTTCGAACACGTCGTTGGTAACCTCAAGGGCGTCCAGGCCGGTCTTTTCGTAAATGTCACGGCCCACAGTGGTGTTTAGGTCGTGGAAGGCGGGCAGGCAGTGCAGGAACTTCACGTTGGGGTTGCCGGTCTTGGCTACCAGCTGCGCGTTGACCTGGTAGGGCAGTAGCAGCTTGATGCGCTCGTCCCAAACTTCCTTGGGCTCACCCATGGATACCCACACGTCGGTGTAGAGGAAGTCAACGCCCTTAACGCCTTCTTCTACATTGTCGGTGATGGTGATGCGCGCGCCGGTGGTCTTGGCGATTTCGCGGGCGGCCTCAACTACCTCGTCAGAGTTCTGCAGCTGGGTGGGGGCCACCATGCGCACGTCCATGCCCATCATGGCGCCGGAAACTAGCAGCGAGTTGGCTACGTTGTTGCGCGCGTCGCCTAGGTAGGCGAAAGCTACCTCGCTTAGGGGCTTGTCAGAGTGCTCGATCATGGTCAGCTGGTCGGCCAGCATCTGGGTGGGGTGCCAGTCGTCGGTTAGACCGTTCCATACGGGCACGCCAGAAAGCTGAGCTAGCTGCTCTACGTTGGACTGCTTGTCGCCACGGTATTCGATGCCGTCATAAAAGCGGCCTAGTACGCGGGCGGTGTCGGCTACGGATTCCTTGTGACCGATCTGGGAACCGGTGGGCTCCAGGTAGGTTACGTTAGCTCCCTGGTCGTAGGCGCCAACCTCAAAGGAGCAGCGGGTACGAGTGGAGGTCTTTTCGAAGATCAGGGCGATGTTCTTGCCCTTGAGGCGCTGGACCTCGCGGCCTTCCTTCTTGGCAGCCTTGAGCTCAGCGGCCAGGTCTAGCAGGCCACGCCACTCTTCGGGGGTGAAGTCTAGTTCGCGCAGGAAGGAACGACCGTGCAGGGGGTATGCCATGAGTGGCTTCTCCGTTTCTTTGGCTTTAGAGGGTTTGGATTGGTCTAGGGGTGGATTGTGGCCAGTTTTTTACGACGACGCCGCCAGGCGCTTGGCCTTTAACGCCCGGGCGGGTGGTTAGCCGGTTATGCCCGCTCGGTGGCCCGATTGACGGGCCACCAACTGGACTTAGACCGGCTGGCGCAGGGTCGGGCAGCTCATGCAGCGCGGGCCACCACGACCACGGCCGAGTTCACTGCCAGGTACGGTGAGCACCTCCAGGCCGCGACTTTGTAGGTAGGTGTTGGTGGCTACGTTACGTTCGTAAGTGACTACGGTGCCGGGGGAAATGGTTAGACAGTTGTTTGCGTCATCCCACTGCTCGCGGGCGGCAGCCAGGGAGTCTTGCGGAGTGGTTAGCACCTCAATGTCGGCTAGGCCCAGGGCGCGAGCGATGACATGGTGCATGTCTTCAGCTGGGTGGGAGACGATAGCCGGGTGCTGGGGGTCATGCCCGGGGGTGATCACCAGGGAGGGGCGCATACCCAGACCCGCGTATTTAGTGAAGGTTCCCTGGTTGATCATGGTCATGACCGTGTCTAAGTGCATCTGCGAGCGCACTTTGGGCATGTCTAGGGCCACAATTCGGTTTACCTTGCCTGAGGTAAACAGTTTGCTAGCTAGGATTTCTACACCTTGGGTGGTGGAGCGTTCACCTAGACCAATTAGTACTGCGCCATTACCGATAATCAGTACGTCTCCACCTTCGACGGCGCCGGTGCCGTCCATGGAACCAAAGTTAAATACGGGGAATTCTTCGTTAGCAAACAGCGGGTGCCAACGGTAGATTGCCTGGTAGTTAACGGTTTCACGGCGTCGGGCCGGCAGGCGCATGGAGTTAATGGATACGCCGTTATAGATCCAGCAGGAGGTGTCGCGCGTAAAGAGGTGGTTTACCAACGGCTCTAGGACTAGATCGTCGCCGTCCATGCCAGCAATTACTACTGAGGAGGGCGCGCTAGTGTTTTCTAGTAGCTCGTTCTTAGTTAGGCCGGCCACCAAAATGCGGGCGAGTTCCTCGCTGGGCAGGGTGCTGAAGTGGCTGCGGATATTGTCTACAGCTAGCGGGCCGAAGGTGGCCGGGGTGAAGGTGTTTTCTAGTACGTGAGTGCGGGCTTCGCTGTTGTCTAGCGATTGGGCCAGCAGATCTTGCATATAAAGTACTTCGACGCCGCGTGAACGCAGTACGTTTGCGAATTTATCGTGTTCTTCTTGCGCTTCGGCTAGCCACAAAATGTCGTCAAAGAGCAGGTCATCTTTGTTTTGTGGGGTCAGGCGCTTCATCTCGTCACCAGGGCGGTGCAAGATAACTTGTTCTAGGCGACCAATTTCCGACTCAACAGCTAGAGCCATTTGCATCACTCCTCGGGATTTGACTGTGCCCATAGATACGCTCAGCTCGTCACTGTTTGCACGTTAACGAGGCTTCGACACATGCATTAAGGCCGCATTCCTAGGGCATTATATGTTGCCTCTTCGACCCTAACCAAGAACCCAGATAAGTCAAACCCTTTGCGCTTATAAAGCCAACAAGAAGCAACAATATGGCAAAATATCTACCGTGAGTGACAATACCGCAACCCCCATGCTGGCCCGCCAACGCCAGGACTTCATCATGGATTTAGTTACGCGCAACGGTGGCGTGCGCGTGGCAGAAGTAGTTGAGGCACTGGGCATCTCTGAGATGACTGTGCGCCGCGACATTACCGAGCTGGTTAGCGCCGGCCTAGTAGAGCGCGTCCACGGCGGCGCGGTAGCCGCTGGGCCCAGCTCTATGGAACCGCGCTTTGCCACTAAATCTGAGCAGCATACCAATGAAAAACGCCAGATTGCGCTAGCTGCCGCTAAGCTTGTGCGCCCCCAGGATTCTTTGGCCCTCTCTGGAGGCACCACCACTTTGGCAGTGGCGCGCGCGCTAACTGAGTTGGAACATTTTCCAACTTTGACCATCATTACTAATTCGCTGCCAGCAGCTAATTTGCTGTTCGACGCCGCAGATACGGCCCGTGAGCAGGGTCACCCCGCCCCCACAGTGATTTTGATTGGCGGCGAGCGCACCCCCTCTGCCGCCTTGGTGGGGCTGACCGGGATTGATGCGCTCTCTTCGCTACGCGTGGAATGGTCGTTTATGGGTACTCACGCTTTCGATGCGCGTGTAGGTTTGATGACCCCGAACCTGTCTGAGGCTGCCACTAACCGTGCGCTGGTGCGTTGTGCGCGCACCACGGTGGCGGTTATGGACGTCTCTAAGTGGGATGCGCTCGGACTGCAATGCTTCTGCTCCCTCGATGACCTGGATGTTTTGATCACTGACCGCTCACCTGAGCCCCAGACCGTGGCCCGCCTGGAAGACCACGGCATTACGCTGACCATTGCGGACTAACTACTAGTGCAGGCTAACTACTAGCGTGGACTGACCATATATGAAGGAGCAAAGATGCTAAACCTGCCCGCTTTAAGCTTTAGTCAGGGAGCTAAGGGTGCCACAGATTTGTTTGTGGCTACCTTTGGCAGCCAGCCTGAGGGGGTGTGGCAAGCCCCTGGGCGCGTCAATGTTATTGGCGAACACACTGACTACAACGGCGGCCTCGCCTTCCCGATCGCCTTACCGCACCGCGCTTTTGTGGCTTTGCGCCGGCGCCCTGACCGCCTGGTACGCCTGGTTTCTTCAGCTGACCCTAGCGATGTGGTGAGCTTGGATTTGGATCAGGTGGCCCCTAAAGGCGAAAACGGTGAGGTCAGTGGCTGGGCTGCTTACCTGGTGGGCGTGGCTTGGGCGCTGGAGCAAGACGGCTTGGGCCCGCTGCCCGGCTTCGATATTGCTCTAGAATCTTGCGTACCACTGGGGGCGGGTTTGTCTTCTTCTGCCGCTTTGGAATGTGCGGTAGCGGTAGCTCTCGACGACGTCGCCGGGCTGGCTTTGGCTGGTCCAACTGATAACCCCTCGGATGTGGGCCGCGAGCGCCTAGCTCGGCTGTGCTGCTTGGCCGAAAATAAGATTGCTGGCGCCCCTACTGGCGGGCTGGATCAGGCGGCGTCGCTGCGATGCCGCGCCGGACATGCTTTAGCGTTAGATTGCACTGATTTTTCAGCCAAGCAGGTACCTTTTAACTTGAGCGAGTCGGGTTTGAGCCTGCTGGTGATTGACACTCGCGCCCCACACGCACTGGTTGATGGCCAGTATGCGGCGCGACGCAGTAGCTGTGAGCAGGCTGCAAAACTGTTGGAAGTGGAGCTTTTGGCTGATTTGGATCCCGAGCAGCTTGACTACAACCTGGAGCTGCTGGCGCAAAGCGCTCGCGAGCAGGGCCTAGAGCAGCAGGTGGATACTTTGGTTCGCCGTACGCGCCATGTGGTTAGCGAGATTGAGCGTACGGAAAAGCTCATTGAGCTGCTGCAAACTCAAGATTTAACTGATGCGGCTGCACTGGCTGAGGTTGGCCAGTTGATGAATGCTTCGCATGACTCGCTGCGCTATGACTATGAAGTGACTGTAGGCGAGTTGGATACGGCGGTTGAGGCAGCCCGCGCTGCTGGAGCTATTGGGGCGCGTATGACTGGCGGTGGTTTTGGTGGCTCCGCTATTGCCTTGGTGCATACCCAGGAGTTGGAGCAGGTAGCCCAGGCTATTGCGCAGGCTTTCGCTAAGGCTGGTTACCGCGAGCCGGCCTTTTTGCAGGCTGAGCCCGGCCCAGGAGCCGGCGGCTTAGACTGAATCGAGCTAATCGAGCTCTCCGTAATAGTGCATACGTGCACTATCATGGATTTATGGCTCGGTTTCGGCGGGAAGATGCGCCGTCCCTGGTACGTGAGGCACGCAGGGATGCGTCTCTTACGCAGGCAGAGCTGGCGGGGTTGACTGGAATGAGTCAGTCAACCCTTGCACAGATTGAGTCTAGTAAGCGTGCTGTGTCTGCTGAAATGCTTGAGCGTATCTTGCGTATGGCAGACTATCGTCCCTCTGTACCACTGGCCCGCCATGCTTCCTCGATCGGTAGCTACGCCAAGGAACGAGGCCTTGAGGCTCTGCGTGTCTTTGGCTCTATCGTTCAGGGAACGGATGGCTTCGAGTCGGATATTGATCTGATCGGCACCCCAAGCCGTGATTTATCACTGTTTGAGTTGGCGGATATCGCCGCATACACAAGCGAGCTAACCGGTTTTCCTGCCGAAGTCCACACGGATACGCATGTGCCTGCAGCCTTGCAGCAGGCAATTAACGAAGCTGTGCCAGTTGAGCACTGCACTATTTGATGAACTTGCTTGCCAGGCTATGTACTTGCTTTGCTTCCCGGCTTTGCAAGCTCCACGTGCTCAGCTGCGCTGCAACCAAGTCTGGGAATTTCTTACTAATATCCCGCAAGGCATTTCCCACAGACTTGCGAACGTACTCGCTGCTATCACTTCGAAGCCGCGATAGCCTCTCGATTGCTTCACATGGGTTATCTCTGAAGTACGGACGACTCGTCCAAATCCGTAAACCTTCAGTAACAGCTCGCCGCACATGTGGGCGAGCATCATTCAACCACTGGTCGATAACACCCAGTGCTTGCTCATATCCCCTGGTCGCACAGAACTCATCGAAGGCTTTGGCAAGAACCTCTTGAACCCTCCAATTGTCATCCTTGGAGACTTCATCTCTGAGGAAGTTTAAAATCTCTTCCTCTTGTGACAGGTACCCCAGCAGGAATACTGCATACATACGCACCTGGTAAACCGGGGACCGATAAGCCCAATGAGCGATTGTCTTAGCATATTCTCGGTCAAATGAGTGGTAGTCAGCCTGCGCGCGCCGCTGTTCTTCTTTGAAGCCTCTCTCAATAAGCGCGAGCTCACGCTCTAACTGCATAACATACTCGTTCATAGAAATTGGCGCCTCAGATCAAAACCTCACAAGCTGTTTCCAGGATACGCCTGTAAAGGCGTTAATAAGTGGTGGTGGCGCAGCCCTAAGGCTGCGCCACCACCACTATTGTGTGTAGCTGCTTTGCAGGCGCCGCCTAGCGGCGCTAGCTTGTAGCTGTATCCAGTTAAGTAGCGCTAAGCAGGCGCTCACTTCTTCTGGTATACGCGCACGTAGTCGACGCTCATGTCCTGACCGTTGACATACTGCCTTTCAATGTAGCCACCAGCCTGGTTGTAGCGTCCCTCCAGGAAGTTACCGCCTACACCGTGGTTAAGCAGCAGGTAGAAGTTCTTGTCAAAGGGCATGAAGCTATTGGCGTGAGTACCGCGCAGCGGCCCCTTGATTTCGTGGGTCTTTACGCCGTCAATGTAGTAGGTCAGCTTATTGGGCTCCCACAGCAGACCGTAGGTGTGGTAGCCATCTTGGGTGTTGATTCCAAAGTGCTTCTTGTTCCAGTTGTTGGACTGGTCGCGCTTACCCTTGTCCTTGCTAAACCAGTGCGCAGTGGACTGCACAAACTGGGGGTCGTAACCCTTGGATTCAAAGACGTCAATCTCACCTGAGTGCGGCCAGTCCCCATAAGTCTTGTCCTGAGCCAGCAGCCAGAAGCTAGACCAGGAAGAGTGGCCCTTAGGCAGCTTGATACGGGCCTCATAGTAGCCGTACTTGAAGTACTTCTTGTCGCGCGAGCGCAGCATGGCAGAGGTGTAACGACGGCTCTGAATACAGTTTTTGCCAGTCTTAACCTTCTGACCACCACATACGTTAGTCTTTACGCCACCCTTCTCGTAGTAGGCCACCAGGTGCAGTGAGCCATCCTTAACGTAAAGGTTACGGGGCTGGTCCTTGTAAACCATCTGCATATTGTCACCCCAGGCGCCAGTGGCAGGATCCCAGTTATTACGGTCTAGCTGGGTGCCTTCAAACTCATCGCTCCACACCAGGCGGTACCGGGCAGGCACATAGGGGCTGTTGGCAGCCTGAGCTTCCTGGGGACCCACCAGGTTCAGACCAGCCACAGCAGTAACCAGTGCCGTCAATGCTGCAAACTTGCGCAGCCAACCTCGGCGCAACACACGCTTCTGCTTCACTTAAATCTCCATCATCATCTAACCACAGTCACCAGCCTGTGGCACTTGGCGTAAAAACGACCAGAAAACTTGATCGCCGCGTTATGGAAATGAGATTAAAGTTGGTTTCTGCATGGATCCTGGGAAACTTTGACAACTATTCTGAGGTGGGGATACATCCCCATGCCCAACCATCAAGTAAGATTCTCATTAGTACTTACGTCCCGAACAGGTAAGGATGCCCATTGTGAAGCGTTACTTACTAACTAGTTTAAAAGTTCTGCTGGCCCTGGTTGTGACAGCAGCACTAGTAAAACTCGCATTCTTTCCAGACAGCGAGCAAACCACGCCCACCACAGCGCAAACAGGTTTTTCAGTTAGCACCCCGCTAGTTACCGTCACCAAAGCTGACGTTAAATCCGCCGTCGACATTGACGGCCAAGTAGTTGCCGACGCCCCCACCCAAGTGCCAGCTACCTCCGTGGGCACCGTAGCGCGCCTCTACTTTGACAACGGCGCTGCGGTTACCTCCGGTGAACCCATCTTGACCATCAAGAAAACCGAAACCGTAACCACCACCGACAATGGCTCTAATGGGTCTAACGGCACAAACGGATCTAGTGACTCTAAGGGTGCCAATGGATCTAGTGACTCTTCAGATTCAGACTCCAAAGCCGACACCACCCCCAAAACCACCGAAAAAGTCACCTACATTGATGTCTACGCCCCCACCACCGGCACCATCAACTACTCGGTGATTAAAGACCAAGAAACCACGGTAGGCACCTCCATCGCCTCCATCTCCACCGGCACCTACAGCGCCACCGGCACCATCAGCGCTGCTCAGCAGTACCAGCTGACCCAGGCCCCCACCAGCGCCACGCTCACCATCAAATCCGGGCCGGCGCCGTTTGCCTGCGGCAACCTAAAAATTGGCACTGGAACAGCCAGTTCCTCATCTAACTCCACCGCCGCCCCTAAAGACAGTGCCGATACCTCCAGCGGCGACGCCACCACCGTACAGGTACGCTGCGCCGTCCCCGCAGACAAGAAAGTATTCCCAGGCCTGAAAGCCACCATCTCGATCGCCGTCGGCGAAGCTAAAGGGGCCCTAACCGTGCCCCTAACCGCCGTGCAAGGCAACTACGCAACCGGCAAGGTGTGGGTTGTGCCCGACCCATCCAAGCCCACCAAAACCGTAGAAACCACCGTCAAACTGGGCATTAACGACGGCAACCAGATCGTAGTGACCTCCGGGCTTAAAGAAGGCGACTCCATCTTGCAGTTCGTGCCCGACCAAGACGTAGACAAAACCGGCAAACCCAACAGCTGCGACCCTGACGGGACCTGCTATGACTCAGCCGGTAAGGAAATTAAGTGAGCGCGCTGATCGAGCTGGAGTCAATCGCCCGCTCCTTCATAGTTGACGACGCTGAACTGAAAATCCTCACCGACATCAACCTGCGCGTTGAAGCTGGCCAACACATTGCCATTGTGGGGCGCTCAGGTACTGGTAAATCCACCCTGCTCAATATCATCGGCATGTTGGATACCCCCTCCAGCGGCGAATACCGCTTCAACGGGGCGAGCGTTAACCGGCTAGGTGAGGCCGCCCGCGCCAAAGTACGCGGAGGTGGATTTGGGTTCATTTTCCAATCCTTCAACCTCATCAACGGGCTAACCACCACCGAAAACGTCTACACCCCGCTGCTCTACGCCAGCGGCTCGCAGTTTTGGACCCGCAAAACCCGTGCCAAGCAGCTACTTGAAGCGGTAGGGCTGGAAAGCAAAATAGATCAATCCATTGAGCGTCTTTCCGGCGGCGAGCAGCAACGGGTAGCTATCGCCCGCGCGCTAAGCCGCCGCCCCCAGGTGATCTTGGCTGACGAGCCCACCGGCGCCCTGGATGTACACACCGCCGCCAGTGTTATGGACCTACTTGAAAAACAGTGCCATCAAAGCGGGGCGGCACTAATCGTGATCACCCACGATCTAGCTGTAGCCGCCCGCGCCCAAATGGCCTACCAGTTAGCAGACGGGTGCCTGCACCCCATCGATATCAGGCAGGGGCTGGCATGAGCCTAATCATTGGTTCCCTCATTGAAGCCTGGACCCAGCTGCGTATCTCTAAACTGCGTGTGCTGCTGTCCCTGGTGGGTGTAGCCGCCTCAGTGGCCGCCATGACCTTCGTAATTGCCCTCGGGCAAGTCTCAGTCATAGTCATCCAAAACGAGATGGCCCGCTACTCCGGTTATCCCGGCACAGTTAGCGTGCAGATAAGCCCCAGCAGCGGTGAAAGCGACACCACTGACGAGGGCCAAGCCACCAACTCTGACAGCGCGGGCGGGGTAACCCAGCAGGCCAGCGCCTCCCAGGCACACAAAGTCTCTAAATCCATGAATGACTTTGTTAAACGCTACAAGGTGCAGGCCGCCGCCACCTCTTATGAAACCAACATCAGGTTCATGTTCCCCTTTGGCCCCCAACGGGTCAACACCACCGTGGTCAGTGCCAGCTACAACAAGGTGGTGCCGGTAAGCCTGTCGCAAGGGCGCTGGTTTAGCCAGGCAGACACTAAAAACCTGGCCACCCCCATAGTGGTAAATAAGGCGTTTGCTAAAGAACTAGGCATTGAGACCCTCAGCGCCCCCTTCACAGTGCAATCTTTCACCCCTTCACGCACTTCCTTCACGATTGTGGGTATCACTGCGGAAAAAGACTCACCTAACTGCTATGACGACGAAAACGGCAAGCAGGTGTGCACCAAGGAATATAAGGCCTACGTGTTGCGTGATCCTTTTGAAGCTAGCCTTACCGACGCCGCCACCGCCCCCGTGCCCACGTTAAATATGTATGTGGGACGCGAGCAGGTCAGCAAAATGCAGGCCCTAGCTAAACGCGAATTTGGGGCCCAGTTTGGCGCCAAAACCGTGCAAGTCAACTCCAATATTGACACTGGCGCCAGCAATAGCTCCATGCGCACCTTCACCCTGGTGGTATCCGCTGCCGGCGTGTTCATGATGGTGCTAGGCGCGCTGGGGCTGATCAACGTCTCTATTGTGACCGTGCGTCAACGTATCCATGAGATCGGGGTGCGCCGCGCCTTTGGGGCCAGCAGCTGGCGTATTTTCTTCTCAATCATGCTCGAATCGGTGGTGGCCACAGTGGTGGCCGGCATCGTGGGTATTGCGATATCTATCCTGGCGCTACGGTTTGTGCCGCTCGGCCCAATCTTGGGGATCCAAGCCGATGTGCCCACCCCCGCCTACCCCTTCAGCGCTGCCCTAATTGGTTTAGCTGCAGCCACCGGCGTAGGTGCCCTGGCAGGTATCATCCCCGCCTGGGTGGCTATGCGTATCAAACCCATTGACGCCATCCGCTTCTAAAACAGTAAAACCTAGGCGCGCGCCTCAGCGCGCGCCTAGGTTTAGTTGGTACCCGGCTCCGGGCGCATTTTTGCGCCCGGGTCTGTACACAGCGATGGCTGCTCTAGCCTAGCTTTCTAGGTCGTAGCTAACCTCCAGCGGAGCGTGGTCTGACCAACGCTCGGCGTAGCTTGGCGCGCGGCCAATACTGAAATCTTGTGCCTGCTTCGCCAGGGCCGGGGTGGCCACCTGGTAGTCAATACGCCAACCAGTGTTGTTATCAAAAGCCTTACCGCGCTGAGACCACCAAGTGTAAGGCCCCTGCGCATCTAGCCCAGCCAGTTGGCGCTGCACATCCACCCAACCTTGGCTAAACCAACCCTCCAGGTGGGCAATTTCCTCATCCAACACGCCCGCAGTCTTATTGTGGTTAGGCTTCCAGTTCTTAATGTCCTTCTCGCTACGCACCACATTAAGATCGCCCGCCATTAGCGCCTGCGGCCCACCAGAGGCAGCGCGCTCAAACAGCTGGCTCATACGTTCATCAACCAACTCCAGGTGGGCATACTTCTGGTCCATCTTGGCCGTGCCCACCTCGCCAGAGTGAATATAGGCGCTAACCACCGTCAACTGCTGGCCAGCGGGCAAAACCAAATCCGCCTCCAACCAACGCCCCGAATCGACGTCGGGCTCCAAAGTGCCCGGGCGAGCTACGCCGTCGCGCACCTGCGCCACCTGGATGCCACTATCCTCACGCACCGCAACCGCCACGCCCGCGCGCCCCTTAATCCGGCACGGCAACACGTGGGCCTCATAGCCGGGCAGCAAACCCGCCGCAATCTCACTATCGGCGCGCACCTCCTGCAACAGCAACACCTGCGGGGCGCTTTGCTCCAGCCACTGGCCCATACCTTTACGGGCAGCGGCCCGAATCCCATTAACGTTGACGGTAACAATACGCATAAACCAAGAATAGCTAAGCCCGCCCTAACCAGGGTGGTAGACCCGGCGGGCACGCTTAACCAGGTACACACTTAAACGCGATAATTAACCCAAACCAGCCACCCAGCTAAGGAACAAAACATGCGCGGAATTCATGCCTATATCAGTGGACGCGTGCAAGGCGTGGGCTTTCGCTACAGCTGCCACCAAGAAGCCCTCAAATATCAGCTCTCCGGCAGCGTCCGTAATCTCGACGACGGCAGGGTTGAGGTATGGGCCGCCGGCGACAGTGAACTAATGGCTAGGTTCATCACCTGGCTAGGGCGAGGTCCACGCTGGGCCGCAGTTACCGATGTGGAGCTGCGCGAGCTTAGCCAGGTGCAAACCGAACTGCTACGCCGCCAAGGCGAATTCAAATACGGCAACTAAGCTAGCGCAGGCCAGCTCAGCCAGGCACAAAACCTGCACGAAAGCGCGGTAGGATCACAGCCATGCGACAGCATCACCAGGCCTCCTTTGAAGACCTACCCATCGACGAGGACTACCACACTCCCCCGCGCTCGCGGCGTCGGCTCTGGGTGGGGGCGGCCATCACCCTAATTGCGGCGCTATGCCCGCTACTGGCGCAGCTGCCCGTGCTAAACAACCTGACCACCACACTTTGGCTGATTTCCCTGCCGCTGTGCTTTGTAGGGGTCGCGCTAATCGCCTCCTACCTGCACCACCGTTACAACAAGCCCTAAAGGCCAGCATTGCAGCTGGCCTTTAGGGATTTATCTGATTAAGACGGTTGCAGCTAGCTCGCTAAGTAGCCGGGTGTTTTCAACTGGTAACGCCTAGCTGTCAGCGGCTAGCTTGCAGTAGCTAACCGGCAGTAGCTAACTGGCGCTGGGCAGTTTCCACCACATTAGCTAGCAGTAGCGCGCGAGTCATGGGGCCTACCCCGCCCGGGTTAGGTGACAGGGCACTAGCTACGTCGTCGACGCCGTCGGCCACATCCCCACAGATACGGGCCTTACCGTCAGCGCCAACCACGCGGCTGACCCCCACATCGAGCACCACCGCGCCAGGCTTTACCATATCGGGAGTAATAATCCCGGCCACGCCAGCGGCACTAATAATGATGTCTGCGCGGCGAGTGTGGCTGGCCAGATCACGCGTGCCCGTGTGGCAGACATCCACCGTGGCATTGACCTCGCGCCTGCCCAGCAGCAAACCAATCGAGCGGCCCACGGTGACCCCCCTACCCACCACGCAAATATCCTGGTTGGCCAGGGAAATACCGTTACGAACCAGCAGCTCAATACAGCCACGCGGGGTGCAAGGCAGAGGCGAATCAATAGGGCCACTGACCCGCAACACCAGGCGCCCCAGGTTAGTGGGGTGCAAGCCGTCAGCGTCCTTAGCCGGATCAATGCGCTCCAACACGGCGTTAGTGTCGATGCCGCGCGGCAAAGGCAGCTGCACAATATAGCCGGTACAGGCAGGGTCAGCATTTAGCTGATCCACCGCAGCCTCAATCTGGGCCTGGGTAGCCTCAGCGGGCAAATCAACGCGGATAGAGTTAATCCCCACCTCGGCGCAGTCGGCGTGTTTGCCGGCCACATACTTCACGCTACCGGGGTCGCTACCCACCAGCAGCGTGCCCAGGCCGGGCACAACCCCCGCCGCACGCAGCTGCTCCACGCTAGCGCGCAGCTCAGCCTTAATCTGGCCGGCAATCAGCTTGCCGTCCAGCACCCGCGCGCTACCGGCCCAAGGCGCCCTCACTGCACCAGGCCCGGGTAGAGCGGGAAGGCCTTAGTCAGGTTAGTAACCCGCCCGCGCAGCGTCTCTAGCAGCTCTTGGCTGACGCTATCGGTGGCGCCAGCCTTAAGCACAGCCGCAATAATCTCGGCTACCTCACTAAACTCGCCAGCGCCAAAACCGCGCGTAGCTAAAGCCGGGGTGCCAATACGCAGGCCGGAGGTTACTCGCGGCGGGCGCGGGTCGAAAGGCACCGCGTTACGGTTAACCGTGATGCCAATCTGTGCCAGCAGATCCTCAGCCTGTTGCCCGTCTAGCGCGCTGTCACGCAGGTCAACCAGCACCAGGTGCACGTCAGTGCCGCCGGTAACCACCTGGATGCCGGCGCTGCTAACGTCGTCGGCTAGCAGGCGCTGGGAGATAAGCTGCGCCCCCTGCAAGGTGCGACGCTGACGGTCCACAAATTCCTCAGTGCCCGCAGCCTTCATAGCCACCGCCTTAGCGGCAATCACGTGCATCAGCGGGCCGCCCTGCTGGCCGGGGAACACTGCCGAGTTGAGCTTCTTACCCCACTGCTCGCCCCGGTTGGACAGCAGCATGCCAGAGCGCGGCCCAGCCAGGGTCTTGTGCACGGTGGTGGAAACAACGTCCGCATACGGCAGTGGTGAGGGGTGCAGGCCCGCCGCCACCAGCCCGGCAAAGTGGGCCATATCCACCCACAGGGCAGCGCCAACCTCGTCAGCAATTTCGCGGAAAGCCGCAAAGTCCAGGTGGCGAGGGTAAGCCGACCAGCCAGCAATAATCACGCTGGGTTTTTCAGCTTTGGCCACGGCGCGCACCTGATCCATTTCGATGCGCATCGATTCCCGATCCACCTCATAGGCGGTGGCGTGGTAAACCTTGCCGGAGAAGTTAATCCTCATGCCGTGGGTTAGGTGACCGCCGTGGGCGAGGCTCAGGCCCAAAATGGTGTCACCCGGCTGAGCTAGGGCGTGCAGCACGGCAGCGTTAGCCTGGGCTCCCGAGTGCGGCTGCACATTGACCCACTGGGCCCCAAAAACAGCTTTGGCGCGCTCAATGGCCAGGTTTTCGGCCTTGTCTACCTCCTCGCAGCCGCCGTAGTAGCGTCGGCCTGGGTAGCCTTCCGCGTATTTGTTGGTTAGTACGCTGCCTTGGGCCTGTAGCACCGCGCGGGGCACAAAGTTTTCACTGGCGATCATCTCTAAACCGTCGCGCTGGCGCTCCAGTTCAGCGTCAAGGATAGCTGCGATCTCAGGGTCGAATTCTTGCAGGGTCTGGTCTGTAAGTGACATGGTCCACCTTAAGGTCTGGTTCGGTTTTAGGGGTTTAGCTGCGGTTTTGCCGCCAGTTTTGGTCGGGGCTGGGGTCGCAGTTGCGGTTTTTAGGGTGTTTTTAGCCGACGACGGCGCGGCGACGGCACGAGTCCAGCCAAGCTTCGATTAGGGGCTGGTCTACTGCGGCAATTGCTGGTACCACCAAAATACCAGGGTCGGTAGCAAAAGCGCGCTGACGTGAAATCTGCATAGCAGCGATGCCGCCGCCACGGGCGGCGGCTACCCCGTTAATGGAGTCCTCCAGCACCACTGCGTTAGCGCGGCCTACCCCGAACTTGTGTAGTGCCAGTTCATAGGGGTCCGGCCAGGGCTTGCCCAGCTCTGAGTCTTCACCGGAAACCACCAGGTCAACTACGCCTAGTGCGTCAGCTACGGGTTCAATCACGCCGCGCGGCGAAGCCGAAACAATAGCAATCTTGATGCCGGCCTCATGTAGGGCGTGCACTAGCTCCTGGGCACCCGGCTCAAACGGGGGTGCTTCAGCAATACGCTGAGCTACCTGCTTGGCCACAATCGCATAGAACTCATAGCCGCCGGCCAGGTCTTTTACCGTGCCCAGCTCCACCATTAAGTTAGCGGTAAAGTCACGTGAGGCTCCACGCATTTTTTCACGCGTTTGCTGGTCAATGAGCACCCCTCGCTTTGCGCATTCTGAGCGCAAAAACTCTTCCCAGATGATCTCTGAATCCACCAGGGTGCCGTCCATGTCAAAAAGCACCGCTGCTAGGTTAGCCATGCGTGATCCTCACTTTAATTGGGTGCCGACGTAGTCGCTATGGTCACATCTTAAAGGGCGCAGGCAATTTAACGCAGCAACTAAGCCGCTAATGCCTGCGCCCTTTAAGCACGAAACCTTAAGAACTACTTAACCAGCTGCCCAGCGCGGTACACCTCAACCGGGTTCAGGTCGCAGTCGGTTACCACTACGTCGGCAATCAGCCCGGCGGCTAGCTCGCCACGGGCGGGGTCACCTAGGATCTCGGCGCCCTGCACGCTGGCGGCGTAGACGGCGTCCTCTAGTGCCACTCCGCCGTGCCAGGTGGTGCGTACGACGTCGATCAGGTGCGCAGTGCCGCCCGCAATCGCCCCGCCTTCGGTTAGGCGAGCTACGCCGTCGGCCACAGTAACCGGCTGGGAACCGAGCACATAGGAGCCGTCAGCCATACCCGCCGCAGCCATAGCGTCTGTGATCAGCACCAGGTTGGCCGGCCCCAGGGTCTCGAATAGGTCGCGCACAATGGCCGGGGCCAGGTGCACGCCGTCACCAATGAGCTCAGCGATAATCTCGCCGCGCTGGGCCCCAGCCACCACCTCGGGCACAGGACCGGGGTCACGGTGGTGGATGGGACGCATCCCGTTAAACAGGTGAGTGGCGGTGGCGCGCTCTGAACGCACCGGCTTGTCGGTGGCTAGACGCGACCAAATACGCCGGTCAGTTTCTTCCAGGCAGCGGCGTACCGGCTCAGCGCCAGAGTCGCTGTGCCCAAAGGAGGGTAGCGCCCCGCCCTCAAGCAGGGCCTCGATTACGCCGTCGTCACCTAGCAGGCCCGGCTTTTCGGGGGCAACGGTCATGGTGACCACGTGCCCGCGCCCCAGTTGCAGCAACTCACGGGTTAGTTCAGCGTCAGGGTCAATGATGTAGGTGGGATCCTGGGCGCCGCAGCGCTCAACTGAAACGAAGGGGCCCTCATAGTGGATACCGGCAATTTCGCCCTCATCAGCCAAATCTGCCAGTAACTTGGTGCGTTCACGCAGCACCTCGGGGCTGGCGGTGACGCAGGAGGTAACAATGGTGGTGGTGCCGTGGCGGCGGTGCTCAAGCACGGCAGTCATGGCCTGCTCGCGGGTGGTGGCGTTAGGGAAAGACTCCCCGCCACCACCGTGGCAGTGCACGTCGATTAGACCCGGCAGCAGGTAGCCGCCCTCGGGAGCAGGGCTGGCTTGCTGAAGTTCGCGGGCAAAACCGGCAGCTGCGGCCTGCTCAGCTTCCCCCACCCACAAAAGGTGTGAACCGTTAACAACGACTAGGCCGTCTAACAGGATGGTTTCGGGTAGTACAACTCGCCCGCGTAGGGCGAAACTGGCTTCTTTGCTCATGTGCCTAGTTTATCTGCCCTTTGTGCGCTTTTAGAGCGTTAAAGTCCCTGTTAAAAGTGATTTTTGAGCTACTTAACTGCGCCCTGTTAGAACAAGCGCGAGTCGGCGTCGTCCATGCCGCGCATAGCGTCATAGTCCAAGATCAGACAAGTGATGCCGCGATCTTCAGCCAATGTGCGGGCCTGGGGTTTGATACTTTGGGCGGCGAACACGGCCTTAACCGGGGCCAGTAGCGGGTCGCGCTCCAGCAGTTCACGGTAGCGGGTTAGCTGCTCGACGCCGTCAATGCCCCCTACGCGCTTAATTTCCACGGCCACAGTGTGATCGTCAGCGTCTTTAGCCAAAATGTCTACCGGGCCAATGGCGGTGTAGTACTCGCGGCGGATCAAGCGGTGGCCGGGGCCTAGCAGCTCAATTTGCTGGGCTAACAGTTCTTGCAGGTGGGCTTCCACGCCGTCTTTAGTCAATCCAGGCTCTGCCCCTAGCTCTTCGTTGACGTCGGCATATACCTGGTAGATACGGATGCGCAGGCGGTCATCAGTTTTGGCAGAGCGCACGTCGAGCAGCTGCACTACCCCGGCCTGCTCATGCTCGGCGTCGATGTCTAGTTCTTCCACGCTTAGCGGGGGCATCATCCAGTTAAGCGGCTTGTAGGAGCCGCCGTCGGAGTGAATTAGCACTGAGCCGTCGGCTTTAAACATAATTAGCCGCTTGGCTTTGGGTAAGTGGGCGCTTAGGCGGCCAGAGTAATCAACAGAGCAGTCAGCAATCAGCAAGCGCATTGGATAACCCAATCATTTACACCCAAAATCATCCTTCACAGGTGATTTTTCCATGGGGTTTTATAGGGAAGGGACGAAATATCAGTTTTTGTGTAGTGGTTGATGCCAGGGCGCAGGCCTTGGGGCTATACATAGCCGCCTGCACGCGGGGCAGCTGAATCAGCCCAGGCTACCAGCGCCGAATGGAATTCTTCAGCCATAGCCAGCTCATATTCGGTCTGCCCATAGGAGAGGGTCACTTCCACCACGCTGCCCCCATTAACTCGACGGCGCGGCTGGCTTAACTCCACAAACCTGCGTTCAACGCGCAGGCGCGGGTTGGGCGAGGCGGACATGATGCGATACCAGTCAAGGGTTTCACTACGCATCTGGGCGATGCCGCCCATCCAACCAGATTTAACGGCTAGCGCACACTCGAAAGCCCCCACTCGGGCCGCTAGCGTACGCAGACGAACAAAAAATAGTACTAGCGCGATCAGCGCCGTAACAAGTGCAATTAGACCCCATACCCAAACAGCGTGCATGGGCACTAGTCTAGGTCGTCACCATCCAAAGCAGCGAGAGCGACGTGCTCAACCTTGGTATCTACCTCGATAGTTTCGACGTCGAGGCTGCCAACTTCGTCCTCACCCACGGCGTCGGCAGCCACAGTGACCTGGTCATGGTCAACTGAACAGAAACCCCCACGCACATGCACACGGTAGGGCTTATCGCCCTCCACCTGCACATATCCGTCACCAAGAAGGGCCAGCACCGGGGCGCGGCCAGGTAGTACACCCAGTGCGCCGGTGACGGTGGGCAGCGAAACGCTGTCGGCCTGCCCGCTGAATACCTGCCTGCGCAGGGAGACAATCTCAACGTTTAGCTTGCTCACTTTTTTCTCCTGGCTTGGTTAATTTACTGCCGTTACGTCACTGGGGCGTCACTTAATTTCCGACGACGCCACCCGCCGCGCTACCGGAGCTAGACTGCCGGGGTTGCGGGCGCCGTCGCCGTCCCGCCCAGGTGACCCCAGGCGGGACGTAAGCCGACTACTTAGTCAGCTCGTGAGCACGGCGCTCTAGATCTTCGATGCCACCGATGTTGAAGAATGCCTGCTCAGGCACGTGGTCGTAGGTGCCTTCACAGATAGCCTTGAAGGCGGCCACAGTCTCAGACAGGGGCACGGTAGAGCCGGGAACACCGGTGAACTTTTCAGCCATGTAGGTGTTCTGGCTCAGGAACTGCTGGATACGGCGGGCGCGCGCAACCGTAACCTTGTCTTCTTCACTGAGCTCATCAACACCCAAGATGGCGATGATGTCCTGCAGCTCCTGGTTCTTCTGCAAGATGGACTTAACCTGGGTGGCCACCTCGTAGTGTTCCTTACCCACATAACGCGGGTCCAAAATACGCGAGGTAGAGGTTAGCGGGTCCACAGCCGGGTACAGACCACGTGAAGCAATTTCACGCGAAAGCTCGGTGGTGGCGTCCAGGTGAGCGAAGGTGGTGGCCGGAGCCGGGTCGGTGTAGTCGTCAGCGGGCACGTAAATGGCCTGCAGCGAGGTGATGGAGTGACCACCTGCGGAGGTAATACGTTCCTGCAACTGACCCATTTCGTCAGCCAGGTTGGGCTGGTAACCCACGGCGGAGGGCATACGGCCTAGCAGCGTGGAAACCTCAGAACCGGCCTGGGTGAAACGGAAGATGTTGTCGATGAACAGCAACACGTCCTGGTGCTGTACATCACGGAAGTATTCCGCCATGGTCAGGGCGGTTAGGGCCACGCGCAGACGGGTGCCCGGGGGCTCGTCCATCTGGCCGAATACCAGGGCGGTCTTGTCGAACACCCCGGCTTCTTCCATTTCGACGATCAGGTCGTTACCCTCACGGGTACGCTCACCCACACCGGCGAATACGGACACACCACCGTGGTCCTGGGCCACACGCTGAATCATTTCCTGAATCAGCACGGTCTTACCCACACCGGCACCACCGAATAGACCAATCTTTCCACCCTGTACATAGGGGGTTAGCAGGTCGATTACCTTAATGCCGGTTTCGAACATCTGAGTCTTGGACTCTAGCTCGTCGAAGGCCGGGGGCTGGCGGTGGATAGGCCAACGCTGGGAAACCTCGAAGTGCTCGCCTTCCTTGAGGTTTAGCACCTCACCGGTCACGTTGAACACGTGGCCCTTGGTGATGTCACCTACCGGCACAGAGATAGGGGCGCCGGTGTCGATTACCTGGGCGCCACGCACCAGACCGTCAGTGGGCTTAAGCGAAATTGCACGCACAATGTTGTCACCCAGGTACTGGGCTACTTCCAAAGTGAGGGTGGAGGTAACCCCATCTAGGGTTAGATCCGTGTGCAATGCGTTGTACATCGCCGGTAGTCCGTCCGGCGGGAACTCAATGTCTACTACGGGGCCGATGATGCGGGTAATACGCCCGGTAGCCCCGGTGTTTGGGTAATTAGCCATTTATCGTTCTTCCGTGTTCTATCTGGGCGTTTACTTTCCCGCCAGGGCGTCAGCACCGGAAACAATTTCGGTGATTTCCTGGGTGATTTCACCCTGTCGAGCGGCGTTTGCCAGACGGGTGTAAGTAGTGATGAGTTCTTCGGCGTTGTCGGTGGCCGTGTGCATGGCGCGCTGACGGCTAGCCAGCTCACTGGCGGCGCTTTGCAGCAGCGCGTCATTGATACGGCTGGCCACATAGCGCGGCAGCAGAGCGTTGAGTACTTCCGCACTGGAAGGCTCAAACTCATACAGCGGCATGGCGGTAGTTTCTTCAGCGTGGAAACGCTCCTGGGTGGCGGCCACGTCTTCACGGACCAGTTCACCGGGACCTTCCACATCCACTACGCGCAGCGGCAGCATACGGCGTACTTCCGGCACCTGGGTAACCATGGTTTTGAACCGTGTAAAGACGATGTGCACTTCGCTTACGGCGCCGTCTTCAGGTTTAGCCAGGAAGGTGCTGAGCAAAGTTGCCGAAATATCGTCAATCATTTGCGGGCTGGGACGGTCAGACTCGCCCACCCAAGATTTTTCTACCGGACGGTCGCGGAAGGAGAAGTAGCCTTGCGCGCGGCGACCGCAGGTGTAGATCACCGGCTCTTTGCCCTCTTCAACCAGGTGCTCGATGAGTCGTTCACTTTCACGCAGGATGGTGGCCGAGTAAGCCCCAGCCATACCGCGGTCAGAGGTAACCACCAGCACCGCTACCCGGTTGGTGTCGGTGCGTTCACGGGTAATGGGGTGGTCCAAGCCCGAGTAGGAGGCTACTGCCGCCACTGCGCGAGATAGCGCCGCATTGTAGGGGCCCGAGCTCTGGGCGGCATCGCGGGCCGCGCCAATGCGCGAGGCAGCGATTAGCTCCATAGCCCTAAAGACCTTTTTCAGGGTTCGAGTGGAGTTAATCCTCTGCTTATAAACGCGTTGTGCTCCAGCCACCTCAGCCTCGCTTGACTTCGATCTGCTCTACGGTGCGCTCAGCAGCAGGGGCGTCCTCAAGCTCAGCCACCTCGGCGTCTAGCAGTGCGCCGTCGCCCATGAAGGTGGTACGGAAAGCCTCAACGGCCTTACGCAGCTTGTCTTCAGTCTCATCGGTCAGCTGACCGGTGGTGGCGATGGTCTCTAGTACATCGGTTTCAGAGTGCAGGTAGTTGAGCATCTCCTTCTCGAAACGAGATACGTCCTTAAGGGCGACGTCGTCGAGGTAACCATTAGTACCTGCCCACACACTGGCTACCTGGTCCTGGACCTTGTAGGGGGTGTACTGGGGCTGCTTTAGCAGTTCCATCAGGCGAGCACCACGGGTGAGCTGGGCGCGCGTGGCGGCGTCCAGGTCGGAGGCGAACATGGCGAAAGCCTGCATGGAGCGGTACTGGGCCAGGGTGATCTTGAGGGTACCGGAGACCTTCTTCATGGCCTTAATCTGTGCGGCACCACCCACACGGGATACCGAGACACCTACGTCAACAGCCGGGCGCTGGTCAGAGTTGAACAGGTCGGACTGCAGGAAGATCTGGCCGTCGGTAATGGAAATTACGTTGGTGGGGATGTAGGCCGAAACGTCGTTGGCCTTGGTCTCGATGATGGGCAGACCGGTCATGGAGCCGCCACCGAGGTCATCGGATAGCTTGGAGCAACGCTCTAGCAGACGAGAGTGCAGGTAGAAAACGTCGCCGGGGTAGGCTTCACGGCCCGGGGGACGACGCAGCAGCAGCGACACTGCACGGTAGGCTTCAGCCTGCTTGGATAGGTCATCGAAAACAATCAGCACGTGCTTGGAGTTGTACATCCAGTGCTGACCGATGGCGCTACCGGTGTAGGGAGCTAGGTACTTGAAGCCGGCAGGGTCTGAAGCGGGCGAGGCCACGATGGTGGTGTATTCCAGCGCACCGGCCTCTTCTAGGGTGCGACGCACCGAGGCGATGGTAGAGCCCTTCTGGCCGATGGCTACGTAGATGCAGCGCACCTGCTTGTTGGGGTCACCGCTGAGCCAGTTGTCACGCTGGTTCAAGATGGTGTCCAGAGCGATAGCGGTCTTACCGGTCTGACGGTCACCAATGATCAGCTGGCGCTGGCCACGACCGATCGGGATCATGGAGTCGATGGCCTTAAGACCGGTCTGCAGTGGCTCGTGCACACTCTTACGCTGCATAACGCCGGGAGCCTGTAGCTCCAGAGCGCGGCGTCCTTCTAGATCGGTGATGTCGCCTAGACCGTCGATGGGCTTACCCAGCGGGTCTACTACACGGCCCAGGTAGCCGTCACCGACCGGCACGGACAGTACCTCGCCGGTACGGCGTACAGCCTGTCCTTCTTCAATGCCGGTGTAGTCACCTAGAACGACTACGCCGATCTGGCGCTCTTCCAGGTTCATGGCCATGCCTAGGGTGCCGTCTTCGAAAGACAGCAGCTCGTTGGCCATGGTGCCGGCCAGCCCCTCCACGTGGGCGATACCGTCGGCAGCAAACACGACCTGACCGACTTCTTCACCGGCCACATCGGTGGCTCGGTAGGAGCTAACAAACTCATTTAGAGCACTGCGAATCTCTGCGGGAGAGATACTCAGCTCAGCCATATTGCGGTTCCTTACCTCATTTACTGCCGTTGCCGGCACGAATGTTTAAGCGATTTGGGTGCGCAGTGCCTTGAGGGCGCTGCGGGTGGTGTTGTCGTATAGACGCTCGTCGACCAGGATGCGCAGGCCCCCGATTACCTCAGGGTCTACCTCTAGGTGCAGTTCGACGTCGTGCCCGGTGCGTTTGGCTAGGGCCTTGATCAGGCGCTGCTGCTGGGCTTGGGTTAGCTCGACGGCGCTGGTCACGTTGGCAATCACTAGGCCCCGACGACGTGCAGCAAGCTCGCATACACGGCGCAGGTTGTAGGTGATGCCGGCACGCACCTCGTGGCGGGCGCACCACACTAGGAGGGTCAGCGCAGCTTCTGAAAGCTGGCTTTCAAACAACCTGGTGGCTAGCTGCGCGCGCTGGTCTGGGGTGCTAAGGCGCGAGGGGTCCAGAGCTTGACGTAGCTGCCGGTCGTGCTTTAGCACGTTGATTACCGCGAAGAGCTCATCTTCAACTGGCACTGAGGCACTGACCGAGCCGGCAATAACCGATTCGATACCAAGATCGTGCATACGTGTCAGTAGCTTGATGGGGTCTAGCCAGTGGCCGGTCACCAGTTCACAAAGCTGCTTCACAACTGCTGCATCCGCTGTGCCGGTAAAGACTTCACGTGCCAGTTTCTGCTTATCCGCATTGGAACGGGCAGGGTCGGTAAGTGAGTTAAGTAGCGGACGATTTTCAGCAATGATGTGGGCTACGCCCAGCATCTGGCGACCTAGCACCACGGAGCGCTTTCCACCGGCGGCTAGCTGTCTAGCCCAGACTTTGGCTGTGAGCTCGGCGCTCATCAACGCACACTCGCTTCGGTTTCAAGCTGAGCGATAGATTCGTCGATTAGACGTGCTGCCGCTTTGGGGTCCGACAGCTCGGCGCGCAGTAGCTTTTCGGCAATTTCGGTTGCCAGTAGGCCTACTTCGCTGCGTAGAGCTTCACGGGCTGCACCGGTTTCAGCTTCAAGCTGGCGCTTGGAGGCCGCCAGGGCTTTATCAGCTTCTCCCTCAGCGTTGACGCGGGCCTGGGTGAGGATATGTTCAGCCTCACTGTGGGCCTTATCACGTAGCGCAGCAGCGTCGCGACGGGCGCCTTCAACCAGTTCCGCAGCTTCTTTCTGGGTGCGGGTGCGGTCAGATTTTGCCTGTTCGGCGAAGTCCAGACCAGCCTGAATCTTGGCAGTACGCTCATCTAGGATCGCGGTGAACTTAGGCAGCGCGTACTTAAGTAGCACGACGGCGATCACAACGAAGCACAGCGAACCCCAGATCAGGTCAGCTGGCTCTGGCAGCAGGATGGAGTGCTCGCTGTGTTCGCTAGAGTGCGCGGCAGCGAGCACAGCGGTATATACGCTGGCTGATGCCATGATGATCAGAAGGCGAAGCCAGCAGCGAAGCCGAGCAGACCCAGAGCCTCAATCAGGGCCGCACCGATGAACATGTTGGTACGCAGCGCACCAGCAACCTCGGGCTGACGAGCAGTACCTTCCTGGGTCTTACCAACGACGATACCGATGCCGATACCGGGGCCTAGGGTAGCCAGACCGTAACCGATGGTAGCGATGGAGCCAGTCATGGAATTGTTCTCCTTGTGGTTGAAACCGGCTTAGGTTTAAGCCGATGATCTTTGTTAGTTAAGGATAGCTTTATTTGCCTAAGTAAGTATCTAGGCAATCAGTGGGCGGAGATCGAGGTGTCGATGTAGACCGCCGTCAGCAGGGCGAAGATGTATGCCTGCAAGACAGCCACGAAAGCTTCAAACAGGATGAACACCAGGCCCAGCCCCAAAGTGACTACACCCAGGCCCTTAATCCAGCCGCTGGCCTCAAAGAACAGAGCGTTTGTGGCCAGGAAGCACAGGGCTAGCAGGATGTGTCCAGAAACCATGTTGGCCAAAAGACGTAGTGTCAAAGTCACTGGCCGCATGATGAAGGTGGAGAAGATTTCGATGGGGGTTACTAGCACGTAGAGCACCCCGGGCACACCTTTAGGCATGGTTTGGTCTTTGAAGAACTTGAACGGATTGCCGTGCGAGGCCTTAATACCTGCTGCCACAAAGATGACGTAGGCGAAGATAGCGAACACTAGCGGCATACCGATTACCGAGGTACCTGCCACCTGCAGGCCTGGGATAATTCCGGCTAGGTTCATGAACAAGATGCCTAGGAAAACTACGGTCAGTACCGGCGTGTAGCGCACAGCGCGACGCGGACCTAGTACGTCTTCAGCTACGTTTTTGCGCACGAATTCCAGCAGCATTTCCAGCATGTTTTGGAAACGTCCAGGCACCAGCTTGGCGCGCGCAGCGCCGATCCCAAATGCCAGCACTAGCACTAGCGTCATGATGATGCGTACCAGCATGATGCGGTTGAGCTCGAACGGGGTGTTCAAGAATGCTAACGCTGGAGGAAAGAAGTCATCGATGCTTGGTGGCACAAATCCACCTTTCGCGGCTACAGCCGTGACCAGCTGAGCGGGTGCGGTTACATCCAGCACCGAGGCCCCCCTTTGGTTGATGGTTTAGGTTTCATAAAACTACTGCGTCTCGGCTATTCACCTTACAGCAATTCCTAAGTACCTATTGTGCTCCTAAAGCTTCGTTGAAAGCACGCCTTAGTACCTAGCTACAGTCGCTTAAGTCACAGCAGCAACTCTTTTAGCAGAATTACTTAGGACGTTAGCCCCGACTTGGAGTCAATTGTCTCTACATATACCCTATTACCTGTAGCTAAACTCACTACTTGTGTTAAGGTTAAACCCACCAGAGTTAAAGCTAAAGACAGTACAAAGTAGCGCGGGTTAACTGCTTTATCACCCAAGTTTTTTAGCACTATTAGGCAACCGATCATTACCAGCACTTTGAGCGCGAAGTCGATCATGACCCCTGAGCCGGCCAGCTGCGGGTAGCGCTCCCAGGGAATGTACAAGATCGCGGCGGTCACCAGGCTCAGCAATAGGCCCGCTCCCCCACCCCAGGCCAGTCCAGCCGCCTTGGCTCCCTCTAGCGCGAAAGAAATACCCAGGCTTAGGCAGGCCAGAATCAGTCCAACCGCTAAGCAGCGGCGGGCGGTGCGGCGGAAGTTCTGGGTGGCGCTTAGATGGCTCATTTGGCTCGCTTATTTGGTTAGTTACCGGAGCTTTTAAATTACCGGTACTCCGGTGGGGTTGGTGTCGTCGTCATCCTCGTCTTCCCATAGGGATTGGTTGGGCACGACGTCGTAACGCACGCTGGGATTGCGCGGGGCCTGCCATGCCGGGCTGCTGTTAGCGCCGGCTCCGTAAGGGCCTTGCTGGCTTGGTGGCGCAGTTGCCTGGCCAAGCTGTGGGCTCGACGGCGCGCCAGGTAGCGGGCTCGACGGCGGCTGCGGACTCGCCGGCACGGCGGGCTGCGGGCTCACCGGCACAGCGGGCTGCTGGCTCGGCTGCGGTGCACCGGCCTGGACTGCCTGCGGGCTCGGTTGTGGCGCGCTGGCCTGGACGGCCTGCTGGGACGCAGCTGCTGGTGCAGCCGGAGTGACTGCTGGCTGCGTTAGCGCCGGGACGGCCTGAGTGGCCTGGGTAAAAGGCTGCTCTGGCGTAGTAGCAGCGTGGCGGCCAGCTCGACGACGACGCGGCTGGGCATCAGCACCCGGCATTTGCCCAGCTTGAGTTGCTGGAGCAACCGGCACAGACAAAGCAGCCTGCGCCGTAGCGTCTTGGCTCACCTGAGCCACCGGCTGGGCAGGCGCCCCAGGTTGCGTGGGCGCGCTCAGCGGGGCCTGAGCCGGGGCCAGCTGGGCCGCAGCTAGTTGCTGGCTGCGCATAGGCTCGCTCAGCTTGGCTGCGGCGAGCTCATCAGGTGAATTGGTCGCAAAATAAAATGAAGGTGCAGATTGTGTTGAGGGTGCGCTAAGGCTTGAAGGCGCATTCACAGCAGCACTTGAGGGCGCCGTTGCGGCCGCGCTAACGCTAGAAGCAGCAGAGGCCGCACTAGCCGGCGCCGACTCATCTGACTGTAGCCAAGGCGGCGTAGTCGAGCGCGGCTTAAGCCTAGAGCGGCGGGTCCTAGGCGACGTCGTGGCAGTAGAAGCAGCAGAACCAACGGCCTCAACAGAACCAGCCTCAACAGAACCAGCCTCAGCATGGGCAGGCACACTAGTAGAGGGCACACTGGGTGAAACCGCAGCTACAGCAGCTGTAGTGGGCAAACCAGCTGCAGCAGAACTAGCCACAACAGGCACACTAGCGGTGGCCGAGCTAGCTGCACTGAGAGAGGAGCTATCAACCACGGGCGTGGAGGCGCTACGCACACGCACCACCGGAGTGGCATCAGTCTTGTCGGGAAGCTTGGTCGGATGCACCGAATCAGGCAGATCCTGCTTAGGCGCAGGCTTCTTCTTAGGCTTCTTTGCAGTTTTCTTTGCGGACTTCTGCGCGGGCTCTTTAGTTTTGCGCATAAAGCCGGTGAACACGAAGGCCGCGATCAGGGATAGTCCCAGGGCCAAAATAGCCTGACGAGTCTCAATGAAGGCCCAAGCCGCCAGCGGGAAAACCACCGCCGCCGTCCACATATACATAACCAGCACCACGCGTCGGTGCGTCAAACCAGCCGAAAGTAGACGGTGGTGGATGTGCATACGGTCCGGATGGAAGGGGCTTTTACCTGCGCTAACGCGACGCACCACGGCCAGCATCATGTCTGTTAGCGGCAACAGCATCATGGCCAGGGGCAACAGCACCGGCAAGAAGGCCGGCAGCGCGCGCCCATAGCTAATCGAAATCGGGTCAATCTGGCCGGTAACCACAATTGCCGTGGCCGCGCTCATTAAGCCCAGCAGCATAGAGCCACAGTCGCCCATGAAAATTGTGGCCGGGTTGAAGTTGTGCGGCAAAAAGCCCAGGCAGATACCGATCAGGGCGGCACCTAATGTGGCCGCCAGTGAGGCGTAAGAGTCAGGCGACGTGTTACGGGTAAGCACATAGGTGTAGCCAAAAAACGCCATGGCGCCAATAGCCACAGTGCCCGCAGCCAAACCGTCCAAACCATCAACAAAGTTAACGGCGTTAATGGCGGTAAGTACCACGAAAATCGTCATGACCATGGAAAAACCGGAGGAACCAATAGTCAGCCCCGCAATTGGGAAAGACACCAGTTGCACACCCTGCCAAGCCAAAATCGAGGCAGCCAGGGCTTGGCCGGCAAGCTTTGCCCACCATTCCAGGTCAAAGAGGTCATCAACCACGCCCAGCGCGCACAGCAGGCCGCCGGAAGTCACCACGCCCCAGGCGCTACCGCCTTCAAACACGCCCTCCAGGTAGGGAATATGGGAGGCCACCGCAATGGCAGCCACCATACCCATATACATGGCCACCCCACCCAGACGCGGCACGGGTACCTTATGCACGTCACGCGAACGCACCGGGGTGAGCGTGTGAGTCACCAAAGCGATATGGCGCACCACCGGCACACTCACATAGGTAATGGCCGCAGCCACCAACAAAATCAGTAGGTAAACCTTCACAGGCGACCCCTATCCGTTTACCTTGCCGATAACAGCTTCGATCTGCGCCACGCTGAGCACCCCTACACGCAGCACCTTAGGCTGGGGGGCTGCGAAAGAAACGATAGTGGAGGGTACCGGGCCAGGGGTGGCGCCGTCGTCGAGCAAATAAATCTCGCCCGAGTCGATCTGAGGACCAAAGTAAGTGCGCGCCTGGGTGGCGTCGGTGGCGGGCGGCTGGCCGGTGAGGTTGGCGCTGGTAACTGCCAGCGGGCCGGTTTGGCTCAGCAGCTGCAAAGTAAGCGGATAGTTGGGTTGACGTACGGCTACGGTGCCGCCGGTTTCGCCCAGGTCCCAGCTTAGATCTGGGTGGGCGGGAAGAATCAGGGTAAGCGCCCCGGGCCAGTAGGCTTCCATGAGGGCGCGGGCAGGGGTGGGAATATTGGCGACGACGCCGTCCAGCTGAGCGATGTCGCTAACTAGTACCGGCGGGGGCATTTGCCGTCCCCGACCTTTGGCGGCCAGCACCTGTGCCACGGCGCGGGCGTCACTTGCTAACGCGCCGATTCCATAGACGGTGTCGGTAGGGATAATCGCCACTTTGGCAGCCTGTATATGGCTGACTGCGGCTTGCACGGGGATAGTCACTCTCCCATACTGCCACCCGTCAGGCCACCTATTCCAGCCCGTTGGGACTTAAACCACTCGTTGACGTACCTCTCCCGCGCTTAAACTTACCTGTTTGAGGCCACCCTCACTTTCATAAACAACCACCACGGTGCGATCAGTCCAGGCCACATCGCTGTAGCCAAAACTACCTGGCTCAAGCTCAACTAGGCGCTGATAGCGCACCGGCCCATACTCTTCTGCCTCTGTGTAACCATAGTCTGCGCCCGGGGGTAGCAGCACGGCTTCCAGCCAGCCATTACGGCGTTGGCGCGCATCAAAGGCGTGAGTGAGCAGTGCGAACCGGTCATCGGCATGCCTACCGCCGTAAACAGTGTTGTAAAGCTCAGCTTGCATTAAAAATACGTGCGGTTGGTCAGAAACAATCACTAACCCAAATTCACTGGCGTGTACGCTAACCATGCCCGCATTGCAGCCCGGATCGGTCACAGGATCGGGCGAAGCCTTAGACCAGCTAACTCCCCCGTTTAAGCTGACTGCAGACAGGCGCTGGCCGCTATAGCCGCCGTCGCGAGCGGAAAGCAGCAGGACGTCTGCGTTTACTTGGGCTATGCAAAATTCATCGACGCCGCTGGTGGCGGTGCCGCCGGCCAGGCTGCCGGTTTGTCCTGCCTGTGTTTGCTGGCAAGGTTGGCCCAGGAACCAGCTTTGGCCGTCGTCGTCGCTAAGCAAACAGCAGGCCTGCAACTGCTGCGCCCCCTCACTGCTGCCCTCTACCCGCAGCACTAGGGGCTGTACCAGGCGGCCGCTATTTAGGCAGACGCCATGACCCGAGACGCTAAAGCCGCAGGGAGCCACCTTGAAATTGGTGCGCCAACTACGTTTGCCGTTTGTCACGGCGGCGGCCATATCGATTTGGCGCCAGCTCCAGGTGTAACCATTATCCCGGCTGACCCCGTAGAGCAGGGCTAACTCCTCATCACCCTGCTTGGCTAGGGCGGCGGCGGGAGTTTCATGCCAACCCGGGGCGGGGGCTTGCAGGGCCGGCTTGGCCCCAAACAGGCCAGTTAGTCGTGAGGCTGTAATAAATAGGTGTAGCTTACTGCCATCCCAGATCAGGGAGGGGTCAGAGTAGCCACAGCCAATACCGTCCAGACTGTAACCGCGCGCTACCCCCTCAGCCAGGATCTGGGCGTCATCCCAGGTGGAGCCGTGGTTGTAGCTGTGGCGCACCACTACCGAGTTGGGGTTGGGCAGGTCGTCAGGCAGCGCGCCGCCGCTGGAACGCCAGTGTTCACCTTTGGGGCGCGGGCGTAGATCATGAACTAGCACCAGGTGGCCTGAACCCAGATGTACCAGCGCTGGCACTCGGGCACTAAAGTCGGCTTGGCCGCTAGGGTAAAGAATTTGTTTTTCCATATTTCATACCAGGGTGCGTTTACAGGTTGCGTTTAAGTGGGCGTTTAAGTGGGCGTTTTGGCAGGCAGATGACAGGCTGGCTTTAGACCAGGTTGCGGGCGTTAGCCCAGCGGGTTAGCTCATAGCGGTTAGATAGTTGCAGCTTGCGCAGCACTTTAGAGACATGGGTTTCCACAGTTTTAATGGAGATGAACAGTTCACTGGCTACCTCTTTATAGGTGTAGCCGCGCGCAATTAGACGCATAACTTCGCGTTCACGGTTGGAAAGTAGATCTAGTTCACTGTCTTCTACCATTGCCGGGGTGGAGCCGAACGCATCCAGCACAAAACCGGCTAGGCGTGGGGAGAAAGCAGCGTCGCCACTGGCTACCCGCTCAATGGCTGCCACCAGGTCAGACGGGGCAATGGCTTTAGTGACATAGCCGCGAGCGCCGGCCCGGATAACGCTTACGACGTCGTCGGCGGCGTCAGAGACACTTAGGGCTAAAAAGCGGGTGGCAGTGATATCTGCGCAGTCTCGAACCACTTGGGCGCCACCGGAGCCGCTGCCGCCAGGCAGGTGCACGTCTAGCAGCACCACATCGGGTTTTAGGGCGTGGACGGCGGCGATTGCCCCGGGCACGTCCTCGGCCTCGCCCACTACGGTGATTCGCTGCGGTACGCGCTCTAGTTGGGCGCGCACCCCGGCGCGGATAAGGGCGTGGTCGTCAACGAGCAGGACACTTAGAGGTTCAGCCATGTAGTTAATTGTATTGGCTCCCCTACACCCAAAATCATCCCTTCCCTATAAAAAATACATGGGGTTTTATAGGCAACGGACGAAATGTCAGTTTTTGTGCAGCCAACTCCTACAGAGCTACTGCAGCCAACTCCTGCCACCCAACCCTGCAGCCAGTGCAGCCAGCGCCGTCAGTGCAGCCAGCTACTGCACTCAGCTACTGCAAGGCCAGGCGCAAACACACCTCTGTACCCGGTTCGCGGGCGCGAATAGTGGCACTGCCGCCGTGGCGCTGCATCCGGCCGATGATGGAGTCGCGTACCCCGTGGCGGTCTGGGTTTATGGCTTCTAGCTCAAAGCCGGCTCCGTGATCGCGCACGTATGCTTCCACTTCTTGGCCGCTGACCTCCACATATAGGCTGATTGGGGGTTTGCCGTGGCGTACCGCGTTGGCTAGGGCTTCACGTAGGGCTGAGGTAAGTACACGAGTTTTGGCGGTGGCCGGGGTGTCTCCCACAATCACGCTATCTACGGGCACGCCGTAAAGCTGCTCAATTTCACGTGAAACGCTTTCTACCTCGCTGCGTAGGTTTTCGTTGGTGGGGTGGTTGTCCCCGTAAAGCCAGGCGCGCAGTTCACGTTCTTGACTTAGTGCCAGGGCGGCCACGCGCTGGGGATCGTCAGCTTGGGCGCGCAGCAGGGTGAGGGTTTGCAGCACTGAGTCGTGTAGGTGGGCGGCAATGTCGGCGCGTTCGGAGGCGCGTGCCTGGGCGGCTTGGGTCTGGGATAGTTGCCTGATTACTCCCAGCCACAGCGGGGCGAGTACTAGGGCCACCACGCTTAGCATCACTAGGGCCGCGAACGCCCCGATCAGCATGCCTGACATGTCGGTGTGGTCGCTGAGCCAAATCAGCACCCCTAAAACTGCTAGGGCCAGGCCGGCCGCTAAGCGTGCGATTGCCCCCATTGAACGCGGGGTGTGCATTACTTCTTCGGCTTGGCTCCAGGCCAGGGCGGCGCCGCAGCCGATTATTAGCAGCGGCAGGTAGGCGTTGCTTTCCAGCCAGCCTCGACTCCAGGCCACCAGGATTGCGGCCAGGGCTAGCAGCACTACGCCGCTAAATATGGTGGTGGCCTGATCTCTGCCGTCTTTGCTCTGTAGCTGGTTTAGCTGCGCGGCCAGGCGGGTGGGGGCGGCTAGCTGTGAACTGGCTGGGTTACCAGCTGGGATTAGGGCTATGGCCAGGGCATATGCCAGCGCGCCGACCCCGTTTAGGAAGAGCAGGCCCACAAAAATAGCGCGCACTAGCCACACGTTTACGCCCAGGTGCGTAGCTATGCCGGCGCACACCCCACCCATTAGGGCTGCTGGGGGCATGTGCCCGTCGGCTAGCGGGGTGGGGTTGTGGTTTAGGCGCACAAGTTGGGGGCGCGACGACGACGCCTGGGTACCGCCTTGCTGCCCGTAGGCACTACCCCAAGGCCAATTTCGCTGGCCAGAGTTACCATGCGTGCTGCCCACTTGCGACTCGCCGCTCCCCCGCACGCCGAGCCGGGGATTGCGCCAACTAGGCGGCGGAGTAAAGTCAGGGCGCCAGGGTTGTCCCCCAGCAAACTCAGGCTGAGCTGCAGCCGGAGCAGGCTGTCCCGCAGCGGGAGCCGGCTGAGCTGCAACAAACTCAGGCTGGTCCGCAGCCGGAGCAGGCTCGGCGGCCTGTCCCCCAATAGGGGCAGATGCGGCCTTAGTCGAGGCCAGCGGCGACGTCGGCCCTGGGATAGGCGACGCTGAGCCAGCCAGCGGCAACGAGCCAGGCAGCGGCGTCGAACCTGCAAGTGGCGGCGTCGAAGGGGGCGAGGAATCAGAGGATTGATTAGGGGTAGCACTCACGTTTATATAGTTGCACGCACAGGGGTGCCATTAGGGGTGGGTAGGGATTAATCAGGGTTATATCAGGGTAGTCCCCAATATCGCCAAAGCATCGGTTAGCTGCAAACTTGAAGCATGAACAGCAAAGACTTTAACAACGACGCCGAGCGCGAGGGTGCTGCGGACTCTACTTCCGCGCAGGGCTCCGCGCAGACCAGCTCTGGGTTCCAGGGCTCCGCGCAGAGCGGCCAGAGTGCTTACGGCCAGGCCGGCACCGCGCAGGGCCGCCCGGGCCAGACCTTCCAGGGCGCCGGTTACCAGGGCCCCGGCCACCACAGCAACCCCGGCGCCTACGGCCAAAGCGGCATGGACCGCTTCTTTAATTCGATCCGCGCCATGAACCTCTACCGCGCCCAGCCGCGAGTGCTTGGTGGCGTATGCTCGGGGATTTCCCAGCGCTACGGCATCGACATGACCCTGGTGCGCATCTTGTTTATAGTTGCCGCCCTGCTTGGTTTTGGCGGTTTCCTCTACGCCCTGGCCTGGGCTTTCCTGCCCGAGGTTGAAGATGGGCGCATCCACATGGAGCAGGCCCTGCACGGCGACTTCACCGGCGGCCTGGCTGGCGCGATTGTGTTAGCGCTCTTTAGTGGCGCCCCGGCGAGCATTTCGGTAGATTTATTACCTAGTTTTTTTGCCAGTAGTACCTTTATTGGTATCGCCGCTGTGGTAGCGGTGCTGCTCATCGCTAACTCACGGCGTAACTCGCAAAACTACTCTGGCTACCCCTATGGCCCTGGCGGTTACGACGGCGCCACTGGCTATGGTCCCGACGGCGGCAACGGGGGCGGCACTGACGGCGGCAACGGTCCCAACGCCGGCTACGGGGGCGGCACTGACGGCGGCTACGGAAACAGCGGCGTCGGCTCAGAAAACTACGACCCAAACGGGGCTTACGCCTCAACCCGAGGCTACGACGGCGGCGTCGGCCCTAACGATGGCCCCAACGGCACTTACAATGGCGGCTACGGCCCCAACGGCACTTACAACGGCGGCGAGGGCCAGCAGGTTTTTTCCGCCCCGCCCGTAGGCAGCAACGGTAAGCCCATTCCGCGTTGGCAGGGCAACTACAACGCGGGCGGCCCGCGCCCCAACTACCAGCCCTACCAGCGCAAAAACTGGGTGCCCGGACCGGGTAGCATGTTAAGCCTGATCACCCTGGGTTTGCTGGTGATGTGCGCAATTCCTATGGTGCTTGAGCAGAGCCTGCGCTCGCTGGTGATCTCGGCGGCCTTAGCGGCAGGCGTGATGGGCCTGGCCCTGGCGGTGTGTGCTCTGCGCGGCCGTCACGGCGGCTGGATCAGCGTAATGGCAGTGTTTTCACTGATTTTTGGTTTCATGCCGATCGCTGCAGTCACTTCAGCCACGCCGCAAAGCGCACTGGATATTGATTGGCAAAATGTTCGGGTAGATAAGTCCAACTACAACTACATGGTTCCTTCGATCCCGAACTTCGTGGGTGAAACAACCCTTGACCTGACCCAGGCTCCGGCCGGCGAAAACCGCACTATCACGGTGAACTCTTTTGTTGGCCAGCTGACTATTAAAACCGCCTACGGCCAGAGCGTGCGGATTGAGATGGACCACTCTAAGGGTGTAGAGGCGGCCACGCTGAGTGCCTACTCCCCCTGGCAGGTCAGTGAGAACGGCGTCGTGCACACCCTGCAGCCCACCAACACCTACAACTCTATCGACGGTGACAACTCCGACGACTTCGACGACGACGCCAGCACCCCCACCCCGCACAACTGGGTGACCGCCTCCCCCAGCCCCTCTGGTACGGCCGTGGCCAGCCCCAGTACAGCAGTGGCTACCCCCTCTGGCACCGCAAGCGCAACCCCTGGCAGCACAGTGGCCAGCCCCGGCACGGCAAGCGCCACCCCCGGCGCCACGGCGTCGAGCAATGGGGACAACGGCAGCGTGAACAGCGGCAATAGCACCAATTCGGGCAGCTCTCAGCCGTTCGCCATGTACTACTACGAAAAGAGCACGGTTAACGGTTGGCCTTCAGGCTCTGGCAGCAAGCTGGTTTTCTCTTCGCCAGCTAGTGTGCAGGGTGGGAATGCAAAGGGCGCAAACGCGCAGGATGCAGGCGCACAGAACTCAAATGCACGCAGCTCAAAGGGCACCATCATGGTCAAGGTGGGACAGGCTGTAGGCCAGGTGCGCACCATCGAATCGGCCCCCACCAGCAACTAAGGAAACAAGCAAATGAGCATCAACAGCAGTTACCTAAACCCTGATAGCTCCGGCGCTCCCTACGGGTCCAGCAGTTCCAATGGTTCCGCTGACTCCTATGGGGCCGAAACATACGGGGCAGCCAGCACCTCCGACTCCTATGGGGCCGGCACACACGGGGCAGCCAGCACCTCCGACTCCTACAGCTCCAGCGGAGGCTACAGCTCCTACGACGAGCCTGCCAGCCCGCTGTCCAGCGCCACGGGAGCCAGTGCCACTTCGGCCAGCTCAGCCGCTTACAACTCCACCGGCCTATATAACTCTGCCGGCTCCTCCGAGCCCACCGGCTCCTCCAACTCCACTAAGGAAGATGCTGTTTGGCGTGGCCAGGACAGCAAAGAGCCTGCCGAGCTAAAGCGTCCGCGCGTGTCCACCCTGGTGGCTTCCCTGATCATGTTGGCCGCAGCCGCAATTTTGGGGGCGCTGGCCATGGGAGTGCACTTCTCCTGGACTGCGGTGGGGGCTAGCACCCTGGGCACGATCGGCCTGGTCTTGATCGCGTCGGCATTCTTCGCCAACCGCAACAAGTCCCACACCTGACAGTCAGATACAGATAAACAAACGTAGGCAATACAGGCATACAGGCAGACTAGGCAGGTACAGGCAAAATCGTCCGTTCCCTATAAAAAATACGTGTATTTTTATAGGGAACGGACGATATTTCAGTTTTTATGGACGATATTTCAGTTTCTGCACCCCCACCCAGCCGAGCGCCGTCGTCGGCCCCAAAACCTGCACATTTACCACGTAACCGCCACCCTCACCACCCACGCGGGGCTTAATCCCCATACCCGCGCCACCGGCAGCATAAATACCCTGTAGGCAGTTAATGTCACTTGGCCCGGGCCGCATTGCGACGACGCCGGGCCCTGTCACAGGGAGGGTAAGCCCCATGACCACAGTGGGCGCAGACGTAGAAGCCCTACGTCAACTGGCGCAAATGTTTACGGATAACTCGTCGAAACTGACCGGCGACGTAATTCCTACGATCAACTCGCGGCTAAATTCCAGCGGCTGGGTAGGTGAAGACGCCGACAGCTTCAAGGCCGACTGGCACGGTCACCTCATGGGTCAGCTCAACAATGCGGCGACCCAGCTTTCCGACGCCGCCGCCACGCTAAACCGCAACGCGGATGAGCAGGAGCAGGCATCCTCGATCGCGGGGGCCAGCTCGGCGCTTCAAAGCGGGCTTTCCAACCCGCAGCCGGCGAACAATGATCCCGCAGCTGAAAAGGCCAAGCATTGGTGGGAGAAGGCCGGGGACAGCATTGCTGACTGGTGGAACAAGCCGATCGAAGACAAGCTGCACGACATCAGCAAAGTCACCGAAATAGCGGCTTCAGCCTGCACTATTGCCGCCGGACTGATAGCCCTGACTGGTGTTGGTGCACCACTGGCTGCCGGCTTGTTCACGGCTGGGCAAGTGTTAACAATTGCTTCAGCATCAACTGATATTGCAGCAAACGGTATTGACCTATATAACGGTAAAATTGGTTGGCGTGAGTTTGCCGTTGACACTGCCTTTGACGCCGTGTCCATTGCAGGCGCAGGCGGGTCATTAGCCGGCCTTTCTAAGGCTTCTAATATCACGCTTCGATCCAGCGCCGGTGAAATCAAGCAAGCTTTCAAAGCCCCAACTGTAGACACTATGGAATATGTGACTAAGGAAGCAGTTAAAGAAGTCTTCCCAACCGGTAAAGACATAGCTAAAAATACTCTAAAAGAAACCAGCCACAGCACACTTAAGTACGCCGCACAAGTGTATGACAACACAGACCCAAATACTAAACCTGCCTTCGATCCTTATGAAGTGATCCAAGAACCGGTTTATAAAGGGCTTTTTGGTCATTGGGCTACGGTTGCGCCATTAGATAAGCTTGCACCGCCAACTGACCCGAATAAAAAGACTCAGTAGTTGTAGTTCTAGTTCAGTCGCAATAAGTGGCCTGGCTTAGCTGACTTAGATAGATCGGCTAACCGTTATGGCTGCCCAACTACATTAAGTAACCGGGGTAACCCGGGTAGCCTGGGCACCAAAAGTCACCTGGCTGCTTAGCTTTCTGTGCTCTCGTGCTATCTGCACCCTCTGCTCGACGGCGCTCTGCTCTCTGCGTTATCCGCCGACGGCGCTCTGCAGCATAGACACACAGCAGCACAGATAAGTGCAGTAGTACCCGCTGATACAGCAGCCTGCGGGCACAGTATCTGCGCGGTGCCTGCATGGTATCTGCACGACGCCGGCACGGAGCCTACATATTGTGCACTGCGTCTGCAGATACTGACATTTCATCCCTTCCCTATAAAACCCCATGGAATTTTTATAGGGA